>JGI24159J19872_10006043_pt1 | contig 15717 bp, 8 predicted proteins | sample Ectturendosymbi4_FD_19872 | JGI IMG/M metagenome (IMG submission 19872) | reverse complement strand
ATCAGCCCTCTTAATTTTGTTTGATTTGTTGAAAAAGGCCGTTTGCATTCCTTGCCCGATTAACAATAATTTTGAATTGGAGGCTTCATATCTCCAGCAGACCCCAGCAGTTTTTCATTGACCCCCTGGCCATTCATTGACCCCCATTCGACCCCTTGACTATTTATCGACCCCTTGGCTGGTCCAGTTGACCCCTGGGGGTCGATATCGACCACTTTGAGAACCACTGGTCTATACTGAAACATCGGAAAGCAATGAAAGTCGTCCGTGAAAGAGCAGCTGCTTACGCAATATCGTAAAATAACGGTAAGGTCTAATAGATTTTTGCAATGTATTCCACAGCTTAGAGCCTCTGTAAACAGAATTGCGCATTTGCTATACAGATTCGAATAAAGGAATGATCAATGTCTTTTTATCAAGTTGTCGTGTGCGAAAACTGTGATAACGTAATAAATATTTGTAGACTATTCTATGATTTCTTACGGCGGCATTTGCATGCATGTGTCATACATGTATTTCGCTAGTTCGTCATTTTAAATATTTTTATCTCAACAATATTGGTTAAAAAGGCATTTCCTTTCAGGATAATTGTTCACTGTTGTGCATTTTACAAACATTACGAATGGCTCGATTATTCCGTATAATTAGACCATGTAACAAAGTTGCATTGGCAGTGCCCAAAGGTAAGTAATGGATAGTGCAGATGACAGTAAACAATACAGAAACAGACTTCGAAGCAGATCCATTTACTATACAGTGCAACACTATACCACTGGCAACTTTTCTTCCCACATTCGGGCAGGAGCGTAATGAAGGGGCAAGAGGGGCACAATGCCCCGGGCGCCGGATCACTGGGGGCGCCGAAAAGTCCCAACAGTGTCGGGTACTTTCTTCAGTGCATTACATTTACTCCCAAACTAGTTTTTTTCGGTCAATTTTCCCAATTTATGTGAAGAGGTAGGCAAAAATCAGAAGACACTTGCTGTTGTTTGATTTTTACCGAAAATCGCAGCCCATCAATTGATGTAAAACATTCACGTTGGAATTAAGGCAGATCGATTAACACCTGCAGTAAAAATATCACGCTGGTCCGTTGCAACCTTCTCAGGATTTCTTCACTGCACGTGCAGGTGTCGGCAAAGGCATTCCAGCCCAAGCTCCAAAGTTCTTCATAATCCATATCTGGAAAACGATTTCGTGTGGGTTAAAGGACTAAATAGCTCAAGTGTGAGCTGATATACGATTCATCACTGTAAATAGAAAGACCACACAACAGGTGGCAGTCTTTCATATCGTTTGCCGCACTGGCAGTCTTTCATATCGTTTTTTCATGGGTGGCAACAAATCATATTTCAATATCTTTGTTACAAACGAAGTTGCAACGGTAGCAACTACGCTTCTTACATACGTAAGCATCCATGAGTCCATGAATTTAATTCAACTAACGCTTCACGTTTGGAACTCTATTTCAAAGCTCTAGTTGCTAGGCATCCTGAGCAAAAACGAGAACATTTAACCTAAGGCTTTTATCGCAGCGCGCTCTAATTTAGCATTTGCAGGCACATGCGTCCCAAACAAACATACCACCCAAAACTCACTCAGACAATTCTTACTTTCATTAAATTAAGCATTTGTTAGTGGTACGGGGTTGTTAAAAACGAGATGAAAAATATTCACAAAGGACCAAAATATTCATCGCCATACGATTTAAATGACAACATATATAAATCTGATCTTATTTTACCTGAAGCCATACGGGCAAGTATGACATAGGTATGATAACAAATTTAGCTTCATGTCCAATTATGTAACGTTCTTTGGGATGTTTCGCAAGAAGAGCGTGTGTCATTGCATCAACTACATGGTGAAGTTGGGTTGAGCATAAGTGTTTATCAGTCTGATGCAAAAGGTCAACCGCTGTGAACAAAGACATTCCACATTGAAAAATGATTGAGTTGTACATCTGATTAAACAACGATTAATTTATGACAGAACAGCAAGAATGTGAAAGAATGATTTTGCACGCTTTGGAAAAATCAATTACCACCCAACTACACTTCCTGATAAGACAAAAAATAATTTCAGTTTCAGTTTCATGATGTTTCGCTTTGGTACAAAATTGAGTACAGCACCAATTCTTACATGGTTCTATGTCAGTTTGGAAGTGATTAAATTAAAATCAAAGCAGTGTTTTTAAATAAAGGTTTGGGGTTTCCCATGTTGGGACTTCACCTGAACTTGTAGCAAGCGTACGAGTCTGTTTCATTTCTTGATTTAATTGTGTCGTTTTGAGGGATCTCACATTGTGATGAATGATTGAAAGGTGAAAGGATAAATTTTGGTACAAAGGGTGAAAATTGCTGTTGAATTCATTCCCGTTGTAACACATAAGTTTTGTACTGACCAATATCTCATACAGTGTTTAGATTTAAAGAAAGTGTGCAATATATTTGTTGTCAAAGTGTCTCAGGATGCACTTCATGATCCGCATTAACAGCATGTGATAAATAGCTTGTCACGATGCCTGTTTTGCTTGTAAAATGTGAAAACAAATTAACCGTAGTGCAACCCAGGCTTTCATGGAACAGACGGCCTCTAGTTGACTTTTCTATAATGTTTCAAATGTGTAACAAAGCAACTCGAACCGTGTAGAAATAGAACTCAAACAGTAATTTAGGCGGAGGTTCAGCCCACCTCTGCAGCACCTGTGATTAACGACTTCGTAAGCTTTGACTTTGGAGAAATGTTCAAATCATGGCAGGAAGGCATATGAAAATATGGGATATCGTTTTGCTCTTTTGCGCTAGAAAGTTTAAACGATAGTTGTGGTCTTCAAGCATGGAAATAATTGTTTCAAACATGCCGATATATTTGTTAACTTCAGTTATTGTCCCTTTAAGTCAGTGGTTCTCAAACTTTCATGGTTTGTGGCCCTCTTCTAAAGACTCTCAACACTTGTGGCCCCCTGCTCATCAATAAAAATACCTGGACTTAAACTGTCTGACCAAGAATTACAACTCTCAGCAATAACCTGTCACAAGAAAGGTCTATGACGTCATAATGGAAACTACAGATCTGGCGAATAATTAATATTGTTACACTTGGGTTTTGCAATATGACGGCAGAGCTATTTAGCAAAGGCCTCTGCTCGTGGCTCCCGGAGAACCACTCCGTGGGCACCGGTTGAGAAGCCCTGCTTTAAATCATATAGACGCAAGGACAAACAGACTGGACACAGGACGTGATAATCTATATAACCTCACTTTGTTGAAAAAAGTCATTTCCAAAGTCAGCTTGTACTTCTTGATCAATTTGCTCCCAACGTTTAGTAATTTCGTCTATTACTGGCGCCATTAAGCCAGTTTTGAAAAAACCTGGTTCAAGGGTGTGAACTGATATGTTGAAGGGTTCCATTTCTTTGCTGTAAGGGCAGCAAAATAAAAGTTAAAAACAGTTGAAGCATTACCTATCACTACCATAATAAGTAGTTACACTTTGAAAAACACAGCAGACCAAACGATTAATTGGCGATATGCTCAAGTTATATCCTGTAAATGCTGAGTGTAGTCACAAACATTTCAACTACGAGTTCTAACCCTTCACTGAATAGGGGGTTAGAACAAAATCACTGCACTTCAAGCTCAGCTATTAGTAAAAAAATTCAGTCTTTCAGTGAGGTCAAACTTCGCAAAATGTGACTTCAGCCAGGTTATCACAAATCGTCCTGCAAAACGTGCCTAAGTCAATTCAAAGAGATAAATAACTAGCAATGGGTAAGTGACTCGAATCATTCAATCCCTGCATGCGAGGTTATCAACAAAATTAGTAATAAGACCTATTTATTGCATCCAGAGCGACGAATAACACACAACAGTTGCTAAATTAAGTAAGTATTGCCATTTGACTTGTTGGCATAATTTGCAACGATGGGTTTCAGACAGTTGATTTGAAAATCTGTGCAGTGCACTTTAGAAACTATGGCCAATAACCGTGCATTCTTTCTTTTTCTAAGTATTGTCCAACCTGGGTTCAGTGAAGAGGCCATAAAACCTTCATAGTAGCAATATTGATCATGACAAAATATCTCTCAAAGACCATGATTTTTTAAAAGCATTTTTTCAGTTTATTAGCAATGACATATTTTACTCATCACAAAAATTGTACTCATGCTAGCTTCCGAAAAACTGTCCTGAAAACCATCCGTGTTATTTACTTGCTACTTTCATGATGTTTTAAACTGTTTTGAAGCGCGACTCCAGGCGTGAAAAACGTTTTGTATTGGTCCATGACCACAAAATTTGGAAGCTACTGCTTTGGAAAGGAAAGAGTGAGATGTAGCCACTTTGACAAAAAGAACCTTGCACTTCAAGAAGCACCGATTTATATTTGACTTGATGAGATATTGAGCTGTAATTGCGCAACGCAGATAGGAAAAACGAAGATGTGCGGAAATGTTTCAAATCATCATGAAATTTAGCTAATACAGTACATAACAGTACGCCAGTTTATGATATTGTTCGTCAAGATGCAGACGTAGAACTACTTCATGAAGCTGTGAACCGGTGCTCTGAAATCGATCTTGTCAGCGGTTATAATCAGGTTTTCGGCAAAAATTCAGAGGCTCCGCCATGGGCGCCGGAAGGATTTTTTCCGGGGGGGAATAATATTNTTTCCAGCAGGTGGCCAAAAGGATTGTGGTGAAATTTTCTACCAACTCGAAACTAAGAGAAAAACAATTTCTGCNGAAACGTGAATAGGAAAATATCAAATTTCAAAATCCAGGGGAGCCAAGCCCCCTGCCACCCCTTCCGACGCCCACAGGCTCGAGTCAAGAACGGCAGGCCAACAAACAGCACAAGACTTCAATTTCCACGTCACAAACATCGTGTTTTGAAAACCACTTGGTAAAGAGTAACTACAGTTTAGCTGCAAGCAATGCTGCACTGTGCATGTAAAGCAACAACCTTAAACATTGAAATTAATTTCAGGCACAAGGTAACGATAAAAAACAGTGTACTGGTTAAGAGATTACCCTTTAATATCGCGGTGGCATACTAAACAAAAAGTAAGTTTAATTTTTGATAAGCATTTGAAGAATGGTTAAGAGTTTTTTATTAGTTTTCGCTCGCTGATGTTCAATCTCAGACGACATCATTTTCTTTAAAATGCATGTAAACGGAAATTTAATTGATAAGATTGCTGTAGCTCACGTTGAGAACTAAAGGAGAGTACAACCTGGAATAATACCCATTGAGTGGTCGAATGCACAGGCTTGTCGAAACTAAGCCAAATTCAACGATTTGAATAAAGAGCATTATGCCTAAACAATTACAAAAATATTTGCCTCAGCGAATTGCCTGATCCTAACAGGCATTTGTTTTAGGCCAGTTTCGATTGATAATAGTCGAAAATGAGTTGTCAAGACAATTCTTTAGAAAGCGTGATGACAGTGACGGTCAAAACCCGCATCGGCTGTTTTTTCCAGCACGTAAAACGTCTTTGAAGCAAAAAGCTAAGAAAAATCTTACATGCTGGCAAGTCAGGGAAATATATGGTTGGAAGATCACAAACTTCGCTTTCATAACAATCNAGTGTGTCAAAATCCAAAGTGAACCAACACAAACTCCTCTCGTCAACACGAGTGTAAACAGCTTTCACATAGCTTGACCGGTTGCANGCATTGTAATCCACCGAATTGTACAACTACATGCCTAACGCCTGTGTCCCCGGGTCAATTGAACGCCCGCGCCGGCCACCGTAGTGGCCGGCACGTTTCAGGCCATAACTCGTCAGCCGATTGACCAAGAGAGCTGCTCAAACCCTCTACGGATTCGGGATGTCTTCTAATTTCGATTTTTGAAAGATTTGTTTTTGGTTTTGGGTTTGGGCTTTTTTGTGGGTGACGTCATAACGGGGGCATGCTTTCGCTTTTTGGACCAAGTTTGCCTGGTCCTGGGCACCAACCCAATGAGTCATTTTTTGTTCAAGTTTTTTTTTGGAAACTAGGCTATGATTCGGGTCTTTAGAGTCCTTGATTGGCTTTCTAGCATACTGGAGTCAAAATTATTGCTCAAAAGCCCAGCTTTTGACAAAAATAAAAACGTTGCACGAAAGATATGATTTGCCCTCTCAGGGCAAATGTTGGCCGGCCATAAGTCCGCAGCAGATTGAACTAGAGAGCTATTCAAACCATCTACAGACATGGAAAGTCTTGTAATTTAGAATAAAAAACTATTTAATTTTTGGTTTGGGGTTTTTGGTCGATGACATCATGATTGGAATAGGTTTTGATGACGTGATCGGCCGATCCTAGGATTCGATTTTGTGGCTCAAAGTTTCATTGGAAAGTAAGCTATAATGCGAGTCTTTAGAGCCTTGATCGAATTTGTAGCGTTTCTGGTGCCAAAGTTATGGCCAAAAAATTCCAGCTATTTCAGGAATTCCCGAGGGGATTAGCGAGAATTTTCCTAATTGATTTGCGTTTTTTTGGCCATAATTTTGGAACCAGAAACGCTAGAAAGTCCATCAAACCCTCTAAAGACTCGTATTGTAGTCTAGTTTCCAATACAAACTTGAGTCGAAAAAATTGTTCTTGGCGTTGGTGTCCAGGGCCTGAAGACATCATCCAAATATAAAGAAATATACATCAACATACTCCCATCATGTCAACATCAACAAAAACCCGACATCTAAAACTTTAAAAATGTTTTCATTCTTAACTACAAGACTTTCTCCATTTTTAGAGGGTTTCAACAGCTCTCTAGCTCAATCTGCTGGCGAGTTATGTCCTTTAGCCACAATGGCCAAGGTTACCTTTTGTGGAACTTGAATTTTTACCCGATTTTTGTTTTTGAGCCATAATTTTGACTCCAGATATGCTAGAAAGCCAATCTAAAGACTCGGATTATGGCCTAGTATCCAAAAAAACTTGAGGCAAAAAATGGCTGGTTGGGTTGGCGCCCAGTGTCAGGTGAACTCGGCCAAAAAACTCAAAAACTACCCCACTTGTGACGTCACCACAAAAGAACCCAAACCCAAAACTTAATTTTTTTTCAATCTGAACTAGAAGACATCTCGAATCCGAAGGGGGTTTGACCAGCTCTCTAGCTCTAGCGGCTGGCAAGTTATGGCCAGAAATGGCGCGGGTGTTCAAGGGTTAAGGTTTCAAAACCTTATATCCCCGCTACAACATATTAATCTCCTTTAAGTCAAAATGCCGTAGCATTATACCTTTCTAAACGTTTAATGACTTTGGCATCAATCTTTAGTATATGCCACAAGCAGTCACACAAGAAGTGAATCGTCAATCTGCTTCACAAATTTCATGCCGGTGCTTCAACTTCTTTTCCGTTCATTTGGTTGATCGGCCTCACAAATGCTTTGTATTTTTTGACTGATTTCAATGATTTAGGAAAAAATAATACAATAAAAACTGCGACCATTTCAATATTCTTTCTCTGCGTAGTCGTAGTAATATCCTGCGTAGTCATAATATCCACATTATAGAGTTGGACGCAGGCCAGCCCAAGTTGTGCTTCAAAATCTCAACAGTGATTTTGCAAGACAAGAAAGAAAAAACTCAGCTCATTACTTTAATCCGTCAGAGAAGCCTTCCACCCCAAATTTGGAAACAACATATGGTGCAGCGAATGGAGCGAACCGCCCGTACATGCTCGCCACGTTTACAATTCGACCTGCGACAAACAGCGATATACTTCAGTCACAGTTTTTGACAAATATGGGCAATTTAACCCATAAAAAACTTGAATGTGTNCGAAGCAGTGATTTTTTGATAAGTTGGCATTTGACAAACAAAAATAGGTTTNTTCATTTTCTCGACCTGCTATTCCTCTCGATAGGTCCTCGAGAGGTCCATAGGACAACCAATCAATTAACTTTTCGTGCATCTCGTNGTTCTCAATAATTACTGCCGACATTTCTGCTGCTGCGCCAAAAGCAACCAGGCCAGGTCGGTGCTGCAAACATGTCTCCTGGCCCAAGGCCGTCCTTTTGGCAGAAAGCAAAGAGATTTGTTAATTTCGAAGCAGCAACATTTTTGCTTTTGCTAAATACTTAAGCTTTGGTTTCGCGCAACCAAGAAGACCTTTAGAAAGAAACGACTTGGGCCATTGCATTTATTGGCGTGGTCGTTATCTTGGCTTATTTAGTTACAAAAGAAAATGTATCAACTTGTAAGCACAGTTGGATTCGGAAATACTTGTTCCATCAGCTGAGCGGCTCACTCGAAAACCACCCCATGGCATCAGTGAATTATGGCGTACAGTTGGGAACAAGTGTCATTAACTTAAACCTAATCTAATGGCGTCTTATTTCAGAAATTTTCTTCTGTAACAAACGTACGAAAAAACACAGAATACCTTCCCCGCCCCGCTTCAGTAGAGGAAAGAGACTGATTGTTGTGTCGATCATTCCGAACAAATTGACATCGAGAACTTTGCGAAAATCTTCAACTTTACACCACGCCACAGGAAACGTGCGATTAGCGATTCCAGCGTTGTTCACAATTGCCCAGAGAGCTGCGAGAAATCCAGACGATTCAGATTGAAGCAAACCGGTCAAACCATAGCACATGCAATTAGGATGAAGTCGTGAAATTAAAAGAAATTATGCTTTCTAGCTGTGATAAACCGTCATATTTCCAGGAAGTTATACAGTTAGTTTTGATTAAACGGCATTTGCTGATGAAAACACGTGGTCACCATCATAGGTAAATGAACGTCATGTGTCCAACAACAATCGTAGAAAGGTGTGAACGATTTAAATGATGAACTACATTGCGATTCAACAATGCTGAAATACTTGACATCTTTTACATAAATTTGTTTTCGTCCAACGTTGTTAAGGAGATATACACCGATATTGCTGAGANCAACATCGCGATATACAACGAATTTGAGTTCGAGAANCCATGTGCTTTGAGTAATTCATGTCTGCAAACCTATCTGTACACTTCGCAGTGTTGTTTACAAGGATCTTAACTTGAGTAAACTTTAGCNGATGTTGTGTGTGGCANCGGGAAGCTCGATTAACAATTGTTTCTCGACGCTGTTTGGCGGCGAACATACGAAAGTGNCTTCTGGTATGCAGAACAGGGAGAACATTTCTATTGTAAACTGGCGCTTTCTTTTGAGATTCTCATTTTCGGTTAGCCTGCCTTCGAATCGGGGTTCGTTTAATTCTAGTTATTCGTTTGTTAATCTGAAAGTTGATCAAAGCAGGACGTTCTGATGTTTGTCAAAATTTTGCAATGTCTCTTGACCTCTTGCTATTGCTTTATGGAATTCAATGGGTCATTTTCTGCTGATTTCTGAAGAGTCTTTTCAAAAGGCAAGCCTGGCTATATCGATAAATATAACAAATTTTCATATCGATAGCGCAGTCACACATCAAACTCAATCAGGTTCTTCCTTAAAGTGTTCCAGCACTAGCCACCGGAGTCTCCAACAAGATCTTAAAAGTTAGGAAAAATGCGCTTTGAATGGCGTGTAACATGAATGAGATATCTACTCTGTCAACAGGCCCCTATACTGGGGCGTTTTTTCAACGATAAAGCAATGTCCAGTGTCTTTATAGTTACAACGGAACCTATAAATATGACCATCAAAAAGGCAAACAACAGCGATTATAAATAGCTAAATTTCAGTAAACCAAGAAATTGCCACACATACCTCTGCCATCTAGATCTTTTTCAATTATTTCCTTTGCTTTATTTACATCTTCGGATTTCGTGACGTCAACTTGAAACGCTTTCAACAAACTACTAGATTTTTGCTGAAGTTCACTGACAGACGAAGACTTCAAGCAGCCGGCATATACCTGTACACCCTGGGCAAGCCATTACAGTGATGAGCAGCGGAATTTGTAAAAAACGTTGAAAACCACAATTCGTTAATTCAACACTGTTGATTTGTGTCAGTGAAAAACAAACAAGCCCGGTGCTTAATGCGTTGCAGTATTTAGATCTAGAAGAAGCAACGCAAATGCAACTTGCCTGGGGCACTGCAAAACAGGAAAAGCGCTTGTTTGCAAAATAACTCATTCTCATTGACTAATGGAAAATGTGACTCGTTGGTTGATAGAGTCGTATTAAAAGAAGTCACAAAAAGTGCAAACGCCGTGGTCAATTACTTTCTGCTATTGAAAGAAACAAATAATGTTGCTTTCTCAAGAACTAGAATATATTTTAAACTTTCAAATGGTTGACATTATCTAGCGTCGGATTTAAGTGAATATTCACTGACTCTTTTATCCAGACTTTCGGCCAGTTGTCTTCCGAAACCATGATCGCAACCTACGAAGAAAGATCAGGAAGTACTTGTCAATAAAAACTGCAAACAAAAGCCCTGCAACCGTGGAAACGACTCACGCCCATATCCATTTTGGTTTATCATATAAACGGGATTACGCACTGTCTTTCACACTGTTTTGCAATACGACTTTTAGCGTGAAGGATATCAACGCTTCATCAGAAAAAAGAAACTGTTCGATAAATCGCAAAAATATTGTTGCACTTTTTATTACGCTAAGAAAAATTAAATTTTGTTGACGTTTATGCGTGACGACGCAAAATGTGGTTAATTAATTTCATTTTTCAACCAAGTCAAATGAGGTAAAGCATCTGAACGGAAGGAATTCAGAACTTCCAACATTGTCTACTTAAGTGCAGGAAACTTACTTTGTTTTTTGGAATATGGTTGTCTGAAATAATCCTTACCCAAAAATAAATTGCAACTTCATTCAAAACTTCATTAAAGTTGCTAGCGATCTGCAAAGAACGCAGGTTGGCTACTGCAAAAAAGTGACCGAAGTGTTTATTTACAGAATGTAAAACATTTGTAATGATTTGACAAAAAATTTGCGTAGAACGTCTAAACTCCACCAACTGCATGCTTGTTCCCCTGACTACACACGTGCATTATAAACTAATTGGTAACTCATCTGATGTAATGAAAATGTTTGAAACTCTTCGTTTTCCTGAAAATAATGAAACGAAAAGTTTCTAAAAAAGTCTCTTTCGAGGACTGAAGCACCAAACTTCGCGTATGCACAATATTTTACCGGTCCGTATTTCACAAGGATTGCATTCGTTTATCTGGAGAGATGAGAGCTACAATTACAAGGCGGCAGCAAACGCAGACACATTTTTTTATTTGTTCTACGGAACTGGTGCTTCTTCAAGCAGTTGGCAATGATTGTTAAAGCAGTTGGATAAAAAAACAATTTTGGATGGTTTTGATGTTCAATAATTACCTCAAATAACTGTCTTGTTGAGAATGTTTGTCTTAATTAGTAAATGAATTCTAAAACGATCATATGTAATTGACCAGAGGCTGTTGGCAACATATAAAACGCATCGGTTTATTTTTCACCAAGCTCGACAAAAAAATCAGTGATAAATTGTAAAGATGTAGAAAAAAAACCAAGCCTTCACCAATGTTCAAACCAGTAAAACGCTGAAAAGACTAAAAATAATAAAATGAAATACTACTTAAAACCTCTTGGTACTCAGGGGCGTAACGGGTGGGCAACGGGGGCACAATTCCCCGACCGCCGAATCACTATGGGGCGCCAAAAAGCCCAACAATGTCACAAGTACTTTCTTCATCATAGTACATTTTCTTCCGAAAGACCTCAGGTTCGAACANGGAGGCGCCAAACTTTCTTCTTGCTCCGAGCGCCANCTAACCTCGTTACGCCCATGATGGTACTTGCTAAAATTTCGCACTTTCGTATTATTCAGGCACATCACGCACGTGGGTCACTGTCACCATTTCATATCATACCTGTGATATACACTCTTCGTTGAGATAAATTGCCAATTTCACCTCGATGTTTCAACATCCAAACAAGACGGAGAAACACAAGAACGCATATCAAGTAAATCCAAACCATGGCGTAATTAAAAAATTTGCTTCTTTCTAAAATTAGGCAGGTTTTCAGTGAAAAGAGGAAGTGAAGTCAACTGCTGAAAAATACAACCAAACACGGATAGCCATATGATAGTAGCTCCAGCACAAAAAATAAAAGATGTATTTTTTGCAAGCACGTGGAAGAGAATTCATGAAAGTTTCTGAACTCGTAAAATGGTTGTGACAAAAGAACACAGCAACTTCTCTCATTTCACTGAGGTGAATACTCCAGTATAAATGTTTCGCTTTACTGTGTTCACAAGTAAGAAGACAAGGGTAACTGGGTTTACCAAAACAACGCATTTATAGATTTGATCAAAAGCTTATTGATTAAGGAAGCAATTTCGGAAATAGCAAATGACTTGCAAATAAATGCTACAGCCAGCTATGAACAACTACATTGAAATAGCAAACTTTTTTATAAATACAGTAGTTACTTGTAGGAATCTCACTGGGACATGGGCAAAATTCCGTGTTTGAAGCTGTTTGATCGGGACAATAAGGGACAGGGGACAATAAGACACTTCGGAACAATAAGGGACATCTTGACAATAAGAGACTCATGAAGCTAAACTGCAGACTGCTGACATTAACTACGTCTGTAGGCAGCTAAAGTACATCACGTTTGCTACGCAAGTGCTCAAAATTCTTTGCCAATAAATTAACCACGGTTCCGTATGGCCAGTGCAAAAGTACAGGCAATTAATAAATTTTTGCAACTATCATCACGTACCAGTCGAACACATATCGACCCGAATTTTGATACAATTATCAGAGGTTGCTGAAAACCACGAGGCATTTCAAGACCTATAGGACCTATACGTACAGTATACTGTACGTAGGTTCTGAACATCGCTCTCTGAACTGCACGAGCGATTCCAGACCATGCAGCTCACTATCGCGACAACTTTAAATGGCGAAGNCACTAATAATGTCTCGTGTTTTATTCGCANAGCGGCTGCAGTGATTGTAGGTTTNGACTAAACCACTGGCAAAAATAGTTTCAATTTACGCTCAAAAATGTTGGTTATCGCTCTGCAAAATTTAGTACTGTCAGACCTCGTTTATGCGGATAACTTCGTTTTCAAATAATGTCGGTTTAGCGAGGCATCCGGATAATCGGAATCGAAAGTATAAAGAGTGAAGTTCTTTCAAGAGCAAATGCCAACAACGTAGACAAAGGTGACGATGTGCAGTACAGTAGAACTCGCCTAAGCGGACGCTCAAAGGGTAACAGAAGAAAACTGTAGACTTAGACGAACTGTCATCTTAATCAAATATGTAGACTGCATGTGGAACATGATTAAATGAAACAGTCATAGTTTTAATATTATTACCAGATCCGATCAATATATAGTACGTATGCTAGTATGCATTCTGAATGAGATTAAACGCGAAAAAGAACTGTACAAGAGACTTAAGTGCGTCCTTCCAGCTCTGCCACTGTCACATTCATTGTGCGTCGAAAATTGACTTTCACTCTTCCATTGTGATTGAATAAACAACTAAATAACAGTTGGNGCAATCCGGTTTAGCGTGTTTTTTTCTACTGATTTGATATATCCGTTCCTAAATTTCCGTGTCAGAGTTGGAANAAATGGGTGAAATGCATTGGGAAAAATCCGTTCCTACCAGTTTTGTGTCGGATAGCGGGGATTCCGGTTTTCGGAGTTCGGATAAACGAGGCCTGACTGATTGGGTAAAAGCACAAGTCGTTGCACGAAAATTTTGTGCTCTTCCTAAATTTCGTGTTTCTTAACGTATTGGAATATTTATTGCAGCGGATCTCCTCGTTATCAAACTCCTTTCAAACACAAATGCCTACGGCAAGTGCCTGATTTGTTATGATTGTGAATTGCACTAAAAACTCTTGATTTCACGCACTGCGTATAAGCGTAAAAACAATACTTCAGCATTCTTACGAAGTCAAATGTGATACATAAAACACACTTACGATGAATGAATGCCTGCAGCAATAGCTATAATGGGTATATCAAAGTTTGTGACTGTTTTATAAAAACTTTTCTATTACAGAATTGAAGTGGACTGTGGGGAGTAAACAACTGGAAGAACCTAATTTTCAGTTCAGTTGTTAGAAGTTCACAGACTAACCACACCAGCAATTTTCCATGCAAAAGAATGCAACTGAAATATCAAATACCCCGATTAGTTGAAAAAATCGCCACTATGGCAAGTTGGCTTATACAGTGGTTGACGAAATTTTGCAACTGTCATCACGAACCATCTGAACACGTATCGACGCTAATTGCGATACATCAGGAATCAGGGTCTCTAACTGGTTGCCACGCCAGCTCACCAGTCACCTACAATCAAAACAGAGCAAAATCGAAGGCATGTGGCTGTACTGCTGCGCAGTCATTTATCTATTGTTTAGAAGATACTTGAAAACCGGAGTGAGCATAACATAATAGTGAAAAANTTCCTGACTTTTACGATGACGTCACTACCAGTTATGGCAGCAAAAAAACGGTCCTGCAAATCAGAGAGTTGTGCTTAATTTNTTAAAGCAGTGCAAAATATCAACTGAAAAACCAAATGTCAGCAACANAATTCTAGAAAACGACTTGGTGTGCTTTCCACACGGTTCTACAGTTTTATAGCACCTTTGGAATTTGGAAGAAATAGCGTTGTTCATCCGAAGCTTCGAGCTTATTTTGCAACATGATTTCAGCAACGAATGGAACCTTAAGTACTAGTGAATGCTACACAACGTTGGAAACGCTCACTCAACAACACTTTCTATACCGGAGGATTTCAGAAACGAAAATGCATTAGGAACAAGGTAGTTTGACAAAGGTGGTTGCAGTGGCTAAAGTCAATCAAGATTAAGGCAAGATTAACGCAGCATGTTGGCGCTGCCACCAAGACCGCCACCAGCTCTTCGCTTTTGCACCCGCGGCTTCACCGTTTTCTCTACTGACGCCACAAGCTGGTTTCTTCAGATAAATTCCCAGCAAAGTACCCAGTGCCAGTGCTTATGTACACGGTAGCATTCCAACCTTATCAAAATAAAGTACAAAAAGTACTGCCTGCTAACTTTACCAAAGTGAAGTGAGCCGGTACGCGAAACCAGGGCTGAAATCGGAGAGATCGTTTGCTTGCTTCAGACTCGTATCAAACAACATTCCGCAATAAAAAATCATATGTCTGCACTCACATACGTACGCAAATTACAAATATAAAATGTTGCGGGTTGCATTCAAATAAAATCGAAACGCGAGACTGCAATGTTCAGCTAAATTTTTGCGGCACTGTCACGCACAAGCATAGTTGAAATCGACGAGATCATCACTTTAGTGTATGCAGGGCCGGCCTTTGGCCGAAAGGACCAATTGCTTCCAGTCGGGCCCCGCGCTGAAGGGGGCCCCGTGCTACATCTACGCGAACTTACATTGTCTAGCGAAGCTGTTTGTGGGGTACCGGTGTGGGGCCCACCGTCAACAGTATTTTNAAGGCGTGGGGCCGTTGCCAACGAAAATCAAAGTGAACTTCGCCGTTTTTAAGACCCTTAAATCATCATAATTAGTTCTGTCACGCACGGTAACAATGGTTCTGTCACGCACGGTAACAATGGTCGTTGTTAGCCGGTAATGTGTAGTCCAGCTTTTTAATGGCACCAGAGGGTTGAATTTTTGAAATGTTTTATTTTCTGTTTCAGTTGTAAGCGTATGGCAGAACATGTTTCAATAGTTGCTGCAAGTTACGGTTTGATAGTTGTTGCTGTTTGAATAGTTACTGCTACTTGTCTTCTGAATGGTTTATTTTG
>JGI24159J19872_10006040_pt1 | contig 15719 bp, 10 predicted proteins | sample Ectturendosymbi4_FD_19872 | JGI IMG/M metagenome (IMG submission 19872) | reverse complement strand
ATAGGACACGATAGGCAGGTACTAATTCTAAATTTTGAAAGTGATTTTTTCCCTCAAATGAAATTATCTTCTCTCCTGACAGTTCGGCTTGTCCGCACATGGAGATCATACGGTTATTGCAGTTTCAGCTAATAAGCATTCGCTGCTGCACAGGATTCTCACCTTTACATTCTTCTATGAGCATCGCGTATTGGTTGATTCCGGTCTCTCGCATTTCCAACTTTCCCAACTTCAAGATATTTTCGAGACCGTTCAGGGCAACAAGAATGATTCTTGCGTCTTGCGCGGCGAGCAAATCACACAAAGGAGGGATGCAGTTGTTTTCAACAAGGTACCTGATGCAGAATGAAAAACCAAAGCAAAGGTTTTATTGAAGGCAGTTGCGCCGTTTCTGGCATTAATGCTGGCAGTTTGGATATTCCACTTATATCTTTATCCACAGTGAATCTTCCAAGGTGGGAAAACCTGCGCACGCACGACCTTTCAAGGTACACTTTAGTGTCAAGCGCCGAAAATCACCAAGCAACCATCCCGTGAAACAACCCATTCACAACATAAAATACACAGCATTAGGTCTGTAATGCTTCCGCTGTTATAACTGTCCCCATTAAGTAGAACCATTCTGCACACTGCCTGTCAGCGATGATACTTTCTTCTTTGAATTCAGCACGTTAGAACAAAAACGCAGTCGGTGCTGTTGTTATAAAGTAATAATCACATCAAAAACACACATTCAGCTCGAATAAATTTGGCTAGTACCGAATTTGTTGACCGTTGCCCCCGGACGTTGCGTTTGTGATGGCCCATGCACCCTCCTTTCTCGTCTTGAAATCGGCGGTATGCATGACTTCTATCAACTTGGGAAAGATGTTCGAGTCGATTGCCTGCTGGATCTGCTGCCTGAAAAACTCGTTGAATCAATGCATGTGGCTTGGCAGTCAGTTACAGCACCATAGTCTCATTCCATTCGAACGAACGAGACGATTACGCTCAGCAGGTTAAATATATTCTCTCTGACAGTCACAGTGATTGATTCGTTGTCGTGAAAGCAGAATTTCGGTAAAGTGATAGTTTTAATTTTACAGTAGCGTTCAGACACGATCGAGTTTGACCCATTCAGTACATTTTAAGGACTCTATTGCTATAGTTTCAGCAAATAAAATTTCGTGCTATCCAAGACGCCAGTACAATGTGGAGAACACTTCCCTTCCGCGTCGCTTTCAACGCGTCGACGCACGCCATCCAAAGAGCCATGAACAACGTTTAAATATATAAATCCTGTTAGAACTTTGGGTGATACAATGAATGAGATATTGAATCAAGTTTGGCTGCACTAGGACAGCACCACTGTCAACGTTAAAACGGTTTGAAATATAACGCCACATCAAAGCGCTTGTGCAGCGCGTTATCCGATCGATATTGAACACCAGCACATCACCAGCATGCGTACAACAGGGTATAACGCCTTGGCATGAAGCGTTCATCAGCTTATTGCCAAAGCGATGAGCAGTGCGCTCCCACGGGAGTCAGTTGGACATTTTTCACACAGAAAGTGAAGAACCGGGTGCATAGAATTTGTGCGACTTTTACCTGTTTCCAGCGGTTATGTTCGATATCGTCCAACAGGCCTCCTTCTTTATGGAATCTTTGTTGATCGACAGAAGATGATTAATGGCGGGCAAAACCGAACAGTTCAAAATTACCTAAAAAGCACGAACAAACCGTCCAAGTGGCTTGTCATCAAAAACGCAGGCGTCATCATGCGCCTTCCCTAATGGCATTGGCCTTTACAAAATTTGGCAACACAACTTTTGGGCGACGTCGAAACGAGTTAATAGAACGGTGTTATTAGGCACGATTAAGGTCGCTGCTTATTTGACTAGCGCCACAACCATGTAATGCGCCCTTTTCCTGCAAAAAGTAAGGAGCATAATAATACTCAAGGTTTTTCTGTACGAACACTATTGACACCAATGCGTTTTTAAGACCGCACAGCGTGGGCTCGCTTGCAACACTTTTATTAAATTAAGTGAAAAAAGTAGAGCAACTTAAACGAACCAACCGGCTGAACTGCTAAAGGCGCCGATCGACAACGGTAAGAAACCTAGTAAACAGAACTTGGGTTTGGACTCAGTTACATCAGAGACTGTTACCTTCATTAAAATTGCTTGTCTCTGACAACGCAGTTTGGATACACTTCCGAACAAAGATGACATCGATTAATTATAATCATTTTACGGTAGATTTAAATCTAACTCGTTTTTGCTTTCATGACGAGCTAAGCTGCATGGTGTGCCTCTTTTTTGAAAAGATCACAATTTAAATAAAAAATGACAGCAGTAAAATTAATGAAGTCCGAACTAACTCTCACAGTCAAGGGTAGCTTTTTGAAGCTTTTTTGGTTGAAAGGTACAGGGTTTTATAAGACAATGGTGACAACACATACCCTCTCCTGTAATGGTTCGGCCATGTGACTAGAACGGCCAAAAAAGTAGGTGAATAAAGTCTTTGTGGCTACACTCATGACAAAGCGAAACAGGGGCTCTAGCCAAGGGCCAGGTGGCGCGATTACATCTCCGACCGTGCTTGGTCCCGTCTTGATGTGGAACCTCCAGAACTATCAGGAGTTCCTAATAACCGTGAGGTATTTCGAAACCATCTAGCTGCCTCTGCTTGTTTGAAATTGAATGAATAAAAAAGCCCAATGCTCGTAGGCAACCATCAACACGACTTCATTCAAAAAAATCGTTGCGTGTAGTGAAATCTCGAGAACATTGCAAGATCGGGACATCGCACGAACATAACCACGATGTTCAACACACTAGCATTTCTAAAATAGATTTTTTAAATAGCGTAGGCCAACCATGCGTTACTTTAAAATAAAAAACTCGAAACCTTAGCAGCATTCACTTAGCAATAGCATGTTGAAGGTTGACAATCAAATCTTTGTCAAACACTATTGATAGCAAATCTCACAGACTTAAAAGTATGCAAATAATTTTATCCACGCAGAGTGGTAACCTTGTACGAAGAAATAGCACCAAAACAATCTGAGCGAGTATAAATGGAAAACCAACTGATGAAATAAACCTTGTTTGGGTTCGGTAATTGCTTCTCGCGAATAACTTTCGTTTGCAAAATGCTAGCTCCCCCTCTTGTCAGAGCACACAGTAGACACAATACACAGGGCGTTCCAAAAAAAACATGTCATTGTGCAATTCACTAACATATGGAAGATTTGTAAACGATTATAGTGTTTCGGGTAAAGCGTTGATGGGCGGATGCAAGGCGAAAGTTCACGCACAATGCTGCCGTTGACTTTCACTGTCACCACTGCAGCATTCATAACGAAAGTACCCGCATGACCCTGACGCAAGCAAGCGGAGATGATTGGCGATGACCACTCGTGACATTCCGGAGTACGAAGCAAGTATAGTGAAACTGAACGTGGTTTAAACAAATGAAGGTGGTTGCAGGCTGGCTGCAAGATACGGAAATTCTGTTGATGTCAAAAGGACTCCGATCACTAAAAGAACAGTGGCTGCTTTTGACGTTTTATGCTTGGCAAAGTTAAGATAGGACGGCACGCAAAGAAATACTTGCACAGAAATGACTTCTTCACGCCAAGATTTGAGATTATGTATGTTAGAACGTGCAACGAAATTGAGCGGCGCTAAAAACTCGTTTTAACAGCACAGCTGCCACATAGCAGAAAAGAGACGTAGGACATGGCAATGTTACTCTTATTGAGCTCTTAACCGAATTCCGAGAACATAAAACGTTTGAATTTTCCAAACCTAAAACGAGCATTTCACCAAAAATTGAAATATCCGGTGAATTCCTTGTTTAAACTCACGTCTTACAAAAATGCCCAACTTCCAATAAATTTTAGAGTATTGCTTTTTTTTTGGACTCTCGCGAAATCTTATGTTAGCCAAGTGGCCCTGACACAAAGGCAGTTCCAACCCCAGTCCATCAACACTTTTACAGTGATGCGAGTTGCACGAGACCAAGAACACTTTGGACGGCAGGTTTTATAGACTACGGCACATAAAGACGAACAACTGTTATGTGCCGTAATCTGTAAAACTAAACAATACCCAAGGTAATTGTACGTGTCGCATCATTTTTTACAACACTGCCCAAGTGTCCAATGCCCATACGAGAGGTTAAACCCAAACGCTACCATTCAGCGACCTTGCAGTGACCAGTTGTTTTTTTGTCGGTCAGAACATTTGAAAATATACGCTAATGAACACTGTTATGACGAGTTTTACTACAACTGTGAGACAAATGACAGAAATGTTTCAGTGACCAATTTGTCTCAGCAAAAAATGACCGGAACGTCTTAGTGAAAAAAACTAGGTGCCCAGTAAACGAAACCTGTTTTTTTTGCTGAGACATTTCGGTCATTTGTCCCTTAAAAGTAATAAAACTCAACGCAACAGTCGCTAGGCTATATTTTCGGACATTATGACCAAATTGACTCAATTTTTTTGTTCATTTCAAAAACATTTCGGTCTAAGACCGAAAAAAAAACTTGGTGACAACATTTTGCGAAGCAGCAATCGCTCCTCTCAAATCTTCACTCGGCAAGACGCTTGCGGTTGCAAGTTTTGCTTACCTGTGTCTGCACGTCGTCGCCCGTGACGATGTTTCCAACGGCGCGGAGTGCACTGGACACCACAGCGTTATGATGGTGCATCAATAACTCGACCAACCTTCGGCACACCCCGCTACGAAAACAATTCCGCAACGTTAACAACGAAACTACTGACAACGGACAATGTAAAAAACCACCCCGTTTCGTTTAAAAGCCTCCTATCTCATGTTAACTTTGAAAGAATTCGACATGCCCCGTTCAACAAAACCCGGGTAAGAGAATCCAGTAGCAAACGAAACGTGTGCAGTAGTGGGGTATATGACAAAAACAAAAGAAATTGTATATAGTAGCAGACGACCAGACGTGCAACCACGATGTATTACAGTCGGCAATCCTACCTGTCGATAACCATTTGTATCTTCTCGTTTGGTCCATCAGACAGATAAGACAGCGCCCAGCACGTATCGGCAAGGACATCCGGTTCTTCATTGAAAAGAAGGCGAGCGAGCACGGGTAGGCACGGCGACACCTAGATGAATTAATGCTGTAGCTTTCTGGCAAAAAGTTTGATTCAGCACGACGTATGGTAACATACTGCCGTTGTGACAATTACTACGCGATGAACAATTACAAACCTTGGCGAAATCCGGCGGAGGATTTTTGCCGCGACAAACATTTGAAATAGCCCAAACAACATTTCTTAGCATGGACAATCGCGTACTTGTTTGAGCCAACCTGTAAGCAAAAACAGGCGAGGATATTCCCGGAAGATTCATGAGTATTTGTAGTAATATGGAACAAAACTCACCGTGCTGTATAAAGTTTTGAAACCAACATGAGACGCACACGGTGCAGTGCAATAAGCTAAATGCATTTTAAACTAATCCAAAATCAACCACTTTACGGCACTAGCTCAGCTGCTCCACGTTGATGTGGTGCACACTGCATTACCCCCACCGCCCTGAGGATATGAACTCAAAAGAATCGCAAGTCACTTGATAACAAACATGGTTAGAAGGATTTAAAAAAATTCTCCGAGTATTTTTGACAAATTTTGTTCAACTTCTCCCAAACCTCACGCAATAGTGGCTCAAGCCACAATTACAGAGACACAGTTTGTTCCCCATTACCAAAAAACACTTTTATCTTTAAAACTCACACATTTTGCCTTCATTTTGATTCCACTTGCCAATCGCAATACTCCAAATACTTATTGACTTTTAACAGCTAACCTATAGTGTGTATTACGCTTTTTATTTGACTACGATTTTAAATAGATTTTGCAGTGCAAGCAGACACAGGAATAACACATACAGAAACAAACCTTATATCAACCTACGCACAAGCAACAGATTCACAGCACCCCAAACAGCACCCTGTTGTAAGCTACTTTCAATCAGTGTCCCTCTGCAATCGCACCAAAATATGTACGGCTCATAACAATTGCTTTGTTAATGTATGCAATAGTTGATACTACTGTGCTAACTGATCCTGGATAAATTTTAGTCACGTGGCACACTGTTAGCTTCACAATAACAACTACTTACTGTATGAGAGGGGCAACAATTCCACAATTTATCACATAATCTCTACACTGGGCACTGTCTCCTGCAATGTTCCCAAGAGCCCACACAGCCTGCAAAAGTTGCATTGTGTTACGCTACACTTGTCAACTAAACGCCAAAATGTACAGCATTTCCAAACTTCTGTTTTATAATATTTTGGAAAAACTCAAAAGATACCCAATTATACTTGAAGCAGAAACCTTCGCATGTGCACACAGAAAGCCACATACTACTATGCACCAAATAAAAAATTATCCAAATGTGGCTCAAAAAATGTTTTACTAATACTTTTCAAACTTAGAACAACATTCAGTATTTTGGACATAATTTATACCTGTTCCCTCACTTCATCATGAGGAGAAGACAACAAAGATATAAAAACAGGAACAGCGTTAGCTTCAATCACCACCCTGGTCTGGAAGTTATTTCCAGAGGCTATGTTGGTGAGAGCCCACGCAGCCTCAAACTGCAATGTTGGCTGCTCTGACATATTGAGCATCTTCACGAACTCAGGAACAAGACCTGTTTGGATTACTTCATCAATTGGTGGACTGGGTTCTATAAAACATAATGTAATATAAAGGAAAATGTAAGATTCTATTGCTACATAAACTATTTTCATAGAAAAACACCACGCTGTACCTTTTGAAAGTAGTTTGCGAAACTTCTGTGTATGTACAAATTTTTGCTCCAAAGTTCCATTTTGAACAGCTTCAATCATCTCAGCAGTGATTATTCCTTCACCTGCAATAACACTTACGATGATTGACGATTTTTTTTCCAGCATTGTATATATTCAATTAAACTTTTTCAACACAAGAAAACAAGACTACATTTTTCCATAATAAACGAATTTAAAGTCAGTATGATAACCCCGTTAAATAGGATACACTGCACTCAAGATGTTGACAGTGCCAGTGCAAGCTTCAAATTTGCTTGTTTAAGCCATCACTTTGTGTAGGTTACTTGGTAGTTGTTGAGTTTTCAGGGTTCTAGTACATGTGTTTGTTTCTACTATTGTTATAATGTCAACATTTTGCCAGTAAGTTTTTCTTGCTGCCTGTGCAGCACGGAAGATGCATTTTAACACCTGAAACTAGTTTCCCTGTAAATAAATTGCAGATAGATTCGCTTGCATCACTCCTGTGGCTTATTGAAAGGTAGATATGTGCAATTTCAAATCATTGCAGAAGTATGAGAAAGCAGAAACATGCAGGCAGATTCCTCAGAAACTTGCCAGCAGGCTAGAGCTTGTGTTATTATATACTACTCATGACAAAACTGATTTTCAAAAACAAAACAACCATTTGCTTAGATTTTTGTTAGAAATATATGCTATATAAAAAAACACCTTCCTGAGTCCATGCTTAAATCCACTTTCAATACAATCCTTTTTGCCAACACCAACATTAAAACCATTTCACAGTGGGGCCAGCCTGAGCAAATATGAATAATTTTTCTTTGATTTAATATGAAAAATATACATGCTCTGCTCAGCATGTGCCAACTTGACTCAGAAAAATATTTTTTACATCTAATACAGAACTACATAACCTTACTCGGCTTGAACTGAGTTATCAACAGACATGATTTTAAGATTCTTGGAGCGTTTGCAACAGAGAACATAAAGAATTTAACACAAGTACAGCATTATACATACACATGCCAGTAGTTTTTATAGTACGCTGGATAAAGCTTCAAGTTTCAATGATGCAGTAGTTGGGCCTAACCAGAGCAGGCCCAACAAAGTTACCTATATAGTTGGCCAGCAGTAGACCAAATCTGCACTGGCATTTTTGGAACTGATGTTGCATTTGGTTAATTAATTTTTATTATGAAATGGTGGTCCTGCTATCAATGTATTAGTGCTTTTTGATGTGTTTGAAATAACTTGCATTGTCTGTTAGCTAAAATATTTGTTATTTTTTATTACTCTTTCGGAGATTAGCTCATTGTTTAGTTTTATTACACTGATCAGTGCTGTCAGTCTCTATGCATGCGTTTTTGCTTAGGTGCTTATCAAGCAAGTGATGTAGATGTTTAACCTATTGTATGGGTTAAAACAATAGCTGGTTGTAGTAAAGGGGCTGGTATTATTTTCATCAAATCACAATTTAAGAGGAAACATTGCTTGCAGGGAAGATGTAGGAAGTTATCATTTTATTCTAAGTGCTGTGCCATGTACTAACTATGCAAGATTTCCTGTGCACACTTGCTTGATAAGTAACAAATGTAGTTTTGTAAACAAATTGCTCATGAAGAGTTTTTAGAATACTGTGCAAGTGATGAAACAAAAAAGTTCCCAATTTTACAGGCTGCATAAACTTGAAAGAATAACCCAAGTTTGCTTTTGCTTTTCTCATAGCATAGCCAAATAAGACCTTATTTTTGATGAAACTACTTGAGCAATCATAAACTGCAAGTATGAGGCACGTTCTCATTGCATCCTTTATTCATTGTGTGCCTATTGATAGTTGCTAAAAACAACTGTTAAAGTGAATTACCGTACAATCATGCTCTAATCTGCAAATTTTCTTTGCAGTAGTTGAAAATGCATTAAATTTTTTAAATCTAGACATAGCTAGCCTACTCTGCAATGTAGACATACCACATGTCTTGGTGTGACTAATCCAGTCCAGGCCCCAGTATAGATCAGCATTAACAGTCATCGGCAATACATCTTTACCTTAAAAACTGTTTTTGATGATATATTAAATCTGCATTGTTTACTAACCTGTGGTGGAATGGACCATATCCACTTGTACATTGTCACCTGATGCTAATTCCTCTTCATTCAGAGTCACATTTCTTCGTTTAAACACCTATAAATAAATTAAAACAAAGTCCACAACTTTAAACTAATCTAAAACACAAAAGACATTTACTTTAAATGTTCACCACCATTCTTGAACAACAATGACAACTGATACTTTATATATTGTTGGTGGCAAAATTTTTCACCGTAAGCTTGCCTTTGCATTCACTGCAGCACACTTGGTATTTCAGGGCTTAGCCAAGTTGTTACATAACCATATCACTTCTTCAATAATATCACTTATAAAATCCCACTATTAATGCATTGTTTGGTATTCACCTGTCACATGTGTTGCAGCAAGAGTCAGTCATTAAATCTGGCAGACCAGATGAAGCCTATGAATGAACTTAGTTCTTCCAGGCCGCCACACACTGCCACAAATGTGTTAAAATACAATGGTACAGTCAACTACTCTTGGCCTAGACTTCATGTTTTCTGCGACATCTGTGAACTGCTTTGTGCAATCAAAGCATCACAATATGACAAAAGTAACAGCTTTACAAACAAACTTAATTTTGAAAGAGAAGCACAGAAAAGGGAAAGTTGTTGAATCATATAGCTGTTTACCTGATGAGTTTTCAATGCTAAAGAGATTTGCCTCTGCTGCGGCACCAATGTATGTATCAACTAATGCTTGGGAGAAAACATTTTTTAAAATGATATTTGCAAAGTTCGCACATTGGGCAAGATTGACTGATGAACATATGAAAGTTATTCTCTTGGTTGGATGCAGCAAATACTGATGATCTCTTGTAAGCTAAACTACACTTTCATAAATCTCACAAGGCTTTTTTGCAACTAAGCTACACTAAACAAATTGGTTTGTTGTCTTTGATTTGTCTGTTGTTCTGTGTTGGTAAGAAAACTATCGATTGCGTTTTTTTACGTTTGTATTAACTGTATTGTACTGTATTAGACAAGTGGGTATTCAATCCGTGATTGGCAGTTATCACACTTGGTTCTTTGTGAAAAACGTTTGGTAATGACTATGTTACAGCATTATGGCTGGCATTTTGCTGCAACACACCTGTCCCTGAATTGCGTACAATTTGAAATCACAATGCACTGGTTTCCTTCAAAATATTCAGATTTAAACTCTAGTCATACAAACAAATATTTCTGTCTCATTTTGATTAACACAAAACGTTTAATACTCTGGACTAATACATCTCATTTTCGCATTGCTGTAATGTAGAAAGCAAAATTGGTTTGTTAATTTTATCTATCAATTTACTATGAGCGTATAAGATGCACAACCCTCTGTTGAATTTCAACATATTAAAATGGTATCTCATGAAGGTCTTTCACAGTATATGTAGGCATTGGTCTTTCATGGTATATTGTGTAAAAAATTGATCCAAACACTACAGCTGCACAGAACTCTAAATATTTTCAGATGAACAAACTCCATGCCAGTGCTTGTGTGACTTAGTTCACTGACAACATCTAAGATTTTTGAAAAAACAATCAACAACAACTCCGTGTTATTCACATGCTAGGTTTTTTGGTAATAGACCAAAACTTTTTTTAAATGACTGAAAAAAAATTCAGCCAATTCTATCAGAAATATAGAATGAGTGCTACAGCGAGTTATGATACTACTGTGGTACAAATGACCAAAATGTCTCAGCTAAATAAAAGCAGTTCACATGTTTCACAAAATGACTTCTGATTTTTTTAAACTTGACTTCAGAGACAAAAAGTTTGGTCATGAGACTGAAGTTATACTATGTTTTTGCAAATATCCAATATAATTTTTAATATATATAGTATGCAAACTCAACACTGTATATAAAGTCTCTGTATTCTTAGATCTGTGTGATGTATTTTATGCAATCTTTTGTTTCTACATTTGTAGTAATAGTAATAAGCCCCAAAATTTGTATTGTACAGCAGCGGTTAAACATTTTCTGTGAATTTTAGTAACACACATACATTTTTATCAGCGCACACATATAAGCTTTGCCATACAGCATTCATACGCATCAGAAACAGGCCTGTAACCAGCTTGGGACACCAGGAGGGGAGAAGAGCTTTCAGAGAGGAGGCCAAATTTTTTAAACAATGTCCAATAGTTTCAAACTATGTCCAACTCATTTTTCCAGGAGGGCAAACATTTTTCCAAGGGAGGATTCGCCCCTCTCTGTGTCCCCCTGGTTACAAGCCTGATCAAGTATAACATGTAAACAACTTAGGAAAGAAAATGCACAATTTATTTATCACCTCTGCTTATTTATAGACAAAATTGCAGTTGGCTATCTTCTTTCACATATGTACAAACAAAATAAGATTGGCTATCCTCAACACCTTTGGCACCAGGCTGTTTTTACCTTCAAGACCCACATGAGCCACTTACAAACCATCACTTTGCAACATCATAACTCACCTGCTCATTATGCTGGAGGCTGTTCAAATGCTTAAAAGATGCAGCATGTCTTCTAGATTGCATTTTAAAAAATGAAAAGTTTTGGATTTGTTTTTTTTGTGGTTGTCATCAAAAGTGGGGCAGGTTTTTGGCCATTTTGGCTCAAGTTACTTGTCCCTGGGCCCCAACCGCTAGACGGAATTTTTTGACTTAAGCTTTTATTGCAAAATTTTTTGACTTAAGCTTTTATTGGAAATTAGACTAGAATTCAAGTATTTTGAGACTTTGATTGGCTTTCTAATGTTTCTGGTTCAAAAGTTACAGCTTGAAAACAATGAAGTAATTATTTAGTTCAAGGGAATTAATTAATTACACAGGTCTACAATTTTAAATGAATTTCATGGGGGTTGGGGTTTGAGAGCGTTTTCATGGTAATTTTGGGGTTCTTTCAAAACTGTTGTCAGATTCTCCCTATGCGGTCAAGTTTTTGAGCTATTTAATATATTAATTTATGCAGTTGTAGCATTTTAAGCATACTGCTGCATAAGAGGGTTGCACATTTCGTGATTTGTTAAAGTGGCTAACATGTTATTTAAGCACTAGTGACTTCTTGTGATAACTGTGATTTGTAAACTAGCTTATGAAGAGCAATGTGCAACACAGCAAACATGCAAAGAGTTTAAGCAAACACAAAACTTCAGTTAGTGTATACTGTATACAGGGCTGCAGAAAGTGTGGAAATCGGGAAGGAGCTTCTTGGGAAATTGTACATGCTCGCAGGTAATTAATCAGCTGCAAGTCAAGTAAAATCAAATGATATGCTGAGAATTGCAAGAAAACCATAAAACGGACTGTATGAATTTTATCGCTCAGTCACGGTGGTCCAATACCTCACCTTGTGATGCAACGGTTACCCCTACCTAACAATGGTGGTCTAATGCAGGGTTGCCAATTTGGCATTTTGAAGCCAAATTTCAAAATTCAGACTTTTTTTGATGCACTTGGCTTTATTTGCAAATCAAAAATACCAGTCAAAATCTGGCTTTTTCTTTTCTATTTTTTTCAGTTTGAAAGGCTTGGCTCTGGCAAAACGTTGTCTGAGCTACTGCACATATTCATTACAAATCTCTTTTGACGTGAGTCTGTGACCATGCAGGGTGCAAAGAATATTGCAGGGATTTTACTGTTGCCCTAAAAATTTTCGATGTATTTAATAAGAAACAACTGTACGACAGTGTATTTACGGGGAAAGAAAATGCTTCTAATAATAGGAATTGCATTTCATCAATGTTTCTGACGAGTTTTAATATCTATTTTTGTTTGGTTATACATGTTTTACATGTAACCTATTTGTCTTAGGACTGCTACCTGGTTTATTTTGGCTTGTTTTGAGACAAGGTCAGGATTTTTTGGTGAACCTGATTGCGTGTTGTAGACTCATAATGGCGGCGGAATCCTGTTAGTTTTAACACTTTGACATCCGAGTTAATTCAAGCGTTTCGCAAAAAACAGCTGGATCGCATGTGGCTTTGCACGAGAATATCTCCGCTCCTGTACAGGTTACGGACCTGGTTGAAGTATCGAAAGACGCATCTTGTAGTTTGCACTTAAAAAAAAATTTTTGGTTGGGGGTGCAGGTTTTTTGTGAGTGACGTCATAAATAGAGGACTTTTTGGCCACCTTGGCCAACATAACCTGGCCTTTGGCACCAACTGTTAGACGGTAGTATTTCGCTAACGTTTTTGTTGGAAACTAGGCTACAATCCAAGTCTTTTGATACTTTGGATGACCTGCTGGCGTTTCGAGTTCAAAAGTTATAATCTTAAGTAATAAAAATATTTGACTAATTAGTTAATTAGATAATTAATTAATTTGTTTATTTTAGATAACTTTTGAACCAGAAACGCTAGAAAGTCGATCAAAGGCTCAAAAGACTCGGACTTGAGCCTAGTTTCCAATAAAAACTTCAGCAAAATACTTTGGCCTAGCAGTTGGGCCCTAGGCCAGGTAACATGAGCCAAAATGACACAAAATCTACTTCACTTATGACGTCAGTTACAAAAAATCCGCAGCCCCCATGAGTACAATCTAGCAGACTATCTGATTCGTTTGAGCCTTTGAACAGCTCTCTAGCGCAATTGGCGGAGGAGCTATGGCATTGGTAAGGTAACTGACAACTGCCAGTTTTAGGCCGAAATCGAAGTACAAATATATCGTACCCCGGCTTTCAAAGTGCTAATATTGTCTNCTATGATGACACATGTAGTCAGAGGACATTGAAGTCAACACGTCCTTAAAACTACGTGTGTTTATGCAAGCCAACTTCATTGCGTTAGATAGCAGATTGGACGGTGGCACTAGCATCAGCTGGAAGCTTTTGAATACATTCAGATTGTTAATACTTGTCTGTACATGGTATTGCATTCCGAATTCTATTCTGGAATGTAGTGCCATTCAAAACTGCTCAACTCATGCCCAAACCAGTGTCCACTCACAACAAGCTAGCTTTAACACCGTCTGAATATCGTTCTGTTGGTCGGATGGGTCAAAAACCGATTTCGCCACCACTGAACTGGCCGCAACAATCAACGTTTGAAACACGACACCATTCTGGAATGGCATTACACTTAAAGCTAGAGCTTAATTTTTTTGAATGAGCATAAAATTGCTACAGCATACATTACAGGATGCCAATACCAAAACTAGCACTTTTTACCCGGGATTTTTTATGTTTGTTCCAGACATTCGTTAGTTATTTATTACGAACATTTACTCACACACAGTCGATGGTAATTCTTAAAGCTGACTTTTGCATCTTTGGCTTTGTGTATGATGAAGCAATAAGTATAATTCAGTGTAGGCAGCACAAAAATCCCAATAATTTGGGCTACAGTGTTTGCTAAAGACAACGCTGTGGGCCTTCTGCTGCAGAAAGTAACACAATATGCAAAACAAGCTTTAACACGATCAAGTTTGTAGCAAAAATGATCAACTCTTGCCCAAACTAGCATCCACTCACAACAAGCTCACTCTGGTAACTGTGCACTCACACCCAAAAAATGCATGCGTAGAATATTCACTCAACAGAAACTTTTAGCACTGTCTGAATATCGTTCTACAGGTCGGATTGGTCAAACACCGATTTCGCCACTATTGAACTGACTGCAACAATCAACGTTTGAAACAAGACGCCACAATCACTTCAAATGCTGCACCACTAGCAAATTAAAACCACTTTTCTGAAAATCGCATGCAGCTTCCAAACACATTTTGTGTGGCTCTCAGCAGTCTTTCAATAAAACCAGTAGCGAAACCAGGCCAAAAACTTATGGGGAACCAATAAAATTGGGAGTCCAAACTGTTAACACTATTTTGTTTGGGATACCGCCTCTCAAAGCACAAAACGACCATATGTTCTAAAAGTTAAGGGAGAAAATGGCTCCACTGGCCCCCAATGGCTATGCCTATGAATAAAACCTCTAATATTTTGTGTAATAGACTTCGTTCTGCAATAAACAAAACATGTGAATTGACTTGCGTTAGAATTTTTAGTGCAACTCTCTTACAAAATCATAGGTCTGGATTCGTCTTCCTTCAGCAAAAATGTTGAGGACCACTGGTTTAAACTGTGCATGAGCTGCAGGAATGCCATGATTATGCGACTTGAGAATAGGAATTCCTCGACCCTGCTGTGCGAGTTACGTACCATCTTGACATAACACACACATTACAGATTATTAAAATTTATTATCCATAGGCTATCTTTAGTTTGGTGTCTAGAAGTCTCTCAAGGGTCTACAAACCACAATTTGGTTGGTCATTAGAAACCGTGCTACGGTTTTCTAAATGCCGGCACTTGTTGCAAAGCTTCATGTAAGCAGTCCATATTACTTAAATAGATTTTCTAAAACTCTAATGTAGTAAAAAAATTACTTGTAAATTGAATAGTGCCCATAAAATATAAAGGGCGTTAAGCAAGGATTAGGTGTGAGAATTTGCTACTTCGAGGCAAAGATTTGCCGCTTCCATCGGTTTTGCAATCCTTCAGTATCTCGTTTTTGCGTACTGAGCGGTAGCATGGTACACTGCGGTGATGCAAGTGTTTACACGTTGAATGTGAACCGATTCTAGTTGGATGAACGAGGCTCTTGAGTGCAACATTTTGAAGAAACCAATTTCCTTTTGCAATGTCATAAAGGGGCGATCGTCTTCAACTTGTGGCCCACAGGAAATTTCAATAAGATTCCTAGGAAATTTACATTTTTTCAAGCCCTGACTGTATACCGTATTTACTCGATTGTTAGCCGCCCTTGATTGTAAGCCGCCCTTGATTGTAAGCCGCATGAGATAGATTTAAAAATTTAATGTAAG
>JGI24159J19872_10006038_pt1 | contig 15720 bp, 11 predicted proteins | sample Ectturendosymbi4_FD_19872 | JGI IMG/M metagenome (IMG submission 19872) | reverse complement strand
TATCCACAAATTAGGTGATTTCCTTGACTATTCTAATCACAAGCAATTTTTCCTTTTCAAGGCTTTTGCTTCCATAACTTCAGCCCCCCCCCTTAGAAAAATCCTGGCTGCGGCCCTGGCGAAAGTACTCAATAGCAATCTGATTTCTGAAGGACTTTGTTCAAGAAAATTAAAATTGAAAAAAAACAAATTAAAAAATACCAAACGACCATGACGTAACAGAAACGCAAACAAAACTAATATGTTGCTCAGAAGAAGCAACAATATTTTTATTGTAGGATAATGCTGCCATGCCTGCACATAGCTCTTATCTGCGGTACAACCTTTAAGCTTTCAGCAGGTGCATTTCAAACACGAACAGCCACAAGATCCTTCGCGCCAATCTACACTAAGGAGTTGCCAGGAGTAGCCGCGCACGATTCTTTGTTTGCTTCATTGTGCCCAGGAGTTGCCGTGTCGATCCGTGCACGAGCGCAGAATTACCCGACACAACAAAACAAGCAGAGAATCGTGCGCGGCTACTCCTGGCAACTCCTCAGTGTAGATTGGCCTTCGTTCAGCAAACACACGAAGCAGCCAACGTGCTTTGAGCATATCCACACAAAAGTCAGGGTTACCAGATGGTGACATATTTGGCAAATATTGCAAAAAGCATTGTTATCCAAAAAAATGCGCCAATTTTTGTGGCAATATTTTTAATGCCAAATTTTTGACATTCGATAAAATTCCAATTGCCAGTATTGGCAAAACAATCTATATATAATTAAAACCGAAATTTCAAATAGAAAACATAGCTCAACATTAATGACGGCAAATCTTCGACATGCGCACCAGATAATGGGTCTGATCACGATTTATTGCTTGGAAATATGCTATTAGCATTGCAGCGTTACATTTCATTCACAAGTTCACGACCAACCTTGCCTGCGTATTTATTTTAAAATTGACTTGGTGTCATTATGTGTCAAGTCTTGCTAGGCTTAGGTTTGTGTGCATTTAGAGCCGTGCAGGGACACCGAGGTAGCGGCAGGGGGGCAGTGGAAACTTATATACTGCAAAGTAAAAGAATCGTTACTAATTATTATGCAATTGCGCCGGCCATATGCGACCCTTCAGATTTTTTTGGGCCTGCGAGAGATTTCTCGGTTGCAGATAATTTTACAAAAGCCTGTTCTTCAGATAATTAATTGTTTCCAAACCACAACGAAATAAAATGAATATACTTTTGCGGCCCACATCAAATTTATGTGGATCATTTCGGCACTTCGAGCTTTCCGAGTAGTGAAGGTCTGATTTAAGGTAATGGTTCTGTAATCGGCCTATCATTAAATTGAAATATTACATCATTTTGCTCCATCTTGATTCCCATTAAAACAAATAATCTTCTGACTGTCAAACTTAAAAAATTCAAACGTATGGATGAAATATGAATCCAACTGAACATTAAATATCGAAAAATCAATATTACAAAAAACACTGCTATTTTCAAAATTTTATGCAAAAAATTTGCCATAAATTGGACAAACACTTGCCAAATTTTGGAAAGCATCTGACAACCCTGAGAAATAGTCGGCATGCGGCTTGACCTACGGTCATATTGAGATTCATGGAAACTCGATGGAAGACACTGGCGTTATCAACACGGAATGTGATTAGGTGAATAAAAATCATTTCATGAACAATTAAGACAGAAAATTTTGACGAATTTTATCGAACTGATCATATACCGGCAACTGACTTCATGCGTACCACAGATTGCTGGAGGCCCTCTTGGATCTTGAGGCCCCAGGCAATTGGTAAATCCGGCCCTTTTCTGTGCAGTAGAAACTAACTGAAGTTGTCGGGTGGATGTGGGCCGTGAGAAACAGGACAGAGAACTGGCGTTAATAAATCAGAGATTAAGTAACAACTTGAGCTTCCGTACACTCCATGCAAAGGAAAAGTGTTGTGCCTTTCATGAGCAACCACTTCCCATATACTGTGATGAAATTTTGCTGGTATACAGGGACGCCGGAACAGAGGTAGGGCAAGAGGGGCAGCAAAAAGTTGAGGTCAAGGAAACTTTTGTAGAAAACAAAAAAAAACGTCACCAATTTTTTTCCGTTCGTCACCAATTTTTTTCACCAATTTTTTCACCAATTTTTTAACGTCACCAATTTTTTTCCGCAAGCTTTTTTCCGTTCAGCAACAGCGCTGACCTCAAAACTAATAACAGAAATTGTAGAAAACCATTCTGAATTTTCTGGGTGCGCGAAAAGTTGCAATAACTTTGTTTCAGTTCGATCTTCATAAACCATGAAATTAACTGTGATACTGGCGTGAAAAAGTCACTTCCGCTCCCGTTTCACCCCTTTTGAAAGCAATGTCTCATCATGCCCCCGCTCTTCGGCGTCCCTGCCGGTATGATACATGAGCATCATCGTTATGTTGGCTTGCCGATGTATCGGTCGAGCTCTACACAAGATAATAAAAACTCTTTTGTCAACTTTGGAAGTGCAAATAAGTTGTTGACCGAAGCTTTCCTTGCTTACGCCCTGGTGGTGGTGTGGCGATTAGTTATCTCCAACTTTTTCGTGTGCAGATCGCATCGAACAGTTGCGATGTTTCTCAGGATGGCAGTTTTTTGGAGGCAAAACCAACTGAGCAAAGGTCACCATGGTTGGTTGTGGATATGACTTAAAAACAGCCTCAAAGCCATCGAAAAGGCATAGGCAAGGATGCATGAGCGTCAGTGTATGTATTTCGTGTATTTCATGCGACCACTGGCAATAGTGGCTGTTGTATTGACGGTTGCTGGGTGTTAGACCCCCGAGCATGCGCGTTCATGTTCATCCGTTGGTATAATGAATCCCTCCATTTTGCGTTGTGGCGGCACCACTAGCGTGCGTGCTCCAGGAAGGGGATTGGAATGTGGACAGGTAGGGAGGCGCTGACGGAGCAACAGAAGCAGTCGGCAGACGAAGAGGTCTGTTGTGGTGGGAAGCATTGGCGTTGCTCCTCTGTCTCTGATCCCCGCGTGTTTGCTTTCTCTTCCGACGCCGATCGCGTTTTCCCCGTGGACGCGAGTACACAAAGTCGCCCACGTGCGACACGGTGAAGTCGTTGTGGTCAAACCGGGTCCGATCTATTCTGTCGTGAGACCTGTTGCGGTGTCGTCGATTGGCAGCACTTTTCTCCTTGCTTCGTACGCAGCAGTATATCAGAGCGGCCCCCACGATTAGGACAACCACGCTGCTCAGAATTGCGATGATCAAAGCAATTTGGAATTTGGTTAATCCGGCGTTGCCTTTGTCTGTGAACAGAAGGAAAAATCAAAGCACGTTGCGTGACAAGGGTCATCACCACGACATTTCAGACGTCGGACGTTGTCTCAACAGAACATATGCTCTTGCCTCGACATTTTTCATCATTGAAACGCGTTATTGTAACATCTCTCACCACACATAGTCGCTCACTGCAACGTATCACCTCACGCCACAAAGCAAATTTATCAAACAGATTCAAAGCACACCGCAGTAGTTATTGCGGATTTTTAAGAAACCAACTTGCAACTCGAAGCTAAGGACGCCGAAACGAAATTTATTGCGGAGGCCCTGCGTCCTAAGCCTACGACCGACGTCATGGCTAAGTGATGTCATCGGATAATGCACATAAACTCGCTGTGAGTTTATCGCAGATATTTTTAAATTTTTTGTCAATACCATTAACTCCAAAAGATTCGTGGTTCCATATGAAGTAAGCCTGCAATAAGAATCCCAATTTGCGTAAACAAGATTGATACTTATTTTCAAAGAACAGCTTTCAGATTTTATCCTGTCCAATACCTTAAGTATTTGTAATTTTTAATGCATTTTGTTTTACAATTAAAATACAATTTAAGACATGAAACACACACATCAAAAACCGTTGGAAGTACAATAAAGATTTTTAAATCTTCTGTTCAAAATACTGTGTTATTGTAATGTTCCTCATAAACCTTCCTCATCATTCTAAGCGAATATTTTTCTTTTCTAAAAAGGTCGATCTCATTCAACAATTTTCAGATACAAAGTTTTGATGCCACTACTGCAACTGTTACTAGGGAACCTGGCCAGGAAAATTTTTTGGAAGAGGTATATCTTCTTTGTACTTTGGGCAGTCTACCCGTTATTTGTGGCAGTCTACCCCTTACAAAGTAAAATATTTTGAAAAGCAACGGATTCTAGATCTTTTGAAAAGCACTCTATCTGAAGGCACAACACATCAAGTGGCAAATCAGTGGTTAGGAAAAGTGTCCTGCTATTTACTGGTCACAACTGAATAACACCAGCGGATAGAATGGTGTACTTTTCGCACATTAACAAAAACAACCATTTTTGTTGGTGTCAATTCAAGACATTCTCGAAATCACTTGCTCTATTAAATCAGTGGTTTCCAAACTGTGGCAGAAGAATGTCCTCAAGGTGGTACGCGAACACGCCTGCTTTCTGTTTTTCTTCACAAAAAATATATTCGCAGCTACTGTTTTTACTTATCGCGTTGTGTTAATAAATCCTTAATTCTTTCTGTACTTCCCTTGCTGGTTTTTAAAAAACGGCCATTATAATTTCTCACAGGAATTTATTTCATGTCGCATTTGTGTAAATCGCGTTATTTCTGGTTTTCCAAAGTTTTGATTGTATGGTATTTGGCAAATTGAGTTTTCCTGGAACACGGGGGCACGTGGTGACAGCGAGGGACCCGCAAATGGTCCACGATCAGAAAAAGTTTGAGAAGCACTTAGCACTATATTAAATCTTGTCAGCTTTTTAGAGTGCTGCCGGGTTCAACTCCCGTGCTGATTCCTATGACGCTTTAGTTTCACGGAACTAAGTAATGTTTCACTCACCTTCTTCGCACAATGCTGTTTTTCCTGACCACTGTCTACCGCTTTGTCCAACGCACAATCGCTTGGTGTCGCCAACGAGTGCGTAAGGGTGATCACAGTCATATGCCAGATATGATGAGAACGGGACCGACGAATTCAACAAAAATGGCATTTCATCGCCGCTGGCGTTGTACAGTCTCCACTTTCCGTGTTGTGGTGGCAGCAGATCAAGAGTAACTAGACATGTTTTCTCTGAAAATACGACGGGAGATATTCGCGACTGAGCTAGTTCACCGCGAATGCACATTAGTTTAAGGCACAGTTCGATGGTAAAAGCAAACACGTGTTGGGCTGCAAAGCTTTTACGTTGTCATTGGTTTAAAATTTAGATTCACGACAGTTATAAATATAACCATGTAGAAATAACAATGATTTCAAACTTCAACTCTGAATTTCTGAAATAAAAACTTCAGTGTTTGAAAGAAACTTCGAAAGCTTGTGATAAAAAGAAACTTTAAAACAAATGAAAATAGAGCTGGTTTACGAACGACAACCATCACTTAAGCATTTATTTCAAATAGTAGTTAATAACGACAAAACCCAAAGAAAGTCGATAAAAATAAATACACGAATTGTCCAGCTTTTTCCGAATTGTCTATAGTAATGTGTTGGGACCCTCAAGAGTTGCAGGAAAGCCACCTCTATGTCATGCCACAGTTGAACTCGTTGCAAGAGATTAAGATAAAGTATATCTTTCAAATAAATATATTAAGATAGATTCCATTTTCAGCTAAATGTGTTTCAATCGCCTTTCGGAATCGAACGCCAACGCCTTCTTCAAATGTATTCGTTTACAAGAAAGTCTGAATAAAGGTACAGTCATTTCCAATTCACGCACAACCAATATTTTTTCAATCACGGATACAAAGCCTTCCTTGCGACTGTGTTTTCCAGATATTCTTAGACAGTTTAAAAGTGACAACTGTTTGAAGAAATACCAAGTGTCGATAGGCCTACAAAAATTTGGCAAGCAACTTGTAGTTTAACAACTGTTGATCACATGCACATAACCAAATGGTATAGTTACAAACGGCGAAAAGATGCAGTCTGGCGACTGGAGACTAAGCAAGTTTTTAATTCTGATTGCGAAGAGACGTGTTTCTGTCACAGCAAAATAAATCTTTAATGAAAACGTACCTCGGCACGAAGGAAGGTTTGTGTCGTTTTCGTTGCTCCATTGTCCGTGCATGTTACAGAAGATGGTTGTTTGGACGTTTGGATTACTCATTAGTGCGTAACCTTCATTACATCCGTAACGTACAGGTTCACCTTCGAAACGAAATTCCCTCGGGGAACCAATCACTCGTCCGTGCGTGTCGTTCATTTGTCGTGGATTACCGCACCTATTTGCTGTAAGTGACAAGATTAAACTTGATGTTGTGTAACAAAACAAAAAGTAAGTAAATTAAGCTTCGTAACACAAAGCGGCTTTCATGCATTGCCACGATGAAACAGTAGCAGAAGAGATATAATTTTTTTTCAAATGAAACGTCTTGATCCTCAAACAGATACGCAAGACTGACAGACTCAAGAAAGCACCATCCGTATCATTAACACTCTAAAATGCGTATTGCATTCATTGATACTGCGTACGGTGGCCAAATCGTCGAAAATTGCGTTCGTTAATTTCAACAAAACTTAGCACATCTGCGAATCAACTGGTTAAGAGCGGTAACAGAATGGTGAGTTTGTAACAATATTTGTAAGTGCAGTTATAACCATTCCTTTGAAAGTTCAATGCTACGTTTGAGAAATACACGTAGACGAAAAAAGTAACAAAGATGTCAAAATCAAAGCATACGTAAAGATGTTTTGCTTGTTCATGCAGAAAGAATGTGTTGAATCACAAAAATTAAGCAACCATTGGTAAGTTTTTACAAACCTCGGATTTTGCAAAGGTGATTTCAAACTGCCAGTAAACTTCTACTCATATTACAAATAGAACAATCCTTGCACGCAAGCAACGTCTGGTTGATTGAAATATACACGTTAAGCAATGGTGGACCAGGGGTTGTGGGGACCTGAGGCAAGGCTGACAAGGGGGCCCTCTGATGACGTCATCACACTCAGCCAACTGTGATAAAACCTTTTGATCAATCCTAGGAAGGGGATATGCAGGCCGCACCCATATGCATGAGACTACGGCATGACTGACAAAACAGAAAATGCAAAAGGGAAGGCCTATTCATGATACACAACTTTCAAAACACTGAAATTTGGGAAGACAAAGCTAGCAACACACAAAAGTTGATCGATAGCAAGTTGGCATCGCCCCCCACTTATCTACTTTTGCGCCCCATACTGTCATTCATTTATTACAGACTCGTGGTCCACATCACAAACACAATCGAAAAATACAAGAGCACAAAAATGTTTGGCCATAGCGCATTAAAGAATAGGTGTTTGCACACGACCATGACTAATGGGAGCTAAACACTTGAACAGCGCCCCAATTGTAGCGTCATTCACTCATCACAATACAGGGGTCCAGTGGTGAGATAAATGAAGGCATTCTAACATCAAAACTTTGAGGTAAACGGCTAGCAGAGAATGAGAAAAGGCAAGTCAGATGGGGTGCACATTGGCGCACGCATTCACCATCAATAAACTAGAAAGATTATGACACACTAATCTCCCTGATAAAAAACGCTTGTTTTCCTGAATTTGTTCACAGCCATGGCCTAGAGACTCCATGAAACCACAGGCAACAGCCAAGCAGATTCAAAACATTAAATTTCGTTTTAAATTTCATCCGTTTAATTACATTCAAGAACATGCAGTATTAAACAAAGAATATTAGACTGCAATTTATAATAGACTTAATCAAAAACGCAAATTGAGTTTGATACAGACTATTGGACGACAAAACATGTCTATGTTTGAACACAACAAATCTCTCGGGATTTCATGTGCATCACACATGTTCTTAAACCAGGGGCCCTTTTTTCACAGTCGTCCACGCTAGATTATAAGAAGCCTCATTCTCTGACATCTGACAGTGAAAAAAATATCATTTGGTATAAATTGATAGGGTCTTTTCAGAACATTTTGGAACAAATTTTAACCCACAGTTTATTGAAGGTATTGTGGTTGGTTTGAAGCTTTTCTTTATTTAACCTAAACATTAGAGATGCTAGTGGAGGTTCAGAAAGCAGAGTAGGCCTGCTTACACATTGAAGTGGCGGTTGGGGGCCTTTGAAAGCAAAGTACCTGCACATTACAGTTGCTACTGGGAGCCCCTTTGAAAGCAGAGTAATTACACATTAGAGTTTCTGTTGGGGACCCTTTGAAGCAGAGTGCCGTATACACATCGCAGTTGTTGTTAGGGGCCCCTTTGAAAGCAGAGAACTTACACATTACAGTTGCTGTTTGGGGCCTATTTGAAAGCAGAGTCAGATTAGAGTTGCTGTTGGGGGCCCTTTGAAAGCAGAGTACTTATTCATGATCTACTTTGGAATATATTATACGAGTGGATAATAAATTGTTCACCAAAATTGAGGAAAATTTACGCGCGAAACACCTCGTGGGAGGGGCCTAGAAAGAGGGGGCCCGAGGCAAATGCCTCCCTCGCCCTCCCCTTAAACACGCCAATGATGTTAATAGCCAATTATCCGATTAGGTCAAGGCATTGGGGATTTTCAATTTTGGGCTAAAATTTAGTTTTCGCGAAAAGCAGTAATAAGAGGTTTTAAAAACCTATGTATGCACATGAAACATTCAAATCTGATTTTTGTCTGGATTGAGCTAGTTTGGTAAGGGGGTGTTTGTAAATAAACAAAAGTTCCATCTAGAAAAGAATATATATTTCGTTAATATCGCGATATATGTGACTGGAACTGAATATGTTTGAGTCAAATGACGTAAATAACCTGTTGAAAATCAAGTTACTGAATACAACTTAATACTCATGCCTTTTGTATCTCTTTTCGATCAGATTAATGACTGCATATGTATTAAATACAATAAATCGTGAAAAAACACGCAAAATTTTAAACATTCCAAAATACATCAAATTATTCAATTTAGTGGGAAAGTTTGATGGAAGACTTAATCTTGCAATCGTTACAATTAAGATGAAAGTTGCGTCACACCAATTCAAATTCATGTATACAACAACAATAAGCCGACACAATGTAAACCGCACAGCTCAATCGTATTTATCTTCTATGCATTTCATAAAATCTTGTTTTGATTTATTTCTCGACTTCGCTCATCTGCTTGTCTCTTGAATTCGGATGTATCCTTCACGTTTCTCGCGAATATACAGTACACTTTGTCCGCAGCCTCTGTGACTTGCTTTTCGCAACGCTCTATCGACTGACCATGACAAGGCCACTGTATAACTTAGATGGGTTTCTCAACAAACTTCTTAACTTCTCATGTGGTTATGCAGCAAGTCAAAGGTAGTTCATGAATCCCTTCGGACTAATCTATTAATTCGTTCCAGCAGGGAAAAAGCTTTTGGATTGATCACAGGTGCTCTATGAGGCGTACAACATCACGTTCAAAGCAGTAGTCTTCTCCACAGTGGCGGATCCAGACCAGGCGTTTGGGGGGGGCAATCAAACTGGGGGGCGCTAAAAAGGTCTTCACTTGCTAGTACCAAACGTTGTCTGCGACAATCGTTGTGTGTCACACATAAGAGGTTACTTTTTGCAGGCCAAAAAGTTGCTATTTTTGTTGGTCGAACTATGCGATTTTTCAGGGTATAACCACAGTTTGAAAGTGCTTTATGTCATTAATTCAGAAAACGTTTGAAACGGGTCCCAATCAGTGGGCTTTATTTTTCACAAGTTGCACAGATCCCGTATATCTACAAAATGTATTTAAAAGGTATAAAAGCCTGCTGCGCGCAAGCGTTTACCATTGTTTTGGCTATCCTTAGCGAAATCAGTGAAGAACAGTGTCTGAGACGCATTCCCGATCTGGTAAGAAGCAGAACGGTTCTTCTTAGGCTTGGACGTGACAACTTATGTCCCACGGCAGGACTCAAATAAAAAGCTAAATGACGATCACGTTTCAAAGCGAAGCTTGTGCATTTACATGTCCACGAAAGACTTATTTATTGCTGAAGCGACAATTAAAAAACAACACGTGAAGAAAGGTATTTGCCAGGACACTACTCCCATTTTAGGTAGCTTTGCTGGCTATCGTAAAAAAACGATCTCATAATCGCATGATAGATTTACACTGGGCCTTAAAGCATGTTGCCCTAAATTACATTTAACGCCACTTATAAAGGTAGATTTTCAATCAAGTCTTAAATACCGTTTCACTTTTTCGACATTGGATTGCTGATGTGAAGAAAAAACATCAATCCCACTGGACGAGGTTATTAAAAAAAGTTGTGAAACTTTTCAACAGAAGTGGAAGCAACCGTCTGAGCCCATAGGCGTAGCCAGGAGGGGCAAAGGGGTCATGCCCCCCCAAATTTTTAGAAAATATAGTCATTTTGTGCTTTGAGAAGCGTTTTTCCAAATAAAATAGTGTTATTCGTCTAAAATCAGACATTTTGCCCCCCCAAATTTTTTGCGCTGGCTACGCCACTGGCTGAGCCCCTCAAATTCACAATCAATACCTCCAAAGTCAAGGTCTAGTCTCCCCATGCAGTTGTTTGTCAATTCATTGTATACTATTACGAAGCCCCCGAAGAAGCTCAAAGCCACCCCCCAATGCTGTTGATCTGGCGATAGATCTGCCTCTATACAACCAGGTCAGAAAACACTGATGAGAATCAGCCTATCACCAATTTAAAACCACGAACCTTCGCCAACACTGCGGTCACCGGTAAAAAAGTTAAGGATTTCACCAGAAGATTGCTTTTTTGCTCAAAGTTATATGAAACAAAGGAATTATCTAACAACCAATAAGCTAAGCATTTTCTGTCAGTTGCAGATGTCGCTAACAATACCAAATTTGTCTTTTCATGGCCAACGTGAGTTGTCTACGGGTTTGCAATTGCAACAAAAGGTTCAAAACCACACAGCCATCAATCACTGTTGCCTCCAATTTTTAATAATGCTGCGGCAAAACAAGCGCGTTGCGCTGAATCACAGTTTTACTGAGAAGTTATTAAATCTATTTCAGCTGGCGGTTAGCAAGTAGTGGAGACTGCGCTAAGCATTGTTGCAACTGCGCAGAGGGATCTTAGCAACTGCGCGGCCGCGCAGCTTAGAGGGAACATTGGCCATCAGTAACTGTTGCCTGACGCGTAGCCAGGTGGGGGCAAATGGCGCCGTCATTTCACCAATTTTGGACTGCAAATATTCAAGTGTTGAGCAAAAATGTTATGACCACGTAAAACCAATTATTCAATCCACTAGGCTGAAGATAGCTAGTATTTTGGCAAAGTTCCTGCGTTGGAGCTATAGGGGTACGAAGTGGGGGAGAGATTTGGAAAAAATTTAAAAAATTTAGGAAAAGTTTCCCGATATGTTTGGGCAGGTTCCTTAAACAGAACCATCGCCCTGCAAAACTCTCCTATGCGTTTTCCGCAATGTGCCGCAAAAATTCGGGCGAATTGAAAATTTCCCCCCCCCCCTGAAGCCAAAGGTTCCCGTATGCCTCTGGTTAGAGCCGAGTACCATGGTTTGTTGAGGCGCGTCGCTGCGCGCAGTAATCAGGGGCGTAACGACGGGGGGCAAGGGGCACAACTCCCCGGGCGCCGAATCACTATGAAGGCGCCGAAAAGTCCTAACAATGTCACAAGTACTTCAGTGCAGTACATTTGCTTTCGAAAGACCTCAGGTTCGAACATGGGGTGCCAAACTTGCTCCTTACCCCGGACGCCATCTAACCTCGTTACGCCGCTAACAGTAATTCAGTACTCCTCTGCGTTGTCCATGTATATAAAGTGAGGAGTTGCACAATTGCATAATTACGTAGGACAGGGGTTTTTTTAAGGAAAATGTTAGGTACCCATTATGGACCTGTAGGGACCCGATTTCTCTGATTCTAGGGACCCGATGATAATTTACTCTGATTCTAGGGACCCAATTTTCAATTTTAGGGACCCGAATGGGGTCTCTAAAACACCTTAAAAAAACCTGACGTAGGTTATAATTCTTTGAGCTAATCGAGCAAGTTCAATGCATTACTGTCACATAGCGGCAAGTCGCTTGCAAACGTATACGTCTGTAGCTTTTTACACGCTGCATTATGGTTCAATCAGCAGGGGCGTAACGAGGGGCCAATGGGGGCGCAATTACCCGGGCGCCAAAACACTCTGGGGGCGCTGAAATACTGCAAGGGCGCCGAATGATTGCGGGGACGCCAAAATGTCCCAACAATGTCACACAACAATGTACATTCTTCAATGCAGTACATTTGCTTCCGGAAGACCCCAGGTTCGAAAATGGGGGGTGCCAAATTTGCTTCTTGCCCCGGGCGCCATCTAACCTCGTTGCGTCCCTGTCAATCTGGAGAATAGTTCCATCAAGAAACTGATCCACTCACCTCAATGCTGCAAAACTACGATGCAGACAAACTGCGCACTCACGAACCGCATTGGCAATAGCCCTGAAACTGTTTTTTCGTTTTCACTTTGGAGGCTTGTAAAATCTTGAGTCAGTAATAAGTTTTCCATATTGCATTCCTATTTTTACTGCTGCCTTTCCTTTCAAGGCGTCATCAGGCATTAAAGAAATAAACTTGTAAAAAAACAGACCATCTTCATTCAGCACAGCAGCATGTCGAGAACTGCGTTGAGCGAACGCGACTGCGTTTGCGAAGGCTGGGCAGTTCTCACGCGGCAAAGAAATAACGAAACAGTGGAACTATTACGAAACAATAGCATTGTTTGCGCTATTCGCTAAGAGGCTGAGTCTAAGCGAAAAACATTGTTTATTTTACAGTATTTTTTAAACTGTTTCTACTTCCGTGGGCACCAAAAAGGGGCGCATTTATGGCAAAGGGGCGCCATTCAAGGGGGCGCCACAGAGGTTTGGGGGGAAGTTGCCCCAAACTGTCCCCCCCTGGATCCGCCACTGATTGTGGGTCCTGGGCAATCGATGGAAAACGGGTGTGACAACTGCAGTGGGTCGAAAACGGTCATAATCATTCTGATTTGTGCCATGAGAATTTTTTCAAATTACTAGCGCTGCCATTCGTTAATATTTTTCTTTAAATTCTTCCTTGTGAAATACGGTGCAATATTCTGTAAGTATTCTTTCTTTTTTGTCTGACACAACAACGCCAATATCTTTTGTATTTTTTTGCACAAATCCCTTTTCTAGTTCACATAATAAATGTTTCCGTTAAAAAGTATTATAAAATGCATATAAAACTGTAACGAAAAGTTTGGAAGAAAATGAAATGAGCATTTTGCTGCTCAGGGCCGCAGCAGTTACAACTTTCAGGAAATCAAGATGATTTCACGAAGATGAAGTTGATTCTTATGAAACTTGCGAAAGTCGAAATTTTTACGCAGAAATCAATCTTATATCCGAAGGTGTTGATGTCTGATGATCAACTTACTGTACGAAATCATGGTCAAATATAGAATTTTCCGTGTTTTAAGTAAAAGTAAGAAGCTCTGTTGTCAACGTTCAAATCTCAACAACATAAATTGATCACAATCGTTGTCCACAAGAAAGCTATAAGTTACCTTGACTCATGGACCGAGTTTGCTAGAAAACTTTGGGGGCACAAAGTTTGTGTGACATGCATGTTACTGTGTATATCACACAAATATACTGTTATTATTTTCGTTTCGATGACGTCACCATGCTCACTCAACAGTAGTGCGACCTCTTTTGTAACTTAGGCAAAATGAGGGGCAAATTATAGAAATGATATATTTTGGGGTCATGACCCAAGTGCCCCCTAGCTCTGCCCATGGTGCCATGGCAGTTGCTACTGTGCTAGTACCTGACAATGATTACTACGTATTTGCTTCTCTACTAAGTACACAAAACTTTAGCACTTGGAGAGTTCTTTCGCAAAGCAGATTAAACAAACACAACACTTCAAAAAATAAGCAATACATTGAAAGTAGAATTTATTAACATGTATCTCTGAGACTGACACAATTGGCAGTTACAAAATACAATTCCAATTAATAAAGACATATCTCTTTGGGATTCCATTGACTGGCATCATAGGTGTAGCCTGGGGGGCCTAGGGAGTAATGCCCCCCAAATTTTTAGAACATATAATCATTTTGTGCTTTGAGAGGCGGTATCCCAAGGAAAATAGCGTTATTCGCCTAATCAAACATTTTGGCCACCCAAAGTTTTGGGCTTGCATGGCTGCGCCCTACGATGACCCGAAAGTACGACTAAATCATGCCGTTGTTTGTCACGCACATCGGGATAGTATTTAGCCGCTACAGTATTTTTGTACAGCTACATCATTTTTATCACAAAACACATTGGGGGGGCAAAATATATTGTGCCTCCTCTTGTCCAAAAGTTGGGGGACATGTCCCCTAAAACACGGTCCTTCCCTGGTCTCATACGAAGAATTTAAAGTTGCTTTTCGCACCGACGTTCAACAACTTAGTTTTTTTACGTTAGCTTGAAATGCAGCAACTAAAATGATTTTAGCTTTGTGGTGCAAGCTGTTTTAGATACAATGGAATTTTAAAAGTGAAATTCCAAGTTGCTGGTGTGAAACATTTTTATACAAAATTGAATTTTTGCAACGATTTAACGCCAAATCCGCCCACCAACTACCGTATAAAAAATTTAGTGCTACAAACGAAACACCGCACAGCATCCCGTCAAAGAAACTTTCGACTTTTCTTTGCTTTAGCAACAAATTTCCCACCCCCCACGCACAGTACATAGCCTAATTGGCCTTCCAGAGAGCATCCCGATATAAGATGACTGACTCCGCTCCAGTTTTAAATCATCGAAAAGCAGAAAGGAGAGCTAAACCGTATATGTACAAACAGTGGCGTGCAAGCGCACCCCCAAAAGTTTTGGTTTGTCGAAAATTCGGGCAAAATCCCTGAAAATTCGTAAAAATCTGGTCAAAATCTATGAAAATGTTCGCAAAATACCTGAAAATCTGCGCAAACAACATGAAAATACGGGCAAAAAAGGCGCCCAACGCTTTTTTCCAAAAATTGGCGCCCATCATGTGCAGAATCACATGAAGACCTTTTTATGGAGGTCATCCCTAAACAAGGTGTCATGATATGTGTGGGAGAAAATATTCGCACAAAGAGTTGCCCGAAAATTTTTCATGCAAGTTGAAAGGGCAAAAATCTTTCACACCCCCAAAAATTTGTCTGCTCCTACACCTATGTGTGCAAAGGAACCAAGAGTCGGAGTGTGTGGATCCCCACTACAAGGAGTGAATCGAGATACAAGGGACCCCTTTTATTTTACTGCATTTTCAGTTTTTCGTTATAAAGTACATCATCTTCAAAATTTTGCTGAGTGCCGAGCTTGTCAATAATACAAGACTATTTTCATTTCAATCCTGTTGCGTCCTTTACCGTGCAGCGCCTCGCTTAGTCGTTCACTTCTGACCTGCAGGTCATCTTTGTGACAAATTAATCAACCGTTGTTTTATATCAGGGTTGGGGAACCTTATTCACTATCACGGGCCGCATGACTTGTGCATTATCGCTGGAGGGCCGCAAAATCAATTAATTTTATACTAAAATTCAATCATTATCTAACTGTGAGGAAGAGTGACTTCTCTTGACTTTCGGTTCAAGTACTTGCTTATCATGGAGTTTCGTTTTGGCGCGATGTTGTGCTCTAACTCATTTACCAGTTTTTGTAAATCTTAAACTACACCATCCAACCCAACAGAAAATAAAACCTAAATTCAGATGCATGAAACATTTTGACCCAAATACC
>JGI24159J19872_10006036_pt1 | contig 15723 bp, 4 predicted proteins | sample Ectturendosymbi4_FD_19872 | JGI IMG/M metagenome (IMG submission 19872) | reverse complement strand
AACTCACCATTCCAACTAACCCTAATTTTTGTAAACCTCAAATTGTTGATGCTGTAAAGTGTACAACTAAAATGTAGCTGTAGCTGCAAAATGCTTTGCGGTAGTAATGTGGGGTAGGGTAGCTGTGATATGATAGTATGAAGTTTTCGTGTTTCAAACTTACTTGATGTTGTGAGATTTGCAAGTGCAAGTGCAAATTTGTTTCCATGAAGTTTTCATGAATAGAATTAACTACGTAACTGCAGCTGTAATATGTTGCGTGGTGGAAATGTAGCTGTAATTTTATACTGTTTAGGTTTTTATATTTTCTGTTTGCTAGCGCGACTGCTACATGCAAGCAAGAACGGCCAAAGCAAGGAGAACGGGAAAGACCAAGCAAGCAACACTTCAAAGTTACTTCCATGCATATGGAAGTGAGAGCTTTCCTTGGCCGAAACGTTTGGCACGATGACATCACCAACAACTGCCTAAATTAGCCACATCAAAGTTTCCGAGTTCAAGCCCACACTGAAGGTGTGCGAACACAACCAGGCCGCACATGCTTCACAAGGCAGGGTGGCATCCAAAGAGTTTAATTACAAAAATACATTAAAATGTTGTAACCAGATGATTTTTCCTATTGTAAGGCTTCTAATATATGCTGCTTGGATTTAATTTTTCAAAACTTTTTTGTCAAATTCCAGTGATTCTCACATTCTTCAATACCAGGGACCTGTACTCTGGGTGTGGCGCACACCCAATCAAAGTGGTAATGACATGACTTTCTCCAGATCGTTCGATCAAGGGAAAATTACAAACAGGATTGAAAGGCAATAATGACGTTTAATTTATTTTCTGAGTCCAATTTCAACACAGTCCGATATTAAGTTGCTTGATTTTGGCTGACTTTTCGGTGCATCACTAGTTTTCCCCTTTCCATTTTTGATCTGGCAACCCTGGGTGTGCGCTAATGCAGCCGCATACCTGTGCTTTCAATATGCGCATCATTTCGAGCTTCGTCATTTATTGGCTGTTCAGGCGGAATGATCATAACGGCTCACACAAGCCTGTATCTGTTGTGTACTCCCAGTTAGTTGTACATATAATATTTATATAAGAAAAAACGAAAGTTTTCTTGTGTGCTAAATGCGCATTCTCAATTCTTGTTTGGTTTAGCAAGTTTCAAGCTGTAAACCAGGGGTCTCAAACACAGCCCATGGCCTGCAATGTTTTTTTTGAATTTTCAAATGATTAGCATATAAGTTATTTATTTTATTCACCGGTGTCAAGTGCTTGGTCAGTGAGTGAACAAATTCCCTTTTCAAAGAACGTGCAAACGGCTAGAAATTATTTGCCTATAACCCACGATACCCCTCGCAGGAAATAAGATGTGAAAGCTATTTCTGGTCAGTAATGAAATTCAGGTACCACCATTGTTGTGTCAGTGTAATAATGCGCCTCTCGGTTTACTTTACAAGTCCTCATTTGGCCCTAGGAGCAATTTGAGTTAGAGACCCTGCTGCAAAGCCTAGGTATTCGCCATTCCAGCCACATGCCTTCTCTTCTCGACTGCTATTCTACGAGACATTCGTGCACCCTGATGTTTTTGCAGTTGTAAAACTGCCCTGTCGCAGTGTTGAGTGTGTTTACTCCACTGTTTCAATGCGCAGATATACGTTTTTGCCGTTGTGAACTGTGTTGATGTAGCATTGATTGTGTTCTACTCCCCTGATTTAACGCATTGCCGGATATTTTTGCAGTTATGAATTGCTCTGTCTTAGCGTTGAGTGCTGTTTTGCTCTCGTCTCCTAACTTGGAGCATTGATAATTAATTGATATTCATTACAGTGACACGTTGTAGTTGTACATCCACAATGAGTTATGAGAGTGCGTGTAGAAAGATATGCATGTTGCGTGAACAAACTTCGTCATAACGTTGGTTTGCAAACGTGAATATGACGTCATATTGTGACGTCACAAACAGCGTATATCCGCTAACAATGACCACCATACACCACTGCTTAATACTAGATTTTGGTAGAGGGTATACAATCAAGCAGTCGCCCCAGGCATCACCATTCACCAGACCTCTGCACGCCACTGGGCTGAAATGGGATTTTTGCAAAGAGTCCACAGTCGACACTTTGTGACAAAGTGCGCAGCTGTTGAATTTGCAGAGCCCTGAATGTCGAACCACTTATTCTCTGAATCGAGAGATCCCAGCTACGTTGATTCGGCCATGTGCCCAGAATTCCTCACGAAAGACTGGTGAGGCAAGTCCTGCTGGCTAAACCCACAGGAAAGCTGCCCATAGGTCGTCTAAGGCTAAAGTGGAGTGACTACATCTCCGACCTTGCTTATTCCCGTCTTGGTGTGGAACCAGCAGAATTACCTGAAATTGCTGTTGACCCTGAGGTATTCCGAGTCCTTCTGGGGCTGCTGCCCCCGCGACCCTCCCTAGAAGAAAAATGGGAATGAAAATTAATGAATGATATCTTGTTTTAATCTTAATTTTTTGTTGCTAGACATGAGACGTTTGACACAGCTAATAATACTAATGCAAATTAAATGAACCAAACTAACCAAGTATTGTGTGTGCTCAGTCTGCTCTTGCGCAAACATAAATAGGTTTTAAGCAGAGGTGGCCGGAGTCACTTTTTCAGACTCCGACTCCGCTCCTGTTCCAAAATTTTGGAATCCTGATCTGGGTCCGAAAACTTTTCAAATTTGAGAATCCGACTTCTGTTCAGACTCCACCTGTCATCGATCCAACTGTAATTTTCGACTCCTGTTCATACTCCAGTTATCATCGATCGAACTGAAAATTTTCAGATCCGGGCCTGATTTTTCACAAATTTTTGACTTCGGATCCGTGTCCGAAAGAAAAACGCTGAATCTAGCCGGAGTCGACTCCGGCACTCCGTCCATGGCCACCTCTGGCCTATTTGACTTGACGTATTTGCTTCACACTGGCTCATCAGTTCGTCAATTTGTTATAAAAAAGTTGGCAGCACTGCACTCAAACTTCCAACGCGTCAGCCTTAAGCCTCAGCACCAGGGGATAGGTTACTGTGCTGGAAGTTCTGAACTGAAAAGGTGATGTACAATAGAGAAACAGGGAAAAGACGCTGTAACCTGTAAGTTGGGTAGAAGTGCCACCGTTTTGCCTGCTGCGAAAATTTCAAGACGGAGAATTTATCGTGCCAAGAAAATCTATTTTGAAAATAATTTGCCGTTTTTGTTTGAAAGTAATTGCAATCATTCTCGAAGATACTACTTAGTATAGGTACTTCTTTGTAGGCCCATGTATGTAGGTACAGTAGTGGTGCTGTGTATTTGTTTGCCGAAAACAGCTGGGGTCAAAACAATGGAAACAAAATGCTCTCTGCATAGCCAAAAGCATTTCCTACTGTAGTTTACAGTTTGAAGACTGAAAATCCCTTACATTATGTAGGGTATAATGTAAAGAACGGATGTCCGTCAGCGCAGATATTGTTAACGGATGTGTGATGACGTAACTGGAGTGGAAAAATACTTTGTCACACAATGATTAAAAGCAAAAATACAATAGAAAAAATTATAATTGTCTTTCGTTGCACTTAAATACAATTTTCCCCTGAACACGTAATGCTAAAATGTTGCGATGTTTTAATTTTTTATTTTTTCACAACTGTTGAAACCTCAATTTTGGTCCCTTTGAAGCTAGCTTATTTATCAAGCATGGAATAATCTTGAGGCTAACTTAACACTAAGCTAAAGCTAACCTAAACCTAACCTTAGAATCCTAATCCTAACCTAACCCTAATATAACAACACTAACCCCTAAACGTAACACCTAAGTGGAGCCTGAATAAAAGCAAAGAAAAAAAATGAATTTTGGCAAGGTGAGAGTCGAACCCGAAACCATTAGGATAGCAGCCTTAATACCTAACTGTTACACCACGAGCAGGGCAGCGTTTTTCTGATGAAGTGACCTTTTTGTTTGTATTGCCTCATGCCACGAGACTGAAACTTTGACTACCGGCACAATAGCTCCAGCCGATCTGTTGCCGCCAGAATATCGCTGGTGAAATAGACACTTCCTTCATACAAACAATACATCAAAGGCAGAGAATACTACAATTAAAAAGAAAGTATATAAAACTATTGTTTTTATAAAACTATTGTTTTATAGTATATACAAAATACATCAGTCATCAATGTAACACAGATGATGATGGTGGGCAAGCAACGGGTGAAGAGTTGAGGCTTGTACAGATGGGCAGTTAAAGCAAGCACACTATGAGTGAAAAAAAAGAAAAGAACAGCAATAAGGGTTGTGAGACAGAGAGCAATGCAATTAGAAACATATCATTTCATTACCACAACAAGTATATCAAGGGAACAAAACAATGTTTATACATATAAATCATGAAGGAACATAAATTTACTCATGGACCATAATGGGGTGAGTTTAACAGATTGATATGTTCAATAGATTATTTCCAACTAGATGCATGGCGCCACCAAATGAAATTTAAAAGACAAAATTGCAGTAATATTAGCAGCAAACATTAATCCAATAAGTGTTGGGTACCCAATGGGTACATGAAAAACAAAATATGTTTGGTGAGTAAAAGAAGTATTTAGTTCTAACAGAGTTTCATGACAACTTACGTGAACTAGGCACTTATTTCACAAATATAACTTTAACTAGTGTCATGTCATTGACACCGCACTTTACATTATCTAACTGATACTTCTAATTGGAAGGTTTGGAAAAAAGAGGTTAATTTTCAGAACTGTGTAATTAGGTCCTTGCTACATGCTTTTGTTATGAAATGTTGTGTTTATTATATTGTTCTCTGTCTGTTACATTGTTCTCTCCTCATAATCTTTTTGTTGCTCACTTTCTTCACCTATATGCATGCTTCATCTGCTCGTCTGTACAAAGCTCAACTCTTCACTCATTGCTTGCCAACCATCATCTGTGTTATGTTAATGTTTGTTATGTATTTGCTTGCTTGTGCATTAAGATTTAAACAAAAGACACAAGGAAATTTCATGAAAACAAAAACAGTGATTGCAAGATGCTTAGAAAATTTTTGCAACAAGATTCTGTTAAAACTGTAGGAGTTAATCATTACTTGAACAGGAGTGATTTAAAAGCATGGAAATATAGTTCTGTGATAGCATTTAGCAATGATTAACACACGATAGCTTTTTCAAACAGGTGGGAAAGTAAACCAGTATATTCAAGATTAACTTTTCTTTATACATAATGCAAAAAATACATTATATATACAGTGAACAAACAAGGCAACAGTAGTCATAAAAAATGAACACAACCCAATAGCAAATACAAAAATATGCAAAAAAACACCAGTATAACAAAAAAGTAAATAATTACTCTAAGATTCGCAGTGGCTTCATTTAAAAAAAATTATTCGTCCACTGTTTGTCACGTAACACTAACGCACGGTGAGTGTGTGCTAGACTGCACTACGCATACTAGTAATATACTAATAAACCCCAACACTAAGGCAAAACATAACCCTAACCATAAACCCTAACCTAAACTGTAAACCCAAACCCAAAAGTTTTCAAAACTTTTTTGAAAAGTAAATAAAAACTCGTCTTATCAAACGTGCAACCACAACTTCTACAGCAATAGCTGGAATGGTGAAAGCTAAACTGACAACCGCTCACACAGCAGCCATAGACACTTCCCTTCAACTACGTTAAGTGTGGCAGTAGTGTGACGAACTCAACATTTTATCTGGATGCATGGGCATTGGAAGGAGAGGGAAGGAGGGCCTTGCCCTTTCTGGATTTTGAAAATTTCAGCAAAAAAGGTTGTTTTCTTAGTTTAGAGCAGGAACAACCAAATTTCATCGCTTTTGCCCTCTTTCCCCTAGAAAGATGTAGAAAAATCCCCTGGTGGCCTTCTCTTGGAAAAAATCCTTCCAATGCCCATGCAAGAATGATGTCACACGACGGGCGGCAGACGAAGATAATTTTTCAAAAATGAAGGTCTGCTAGTGGACCTATAGCCGCTACCTATGAGATAGCCTAATACTTCTCTATAGCATGGGTAACTGTGTTGCTTCATGTTTATGTTGCTAAAAACTGCTTTTTGCTGCTGTTACATGCCTCCTCTATTCTCTACTGCTGTGGCTGCTGCAGTGCTGCATGGCTTTCCACTTATTAACCTTCAATGTTACTTTTCCCACCCACTTAATGTGAATGACTCATGCATCCCTGTATATCTCACAACCCTACGCACTTGACTGTTTACCAAACATAATCTTTCTTATGAAAATGAATGTTGCATATATTGAGTTAGTTTCACACTGTTGGGAGCCAGTGTACAATATACTCATACTTTGAAATCACGTCTGAGCCACTCTTTTTACACTACTTTGCAACTCTATAACTCTTGCCAGATTTTTGAGCTAGAGAGCTATTCAAACCCTTAAAAGATGCGATAAGTCTTCTAGTTCGGATTTTTAAAAATTGGAAAGTTTTTGATTTTGGGTGTTTTGTGAGGGATGTCATAAGTGGGGAAGTTTAGGCCTTCTTGGCCAAAGTTACTAGGCGCCAATGCCAAGAGCCAATTTTTTGACTCAAGTATGTAGTAGTGGAAACTAGGCTATAATCTGAATTTTAAGAGCCTTTGATTGGCTTTCTAGCTTTCCTGGTTCATATAAGGAAGGATCAATACAGTCCCAGAAGTTGGGCCAAGATATTTTAAAGATCTTTTTCCTCTAACTGTTGAAGACAGTTGCCAGAGGTATCCACCTTGTGTAGCAGTACGGGTTGCGTGAGAGTGAACCTGATTTATGGAAGTACACAATAGATTGAAGTTAATAGGAATTCTGTCCCAGTATAAACTAGACTTGAATGTGAGAGAAACATGTAGTATCATCCACATGAAGCACTGTTTTAAATTTTAAACAAGAAGGCAAATTCATTAATGTACCTTACGAGCAGTAGCCCATGAATTAAACCACTAAGAATACTGCAAACCATTGCATCACAATTAAACTTTGTATTATTTGCAATAGTGTGTTGTTCGTTGAGTAGGATGTGAAAAATCAAAGTGAACTTTCATTTGAACAGCAAATTTGATACTGTCTCTTACTTAAACTGCAAATTTGATCAAGTATCACAGTTGCACGGTAAATCTGAGTATATACTTTTCATAGCCAAAGCAGTTGATGAGTGTAGTCTGCTGTTTTCAGGCTAGAAAGTTAGCAGTTTAAAAGTCGGCACATAAGCTAAAGCAGAGGTTGGCAACCTTTCCCTAATCACAGGCCAAAACTAAACGCTGCAAGGTCTTGGTGGGACATACTAAGTTTTCGTGAACAATTCCCTTCTCTGCTTATGATGTTACTTTCTATTAAAAAACATACATACCCTTACATTTGATATTACTAAGAAAAAATAAGCTTGTTTGCATTTTGTTTATGGATTTTAACTAGTAGGTTATAGAAAATTTTATTAATTTTTTCCTCTTCATATTTTCACTTCAAACTTGGCAGGAAAGTGCAAGATACATGTATGAACCATTTTCTGATGGTTACTGTTCGTGAAACAAAAGTAATGAGCCTTAAAAACAATTTTTTTACTTAGCATCTACGTCTATTTGTTTTATAACAGCAAAAATTAATAGATTTATACAGTTTCTTTTAAGGAAAATGTTAGGTACCTGGTATGGATCTGTAGGGACCTGATTTCTCTGATTCTAGGGACCCGATTTTCTCTGATTTTAGGGACCAAATCATGCAGAGCTTTGCAAACCTATAACTCGCCAGTTGATTGAGCTAGAGAGCTATCTAAACCATCCACGGATTCTTGTAGTCAAAATCGAAAAAAAAAACGTTTTTCGTTTTCGGTGGGGGGATTTCTAGAGGTGACATCACAAAGAAGACATGTTTTGGAAATNTTGGCTGGCCCTGGGCCCCAACCCATTGACCCACTCTTTTGGCTCAAAGTTTTCTTGAAAACTGGGTCAAAATCCACGTCTATAGAGCCCTGGATTGACTTGCAGGCATATCTGTAGTCAAAATTATGGGTCAAAAACCCAGTGTTGGCTTAATTCCAAACTTTTCAGAAAAGGCATAATTTGCCCTTTCAGGGCAAACTTTGACCAGCCATAACTCGGCAGCAGATTGAGCCAGAGAGCTGTTCGAACCCCATAATGACTAGTGGCATTGTGTACTTCAGAATAAAAAAAATTTATTAAAACTTTGAGAACCGGTCTACGATATATTCGTAACTTCGATTTCGGCCTAAAAAACAGCAGTTTGCGGTTGCCTTACCAATGCCCTAGCTCCTCTGCCGATTGCGATAGAGAGCTGTTCAACGGCTCAAACGGATCGGCCAGTCTAGTAGATTGCACTCAAAAAAATTTTTGGTTTGGGGGTTGCGGATTTTTTGTGACTGACGTCATAATTGAAGTAGTTTTGGGGTCATTTTGGCTCATGTTGCTTAGGGCCCAACCACTAGGCCAAAGTGTCCTAGGGCCCAACCGCTAGGCCAAAGTGTTTCGCTGAAGTTTGCATTGGAAACTAGGCTCAAGTCGGAGTCTTTTGAGCCTTTGATCGACTTTCTAGCGTTTCTGGTTAGAAAGTTATGATCTAAAATAAACAAATTAATTAATCATCTAATTAGTTAATTAGTCAAATATTTTTACTAACTTACATCACAACTTTTGAACCCAAAACCTTAGCAGGTCATCCAAAGTATCAAAAGACTCGGATTGTAACCTTGTTTCCAGTAAAAATTTAGCGAAATACTACCACCTAATGGTTGGCGCCCAGGGCCAGACAAAGTGGGCCAAGGTGGCCTAAAAGTCCTCCACTTGTGACATCACTCACAAAAAACCCGCACCCCTCTAAGAAAAAATTTTTTTTTCGAGTGCAGACTAGAAGACTTGCCACGTCTTTTGAGACTTTTACCAGGTCTGTAGAGCATACCGGACTGGAGAAATTCCCACGCAAAGCCACTGCGTTTAGGTGTTTTTTTTCTGAAAATCCCCGAAACCACGCAGATGCTAAAGAGTTAAATTTGGTTGGGGCGTTTTAGGCCAAATGGATCATGACAGGGCATGGTTTTTGGTTAATTATATGACGTCATCATCCGGTTCCACGTGCCAATATTTTGACTCGCAGTATTTTTGGATGCTAGNGCAGAATACNTGTTTTTAGAGCCCTTAATTGAGTTTCTAGCATTTCTGGTTCAAAAGTTAGGCCAAAAAACAGCTAATTGGCAAGGGGTTTTTCTCAATACTTTTGGGGTATTTCCCAAATTAATTTTACGTTTTTTTGGCCCTAATCTTGCAACCAGGAACGTTAAAAACCTGTTCGGACCCTTCAACGTCCCGAATAGTAACCAAAAAACAGCTAAACTCAAAACAATTTTATGTCATTTAAATGGCTCCTGTGGGTCTTAAAGGGAGGTCGGACAAAAATGCTGATGTCAGCAAAGAATAACATAAACATCCTATCATTATATAAGCAATAAAAATAAAACAGACATCCTGAACTGAAACTTTTTTATTGCAAACTACATACCTTCACGAATCTTTAGAGGGTTTGAACAGCTCTCTAGCTCAATCTGACGGCGAGTTATTGCCTGCGGTGAAATGCCCCAAGAGTGAAATTTTGGTCAATTTTTGGTTTATGAGCCATAATTTTCGCTCCTGATATACTAGAAAGTCAATCAAAGGCTCTTTAGACACAGATTTTGACCTAGTTTTCAACTAAACTTTGAGTCCAAAAAATGGCCCATTGGGACGGCACCCAGGGCCAGGAAAAGATGGCCAAAATAACGTAAAAACACCCCTACTTGTGATGTTCCCCCCAGAAAATATCAAACCCAAAACGAAAAATTTTTTTCATTTTTGGCTACAAGACTTGCTGAATCCGTAGAGGGTTTGAACAGCTCTCTAGCTCAATCGCCTGGCGAGTTATAGGATTGCAAAGCTGTGCAAGAAAAGTGGTGCACGTGGGACTGAAAGGGTTAGAAAACCCTGGATCTATACAATATCAGATATAGATACAATATATCATGCTTGGCGTGATTAATATAATGTGTGTGATCAATGATTATGGCTGATGGGTCAGTAAATCTTGTTCACTGGTAAGTAGTATGCAGGAAAGGCTGAAAAGTAAATTTGACAATCATTTGTACTAGATTCAACCTTAAAGTTCCAAGATCAACATTGAGATCCCCTGAATTGAAAACTCATTTTTATTGTCATTTAAGTACCCTGATTAAGTATAAAAACATTCCTTTGAATATTGTATGATTTCATGCACGATGCTTATACACTACACCTACACTGCAAATACTTTGATCAGTTCCAGCAATCATGTTAGACTACACACCATTAAAAGTTATTAAGTTGTATCTAGCATGTTAAAATGGTAATCCTAATGTTCCATGAATGTCCTATTGTGGTGTTATTGTTTTAGATTATGAGCATTTGTTGGAGAAATCAGCTTTGGTACTGTAAGAACTTACAGCAAATGCCTGAGGTTACATAAATGTCATGTATTGGGATTGTAAAATGATTTGCAATTTGCAAGCATGCATTTGCAGTGAGTGCAGTGCAATTTGTTTAGTTGCAGCACAGAATTCTTATATCGAAATTTTTTCTATATTCTTCATTTATAAGTAACTGTGTAGAAATCAGTATTTTCTTCATTTCGATAAACACCTTACTGGATGATAGTTATTGTGCACTAAATGCAAACAAGATTACAATTGTTATGTAAAAATAAAAGATGCATTGCATGTCTGTTTGTTCATGTGGTATTTATACGAAGTTTATAATAAAAAACTAAAAACAGCAATTATTTTTTTATTCTGTTTATATATGCATGTACTTATTTGTATCAAAAACTAAGTAGAGCTAATGTTACATTTGCAGATAACAGAACTTTTTGTATTTAGTTCTGTCACTTATAAAAAATTTAAGCTGTGGAAGCACTTGTAGAAGAAAACTGAAGTTTGCACTGAAAGTGGAATTATGGTATGACATAAGTTTTTTTGATGTTGTATATATTTTGAAAGTTACTAAGCTCCGACATAGCTCATTTGTTGTGTATTGTCTCACCAGTAAAATAAATCCACCAGTGTTGTGTATTTCTTAATCCTGTTTTGAAATTTCACCTTGGTCATTCTGACTTTATTAAATGCGTTAGAATTTAAGTTTGATGCATAGTTTGCAATTTAACATAACTTATTATTTGTTTTTAGCCATTGCGGTTGGACATCAAACGAAAATTAAATGCAAGGTCTGATAGAGTGAAGTGTGTTGACCTTCATCCTACTGAGCCATGGATGCTTGTTTCACTTTACAATGGTATGTTATGCTTTGACTGATTGTGTTCACACCATTCCCTATACTCACTAAAATGTGCTGATATACCATGGTGATTGACATGTCTTATTAAAGCAAATATTGTTAGCATTTGAAATCATAAGTAGCTTATCGCTGGTGCAATTATAACATGTTGCTTTGGAACCCTATGGCAGGAGCCTTTTAGTCAACACTAACTGTTTATGAAGAGTAACATTTGATTTTTAGAGAAGTAGCTTTTGCTCAAATATTTTGGGTGCTAATTTCGCAAACAAGATAAGGAATGGCAAACAAGCATAAATTAGTTTCACAGAAGGTTATGTGTAACCATATACATGTAATCAAGTATGTACTTTCCACAATGGGTGTAAGCAAGGAATAGATCAGCAAATTTTTAATAGCAAATCGATTTCACGTAAAATTACGCATCCTCAGTCCTTATTCAAATAGAATCTTTCATGTAAAATTACGCATCTTTCACGTAAAATTACGCATCCTTAGTCCTTATTCAAATAGAATCTTTCATGTAAAATTACGCATCTTTCACGTAAAATTACACATCTTTCACGTAAAATTATGCATTTCATGTAAAATTACGCATTCTATGAATAAGGACTGAGGATGCGTAATTTTACGTGAAATCGATTTGCTATTAAAAATTTGCTGATCGATTCCTTGCTTACAATATTGACACTAGAGATCGACCGATATATCGGCCGATATTTGAGTTTTACCGATATTATCGACCTCAATAGGAGTTGACAAAACGCTGTTATATTCTACATGCATGCAGACAACTTGCGCAAGAAAGCACAACGAAGCAAGTCTAGACAGTTATCTTACAGCAACGCTAGCAAGTGCGGTTTCATAAACAAACTGACAAGATTAACCATGCAGTGCGCGTCGGCCGTCACAACCGAAACAAAAGCATCATCGCCAAGTTTCGCAATGCTTGAAGCCACCACGTGCAGGTGTTGTGTACGAATAAACTCCTGTTACACTTCTCGAAGTTTTGCAGCACGAAAACTTTGACTAAGTACTTAAGGTGCAGAAGTCCAATCAATGCCTAGTTTAGCGCAGATTAATTTTAAAAAGCTTGCATGAAAAATGAATTGCGTTATGTCAAGCAACATTTATGGCATTATGAATAGGATTACAAATGCAATCGTTACTCATTAGTGACGGCAACTGTCGCTATGAAGCAGTTGCAAGTAGCATCTTAAAAGGATTCTACTTTTCTTATAAGCGCGCGGGTTTTACTGTATGCAAGCTAAAACATCGTGTTCGTGGGTTAACTTAATCGACATTTTCCACGAGGCATAATAATGATAATTGTGATCTCACAATCCAAGCTGTTACAAATGTGAAACCAGCATTTGTGGATGTGGCACACAAGCTACTGGAGCAGTACTCCAACATTTCACAAATATATTGAAGCAATGATTTGTCGCTCGGTTCGATAGCAGCGCAGTAGTCAGTGGTCATTATTGCATGACAATTGCTGTTGTCCGTTTATTAAACACGATCAGCAAAACGCAAGTTAAGAGCGCAGGGCAGTGTTGCCAGTTGGGTGGTTTTCCCACACAATTGGGCTGTTTTTTTGTTGCATTGTGGGATTTTTTTGCTGTTACAGGTTGCATTTTTTTGGGCTAGTTTTATCAAAATGCATGTGGTTTTTAGGGCTGTTTTTTCGAAGGATTTTTCTATCAAAGAGTATAGTTTTTGTCAATTCTGTTGAGGTAGTGAGGTTTGTTTTTACATGAAGTAATGTGATCGCTGGCGTTTTTCGTTCGTTTCTGTTCTCTTGATGTAAGATCCAATAGATCAAGCTTTGAGATCAGGTTATTGTGTGTGTGTGATCGCATGGTCAACAGAGATGAGGATTGGACTAGACTGGGTTTGGACTGCATCTAGACTATGCCGAATTTTGTTGAATCTGGATTGGATCCAGACTACAAATTGCTTCATAATTTAGGATCAGGACCTGATTTGGACTGAGTTATGGAAAAGAAGTATTTGCTATTAAAAAGCTGTATTTTGTTAATTGTTTGGACTTGGACTTTAAATTTCAAAAAAAGTTTGGCTGTGTTTGGACTTGGACTGAGTTTTGAAAATTCAGGACTGGATCTGGATTGGAAAACATGACAGTCCGCTCATCTCTGATGGTCAACAGTGTTGATCTCATTCAGGCCTAAGTTTGTGGACAAGGACATGGTGTTGCTGTGGTCACATCATGCAGTCCATTACTGTTGCTAGTTATTGATACTACGAGTAAAGCTTGTATGCACGCAAGACATAGTCACAATAGGAAAAACACCCCCAGCACAACTCGCCATGTTCGTTTGTGCAGAGAGAGTGTACCTTATTGATACAGCTTATGCTTTTGCTGATGCTACACTGTTGATTTAGTTAAACAGCAGTGTACAAGTATCAGAGTTTCATGAAGGATATGATGAGTTGATGGGCCCAGAATGACAAGCGATTAGGGTTGCCAAATGGCCGGTATTTCACCGGCCTGGCCGGTATTTTATTGCTAATTTCATTGAGGCCAGTAAAAGGCCAGTATTTTGAAAATCAGTGCTTGAAGCCAGTAATTCAAAAATAAATAATTTGCCTTAACTTCAGAAAGAACTAAGGCATAATTTCTTTAAATTATATTGACTCTAGTAGTAGTAATGAATCTTGTCAGGACATTTCCTTCAGCGAAGTTTATTTGCTTTGACACAATGCTTTGGTGTGATTATCATGTTACACATACCGAAATAGGAGCCAGCCAAAATGCAGGCAGATTTGTTAAGTGTGGGTTAACAATACTGATTATCTCTCTATTTTCCCTGTGCCACTTACGAATTACAACACAGCTTAGATCTGGCACTGTTGACCAGGGGAGGCGATTGGGGCGATTGCCCCCCCCTAAAACCTAAAAAANTCACTTTTTTCACCATGATTTTTTACAATTTGGAAAACAGCATTCGTGATATAAGGTTATTTGGCCATCCAATATTTTGTCACAGCAATGTTGTGAAGTATACTTGATCTGTCTTATAGTAGTGAACCCGTAATGAGACTTGACTGCCAAATATTACTGAAATCGCCCCCCCTACACTTACTAGCTGGATCCGCTCCTGCTGTTGTCAAACTGGCTGGTATTTTTACAAAACGCATCTGGCAACCCTACAAGTGATACGCCTATTGCGAAAAGCCAGAAAAGGATCTCAAGCTGAAAGGCTGGATACAAAACATGCTTCAAGTAGCAGATAAAAAAACTTATTGTATAAATGCTAATTTGAAATAAGAGCACATTACATTGGTTTAAATTTTAAAGAATCATTCTACAACTGCTAAGCACATTAAAAATTCGGCTCCATTTTCATCTATACGTAGTCTGTTTGATGCTGGCTATACCAAGGTCNTAATACTATTAGCCTGCCCTACATGATAGTGTTTCATCTCCAGATTTCAGATTAAGTCTACAAATTGCTGCACATATTGCTTGCCATTCTAGAATAAATGATGTAAGCCTACATCACCTTACAGAATTGCTAAGCAGTATATCAGATCAAACGTATTCTTTCTTAGTTTGAAGTTGCATTTTCAAGTTGCAAAAGATAAAGAAAACAGAAAGCTTTTTCTGTTCTATTCCTTAAAGAACATGCTTGATATAATATGTACTAGGGTGCTGCTTTTAGCATTTTATTTTGACTGCAATGTGCGGTATTATTAATGATAGTTTGATTGTTGTTATGATGTTACTACCGTTGTCATTTTGTATGTTTGGGGTTGCTTTGTAAGAAAGTCAGTTGTGTGTTGCACGAAGACTGCAACTGCAATAAGATACTTGTGGTTACTTTCACTGCAAACTGTTAGTTTTATCTCATATTTTGGGCTGTAATTTGGGCTAGTTTGGAGTTTTTGGGCTTGTTTTATAAAGACATTGGGTTGGTTTTTCAACCAGCATCTGGCAACACTGGTGCAGTGTTTGTGATTGGATCAAACTACTGTGGCATTATTGCACAATCATCGGATGCGTAATGCGCACATGTCGACCTTAGATATTGTTATGGTGACTTGTTCTTATGGAATTTACTTATGGCAGAGGGGTGGTTATCAGTTATAGCCTAGTGCTGCTTTTGTTTAGGCTAGGTTGTAGATGACCGGCTAACTCAACTGTTTTTCAACTTTTTTCCAAGCATTTTTCAACTTCCAAGCACTGTTTTTGCTTTTTTGGGTTTAAACACCGTAGGCAGTTCTCTTACATTCAGTGTTCTATTCTTATGCTTTGTTACTTTAACATTCTTGCTAACAAGCTAGGCTAATCAAGTATTGAAACTGCTGCAATTTCAAAAATTCCAGCTTATAAATCCTGATTTTTAAGGTTTTGAAAAAAGGTAAGG
>JGI24159J19872_10006035_pt1 | contig 15725 bp, 8 predicted proteins | sample Ectturendosymbi4_FD_19872 | JGI IMG/M metagenome (IMG submission 19872) | reverse complement strand
GCTTTCGGGCATCACTTCCGACATTCAGTGATTGATCACTTTTTTATTTTCTTGAATTATTTTTTGAAAAATAAGCAACGTTCTGACTGTAAATCATAATCATGACCGCAGTACAACATAAAGCTGATCATTGTCATTTCTGTTTACGTGAGGATGTCTTTACCTGGGACCGCGTGTAGCCGCGTGATTTGTTTGTCTTATGTGTAAAACAGGATTTTCCAAAATTTCTATGACCCCCTTTAGCATTTCGACAGATGAGCATGTACCTCTAAAATTTCTTATGTCAAAAAGGCTGAGTAAAATAGCGAAAATCTACATAATTTTTAATAGAACTTCTAGATTTTTGTATATATAAAGGTAGAGTCAGTTTTTATGTCTCAAAGCTAAATATCTTCAGCAATAAGCGTATTATTTTTGAAAATAATTTCACTGATACATGTATAAATATTTGCAAATAATTTATATACAGGGTGAGCCAAAGGTAAGGTTACAGTTAATTCATTGTGTGTTTCACCTTCACAATCACATTTTGGATATCAATTTTAGAAAATAATCCTGAACCCCTCTTCTAATCTACGCTACTTACTGTTGTCTTAAAAACGTCATACATTTTATATATTTATTTTTTACTTATATGGATCGTTTATTTCACAATTTAAATTACCAAGCTTCATAATATTTTAAATCGCCAAGCTTTTGTTCGAGATTGACTCCCTGAACTGTGAACGATGGCAAACAATTACAATATATACCAAAGAAAGCGGATAATAAAGCAGTATTGGATGTTGGAAAATGTTGAGCATGTGTGCACAGCTTGGCAAGAAGCCTTTCATGCTCTTCCACCTTCACGGAAGGCAATTTATCACACAAGGGATAAATAAGTTCAGAGTGTAATACGCCAAAATCTGGACGTCCGAAGACTTCTATGAATGAATAAAACAAGTTATTGATGACTATGACATTTGTGAACAGTCCCAAGGACGTCCACCCCACGTGCTTCGCAACAACTATCCATAATACTAAGAACATCATAGCGACGGCGCGACGCATAATGGATAAACTGATATTGAAACCTTACCGTCCGCGACTGGTACGTGGTCTTAAATGTAAAATGTCTAAGTGTTAACTGTAACCCTACTTTTGGCCCGCCCTGTATAAATATATTTTTTCCTTCTGTTGCTAACCTTAAATGTACCCCTTCAGATCAGCAAATGTACCCCACATTGGGAACCTCTGGTCTAAAACATAATGAGTTTTATGTTGTGTTTGTTCTCGGCTGGTGTTGTTGACAAACAGCCCACTGCTGTAAAAACTGCGTTGTGACGGTTGTAAATGGGCGAAGGTTTAGCTGTGCAGCAGTTGACAATGATAAAAGTTTTGCAATCGAAAACAGTGATTAAAAACTATGATTTTGAAAACACCTCTGTTTTTGTGTGCCATTTACGTGGTATGTTTGGTATGCTGCTTGGGACTTGCAGTTGCTTTCACGTTTCTTCCACTCGCCTCAGTCACACAGGGCAGTTTCTGCCCAGTCAGTCGAATATCCTAGAGGGCAGTTCTGAATATTCATTCACACCACTGACGGGCTTGCAAGCTATAACTGCTGCAAGTGGATGCTACGGAGAGAGTACCGAGTTCGGCCCATATCTTAATTCTTACTAGCGCCCTCGAAATTTTGTACATTTTGCACTTGCATCACTAGTCGTGTATTACCGACTTCACGAAGATTTGTCATCTTGTGAACTGGTTAAAGGCTCTTGAAAAAGGTGATGGCTCTGCAAAGCAAATCAAAAAGTCACATGGTTCGTCTAAGTGTTTGTTTTCTTTATCAGAAAGTGTTCTATTTCGATGGCAGTTCTTTAAAGTAGTATTTAGGAAGTCAATTGTAGAACGCGTAATGCGAAGACCTTCTAAAGATTGCCTGGCAGGCCGATGGTGCATTAAATCATACCAATCATAAAATTGTATAAATTGTTGATGCTTTTAATGTTAAAAGGTTGCTGCATTATTTCCAAATCAACTGGTGCTTTTCACATTTGCGCTTTAGCTTACGCACTAACGGTGCCGGCGCTACCGTTAGGCGAACTAGGCGGCTGCCTAGGGCGCTGGGCCACAGGGGGCACCAAAAATACTGTACAATTGTGTAGTTCAGAAAGTGACGAACGTACACCAAAAAAGAGAAATGAACATGATGAAAGTGAATGAAACACACGATCATGCAGTTTATGAGAAGATAAAGGTACTACACTACAGTATTTCAGGTTTGCTGCAGAAGGGTTAATATTTGGTACACGAAAAGCGGAAGTGCTGAATAGCCTTATAATGAAAATCACGGTCAATGAAAACGATACAAACGACATGTTGCAAACGTTTTGATAACTCCTCTTATCATCATCAGTGCATTGCAAATTGAACTGCAGTGATCTTGCTGCAGGTTCTTATTGGTCACTCAGGAGAAAAGCGCTGTAGAAAATGAAAAACGCGAAGGACTGTTAACGTTTGCAATATGTCGTTTTTGTATCGTTTTCATTGGCCGTGGTTTTCATTATAAGGGTTAATATTTTTCCCATTAATTTCAATTTCACATGTACAGGCAAGCTATGTTCCAATTTGGTATAAATTTTATTCATGTACTAAACTTTTCTAATGTACAAAACATCCTTCGTATTTCCGTTATGTATGTGATGAGTAGAGTAAGGATCTTTGTATCGGAGGGATGGGCGCTGGAAAGTATCTTACCCAGGGTGCTCGCAAGTCTATCCATGGTCTCCTGTCAGAATTAGCAAAGCATGCCCTCCAGGCCATACTTTATCAAGCTCACTGCAAAATTTGAAGGGTACCAACTCTGTTCTTTTCATTTCTTGATTCTTGGTTTTTCCTGGTTGCGCCGCTTTTACCCGAGTAGGTTTATGTCGAAGCCTACTTTAAATCATGTTTCAGTCAAGTGTAGTCAGATTAAGAAACACTGCCGAAACGTCAGCATTGTTGGCGTTGGTAGCCCAGTTCACGGCTTCTCAAACTTTGGTTCCACGACCCATTTTAAAGAAGTTTTTTTATGCGACCCCCTTGGTGGATAGCCTAGTTGTTACTGATACTTGCAAACGTCCCACAAATCTCAAGAGGCATTTATGTCTATGGTGAAATCATACAAATGCACACAATCCTCAAAAGTAACTGTACAGTAATAAGAGTACCACGTAGCGGAAATTTTAAGGCGAAAAAAACTTAACAAACTACGATTCAGTTTATAGAAGTTACCAAGCGCAACTAAAGGCATGGAAGCACTTAATGATTTTTACACAGATCATCCATTCGTAGATTGATACATGACAATTACGAAGGACAGTCTCAACGATTTTTAAAAATGGTCGGTTTTTGGACTTGATGATTATCAATTTTGAAAATATCGCTTCACTCAAATATGTTGTGCAAAAGGCTAGGAGTTTATGAATGGCTAAATCAGAAATGGTTGGGCATTCATTTCTTGTTCTTATCCAAAAATGCATAAACTCTGGTATACGAAAAACTGAAGTGCTGAATAGCCTTATAATAAAAATAACGGCCAAAGAAAACGATATAAACGACATTTTGCAGACGTTACGGTAACTCCTGCTACCATCATCAGTGCATGATTGTAAATGTGTTGGATGGAACGGACCTTGCCCAGAACGCACCGGCAAAACTGAGATGCACAAAGAGTAAAGAGAATGTACTTATTTACGTTTAAACAGATCGTGCCACGGTTGATTGAGCAGGATGACGTTATAAGCTATGAGGGGGCGCTGAAAATGAATCTTGCCTAGGGCGTTGGAATGGTTTGCGCGGGCCGTGCATACTAGATATTTCCAAACATCTCGTCTAGCAATAATTTACAACAGCAATTTTACATCAATTCTTTTTGACTTTGTAATCAAATGTGGAAGATGCATGGCAATGTGTAGTCTATTCCAGTTGAAGGCACACGCTATCTAATTAAATTTTTTGCAATTCACGCTGTATTGGTAGCAATGCGGAATCAAAAAAAGCAATTGAAAATTATAGTTTTTTCGGAAGGAGACACGCTGGTCTGCAATAAGTCGTTTATATACAGGGTCAAATACGACGATGATGTGTATAGCAATAGCAACGCGTGAACGGTAGACGTAGAAGTATGCAGAACATTGGCATCCGGACACTATGGTAATGCATGCGAGAATAACATGGCTTTTGTAATTGCACGCCGCGAGCATTTATATATAGGTTTATTATCGATGGTATAGTACTGAAACGAAAACGGGGTGGCGCTCTGTTTAAAATACAGATGCCTCGCACTTCACGATTATTGAATGCTTTTTTGTAAAAATTTGTCAAAACCTGACCACAGAAGCGCCACAAATTTCGCATCACACCAGAAACGTAAGGTGACGTCGTAACCCCCTCATAAAAGATGGGAGGATGGCGTTCCTGGCGTTTCTCCCACCACCGTTTATAATTACACAAAGTTCATGATTTTAGTTCACCCGTAAACGAAACTGGCCAGCGATGAATTATCTTTTCTTCAAACCTCGAGAAATTCTGGATCCGATCCTCTCAGAAAACGCTCTAGATCGGACTTCATCACTGGTCAGAGGCATTGTCTCGTTTTGCTCTGCAAGACTTGAATGGTTGACTACATCTGCGTGTATATTGTACTGAGTTATTGTTACGTCACAGTCCAACAAAGACTCGCTTTAAACCCTAAAAAGGATGACGTGGCAGAGTACACAGTATTTCAGTAAGACGCAAGATGTGAGTGTGACTACAATGTTTCAGTTGATTGCTGTGGAACGTGACAAATAGCTCGTGAGGCGGTGCAGTGATTTTGTGAGAACGACGGGCACTAAACGCTATTGAAAAATGGGGCTGTGACAGGTTGCTGAATATTGCAAACGTGCAAGTATTTGCTCTTCCTTCCAGGGAAATCAATCCAGATGTCTGCATTTTCATGAGATCACTTCGAGGCAAAGTTAGATACTTCGTATTATTACCCGCTTTTTCTTCTTTGAAAGCATCAGATTTGAAGGGCAGGGTCGAGGTAGAACAATGGAGCAGCGAAGGACAACCTCACTTGATTCGAGGACGGGCAGCTTTTGCACAGGCCGCCAAGGAAGTTCTTTATTCCATAGTGCTTGAGGGAAAGCAGATTAAATGAGGAAAGAAAGATGCCTACGGTAACTTTCAGCGAGAGTGAAAGCCTTGGAAGATTCGGGAAGCAAAGTAGGCTGGTTTGGACTTTGGTGAATGTTTTCAAATGTGTGCATTAGGCCTAACAAGTGAGTTGTTATAGCGAATTTCAAGTTTCACGAACACGAGATAGCTCGTGTCGTAAACATAGACTACACCCATCCCCATTATAAACGTTTGTCTAAATGGAAACAGTTGATATCTGAAAAGTCTCATGTCCAGGAAAGAGCAATTTTTGTCGAATTAATGGCTTAATATTGGTTTCGGTGCCGGTAGTCACCTTAACTACCAGATGAGACTATTTCACTTCTCACATGCAATAACGTTTGCGCGATGAAAAACGTTGATTGAAGCGTTCAAATTTTGCTGAGTGGGTTTCACTAGTTAAGCATTGATTCCTTTTATATTTTGTACGTTAAAATACACGCACTGTCCACTAGTCACGAACAGGCTATTGGTTGTCTGTTGGCTTGCTTCGAATTCAATCATTGCTGAGGGAACTGCGTCTTTTCAAACATTGTGATTCGCCCCGCCTGCTTGGCTCCTGCAAGCAGCGCATACTTTGGCAAAAAGTGCGCTTTGCTGTGTTATATTCATCACAAATGGGAAGCAACCACTGGCGATGCCTGTGTGCCACAGTGCTATTTACAATACTAAATACCCACCGAAGAACAGTTCCTTTTAATTATAGAAATGCAGCAGTGGCTAATACCCGTTTGTGGTATGTGGCGTGATTTTCATGAGCACCACCATGAGTCTTACCAGTACGTGTTGTTATCCCATGTGATGCAGTATTAAGTATGAAGTTTCAAAACCTATTTTTGTTTTGAATAGATTAATGTGACGAAAACTGTCGATCGAAAGGTATCCTTTCAGGTCCGTCGCCAGGATTTCGCAGCAGGGGGGGGCAAAAACCACAAGGGGGCAACATTTTAAATACAATATTGGATGTATGCAGCAACAGGGGGCCAAACATGAAATGGGGAGGCGCAGATTTTAAATGGGGGGCCGGGCACCACTGGTCCCTCTCTGGCGACGGCCCTGTATCCTTTCACAGCCAATAATCAGACACTACGATCTTGCCAATGTGACGAAAACGTGTTTTTCAACTGTGCCTTTCGTTGCCATTTTTAAGTTACTTTGTCTAATAGTTTCGCTGTGATTGCTTTTTTTGCAATGCGCGTGCGTCTGAAACTGACAGCGCAAAGTTGTTCCCCGCATTTTAACTTGCATCTACATCACCAGTGTTGCTCACAAGTCATACACTGTCACCAACACTCTAGCGATAGCTTAGCATTGTCCTTCACATGTGTTCGAAACCTTGGATATATCCAGACGTTCCAAACTCGGTGGATCTGCAAAAGCATCCACGAACGTCGCGAAACAACTTTGAGCGAATCTTTCGTGTTGCAGTTGACACTGGCCTTGGTGCTGAAGCCTTGTGGAAGATTTTGAAAAGGGATACTGACAAAAAGCTCCATAAAATGGACGGCAAGATCCCAATTGAGTGGAAGGTGAACAGAAACGATTGTTACGAACAGAGAAATTCTTACTCGCCTTTCCAGTCACGCAACTTATAGTGTGTAATATTTTAGCGTCTCTTCTGTTGATGTTAAAATTTAAGTCATTCATTTTCTCACGTTGGTGCTTCGAAGAATCAAACCGATTCAAAGTCTTAAATTTAAGCCACTGTGTAAATTTAAGTATTGTATAATATTATGCAACCAGTGTCTCAACTACCACAGCCCTGTCCTCGTCTCATGTTTCAAAAGTTCTGTCTGTTCTTGTTGCGATTTTTGCAGCGAAAATATCTAAACATGCGAAAGTAACGCCCACTGCTTCGAGAAGAAACCAAACCGGTTGGATGATAGCATTAGTTTTGCTTTTTTAAAATGACTGCATTCATTTTGAGAGGCAGCTCCTTAGGCAAAATTCATCTGTATTCAAAATGTAGCTTTAAGGCAGAACTCGGGCTACTGAGAACTTCTCACACAAGTGGTTTGCTTACTGTAGATGTTTATTCATTCCTTAGAAATGTGTTCGAAGAGGTCTTGATTCGCCTGGACCTACAAAAACCAATTCATGAGGTGAAGATCGGAAATTCTGTCTTAGTGTAAATAACTGCGGGTTACTTCTTGTCCGCCAATGATCCAGAAGGCTTCGTCAAATGTTGCCTAACCCATTCACTTTTTAAAACAGTAAATGAAAGATTACTCCAAAATTATGAGTTTGGGCATCGTTTTGAAATTGTTGTTTTCTTTCGTAAACATTTTTAGGACTGTGATGTTCTGACTTTGTAACGATGAACTGACAAAACCCATTTTCTAGTGCAGGGGCCTCCAAACTTGTTTGTCCAAGGCCCACATAAGTTATTACACAACAGTTCGAGGGTCGGACATCTTACGTAATGTGATTGTTTCGGGATATGTTACATTCTACCAAATCAAAAAAATTTTCGAAAATATATTATTTTTTTACTATTCACAAAATGTCTCCTCAGGCCGGATGAAATGGCTTCCCCGGCCGGATTTGGCCTGCGGGCCGTAGTTTTGAGACCCCTGTTCTGGTGCAAAATCCAGTGTGGGTCATGCGTCAAGGACTAGTGACCTCGCTGCACAGCAGAAGTTAAAGCTACCTCTGTTGCTGTGCTTTTGATGACTTTATTTGTTTTTTTCGCAGTAGATTTACTTAATTTTGTCGCAGTGGCACTGCTATTTTGCAATTTTGAATTGTTTATGAAGGAAATGACAGAAAGATACCTGCTTCATTGATCTGATGCCCGGTAAACTTGAGCAGCAACTTTTATTTGACTTTGACATTGAACCATTGTTTTCCATGTTTGTTGAGTCACAAAGCCTGAATACACCTCACTGACCAAAACTTATTTTCTACACCATGGCATGCTTCCTGCTCAGTTGCTAGTTTGAAAGCCTTGCTAGCAGTAACCCCCCTTTCAGGTATTGTTATGTACTCATATTTTATGCGATTAGAGACAGTTTTACAATCTGTCTGTTTGTTTTTAAGTCTAACTTTTTAATAGGCTGTTGGCTTGCCTATCGAATGCTAGGAAATTTGCTTGATTAATTGGTAGGAATAGAGCATTGTAGAATGTAGCATTTTCCATCGTTTCTCATTCTCTCCCGTAAGTTCGTCAAGACTTGCAGTAGCATTGAAATTTTTGAAGAATGACAAATTTACCGAACGTTGTTCACCCAATAACTCCCGTTTTCTTCAAGAAGAAATATCGCACTTCTATAGGATGTTTGAACTTGACTGCATTTTTGCATCGGTGCTTTGAACTTCGTACCTCACAAGGCTTATTGACTGATGCAAGCAGGTATCACTGTATTATACTTGGCTGAATCGCCAAGTTCTTAATTGAATAGGAAGTTCCCGAAAAAAGGTCGAATATTTGAAATTTTCGAACTACGTGAAATTTCGGAGTATTAAAAAAAAGAAGCGCGTTTTCAGTGCAGAAATATATATTGAATATTATCATCGTTGGGCTTTTTTGACGCCTGGTTCCTTTGTACCTTTGATCAACACAAATAAGCTGAACAATGGATGATACCACGAGAGCAATTGTGCAGTTTTCGCTTTGTTTGTTTGTTTTTTTCAATCAGGCAGAAGTATTCTTTTGTAGATTTCTTACGGTGCATTCCTGCGAGACAGCATTAACCAGAGCAGACCACTCGTCCCGCGCAGCTTCACGAAGCACACTGACGTACCTGAACTAAGCAAACTATTGGACCAACGATACAAGGTGTTCTTTGTTCCTGTTGTGTAGTTGGTTATCCATGTAATTTGTAGATTATTGTTGCGGTTGATAAAAACGCCGATGTTCAACAAAGGGAACTATTTCATAAACCACCATAGCGTAACTGGCTATCTTAGAGTACGCTCCATTAGAGATTAGAGAAATTATTAAATTAGAAATTAGAGATTGTAGAGATTAGAGAAAGATTAGAGAAAATCTCCATTAGAGATTAAAGAAATAGATAAACATTAGAGATTTCTCCATTAGAGAAAGGGAACAGTTGGTTGTTTTCTTTTTAACGCCGCTCCTACAGGCAGGGCCTACGAGAGGGGTGTACAGAAGGTACATCGTATCCGGGCCCGGTACGCACGGGGACCGCTAGAATGCAAAAGCGCACGCTCAGCTTTTCTGTAATCAAACCCTAAGTTGATGTTCGTTTTTTNTTCAACTGCAGCGCTGGTAGCTACAACCAGTGTTCTCTCTAAGATCTTGACAAATGCGAACTTGCCTGTTAAATTTTCCCAAGCCTTCAGCAGCTGAAGACGGTTCCCAAACTATGGTAGGCCTGCGCATACTACTTGTGACACGCGAAGTTCTTCCAGGTGGTACGCGATCAACTTTTTTAGGTTTACTAGAAATCAAACAAAATGCAGTAACAGTAAATGAAAGTAAAGGATTTTCTTGTCAGCGTCGTAAACATTGTTTTACCATTCGAAATTACATTTGAAAGGATTCGGAATTACCTACTAATGTGAAAGGAAATTTCACTCCTTACTTGATTGGTGTATCGTTCTCTGATGCAGAGTTTTTTACTTGAGAGATCATATTTCTGCAGTTCATCATTTGAAAAATGTTATAAGTTAGTTACGGAGTAGGCCTAATAAAAGTTTGTGAGGAACTGGGACCACAGCAGCTTTTCATGGCAAAGCCAATGGCCGCAGAGAGCGCATCCGTTGGCCAAGATGGGCTCATTTGGCCTTGAGCTAGTTACAGAGGCAATAGTGAACTGTTACGCTGCAAACCATCTCTGTCGGTCCAGTAACTAACAACAAAATACTGAACTGAGTATAGGCTAGCCAAGAACAAAGGCTGCATAAGTGAATAATCGCCTCCTGGAAAGAGTTGAAATAATCTGAATAATTAAGAAAACTGTCAGAATAATAATAAAAAGGCGTGCGGGACGCAAAAACTCACGTCGCGGGTCGCATGCGACTGGTGGGGCAGTGTTTGGGCCATGGTGACATGCGACTGGTGGGGCAGTGTTTGGGCCATGGTGGTTTAATAGTTTTGTATCAGTGTAGCGATAATGTCGTTGTTCGGACTTAACTATTAAAAAATAATTTCCTATGTTTTTTTAATATTCACGAGCCTATTGAAACATGTTAAAACGAGAGTATACGCAGTTGAGGTAAAACACGAGTACATATCTATCGAGCAAAGATGAGACTCTCTGGATCAATGTGTAGTTTGCGTGAAGACTCTCTCCAATGGAGCGTACTCTAAGATAGCCAGTTGCGCTATTTCCTAGTTATTGTATTTTCCTCAACGTGGGAGTGCGAGCAGGGATTCTCAACCATGATTACTATGAAATAGACGACATAGAACCGCCTCTCTGCGCCTGAGCATGATTGCTGATTCGCTGTCAGTGAAATGATTCCTTGAGAAAAGACAACATCATCCACGTAATTAAGATTGTGTTGTGCTATTGGTTAATAGTTTTTGTTTGAAGTTTTCGACGTCTGACTGCTGGTACCTTTTACAATGGCATTCATTAAACATTCATGACTTTTACTGTTTGTTTGTGAGTTGTGGAATTTCTTAAATGGAGGTGGTACGAGAACACTGTACGAAACGAAGGAAATGGCAACGCCAGTACATAAAGTTTGGGAACCGCTGCTAGCTGCTTGTCAGACCCGTGCCTTTTTGTTGTCATCTTTCCTTATGTTGAAATATTTTGTTACTACTGTATAGCCTACGTCATTCACTGTGTAGCCTACGTCATTCACTGTGTAGCCTACGTCATTCACAGGGACGCCGGAACAGCGGCAGGGGAGCAGTAAAAATGAGGGTAGTTGAAACTTATAAAAAACAAAAAAATCGTTACAAATGCTCTTGTGTCTGTTCAGCAACAATGTTTGCCTCAAAAATAATAACAGAAACTAAACTTCCAAATTTTTTAAAAATCTCCGCTTCTGCTGGTTGGTGTGCGAATCGCGTTCGCTGGTTTCGATGCTCTTTCGCCAACACGCGATTATTTCTCGCCACACTTTACCACTTGTGACATCACTCAACTTCGACTGCGTTCAGTTCGACGTATCAGGCTTCGAACCGATATCGTTCCGAAGGTGAAAACCCGTAACCGATACCATGTGCTGCTGCTCAGGTGCGTGTGCGGAGAGCGCGCCACCATGCGAACGTAATGTACCGGTCGTCGGAGAACAACAAGAACAAGACAACCGTCCTCCTCAGCAACAACCCAGTACCTGATTATGTTGACAGAGAGGGACATCTGCCTGTGACAAGGTTAGAGCAGGTTATTTGCAAGATGCGAACGGAATCAATCTTTAAAACGAACTTCAGTTCTCCAAATATCGGTGATGCCGTTCATATGGTCGTACCGGTCATGTTAGCACCAACTCAAGATCCGTTCTAACAACCTTAAGTTTTCTTTTTCTGAGAGTTGATTTTTCCCAGAGTTGCTTGCGAAGCAGTAGATCTTTAGGTGTCTTTTTCACGATTATTCGGTAAAAAGATGGTAGATAGATTCAAATGATATTGTCTACCGCTCCCAAAAGTGTTTATGTGCAAAGCCTGAAAGTCTTGGAATTTTTTGATGAACAGACACCTCGTCGATTTTGTTGTTTACACGTTTTTGCTGGATATGGGTTTAAAACGGAAGACGTAAAGTTATTTTTTTGTCAACTCGCCTAATGGTTGGTCATGCGTTGTTATTTTCCTGTGGGCAGAGCAAAAATTGTGATCATCGTTAGAAAGCACACAGCAAGGGCGGAGATGCAACTATTGCATCGTTTAAAAACAATCGCCAAGCGAGCAAAACTCGTTCGTGTGCCACATATGCACAATGCACTGGGCCAACACCCGCGTCGCACTGATCATCTTTTTCCAGGTATTTTCAGAACGACCTGCTCTATACCGAAGCAAGAACCGTTCTGCCCACAATCAGGGGCCGGGTTGTGCCGGGGATTGACGCTGACAACGTCGCCCAACGACTTTCCAAGCAATTCGCAAACCTTCAGTTTCTGTCTGAGGATCAGGCCAGAACAAAAGGAACGTTCTACGGAAAGTACGTGGGCCCGGATGGCCTTAAAATGGTGAGTTTGCCATCGATGCTTTATGTGGGAGGAGGTTGCACGGTTAATGTTTCTCACACAAACTGCTGTTCTGGCTGAACTGAACATCATCTTCATGTGCTGCTTCTGTAAAGTCATGTATGTCTCGCGGCTCAGTTTATAATTTGCGTCTTATCCTGGCTGCGACAAACTTCGTGCCGTGTTTCCACTTTTTGAACAAAGAAAACAAAGCGCACGAAACGAACGGTGAGTGCAGTTCGTCTGAGGGTGAAAAACTCTGCGAGCGTTCACTTACTGTGTGGCTTTTGCCGATTCCGAGAAATTAGTTGTACGCTTCGATTTTCTTTGTGATGGAACAGTTGAAGGGAACACGTTCGAACTGTGACGACATAAAACGTTCGATCGCAATTAACAATACGCCGCGCGCGCAGGATGTTTTATTGTTTTGATGATTAGATTCGTGAATTGTTTTAACCTCACGCGACCCCGGGATGAGCGGTGCACATAAACAAGAAGAAAAACATTTAGATCCGCGATTAAAGAAAACTCATGTGTTTGTCGTGGGCGGTAAAGTCCAATCCGCCAACTCCGTGTTTTGAGTTCTTCGGCGTCAAACGTTCTGCCGCACGAGGCAGAAATTTCAAAACAAACTGCTCGTCAAGAACTGTTTTCGTTTGAAACTCGTGCCACCAATGCATGATATGACTTGGGCGCCGTGACACACGGAGGGGGGGGGAACGTGGATGTGTGACGTGAGGACGGGAGGCCTTTTAGGAGCGTGTTGGCCCTAAATGTCTTGTAACGTGTCGGTCCTACATGTCTTGCAACACTACGCTAGATTTGTTTGTTGCAGACAACACTTGCCTTGTCAAACAGAAATTATACCAATATGCGGTTGTGTGTTATTTCTAAATTTGATCTTCCGGCCAGGTTTAGCAGTGAACCCAACAACTTCTTCATTCACTGCAAGTCCTTTAGGTTCGTTGACTGAGGCTGCAAACGAAAAACCACACAGGAATTTACTTAACAAGTGTTGCGTGTGAATCGTTCGCTTTTTGAAATAATAACAGTTTGCAAAGTTCGCTTTTTCTTTTCCTCGCCAGGTATCTTTCTTGTACTGTTACCCTTTGCAGTTTGCGGAGTTTCATCTGAGCTTCGTTTAAATAATGTCAGAAACAATGTTGACGCTTGTCGGGTTGCATCAAGCCTTTCGTGTTCGCTGCGTCATCGCATTGCATCTAGTTCGAAAGAAAACATGACGTACTTGCGACGAAGCTCGCAATTTTTGAGGGGTCAGTTGAAATTCGACTGTTGTTCGTGTTGATTATAGCATTTGATGTGCAGCAGACCGAAACAAGTCATCATCATTCAGCACCAATTGCAATTTGAATAGATGATCAACTGCAATTGATGGCTGGTCATATGTCGGACGACGACGCGATATTTACTTCGCTTCCTGCTTTAAAACAGTGTGAAGGCTTGATTTAAAATTGTGCAAATATCTGGCACGAGTCGGCTTGGGCAAACATCTGCCATGAACAAACGAATTTCCAAACAAGAAAGCCATGATTGAAAGCTTAACAGTCAACATCTGGTGGCCAATGCAGCATGACGGTGGAAAGCACTGAATCGCTGAACTTCATTTCGTGTATAATCCTCACCCTTTTTCACCTATTTATTGTAAGATGTTGATACTGTTGCATCATCGGTAGTCCGGCACGTGTGTGCTTAGCCTAGGATTTCCGGTTTATGATTATGTGATGCACGGTCAGGTCCTTCTGCAACATCCAGCGCACAGGCAGTCATTCATTTTTTTGAAACGACTTGAAAATCCATCCTTAATTGCCGCATATTCATCAACCTGCAAACGCTGAAGGCATAACGCGATTAAACTGCTACAACTGTCCCAAAATTATATATTCTGTTCTTTCTGTACATTTGTGAGGGGACAAGAGTGGCAAGGGATAGAGCATTTGTAGAACCGTACGAACTCAATGGATATGCGTGTTCTTAGCGGTTTTATCAACTGAAAAAGACGTACTATAGTCACGTCACAATGCATTGATTGTTAACGTATTTGTTCGTTGCCGTTCGACTGCCTTTCTCATCGACACGTCAGATCAAAATTGAATTGATCTCATGCACGTAGAAAAACCCCAACTCTCATTTCGGTTTTCATTAATTTCCTGCCCTAGACTGGTCGACCAACTAATTGCCTGATTAATGCGTGTTCTCGCTTTAATGTGCGCTTAAGCAGCGGCAGCCTGATTTCTTATAGTCACCATGTGGTCATTTTATTGCTATAGCATCGTGATTCAAACCACAGTTGTTTGATACTACACAAAACTTGCTGCAGAAAACCTCTGTTGCACCGATCGTTGTGGACTTGCGCTTCTTCAGCAACCAGGTGTTTATTCCAGTTGCGATACACGTTTTGGTATTTCCCTATGGGATGCCGTTCGTAAAAAAATATATCTGACACATTTAGCACAAGCAACTGCTAAATAGTCAGATATAGCTAAATCTGTCCACATTTCCCCAAATCTGCATGCACATTGCACATATAGCGCTGAATCGTGTCGGCCGTGACGAAAAGCATGGTATCCTATCTAAAGAAAAACTTGGTGTTCTGTGTCAGTAATCCAGACAAAAGCTATGCTGCTGTGAGGCATAAACACCCTGGCGTCATATAAAGCAAGGTGGTTTCAGGTCTAAATTATGGCTGGTTTTGTTATGATATTGGTTTGTGTTGACCAGTGGCGCCCAACCTTTTTTGTCCCAAGGTCTGCATTTCAAGTAGCCGTCCCTCCCGAGAGCTTCCAGTTAAGTGTCAACATCGCAAAACCATACACATCGTTTCCAGCCTGCAGTAACTTTCCACAACACTTTCTCATGCTGGCACACAACAAAACCACTAGACTTCACATGCCACGTCGCCAACTTTTCCTTTCTCAAACACGTGCACACACCAATCTGCTTGATAAGCAATGACCTTGACATGAACCAAACATAAAAATGAACCAGATACAAAACAGGTGAATCTCTATGCTGAAAAAAGTAAATTGCCTCCAAACGCAGTGGGTACCTGCCACTGGGAGGATGGGGCTAGCTTCTCGTAGTCAGGAGTGTAACAACTGGTTTCAAGGTGTAGGCAAGCTACAAGGTGGTTATCAGTCATTGTTCTGTACTTGGACCTAATGCTTTTCATGTTCGAGAAAACAGACTCAAGTTGATCCAAAAAGAGCTGTCAAGTTCAAAGTACATCTTCTGAGATTGTGATACTTCTGTGCCAGCAATATTTTCCCGAGCACTGCACGCTCTCCAGGTTGAGCGGATGTTGATCTAGATTTGATCTGAATGTCATTTTGCAATGTCAGAATCCAGTCCTCAAGAGCGGAGCTTTCCAAGTCGAAAAGTGACTTTGGTGGCAATGTCACCAACATCAAAAGTGACTT
>JGI24159J19872_10006034_pt1 | contig 15725 bp, 14 predicted proteins | sample Ectturendosymbi4_FD_19872 | JGI IMG/M metagenome (IMG submission 19872) | reverse complement strand
ATTTTCCCATAAGAGAAGAATGCAATTATCAAATTTTATTTTCTTTCTCAGATTCGTAACCGGTTTTGCTTCGGCGGCGATCCAGGTTCCGGTCTTTGCTATACAGGCATTGTCGGAACAACAGACACTCGTTCTTGCAACGCAGGTGTGTTTGTCTTCGAGCTTTGATGTTTATGCTTCGGAAAATTTTTCATTACACAAAAGATTTAAATCGCTAAGATTTAGTGCGTTTTGATGTTAAACTGCGTCACCAAAAACCATAGTAAACATGCTCTGTATTCCAGTTGCTCCACAGATATTACAATTTCGATTCAAAATGTGTTTTTGGCCGAGCAAGGTTTGGTAATTCTCACTTTTTTGCGTTTACTCTTTACTGTTAAGTTATTATCAGCGTTTATTTTGCACTGCAATTTTTGCGAGTAAAGATTCGAGAACAGGAAATGTGCGGGACAAGACATCAGTCCCTTCAAGCTTTGAAAACTTTTGGCTGGAGTTATAAGCAGTTGCAATTCGAAGCTATTGTTTTAACTCTAAGCCAATATCTTACAAAAAGCGCTGCTTCTACAATGGCAGCATGTTGGCCTTTACTTTTTCACGTTTTTTTCGCTGAAGTAACATGCCTTCTTATGATGATCTCGCTGAAAAAACATGCCTTCCCAGACCGATTCGACACACGCTTGTTTCAAGGACTAAATTTCTTATTTATTCCTTAAATTCATTGTTAGCCAAAGTTCCTACTCGCAATGGTGGATCGTCGTTTGACAAAGTTCGCTCGAATATAAGGTTGACATTTAGACCTTTTCTGTGTACCAGTAGTTTTCAGCGATACTGTTAATTACATAAACGCTCCTACCTGGTTTTGAAAGTAACTGAATCGATTTAAGCCAAACGTTATTAAATTACTCAAAGTGCTTCTGCGCGAACAAAAATCCAACTTCTTTGTTCGTCAAGAGCTTTGCGCATTTCTCCGTTTTCAGAAGCTTGTTTTTGCCCTTTGAGGAGCGCAGAAGCCGACATATCTTCTGCTACAATTTCAGCCATAACTCGCCAGTCGATAGAGCTAGAATAGTGTTCAAACCATGTACGGATCCGGCAAGTCTTCTAGTTTCGATTAAAAAATTTATTTGATTTGTGTTTGGGGTTTTCTGCTGATGACGTAACAATGAAGGCATGTTTTTGCATCTTTGACCAGCTTTACCTGGCCCAGGGCGCCAATTCAATGAGCCATTTTTGGGGCAAAATTGTTGTGGAAACTAGGCGATCATTCGCGTCTTTAGATCCCTTGATTGACCTTCTAGCGTATCTGGAACCAGAATTATGGTCCAAAAACCCCATTTTTCACAAAAATAAAAACATTGCAGGAAAAGTGTGAGTCACCCACTAACGGCTAGCTCGACAAGCCATAATTCGGCAGCAGGTTATGCTACAGAGCAGCTTATGCTGCTATTCAAACCCTCGAAAGACTCGGGAAGCCCTGTAGTTCAGACTAAAAAAAAACAGTAAGATTTGGTCAGGGATTTTTGGTGGATATCGTCAGGGTTGGGGTATGTTTTGGTTTTTATTTTATGACGTCATCGCCCAAGCAATAAACCCATTTAGTGGCTCAATATTTATTTGGATTCTAGGCTTTAATACGAGCCTTTAGAGACCTTGATCGACTTCCTAGCGTTTCTGGCGCCAATGTTATGGCCAAAAACGACCCCAATTTTTACGAATTTCCCTAGATTAGTGGGGATTTACCTAAATAATTTCTGATTATTTTGCCATAACTTGTCAACCAGAAATGCTAGAAAGTCCATCAAACCCTCTAGAGACTCGTATTGTAGCCTAGAAGCCACCAAAACTTTGAACCACGAAATCGGCTCGATTGGTCTACTCCCAGGGGATGATAACGTCATCCAATGTGAACAAGTATGCATGAACATCCTCTCATTATGTAAACATCAACAAAAAAACATCTCAAGCTTAAAATTTTTTCTTCAGTCTAAACAACAAGACTTCACGAGTCTTTAGAGGGATTGAACAACTCTCTAGCTCAAGGTGCTGGCAAGTTATGGCCATATATAATATGGGTGTAATGCAACCCAGGTTAGCGTTTGTGGGGGAAGAAATTAGGACCAATTTTGTTTTTTCGGCTATAATTTTTGCTCCAGATGTGCTAGAAAGCCAATCGAGGGCTTTGAAGACTCGGATGATAGTGTAATTTCCACAAAACTCTTGCGCCAAAAAATGGCTCATTGGATTGGCGCCCAGGGGTGGGTAAATCTGGCTATAAAAACGCAAAAACACCCCTACTTGTGATGTCCCCCCAAGAGATCCCCAAACTCAAAACTGAATTTTTTTCAGTCGAAACCAGAAGTCTTGCCAAATCCTAGATGTTTTAAACACCTCTCTAACTTTGTCGACTGGCGAATTATATCGGCTTCTGCGGTCTTTCAAAGGTTTGAAAAAACATGATTTTTTATCACAGCGCAAATGGCACAAAATTTATTTTCTGATATAGCTGAGCAAGTTTCGACAGAAAGGTCAGAAAAAGGTATTGAAAAATCTTCATTTCTTCAGGTCCTTGCTGCGGTGGTGATTGGAGTGGTTGGACTTCATGTTGCACTGAACGACCTTCGCTAAGAAACATTCAACTCAGACTGCGTGGAAACCTTTGCACGGGGGTGTGGCTCAATCAGTCGCGTATTTGCCCACCTGGAATNAGNGTTTCCGATCTTTCTTGGTAAATTAGCACTACGCAAATTTAAGTTCGTGAGTTTTCTTNTAAGTTGTTGAGCAATGAATTGATAGTTTAGCTAAAATATTATTGAGANTGTAACGCAGACCTTCAACATGGTCATCTAATATATAAAGCAGGATTTGCTTAGAATTCAACATTTATGATGAGCAGAGTAATCTTTATATTCTTCTCAACTCGTGCTCGGTTTTGTGTTCACTTGCGCAGATGCGTGATGTGCTGCCAATGTTTGTTATGATTTTGTAATTCAATTCTTTTATTTTGCTTCGCAGCTTCAACTATGCTGAACTGTTCAAAACAGCAGATGTTGGTAGACACGGAGGACGAAGACGCAGATCAGTCGAGCTCGAACTCAACTGAGCTTTGTTTCTTGTACCAGACATGACTTCGTAAAATCTATCTACTTGTTTTATGTTGCGTAAATTTCACGATTGCGGCTGTTGCGCAATTACATCTCATTAGTGATAAATCACTTGTGTTTGCGATACATGAGATGAGCACATTGCAATTTTACATTACTAGAGAAACACACGTTTGTTTCAGAGTAGGTATGGGCTGTTATTGCAAGCTCTTTCAAGATAGACTTTGTTTGATGATTGGGCCCCTCTTTTGAGTCCACTTGCGCTTTCAATCGTATGCTTACTCAAAAAGTAAGGTGCTAGGTTCAACAATATCTGATGAGCACATCCAATGAATGTAGACAGCTTGTGTTGGATTCCTTTGCACTTGAAGCTACGTTCCATGTTCTGTCTGTCAACAAACTTTTTAGCTGCTACTGTCAGCAGTGAGGTAGGGCTAAACAAAAATATAAACAATTCATCAATTTACAAGTGTTCCTATATCGAGTCAAGATAGTAGAGAAATATTTCCGTAGGACTCTCACAAAATGTAGCAGAAGTGCCGATATTTTCGTTCCACCACAGAAGTAATTGCAAGATTTTTCCCATTGCAAAAAGTGATGCAGCTGCACTATTCCTTTTGTCCTGACTATACTACTGCTTGGAAGAGCCAGCGTTAAAATGCAGAATCAAGTTGGAATTTCTTCCTCGTATTGTTTTGTGACGACTACCATCCAACATAAACGACAAGTACACATGTTTGAGTATTTTTGGAATATTTTTGCGAAGCAACATATCGTACATTTAACCTCGGTCTCTTAGATAGGACTTAAAGTGGGTTATATGATGGCTGCAAGAGGACAAATGGGTTTTAAGCAGACAAGCAATAATAACATATGCAGTAAATAATACACTTTGAAGACTATGCAAAATAAGTGTTTCTCACATGTAGATTCCATCATCGCGCATCAAAGCAGCATAGCATTTAAATACACAAATGGAGTGTGTAAGCTGTCAATAATAATTTGTTCACAGGATTTCGATGGTGCATATTGTCTAAGAAACTACTGATTACCAATCAAAAAACAATTAAACCTTATGTCTAATTTCGTGTCCTACAAATCTTACACAACTAACCAGAATATAGTCAGTCAACTGTGTCCATTGGCAATAGTCGCGTTTTGGCCAGCCAATATTGAAAACCACCAACAATGATCTGTGTTAGTTGCTAACCAGGAATGAGTTTCAAAATTAGAAAACCTGGAGAAAAATTAAATAAAACTATAAAACAAACTTCCTTCAACCAAGTTTTTTGTTGTTACGTTGTTCAGTGTTTTAGGATAAAATGTTGAGATGTTCTTTTCGCTTAACAAGGTATACAACAATGTAGCTAGAGTAAGATGGCACTACTTGATAGGAACGATACGCGTCTCCCAACTGGTAGACTGAGTGAACTCGATATTTACTTTTAAATTTGATGTTAATATTTTTCCCACTAGTTGGGCATGCAGATTCATCTGGATCGAGAGCATAGCGAAAGAGGCATTCACCAGTGTGTAGCATCACCTGTAGTAACTATGTTTAAATTTTCAAGATACCTCAAACGAAAAAGAAACATCACAATTACAGTAAAAGATGTTATACAGAAAACCACGTCTTAGGTGTTTTTTCAGGTGAATATCAAATCGAATTATATACTACAACAATGTTAAACAACAAAGCAATGACATCGGAAATTGGAGTTTATTTGTACACAATTAGGAAGATTACATTGCAACAGTAGTTATGGTCTTGGTAGGCTTTATCCGACCTGAAACATTCTGTTGCTGTTGAGACCGTGAGCANCTCAAAATTTTTCTCAGTCCTGCTACAGTTTGTTCTCTCATAGACCTGCGGAGAATACATNCTGTATAAGAAGAATCAAGCTTGAAATATATTGAACAACTGTATGTGTAACAGAATTTTAAGTGCATGATAAAGTAAAAACAGAAAAGTATAAATTCAACTTTCGCAATCATTAGTTTTGATGATTAGGTTCATTTCAGAACAAAGTTTTCCATGCAAATACGTCAATTACTGAACTAGTATTCACGCAATTTCTCGAAATATTAATGCTGCCGCTTGAGGCATGATGAAATTTCATTGAAGCAAAGTACTTTTTTGCATCAGAGGGAAACGGTACAGGACAATGTGATCGTTTTATTGTGAAATGTCTATTGAATATAAAGACTGCTTTTGGTCAAATTGGCACGGGATGGATATTTAAGCATAAGCGATTTTTGGACAACTTTTGGGAAATTCAGGCAAAACATCGTTTGCACCTCCAAAAAATTGATCGCTTTCTCCTTCACCTATGAAGACCACGGTGGCGTTTCAAGATGTTATTTTGGAAAACCAGGTAGTGATCTGTCGGAAGTTCGGCTCCTACCTTGACACCAACGTCCAACATCGATTGGAATAAGTTAGTTGAAACTATGCAAACATCAATGAGTTACCGCTGACCCAAAGAGAAACTTTTATTTGCAGGTGTGTTTCACACATGAGTGCAAAGCAGCAACAATGTTCGATGTTGTATCCTCGTGATAACTAGTTATTAGTAACCACATCCTAGGCTTGTTCAGTAACGTCTTATAAAACTCAATGTTTATATCAGTTTGTGTGCGACTCAAGGCAAGCTCAACGTATAGCGCTAAGTTTCCTAGCGAAGTCATTAATATAACTATTGTTCACTTGAAATTCGTTATTTCTTAACTCATGACAGTTGCAACTGACACTCAAAATTTTGCCTTATCATTAGGAAACTCAGGGCATCATTCCGTCGCTGGCTCCTGCACAACTCAACCTCAAACAAGCAGTAGACAACGTGACTTCTTTCACACATGATGCGGCAATAGAAAAACTTTCCAAAGTGGCCTCTTGTGCTTTCACACCTTTGATTAATGATTACCTGAACTTCATTAATGGTTCTTGTGGTTTCGAACTTCCTGCAATTTTCAGAAACGAAGTTGGCTAAATATATTGATATACGTTTTTGTGGATAAGCGTCTGATTAGTTTTTTAGTTTCTGCATTGATGGCAATAGAGCAAGCACGGTTTTCTGTTATAAGTTGAGGGAAAGTTTACTTAACGTAAATTGATGGACTCTTTTCATCCTCGACTGAAATGAGTTATAAGTGTTGTGGGGTGGCGAGTTGTGGTGACTTGAAAAGGTGAATGCATTTTGAAACGAATTGTTTGAGAATATGTAACACTGTCACAAGTGTCTCTTGTAATGTTTCGAATCCTTAGTCCTACTCCTTACAAAAATTGTTTGCGTTGCAGTGAGTATGATTTAAAATGAACGCAGTGTTGACTGCTCCAATTGAGCATAGAGAAACAGAACGTCTGAATAGTTTGCAAACTGAGTTTATTTAAACAACTGATTAGCAGTGATCTGTCTCAACATACAGCAACGCATCAAGTTAAAAACAGATTACAAACCTCTGACATGTCGTGCCCCTGTCAGTGAAAGATCTGGTTAGACATTTGTCGCAACGATTCTTACCAAGTCTAGGAAGTCATAAAATAAACCACACACACTCTATCAGGCGATCTTAAAGTCATGCATTCGGTTCATCATAAACCTTTAGACTGACAAATACAGTCCATACTTACTTTGAAACCAGATTATACAACACTGGGTTGAGAGTCTCGCTGATACGCAAGCAGGTGTGTGCAACCATTGAAAACATCCAACGATATCTTACATCCTCATACGACTTGATTTGGACGAAAGAAGACTGGATATGGAATGCTAAACATACACGGACATGAAGCAGACATGCCTTAAAAGTGATTTATTGCGAAGCATTTTCAGAGATGAAATTCAGAGTATGAGTAAAAAGAGACAAAGTGAGCGACTTGTGACCACAGGTGATGATGCAACAGTCACAGAAAATGTTCGCTATTCGTGAAACATATATATTAGATTTACTCTAATCATGCTTGAAAAGATTTTCCAAAAGTTCGAATTTACTTGGATTTGGTGTTTCTATACGCCATTCGACTAAAATGCACGTTTGTCGTTTCGTATAAATTGTAGGACACAACTTCACGTCTTCACGTTGGGCTGTCATGAAACTTGAAGAAGAGTTTTCAAAAGATAAGGAAATTGAACACTTAGCTTTGAGATCCAAACGGTATGCTCAAAAATTGGTTTATTTTTTGGCAGCCCACAAGCACCAGCGGGTGTAAAACTACTTTTGAAGTCCCCATTACATTAATGAATAACTGGGTGAAGAATCAAACATACAAATAGGAAATTTCATAACTAACTAGCAATGAATCCGAAGAACCAGTGAAACCCAAACGGTAAAGGCAAAGCCAAATTAACAGAAACAAGTTTATTTCCGAGCTTAGATGCTTGTTCGACTTTATTTTGTTTTTTTCACCTGTTTCTGGTATGTAGCCAACAATAAATGCACCAACTACGACGCATAACTGGAAAATAGCTTGATTTTCTTGTCGTAACCGATGGACGTCGGATGAATTTTTCTTTTGACCTGAAAATATTTAATAAATAAACGAGGTGGAACGAAGAAAAATATAGAAATATATAACAAAGTAAAACGAACAGAAACGAACTAAAAATAGAAATAAGTGAATATAAACTAACTCACATTCAAGCATTTATTTATTTTATCTTTCTTGCAAATCTAAAAAGGTATAATATTTTTCCTTATTGAATTGCCTGACCTTGTCTCCTTCTTTGACGTCGAACAAATATGATGAATATGGTTGCAGCAGAAAATATGGTGATTAGGATAAAAGGTGCGCAGAAAAACACTACATTTCCTGCAATGGCATAGGTTTCCAGTTGTCTCCCCCTGTATGTATTGCATGAACTTGGTGGTACCTCTGACGATTTTCAATAGTTAATTTGATTAAAAATGCCATTTTAATTACTTTTAGTTCTTACTTTTTCAATTAAAAAAGAGAAGAACGCATAAAAGAGCAGTAAAACTGTTAAATAATTCATTGTGAAAAACGTGAAGAATGGTAACTGTTAACAGTGCCATTCAACACCAACTAAAGACTGTGGTCAATCGGCACAGATATATCAATTGAAAAGAGAAGGTTTCAATAACATTTTACAGATACATTTTGACCAAACTTGTAGGTTCAAAAATCGCATATCTTACAATATCTTACATTCAGAAAGTTTTAACTTAATTACATTCATGGGTGTGCAGAGAATTGAGACCAATACATTTGAGACAACGACAATTGATGCCTGTTCATTTGAGACCACATTCACATGAGATTTTTTCATTTGAGACCACACTCATTTGAAACCGCAATCATTTGAGACCACATTATTTTGAGACCACAATCATTTGAGACCACATTCATTGGAGATCATATCATTTTACGCCACATTAAAGTGAAGCTGTTTTGATTTACTGTGAATCAGATTTTTATGATTACCTTCCATTTCTTTGTGGGAGACCTGAACTTTTGCAAGGTGACTATTCATTTGAAGTTTTGCAAGATTGCTCCCTTCCGTGTCCTGACTCACACTGGGTTGTAAATGCACTTGCACTTCAAAACACCGCAGAGGCAAGGAAACTCTTCATACCTCGGGTTTGGAAGGGAGCGTTGCACCTTTGAAATACCATGTAGACCAAGTCAAAGAATTGTATGTTTCGAGTTTCTGCCCATTTCTTTTATCGAGGCGCCACAATAGTTTCAGTTCTTAACTAAAAAATGAAGGACGAGGAAAGAAAAAATGTGTTTTTGCGTTGGTCGAAACAATCACAGGAGAAAATCAAATTTCGTGGCTTTTGAGAAGAGAAATGCAACTGCATGTGAGCAATACATTTGGCGCGTGATCTTTACAAATGCAACTGTTTTAACAGATAACTTTAATTCCGAAGAATAGCAGAATTCGCTAAAAATTTTCTAATGACCATCATCTTAAAACATACAGAGTAAAGCTGAAGAAGTCCCCGCATCTTCATTTTTTTCAAAAAATTCGGGCGAGAAACATGTTCTCATTATTTGGCCCAAAAGCAATGCGCTATGTCAGACATTGTGAGATTTTCTTCAGAATTAACGTTATCTGCTGAAACAGTCGCCTTTGCAGAGATCACACGTCAGAAGTTTTGTTCATACGCAGTTGCATTTTTTTTCTCAAAAGCCACGAAATTTGATTTTCTCCTGTGGTTGTTTCGACCAACGCAAAAACACATATTTCCTTTTCTCCTCTTTCATTTTTCAGTTAAATACTGAAACTATTGTGGCGCCTCGATAAAGGAAACGGTCAGGAACGCAAAACAAATAATTCTTTGGCTTGATCTATATGGCATTTCAGAGGGGCAACGCTCCCTTCCAGACCCGAGGTATGAAGAGTTTTCTGGCCTCTGCGGTGTTTTAAAGTGCGAGTGCATTTACAACCCAGCGTGAGTCACCTCTGGATACGGAAGGGAGCAATCTTGCAAAACTTCAAATGAATAGTCACCATGCAAAAGTTCAGGTCTTCCACAGAGGAATGGAAGGTAGATCATAAAAATGTGATTCACAGTAAATCAAAACAGCTTCATTCCAATGAATGTGGTCTCAAATGAATGTGGTTTGAAATGAACCAGGTCTCAAAAGAACGTCGTCTCAAATGAAGCGGTCTCAAATGAATAGGTCTAAAATGAATGTTGTCTCAAACGTTGTGGCCTCAAATAAATGTGGTCTCGAAAGAATTGGTCTCAATAGCCATAGAACCATATCCGAGTCGTGTGCATTGATCAAGGAAACTTACCAGCGACTCGAAAAGGCGCAATAAACTTTTGTTTCCGATCCCCCAAGTGGTAATACATCCGACCATATAACGAATGGTACAAAGGCACAGCCCGTTGCAACGACCCATGATATGATTGCACATGCCTGAAAAAGTTTTGTGGAAGACATAACAACACAAAGTTCACCTACATGATGATGACGCATTTTTGTTTTGTCAATTGCTACAATTTTAGTGATTTTTCTTAGAATGACGAGGTACTACATCGTAAATAATAATGCAAAGGTATTCGAAATGCTATTTTATTTTCGAACAATGCAAAAAACACCACAATCTCAGAACTACAGATTGCACCTTGTGTGGTCTATGTTGACTCATGTGGCAAAACCACTGCTGGAGTTACACTGGAGCGACCGTCCAACTTATACAATGATACCAACTTTCAGGTAATCTTTTGTGTGTGGCTGACCAGTGTTCTTTTCAAGGTGTTTTGACAGATTCAAATTTTTCCAACGGTGTCTCAAAGTACAGTAGGAAATCGAGTTACTACTACTATTGTGGATGTAACGTTTCGCATTACGAAATACCATCAAAATAAATCTAAGTGCTTGCTTTACCACTATCTCGGATTCTCGGTATTCAGATAAAAAACAAAGACGAAATGTGCCTCGCGACTATCGCTTCCAGTACAGAGGCTATTGATGCTGTGATAACGAAGGATAAGGGCGTTTGGCAGTGGCTCCCTTTGTCTTTCTACTGCAAAACCTTTTCGCCAGGGCAACGCAGATACTCCATTTTTTATGCAAACTGACCGCCCTTTACTTGGTTGTGAAGCATTATCGCCCTTCTAAGAATCACTGGACATTGTGCAGTACTGCGATCACCAACCTCTCGTTCACGCCGTTTATTCATCCACCGAAAGAGCTCACGTTCGCGATTCGCGATGCTCGCCAGCTCTCGTTTCTCGCCGAATACGCAACTTCTCTGCAATTTCTACCAGCCTGTAGCCACGGGGGCTTTGGTGGGCTTAGCCCCTCAAATATTGCTCCGAGCCCCCTCCCAAATTGAAATACGAAACACTATGAATCAGTGGACTTTTGTGACTCTTTACAATGTCAGGACCCCCTCCACAAACGTAAAGCTTCCCTACTGCAGACTTTCTTGCGACGGTTCTGATTTTTACGCGAGACCAGGAATGTCGTCGCCGATGCCCATCGCATTGAAACCAACTCGATTTTTCGTCACGTTGCCGACATCGTTTGGAATGGATTTGCCATTTGCTCAACAACATGATCCGGATATTCAAAATCTGGTCAAAAGTCGTGGCGAGCAAATTGACGAACGTAGGTGGAAAATCGTTTAAAATTATGTGCAACAACCTCGTCCGCTCGTGACCTGCGGTTTTCACAAATTCAATTCCGACCAAATGCACAATCTCCATCATCCAGGGGCTCGCGCCACATCAAGACAATTTGCTGCAACTTGCAGATGGTCAAACTTACACAGGGACTGCGACGCATGTTCGAAAGGTTGCCGCCCGTACCGGTACATCAAACGTCGTCGATGCAACAAAACTGCTTTGCAGCACTTCCCATTGACCAGTGAAAGAATGCCGGAGCCAAAGTTGGTAAATACTTCAACGCAATGGCCAGACAAGCACTCATGAAAGCCAAAGATTCGTGCTTGAGGCCAAACGTGTTTCTGTTTTGTAAGCAAGTATTTTCACAAACACAAGTCCACAAAGCCATAGCAAACACCTGGTCTAAAGTCACTAGAGACCAGCCAGTCGACTGATCGCATCATGCTATGCAACCCACCATCTACACTTCTCAGCGAATCAACGTGAGCTTCAGCTAGCAGTGCTACAGGCTTCTCTGCAAAAATCACTAGATTCACACAAGAAAATTCACCAGACCAGATAAAAATCACTAGATTTATATCTTTTTGCATCGAAGTTCGCAGTTTTGCTTGAAATGATTTAGTTATTAACTTTATTGCCCNAAAACCTTAAAATCATCTGCATCTGCGAGTTTNTTAAAANAGATTATGCTGAAGNCTGGAAAATCTCGTACCAACAATCTTCAGGCTTTTTTCAAGATCTGAAAACGACACCACTAACGGAGTATTTTAGACCGATCAACTTAACTTCGTAATTTTTCAACTGCANTGTTCTTGCAAAGAAATTCAAATACTGTCATGNCTAACATTGCAGTGATAAACACCACAGAAGTGATAACAACAAAGCACTCCTATTGCATCTTTGTTTTTTTATTCTAACTGTTGCCCTTCATCAATTCCTGATGATGGCTTACGCATAAGCCGAAACGTTGAATAAAATAATGTATTCGATAATTGTGGCAACTTTTTGCAATAAGAATCTACAACAACTCCGTTCATTGTTTACCAATAAAATAACTTAAATTAGAAACACTTGTTTCTGTTGGTGCAAATCTTCAAACAACCATTCACACATAGTCGTAATCAATTATTTATGGATTTAAAAATGACTGAAAACAGACAACCGATCTTCTTCAAACATATGCTTCCCCAAAAATCACTAGATTGCAGTGAAAAATTCCTATATCACTAAGTCAGTCTAAAAATCACCAGATCTAGTGAAATATCACTAGGTGTGTCACCAGTGTCAGCTAGTGCGGTACGTTATTAAGGAAATAAACAGGAGGTTAGAAGTTTGATCGATTGATTGCATAGTAAACTATCTCCATTTTCTGGGTTGAAAAACTAAAGTTTTAAACTGGGTAGCTTCAATTGTCATGAAGAGAAGCGTGGTTTTGAGAGGGCATGTGGAGACATTTTGAATGTTTGAATGTCGGAATGTGGCACCAACGCAAATTAGAGGAAAATACGGCCAAATTATCAAAATGCCCAAAAAAGGCCAAACAAAATATTTGCGGCCAAACCACTTTTTAGCCACAAAAAGTCAAATTCCCAAACCAGGTCCACGTTGATCTCATTGGATCTCCAGTCGAGTCAGACGGCTACAAATATAGTTTTGCCTGCATTGATCGCTTCACTTGTTGGTTCTGCTGCCGCTTCGCAACTAGCTGGCGCAAAAGGCATCATTTTTGTCTTTCCCGTGCAACGATCCCCAATGGTCCAACAACCTCTTCTAGAACTACGAGCACAAGCAATCGCATTCGATGACCCCGCGACTTCTACCACGCTTAACCGTGCTTCCTTGCTCTGAACATATTTGATCCTGCTTCCTTGCCATTGTGTAGCCACTGCATGCGTGCGTTTTTCCGCGTTTTTCTCACGCCCAGGATATGTTTTCGCTATCGTTTCAGTCAGTAAGCCTACAATACCCACATCAACTCACTTACTGTATCTCTTGCCCATCTTTATCCTGTTCCTTCGTTTCCAACCGTTATTTCACGTTTATCCTTCATCTCTTCGTGTCGCACATGGGCTCTGGTTCGTCACCTACGATGCCTCTTCTCCTGCTGGCACCCTTGGTCTGCTGTTCTACACTGAGCAGATTTGCCCCTCACGAATGTGCATTAGGTCGATCATCAACCCCGTGCCCTCCCAGGAGCCTGACCGCATCATCCACCTCTTCACTGACGTCACTTGCTCAGTAATTCGGTTTACTTGTGAAACAGTAGTAACAATGACTATCGAGTTTGACAGAAAAAATTGTGTAAAACTGTTTTTGAAAGTAGGGCAAAAAAATTTTTAACAATCATTTCATTGACGAAAAAAGTATTTCACATACACTTCAATTCACCTTGGCATGTTTGGTTGGTATATGTCTGAAACGATGAGGATAGAACACTGATATAAAACGGAAAAATGAATAGCACAAGATATGCAGAGATGTTGCCACAGACGTAGCTCGATCTATGCCCCAGAGGGTCTGAAAATTTAACAAAAAGCAAATGTGTCTTATAAGAAAGCACAAAACATGTACATTGCAAAATAAACTATATAAACAAAACTCTCAAGAAAACGGAAAATCCTTCGCTTTCGGTTTTCTTGAGCGTTTTGTTGAGCGCAAATAATATTCTCTATCTCTAAAGTTACAACCTGGCAAGCGGTATGACAAGACAATGCACCAAGACTCCCCAAGTTTGAAGAAAACGCATAGCTGGGAGACCAAAATTGTAAGCCTTTGCAGCACTCTAAGAAATTTCCATAGATTTTGCCTGTTTTGTTGTCAAGTTCTTCCATTTGAAACTCATTGCTGCAGTGAGGACTGTGACGTAACGCTGGTGCAGAAACCCAGTATTACGTCACAGCACAAACCATTCCTAGCACAGGTTGTAACATGGCGCTACTGACGGGATGGGGGAGGGCACAGGGGAGAATCTTCCCCCCTGGAAAGTTAAATGTAAAAAAACGAGTCCCCCCTTAGCTTATATTTTGGTTTTAGCAGTTTTTATTATTTCAGTAGGTAGTTGCTTTTTGCCTTTTTCGGTGTTTTTTCCAGTGATTTTTACGGTTTTGGTATAGCCATTCACAACCGGATTAAACACCATTTCTCAAGTTTTTTTGTGAGTTTTGACTAGTGGACGTTTTCCCTCTGGCTCAACCTTTAGTTACGCCACTGAATAATGTTGGTCGCTTTGGAGAAAAGATATTTAGAAACGTTGGTTTTGGTAGAGCTTCCTTTTTACTGATGTATGTAACTAGAACTCAAATGAAGCATTTTTTTAATCGGAGTAGGAAATATGAAGCGAGTTCTGAAAAATGTTTTCTGCATTTCCAGTAAGAATGGGAGTGACTATCAAATTTAAATAAATTAAATTGTTTGTTTCATCTGTTATTTATTCTTTATTTTGAGCAAATTTTATTAACAATTTGAATTGGAAATGGATTTTCATTAGTAACATTTGGACTGATGGCAGGAAAGTAATTACAGCAATTCGTGATGCTTTGACCGGTTGTTGCAGAAATTATGTTGCTTCGGTTCAAACTAAAACGTGATTTTCAGGAATAAATCTGCATGCAATCATAAAAAGTCCATTTTGCGAAATGGAAGATGAAGCAAAACAACTTACACGATTGCAACATCAGTGGTTTACTAGATTTAGGTAACCACTATGTCTTTTGATGNAATTTGAAGAAAGTTCGAAACTCTTTTGTGGTCCTGTGGTGTTGTAAAAATTTTGCATAGCGTCATGTTATCANATCCACGTGGCGAACAATAGCAATCATTGCTAAAACCCACTTNAAAAAAATCAGTTATCTAACAATGCGTTCCATGAATGCAATCTCGCACATGCGACTTGTGATTCATGCACTTAACTTACTCTACTGCACAATAAACTCGCATTTGTATGACTCTATACGCACTTTACACAAGATTGGTTCCACGTTCCATTCGTAAACACCCCAAATCATTCTGTACAAAAACAATGGGCTGATTGCTGCGGAAAGAAAGTCTGATGCACACAAGCTCACCAGCAAATGGTAGAAGGCGGACCTGCACAGAAAATATTTTGATAATCTTTCCGATTGCAGTGCAAGCAAATATTAATTTTGAAACGAAAACACCAAATCACGACCAGAAATCGGAATTTTTGCACATTATTTTTAGTGATATCTTATACTTTAACTAAACAGAAAACTAACTTCTTTAAAATTAAAACTACACTAAATGCCAAAAAAATTTAAGCGTTTTTGCTTACTTCAACAGTTTTGATGATAATAGAATGTAGATTATGAGGGCGTTTGCAGCCATTCCAACAACGGACATTGGTATCAAAAGAATGGAGAAAATTAACTCAGATGTTTTGTCAAACATAGTTGGAATTCTGAAAATTGAACAGGGAACATTGAAAAGAATCACCAAATCGCTGTTAATTATCGCTCCGGCATTGTTCGTCATAAACGAAGAATAAGCTAAGTGTGCCGA
>JGI24159J19872_10006033_pt1 | contig 15728 bp, 8 predicted proteins | sample Ectturendosymbi4_FD_19872 | JGI IMG/M metagenome (IMG submission 19872) | reverse complement strand
GCAGATTTCTTAAAGTGAGAGAATGTTATTTTGCATTGTTGATTCCTGGCAAATGGGAGTTTCGTGACGAGTATGTACAGACCATAAAGTGTCTGCTACATCATAGATAACATTTGTTTGATAAACCACTTGTTTCATGTTGAAGCCACACATTTCTGCACTAAATTTCAAACGTGAATATTCTGTCATCACTAGTTAGATTGTAGCTATGTGCTTGCTTCGGTTGCATGTAGGACTGTAGGTGTAAAGATCTTGCTCGAGCTAATTATGCATATGTTATGAAAAATGGTGCGTTACTTTTAGTGTGATTTGGGAACAGTTAAAATTTGTTACTTTCAAATTTTTTTCATTAAGATGTTTTAAAAATTTGCATCGTGATGTGTTTATTGCCATTTCATGACAGAGGTCTTTAGAAGGGTGCGAAAATAAGCAATAGATTTCTCAGGCTAGAGCACCAAATACGTAGTTCTACCGTTTTTCTACACCTTTTTTAATGAATCATTCACATTTTTGAAGTGATTTGCTGATGGTTCGAGTTTAGCTGCTGATTCTAATCCACTGCGGCGTCATAGGTGACATCAAGATTTCAACATTACAACTGAGAAAGCGATTCGATTATTGTCCTACAAAGACATAATGAAGAGTGTTTGCACGCAGTTAAATAGACGATTCAGTGCAGTTACAAAATTCAGTGCAGCTGTTTTTTTTCTTTTACCTTCTTGCGACAAATATCCTGAATACAAAAGGCTATCCAGCTATCTTCAAAAACTAAGTGATGTTGCCTGATGTGTACGGAAAACGGTTTGATTACTTACGCACGTTTGAAATCTGAGCTAGAAATTGTTTTATCATCTGAATAATTTTCAACGAAAACTATACATGACACGTACGAATACATTTACAAAATTGTTTGGATTCTGCTTTCATCGGATTATTTGAATAGACTTAATGTAGCTAATACTCGCTATTGTTAGCATCATGGCCTCGGGTGAAAGGAATTTTTGCATGGAAGAGTTAGTACTTACATTCATGCCAACCAAAACCAAGACCGACTGAGTTCACAAAGCTTACTGTCTATCGAGAAGTTATAATACAACTAAGACAAGTATTTTACGATGATGCTAGCGAAAAATGTATTGCTCACAACAAGAGAATAGATTTGTGTGACAGACTATTGTTATAGACGAAGGTTTAAAGTGTGTTTCAATCTGCTGCCTCAGTGTTCAGTGTATTTTACTGCGCTGTTTTAACGTGGAGCGATGAGTTTTAGTTTTTGTGAACGCTTTGTCGCAGTGTTCTGTGTGTTTTACTCCATTATCGCTAAGTTAAATGTGTTTTATTCTATTGTCGCAGTGTCGAGTGTTTAACCTCAGAATGGAATGCTGCAGGCAGTTTATGGTATACATGTCATACGGATAGGGCCGTATCCAGGGGGGCGCAGGGGGAAGAAACCGCCCTGGACATTTTTTCGCCTCCCCTGGAAAAATGTGTTGGACATAGTTTACAACCATTGGGTATAGTTTAAAAAATTTGGGCCTCCCTCACAAGACTCTTCGCCCCCTGGAGGCCCAAGCTGGTTACATGCCTGCTTACGGGTACAAAGTGTAGACCACCTAACGGCTATTGTGCCTGTAGGACATTGTAAATCTTGTGTCATTAAACTCCGCCAAATTGTTGGTTTTGAAAGGTGAATAAAGTGTCATAGTGTGGCGTCAAGAAAAGTGCACATCAAGCAAAACTGATCACCCCATGCCACCCTATTGAATCATCCATGAACGCTCCACCGGAAAGGTCACCTCACACCATGGCCAAGTAATTGTCACAAGATTACACAACATTTGAAGTGCGTCCGACCAACTTCTAACTTGACCTTTGACACTTCGTTGCGCAACGTCGCCGCTTCGACGTTAAACATTTGCTTCATTGACTTTTCCCGTTCGTCGAGGAGAGTGTCAATCAAGCTCCTCGTGATTCTCTCGGACTCCTGAAGTTTCGCTGCGCTCTCAGCGTCCAGAATCACGATTTTCGCAGTCAGGTTCTGCTCAACGCTGGCAGTGCGCTCTTGCATGCTGGCAAGAATGTCTCCGCACTGCTTCTGGGAGTCCTCGAGGCCAACCCGGAAGTCGGTTCGGATTGCCTCCTCGGCAGTGCGAACTCGCCGATCGGTTTCGCGACGGAATTGTTCGATCCATTTTCGCTTCTCGCTCATTAGTTTGTCGTCAATTTCCGACAACACTTCCGAATGGATCTACAAACAAAGGGGAAGGACTTAGGGCAGACGAACTTCATTCCCTGTGAAGGAAATGATATATTGCAAGAAGTCGGAAACACGTCGAAGGTGCAAATGCATTTAACTTTATCGTGAAAAAATGGCTCCAAGTGTATAAGCACAACAAAAATGAATTTGCGCCTTTCTTGATGACATGACTTGTACCAACATCCACATGTCGCACTTCTTGATAGTTATTCTACTTATTACTGTGCTTCTCAGCCGGTCTGCAAAACTCTTCATTGATGTAAAATGGCAATGTGCTTATTAATACAGTACGGCTTTGGGAAGGGCTGTTGTCCAAATAACCCCTAAAATGGATACATGGAGAGGCTTCCTAACTGCTTGCATTTTTATATTACAGTAACAAGGTAAGCGTCTTTTTGCAGCCTTTGGTTGGCACATTGCTTGTAGTATGAGTCACTGCTGGGTGAATACCCTTGCTGACAAGAAGTTGTGCTGCACCACAAGAGGCAATGTTTCGTTTCGTTACTACACAGCAGCACTCTAATCTTGCATACCGTTTCATTGCAGCGATTGAGTTAATTATGCAAAGCAGCACTGACCTGGATCAAACGAAATACAAAATAAACCAAATAATTCATGACCATCGGGATCACGGCTTGTATTTTTTCCCATGTTTGAATGCTACTCTATCAGCTTTGTAAATAATTGATGGAAGGCTTTAATATCGTCCTTGAGAGCAGGAAACGGTTATTCAAGCTTCATAATCACGAGTTTTACAAAACAAAACTGGACGATTTTATCTTTTCATGAGACTAAAAAATATTTAAGGTTTGAACTAGTGCAACATATGACACAAATGAAAAACGTAAGAATATGTCACAGATGAAAAAGGCATTGTAAAATGATGCCTTCTACAAACTTGGGCTTGTAATATTTTAGGCTAAATGTTGAAGCTGCATTAGTAATTCAAGTTCTCTTTCACATTTCTTGAGCGAATGAGTCACATAAAATTCCTCGTAAGCAATGATAGCTGCGCTGTAAAATATTAGAAAATACATCACTTATTCGTCACTTGTTGCTGCATTGATAAAGCAACCTTATGTACTGCTGCCTTGCTTACCACTTTTTTACTTTTTCGTATACACAATCAATTTGTTACAAAAACTGTGGATTTTTTTCACCAAACTGTAGCAAAGCGCACAAGATTTCGATTTACACAGAAAAAGTTTTATTTTAACTTCATCGCGGGGTTGAAGTGTGACTTTAAACATTTCAACATTTAGCGTTGTTCATCACTGTATTTAAATGTATAAGTATCTGCTATTCCTACGCCTTTTGTGTAAAGTTTGAAAATTAGTTGATGGTGGCTGCTGATGATCATGATGTGATGAAGCAAAAGCTTTATGCTTATTCAAAACGATGTCAAATGTAAGCCTACACAGTCAGCGCAGGGTAAACACAATTGATTTATTTTCCGTTCATTGCAAAATGGAAGTGCTATGTATACTCAACGAAAGCCGATATGTTTTGCTTCCTTGAAGTCACTCAATGCTTGGGCGAAGCATTTCTAGCGTAACATGGTGGATAAAGCGAGCAAAATTGACGGTTGTGGTGACAATGGCGTAGTGCGAAAACGTAGGAAATGCCGCCCACTTACAATAAAGGGGGGCTTTTCCCTACTTTTCGTGTGGCATCGAAATGGTGGTGAAACTATTGCCTTGTTTGTTGAAGTCTGTAACGAAAAATTATATCCGTTATCTTGTTGTTATGGCTCGTCCATTTGATTTAAACGTTATCCAATATAATTCTGTTGTTAGCACTATTTCCTGAATAAAGTTAGTAATGTTATTCAAGAACTTGTTTTCTTTATTTCCTTTTTCGACTTTTTAGAAACAGCTTGACACGGACAGAGCGTGAAAAACTTTGCAGGATGTTATCCTCAACAGGAGGTAACAACGTTATGCACAGACGATCTTCAAAACTACAGATATTTTTAGGAAGAGGGAGAATGTATCCAAAACCAGTAAAAAAATTTGTTGAGAGGTTCAAGTTGAACCAAACGTTTGATGCAAATCAGAATTTCCATCACTTTGAAATAACTTTCATTTTCGTCCGACAAAGAAAATTACCAGCAAATGCCTTAAACATCGAGTGAATTCCAATTAATTTGCGTTCATTGAAATTTTATCGACAACCTACAGACCCGCTACGACTTGTAATCCACCCTTACGAGGGCCAATTTTAACTACGATGCGTCGCAGGCTACAAACCTGTGAATTAGGTAAATAAATCAAGTAAATGAAAGCGAAACTTCAGATTACCCTGATGTGGATGCCACTGCAAAAAGGCTTAAAGATTGATAAATGAAACATAGATGCGTTGCGTGTGCTGTGTACTCTCTTTTACAGGCAAAAATCCCGAAGAGAGTTGAGCCAACAGTAGAATTTTTATTTTATCGCCAGCACCTTCAACCAAAAAATTTGTGTACCTTTTCGATTTCCAATGTGATCACTTTGTTAAAGCTTTGCTCAAACTCTTCCTGTACTCGAGCCACCTTCACTTGGAAAGGTTCACCGTTTGTTAACCGTTTCTCGACTTGCTGCACCAACGAGGATTCGGCTTGGTTGATATCTTGAGTCAACTCTTCTGCAAAGCATTGGGCGATTTGTCAGAACACCGCACCCTGGGCATAGACGTAGCTAGGGGGGACAAAGGGGCCACGCCCTCCAAATTTTTAGAACATATGGTCATTTTGTGCTTTGAGAGGCATTTTTCCAAACAAAATAGTGTTATTCGTTTGAAATCACACATTTCCCCCCAATTTTTGGGCTGGCTACGCTACTGCCCTTGGGTGGAAAACTCCAGGTTTGACCACGGGTATATAGTCGCCGTTTGTATAACCGGGGGATATAACCGTCGTGCAGCAAAAAAGGCCGGTGGACACCGGCTTTGCATTTTTAAATTATAACAGCTTTTGCTCAAGCCTTTTCTAGTATTTCTCTTGTAAAAATGTTCAAACGACTTAATAAACGATGCGTTATCACAATTTATCGCCACGTTTCAGAAAGTTTGCCCGACTTTAAGATTCAAAAAATGTTTGGAATATTTTAGTAAGCTTCAATACACAAATTTCTCCTGATTTCTTACAATTACCAGCTGCACTCGCCAATTGCCCTCATTGGTTATCTTTTTGTGTACGGACGTATCGTATGGAACAGCTAGTCCACTGAATTACAAACATTTGCAAAATATGGGATTAATGCATCACAATTCCGTAAAAAAGCTTTCCGACGCTTTTCTTTCAAACGTTACTTTGGGGTATGACAAGGGTTCTCATTACTTTAAATGTAAGTTTGGGGCTTAGATTGATGCGTGTTTTCATTTGTCTTTGTCATCTTTTGCAAGGTTTTCATATATACCTTACAGCCATAGGCGTAGCCAGGGGGGCCAAAGGGGTCACGCCCCTCCACATTTTTAGAAAATATAGTCATTTTGTGCTTTGAGAGGCTTTTTTCTATGCAAAATAGTGTTATTCGCCTAAAATCAAACATTTTGGCCCCCGCAAATTTTTGGGCTGGCTACGCCACTGCTTACACCGTTTGCAGTGTAACCAATTGAAAGCGGTTGTTTTACCCTAAACATCCGGAATGATCCCATAGCAACCATATAAGACAAGCTGGAAACTAAAAGCACTTCACATACATTGGATGTTATTTCCCTGCTTCAAAATGGGATGAAATTACCAAACATGTGTTTGGTGACCCAATTTTATTTTTCAGTATATATTATAACGCCCGGTACAGTTTTATGCTATTTGTAGAATTGACCGATTAAATGCTTGTTGTATTGATGCATTCTTCATAAACAGGCCATGCCACATGAACGATTGAACGTTACTTTCAGTCATTCTTTTCTAACTTTTCGTTTGTTCAATCCAGTTGAATTATATAAATAGCGGCCACACAGGTTATTGCAAAAANTTTAGTTGAGACACCGTGATTTATCTCTATCACGACTGCAAGCAGTGAGCAGAACAGGCACTTTATTTCTGTTTTGGAAATTTGGCGGTCTAAAATAATTAAAATATTCGGGTAAGAGACTTTAGGTGTAGTTTTTGAATTTCAATAACGCTATGTATTGAACAAATCTAAAAGTACGTCTTTCGAAAGGTGGACGATGATTTGAAAGATTGTTTCATTTGACAAAAGATCACATTGTAGTCGACATTATTCATTTTATGTTTTGCAAACGTTTTCAGATTCGTATCAAACTCCTATGCTTCTTATTTAACTGCATTCTGGGAACATTAATCATCTAAAATGACGTACAGTGTTATGCTTTAAAAGATTTTAAAAAACTTGTTAAAACCCTCTGATTCAAAACAACTTGCTTGTGAATGTTGACGATTTTCCATTTCTCGAAACGCCAGCTAGCACATCACCAGTTTCACGCGGTGGAGGATTTACTGAAAGTGTTCGTCGCTTTCACAATGTTTTTGCTCTTTTTCTGTTAAATTCGTTTTCGCTTCAAGAGTGTGCAGACATCGCGCACGTTTTGTGAAAAAGAATTATGCGCTGTAAAATGAAACGGGTACACAGAACAGTATTCATTCAAAGCAGATGTAATTTTTTTATTAAATGGCTAAAACATGGTCAAAGTGATTTTCTAGTTTCGATGCGGTGCTAGAATGTGTTCAAAATACGTAGGCATGCTGTATGCAATCATCAAAACCTACGTATTACGAAATTACACGTGTTGTTAAGAATCATATCCAATGCAAGCAAACCTACCACGATGTAGAAGATAAAACGTTCAGTAAAACCTGCAGTTTGTCCCCTGCGATCAACTGCCCCTCAGCAAGGATGTCTATGGTACTGCTACGACCGTATTTGACACTTATAAAATGTTTCAGTAGAGATAAAGAAAGTGGCAGCAATACCAAATAAGGCCGCGTCCATAGCATGTCTATCAACTTTTAGGATTGCAAGCATAATGTGGGAGACGGGGGTCTGTATCCCCCAAATTATTTTGTTTTGAAGCAAAAACTATTTCAAACAATATATTTGCCCTAAAATTCAAATAAATCAAATAAAAAATATTGATTTGAAGCAAAAACTATTTCAAACATAAAAATTTGCCCTAAAATTATTTTGTACAATAATTTTCGGAAATTATAATTTTTTTTAAAAGCTTGTTTGCCAATTTACTGGTACAAAAAGCTTGTTTGCCAATTTACTGGCGTGAGCTCTTTTCTGGTATGAGTGAGGTAAAAAAACGACTTAGAAGTGTTTTTGCATTAGTTACAGAAGTATACATTGTAAAAATATTTGGAAAATCCACTTTTGGGGTATGAACATTTGTTTAGAGAAAAACGCTGTAGACCCCAGATTTTTTCCACCTGCGTTTATGCTTGCACCAGCACAAAACTTGACCATATATTTTATCTTAGTTTCAGCACTGACAAGCTCAAGAACTGGATTGGAAAATGAAAAGTAAACTTCTCAGACCTTTAATTTTTTGCCGTTCTTCGCTGATTTGTTCTTGTAAACACTGCAAAACATCTTTTTTCACGTCCAACATCATTCCGTCCATAATTGCTCGAATTTGCGTCCGCAGTTCTTCTTGTCGCTTCGTTTGCAATGCCGCACGTTCCTCTTCAATGAGACGTTCTCTATAGAACCAGAGAAAGGACACTTTAAGCGTGAGGTTCAGATCCGCAACCAGGGGAGGCAAACCGGGCAATTGCCGCCCAAAATTTTAAAACCATTTTGAAAGCGCCAATACATTTTCTTGTTTTAGGCACACCAACAAGTTACAATACCCCGCCCGAAACTTTTAGCTGGTTGCGGCCCTGGTATGGAGGTCAGTGGAATTTTGTGAACAAGTTGTAGCACGTTTTTATATAATTTCGTACCATATAGTGGTCAAAGGTACATGCTATCTTGAACAAGATTCCGAAGTAGGCTACAGCAATATTCCATCAGTAGATTTCTTAGTACGTCATCAGAGGTAGTTGTTTGCTGCTTGGCATGATGTACAATTCTTAGATTTTGCCACCTGCAGTTGCAATCTAGTCCGTGGCAATTTTGCTATAAAAATCTGTTTTAAAACACCAAGAAAACATGAATTTCTATGAGGGAGAATGCGAAGATTGGGAACCGACAACGAAAAACCAACTGCTTCAATAACTCCGAAAGTTTGTCTACGCTGTATTTGGACTTAAACGTCTAAAGAACAAAACCTTTACAATGGAACTTTTGATAAAACTTTAATCAGACATTCATTATTTGAGCGAAAGTAGAGTAAAAAAACTACAAGACAAAAATTAAGAAAAAGTAGAGAGAGGCCGGTGAGTAAACTACACATATCCATAGAAAGACGAAGAAAATAGAAAACAATATTCAACAAGCACTAAATTTGATAGCAAAAACATCCAGTATTTGCTTTGTATGGTGGGTTATTCTCATGTTTACGAGGCTAGGAAATCGACGTACCTTATCTGGTCAAGATGCCTTATCAAATGTATCTTGTAAGACTAATAGGTATAATAAATTAACACAAACTCACAAGTTCCAAAACAAAAAATTACAAGGAATGAAAGCACAAAAAAGTAGAGGCGATGAGGCGATACTAAATCAAACTTAACTGGAACCAACAAATATGAAGCTTTGTTTTGCTCACTTAATACTGAGAGAGCACGCGCTCTTGTGACTTTTTGCAAAAAGCACTAAGGGTACAGCCTCCTGACCTTGTTCCACGTTAGCCCAGAGTGAAGCTCCCCTACACGAAATTGATTGAATTAAGTAATTTTCCATACAAGCGAATCTGGTTTCACAAGAATAAACAGAGGAAGTCTGTTGAAAATATTCGCTGTAAATTTTTGGTATTTACCCTGGTGAAATTTGCGCATAAAGTTTGCCAATTCGAGTTGATAAATATCATTGAAGCTTCAATATTTGAAAGTTTTTGTACAAGAGTTATACGACATCCAGTGGCGTAGCAGCCCCATATTTTTGGAAGGCAAAAATTTAGGGAGGGCCCAAATCTGTGATTTTAGGCGAGCAACGGTATTTTTGTTTGGGATAACGCTTATCAAAGCACAAAATGACTAAATATGCTGAAAATTTTGGGGGGCAGACTCCCTGTCTTTCAATGGCTACGCCTATGACGACATCTGTGTTTGTTTAAAGGTCATTATCCGCAATTTAGGCCTACTGTTTTGTAATACTATAGAATATAATCTGTTCCCCAAACAAACTGTAAAAGTCTTTTGAAGATTTTCTGACCTGGGAAACACAAAACCATCCAGCAAAATGTTCAATACCAGCCAAGTGATACAGTGCCATTACCTGTTTTCGCGCACTTTCATCCTCTGTTCTTTCGCAACTTTCTTCAACGTGAACAAACGCATCTGAGGTTCAACCTTCTCGTCGTTTGTGGTGCTGGCAACGGCCGCAACGGTCTTGACAACTGGGTCAACCTTGTTTCGTTTTGAGCCACTCATGGCGGAGCTACGACCGGTTCTATTTTCAAAAAATGCCGGGTCAGTCAGGAAAGATATCCTCGTTTAATGGTACGATTCGTTACGTACTATCCGTTTTCGCAGTTCTTATACTTGAAATAAAAGCCACGCTATATAATAGAACTTCTGAATTTCAGCAAGCACGACGTCGACAAAAATATTCTGTTACAGCAGTAATCAACTTAATTTCAAGATGCACTGACTTCATAAATTGGCAGTTTAGGTTAGGCGTCCTTATTGTTTGGGGAAAATTACCACTATCCGCAGATATTTGCGTGATATGGACAAGCTTACAAGGAAAATACAACATGAGGAAAATGGGAGAAGGACGTTACTGACATTTATTCCGGACAAACAGAAAGCTTCAGTGCTATTTCATAATGGCCAAGTGTTGGTGTGATGGTGCTATCCATATATAAATTTTTTACAATATACAACAAAAAGTTGGTTTTGTAATTTCAAGCGGCCTGTATACGTATAGCCCACAGTGGCGTATCTATAGAATGCCGCGCCCATGGCAAAGTTTAAATGTGCGCTCTTTCTAATAGTTTAAATATCAGATATAGGCACAATTGTTTCGAAAGATAAGCCATGTAGAATATAAATGTTTCAAAACGAAAAATATTTGCGTTAATTTTTGTTTTAAATGTCTTTTTGTTAATTTTTGGTGACCGCAATTGGCGGCAGGCCGATGCCTGAATTTTGATTCTTGCCGAGTCAGTTGAGGTTAACGCTCTTGCCCAAGGAATGCTACGGGAATTCATGCAAGGCTCAAAATTGTGGGGAGCAAATATTTTTAATTTAAACGAGCAACAGGACGTACTTGATGTGGGACACCGGGTCTCGAAGCACAAAACGTTAAGACATGCTAGAAATTTGGGGAGCATGGCTCCTTTGGCCCCCTAGCTACGCCTATGTTTCACAAGACTTTGGACATTGAACAGAAAGCCAAATTTGAACAGAAAAAACTAGCTCGAAAAAAGATTAACAAATCTCTTTCATGAGATAACATTTCTTGCTCAGCTGGCACGGTAAAGATGCTAAACTAACTGCTAATTTTTCGAGGACTAACTAATGTTCTCTACCTTAGTCTCTGAACTGGGGCATTGTATTCAGCCTTATTATTATCGGACACTAGTGGCCATCGGAGAAGTTTCGTAAAGTCGGAGTGGGCCGCAGCAGTTTTAAGTAATTTGTTAATCTGTAGGACCTCAACAGCAGTTATTTGCGTAACAGTCAGATTCTCACAGCCGCGGACTTAACTCGTCTCAGTCAGATTCTGACTATTATCTTCAGGGGCGGAGCCAGACATTTTCATTTGGGGGGCCACGGACTGACTAATTCTTTCTTATAGCGTGAGAAGGAAGAGGTCTCGTAGCTACGGCATGCGAGCGTTCTTGTTCTGTCACAATGTTTTACCGTTGGGTCATGTCATAATACCACAGTTTTGTCATAATGCTTAGTGGTGCTGGCACCTCACGCCCGACTTAATGTATTAGGTAAGGGCGCTGTGTTGATGCAGCTTTGCAGTTTATGAATGCATGGGGTGCAAAATAGAGGTTCAAGAAACTGTGCATAAAGATTTTAATTTTTGCTAAGCAATTTGCGCCCCCGTTAAAGTGGCGCCCATGGCACGTGTCATGCCTGCCATACCCTAGATACGCCACTGATAGCCCTACTGCTATTCTTTCACGAAGTATTGAGATTCATATTTAGCAAAAATTGTTGTTTCAAAATCCCAAGGTTAATTAGCTTGCGACAAAACTGCAAAACGCAAGGTCATTGAAGCTTTTGCTCGTAAGAGTTTTTGCTAAACAGAAATTTTCATGCATGCACACGCTGTGCATGTTTCGTTTGGTCAAGACTGCACGTGTCACATGCCAGATTTTGGTGTGTATAGGATTGTTGCAGTGCAGATTGCTGAAAAAGTTAAATATCATATTAGGCAGTTTAGTGCTTGTAAACGTTTGGCTGAGACAGCAAAACTTAAGTTTAGCTACATTAAGATTTTTTGTATAAAACTTAGCAAAACCTACAGGAAAGCCACTGCCGGATAAAACGCGGAAGGTTTATCTGTTCTAAAGAGTGAGATGCTAAAAATAGAATCATATGCGACAGAAAGCGAAAAGCTTGCTAATAAAACATGATCCCACATTTATGTTGGTAGCACCAGATGGTTTATCTTTCAAAAACAGTTTGCCACAGATAGGAGATAGGAAGGTCCTTTCAACCGACATTTTAGTGCACTAGCTTTTAAATTGTGCCAAACGATTGGCAAGGAGAACATTTCGTCTCTTTTGGCGCTGCCGTCGTTTCGAGATGATATCGATTTGCATGATAGATTACAGACCTTCTGTCAAGCTCCTGTTAGCCTTCTTTATGCCAATAAGCACACATTCACTTAGCTGTCATCGCTTTTTCTGAAGTTTTTGCGGCTTATCAGTAATTAAAAAACTTTTCGTAAAACACAAAACTTTAGCTTTGTGCAAAAGAACGTAATCCTTGTATTGGTTGCGACTCCAAGAATGGGTAAAAGGAAAACATAATCACAAAATGCAAGTCATATACGCACTTCAACAATATGGGTAAGACATTCATACCCTTTCTTGTAAACTGTAGGTGACTTATATTTTTTCGAATTGTCGTTCGAAACAATGCTTAACTTTTCTTCAAGTAAATCATTTCAGATCTCTTTGCACAAACGTTGCGATAAATTTCCTAAAAGTTTTGATCACAAGAAAATAGGCAGCAGATGATAAATGTTTTGAAATTTTGCTAAACGCCATCATTTTGGTCTTAAAACCACAAACGCCTCTTGAAACTGCGTTCCAATTGCATTTTGTAAACTAGTGTAAAGAGCAATTATCTAAGACCCTGGAATTTTTTTACTTCTGGCAAGTCTTGCCCAGTTTGCTAAGACTAGTAAACCCCTTTTTTCATCCTACCGCGTTTGGCAATCTTCAACTTCACTTTGAGTTAGGTAGAAGTGCCTTAAATTTTAGTACTAGTTGAAAAATATAGTGAAATTGCCTGCTTAAAATAGCTGGTAAACACTCTTCAACGTGGTTGTTCATCTGCAAGGACTTACAAGCAGGGGTGTAACGAGGTTAGATGGCGCCCGGGGTAAGAAGCAAGTTTGACGCCCCCATGTTCGAACCTGAGCTCTTTCGGAAACAAAATTACTGTAGAGAAGCAAGTACGTGTGACGTTGTTGGGATTTTTCGGGGCCCCGCCGTGATTCGGCGCCCGCGGAATTGCGCCCCCCTCGTTACGCCCTTGCTCACACACATGTTAGGAGTGTTCAAAATTTCTCAAATTACCTTGAAGTTTTTCCACTATTTCTTGAAGAAGTATCACGGGATTCACTGCTTGCGGTAAAACCATTGTGATTCATGTTCGTCGAGAGAAGCAGCTTCATCAGGAATGTAATCTTGACAAATTGCTCTCAAAGAGGTTATTTGCACGAAGTGTTCTTTGAGACAGACTTTCTTTATACTGCGAGCCTCTGCACCATTCCACAAACAAGCTGAAATATACAAGTGATATAATCGGCTTGCCATCTTTTATCAACCTATTTTATGTCGTGCAGTGTCATTCTTACAGATAGTGCTATGAATTGTTGGTGAAGATATTGAGATAATCATTTCAGTGAATTTTTTTCATCGACACGCATTTGACGCATTTGCCATGAAGCTGAATTTGAGTCTGCTTTATTATATAAACCATTTTATTATTACATATATTCGCGATATCGCGGCCGCCCAGCGACATCTTAAATGCTTTGGTTTTAACACGCAAAGCTGTAATCTGCTGAACTTTGAGATTTTCTCAAACATCTTTTAACACTAGCTTTAAACCTAAATAATTTTTTGGTTTGCGCTGACCCCCTAATGGCCTGGTGTGAGAAAAACGTATTTACGGGAAAACAAAAGTTGGAGACAATGCAATAAATGAAAAGATTTGACGGACCCCTTGAAACACATCCACGTACCTTTTTGATTCCCAAAGGCCTGTGGATCTCATTTTGAAAACACCAGTGCTAGCATAAACTTATTGCCTTAGAGTGCTCTACGCCAATAAAAATCAGTGATTCATACACATATCTATTGAAAATAGGTTGTAACGTGTGGTTCGGCACAGCAACACGTTTATTTTTATTGAGTTCTCTCTTCTGCTACATGTTCAAAAAATTTATGCAAGTGATAACTATCATTTTCAGCGTTACACACTTTGGTACCTGATCAGTCTGTTATCACGCAAAACAGTTGTCGCACATTGCGTTTATGCCTAGTTCCGATATACATATTAAACCAAGAGTTCTCAACCTTTTCAAGCATGTGACCCAATTGATAAAAAACAGAGGGTCCGTGGCCCACCGAGTGTACAATTTCTCCAATGCGGCAACTGTTGCACATGCACAGATAAGATATAAAAACAATTAAAAACATTTAATAACACAACGTGCGCCACAATGAATGCGAAGGTTGGGCCTGTTCGTTGTTAGAAAGCATAGATATGCGAGGCTCAACACATAAAATGCATAGATAAAGTTATTTCCGCAATAAGCTTGCTTCTAGATTTCGTTTTCATGGCAACAAGAGCCACCTCTCTGCCTCAAAATACCTTCAGCAACTGTATATTGTGTACAATGTGGTAGGCTAGGTGGAAATTTCCATGTTGCAACAATTTTAACACATGACTGAAAGAGCTCATTGTGACATTTGCAGCTCAAGAGCTACTGTAGCAGAACAATTACATTGTTTACTACATGTAAAAGAACTTAAAGTTACAAAAAAGAACTTAAAAGGCAAATTGGAAACTAATTGAAACACTACTGAATAGCTGCTAGGCTGTACAGGTGCTGGAAGGCTGCTGGACAGCTACTGGAAGGCTGGAAATACAGCAGTCCCAACCAAGGAAATCCGAAATCAANGAAACATGAAAAACGTCAGAGATACGTCAGAATCTCAGAAACAAGTGGATTGAAAGCTTACAAANAAATCTATCAGTCCTTTACAAAATTACAGGGACCTTCCCAGCGTCAAAACAACACCTTATACAAAAGGTGTAAACATCTTGTGACTTTTAATCACTTATCAAGTGATTACATAATAATCATGGGATCTGATAATGTTNATCAACAACAACCGGAAAAAACTTGTTATCTCCTAGCAACCATAGGAAAACATGGCTGTTTCCTAGCAACACCAAAGGTGCAAGTACCTTTCAGGTGCTTTACCTTGAAGGTGCAAGTACCTCAATAACACAGAAGGTGCAAGTACCTTTTAGGTGCTTTACCTTCAAAAATAAGTACAAAAGGAGTTAGTTTTCAGAACCAAGGTCAGAGTGGTGCTAGCATCACCTGAAAGGCTGGTCCTTTCCTGACGGCACTACTCTCCTTCCTTGGTCTACGCCATCTCTGAATGATTTAGCCATTGAAGTAAAATTTGAGGCTCTGCCTTACTGCCACCTTAGCTCGACGGGTGGTTTGTGAGTGCTACTTTGCCGATTGGCTGTTCGCACCGTCGCCTTAGTAGCTTGACTTCTCAGACTAAAAGCAATGTCAACGACTTGTATTTTGGTCAACACTAGTGGCTATGTCCGAGTGAATCCTTGACACACAGGACCACAAAATTTGGCTTGTCCAAATCACCCGCTGCCACCTGGACTGATATTGTCAAAAGGCAATTTGTTGCCTTGCTCAGTCCTAGTGGAATTCTGCCACGCCATTTGTCCTCTGGGTTGATATTGTCAAAAGGCAATTCTTTGCCTTGCTCAGTCCTAAGGCGAAACACCGACACCCTGCCTATTAAAATGGCAGCAATGTAGGTGCTCCCTGTCACTCTGTTTGACGATTTAAAAAGTCAGTACAGAAATCGAGTTTGACAAACAAATTGGGATTTGTCTCACTCTAGGTTTCCTTTTCAACATTTAAAGTCATCGTGTACAAACATGATGAAGTACAAAGTT
>JGI24159J19872_10006032_pt1 | contig 15728 bp, 9 predicted proteins | sample Ectturendosymbi4_FD_19872 | JGI IMG/M metagenome (IMG submission 19872) | reverse complement strand
GGAGTGAATTGACCAAAAATTTGCAAAAACAAAGATGGAGTACATTTCTTTACCCTCAGATTTGAATGGCATAATAGGTATAGCAATTTTTTATTGTGTAATTCTGAAAATAATGATATTACATGATGCAATAAAAACAATTAAGAATAAGGTTTTCCCATTTTCCTTAAAAAAATAAAATCTTGTTTCTTTTTTAAAAAACCCAAAAAACGGGTTTTTCTTAACCCTGTAACAACATTGAACTTTGTTTTTATATCCTCTTGCATGGCATGTTTTTTGTCTGTGTTTTGTATAATGTTACCAACGGGGACCAATTTACAAAGATAATAAAACCAACTAGAGCAATTAAAGTTGAGGAAAAGATGAAACGCCATGCACTCGTTTATTATGTGCCATTTTTTCCGTTTGAATGTCTCAGTATGTTAATTGTCAATAAGGAAAAACAAATTGTGTAAAGGGTGCTGTTTGGGCGTTCCCTGCCGATTTCGTAGCCCAAATATCTAAATTCCAGGGAGGTCGAATTGAGACTTTAGTATTTGCTAGTTAATTGCTGCTGGCTTGACTCGACTGGCTTATGATGGCAGCAAGAGACGAGGCCGGGAACAGCAATTTGAAAATGCTTCGTGAGTTTGCGCTGGTGTCAGCGTTGCCTACCCAGCCTCCTCGGGTGTCTTTTCAGTAATTGGTGAGTTTTGATGATGTGGAAAACCATGACAGCTATGCCCTGCCGTGACGCCTGAACAAATAAAAACAAACCTTCCACACAATATTCTTTAAATTTCACTTCATTAAACGTGGACGTCAACTCCAGGTCTGAAAATGTACTGAAATGAGGGTGAAGTGTCCACCTGACCACTAGGATATTGATTCATTACACCCACACTTGAATTTTTAAGTCAGGCAAAATTCGGGATCGTACGAAGGCCAAGTTTTGCTGATATCTGATTGAAGTAACGTGAAAAAACTATAACTAAGAAATGAAGTGAACGACAAAACATGTGGTGCAAGATATCACAGGAATAAAGTAACTCTCTTGCTGCCCATTCGTGACAATTATTCCGTGTGTTGTTCAAATGAAGCGCCGCAAGTCAGGTCTTGGTTTGCTAAAGCCGCTTAACGTAGCTCATCTTTTTTAAGACCGAAAGAGTTTTGCGCAACCTTCATTCACCAAACAGGGTCCTGTTGGTTATTTCCATGTTGTTAGTGACAACCCGAGAACCTGTAGGAATTCGCCTATATAAAACTTCTGCTGTTGGTTAATAAAAATATTTTAGCTTGTCTATTACTTTGCTTGCAAAATTCCCGGAAGTTGCCAAATTATGAAAATCCAAAAAGTAGTTTTTCTTGAAACTACTTCAATTGGTAATATTTTCACACTTTTCCATACAGTATTTTCCACCAACCCTCTCCACTTGTTTTCGTTTCGTTGCAACCCTTCTGTGATAAACAACTGCCGCTGTAGACTTTTTTCAAGTGTTGTGCACTTTTCGCGCTGTGTATGACAAAAAATTATTTTTTGATCAATTAATTTGTTGGAAGAGCGGCAAGTTTCTACAACACTTAACACTTTAGTCTATAATCTTAAAATAGACCCGCTTTTTTATGCATGTTTGTGCCTGGCGGATCAGATTTTGTGGACACTTCGCAATATTTTGGGCTGTCATAGATTGTCGCAGATATAACCTGCAGTAAAGCATCATTTTTTAAATTTGTGATGGCGAAGTTGTTTTGTTAGAGACTACATACATTTAAATACGTTCGTGGTGATAAGTGCGAAAAGACAGCGCAAAACAATTGATACGCTTCTGGTTATTGCTAAAAAGAGTAGGTGCTGTCGCTAAAATAAACAACAGAAAAGGAAGCAGCCGGCAAATCTGCATTGTGAAGAACCCTTCGGTGATATAGTTCGTAGTGCTAATGTCGGTTATATTTGGTGTACCGTAGGGTCCCTTCTGTCTAAACCAGGGGTTCCCAACCTGGAGAAATGTATCCCAAGATCGTACTAGGGGAACATTTGCCTATCTGAAGGAGTACATTTAAGGTTAGCAATAGAAAGGAAAAATGTGTTCATATATTATTCATGTACATTTTCAAAATTTTTACATATATATCAGCGAATATTGGTTTAAAAAATGAGATGCTTATTGTTAAGTATGCCTTTGTTATTTTAGTCTGCTTTTTTGTCGTAAGAAAGGTTGGGAACTCCTGGATTAAACGAAACATTTCACTGAGGCAAAACCGTTTGAAATTNCCAAATGATTCAGCTTNTGTTAATGGCGACTTTGTCTTTTTGTAATTCGAAGATATATTATCTTTTAAGAACTGATGTTTCCTAATCGCTACTTTACAATACTCCCGTATTACTAGATATCTACATTTTTGCATTGTTGTTGGCATTTCGCGTTCTGTTACACTGTGCGTTTGCCAAGTAAGATATTTATTCCAGTGCAATGTCTCTTCCGCGCTGCCTTCGTGCATGATCTATTGTTAACTAAAGCGGCAGGATATGGAAATGAGTAGGAGACTACCGTGTGGGAGAGGAGAACCGGGTGGGAGTTGTCCTGTTTATTCTCCGCTGCTGCTTGCTAAAATTGAGGCCAACAACGACTATGTTTATTTAGCTGCAATTTGAAATCTCCCTTTTTCAAACGCCCTCGCGCGTGCTGATATATTTAGAATTTTCGGTCACCTTCGGGTCTCGAGCACGTCTTCAGCCTGTTGCTTGTGGCAACCCCACAGCCTCAGCGACGTGTACATTTTGATGGCTCGTTGTAGCAGCATCTCGACTTTGATTACTTGCTTTTCCGTGCCTTGTGAGGCAGCTGGCACACCTTGTCATTCGGTATCTTACCGTCCCGTTCTTTCTCATGAAAACATATATTACTGTGCGCAGTAGTTCTGCTCACGCCTGCTGCATGGCCTCGATTTTCCGTAATTCTCAGTGAATGTTTTGAGACCGGCAGCGCAGCTTCGATTGCGCAACGTAGATGCAGTTCGTGTTGTAAGCAGTTGCTTCGATCACAACCGAATGGGTTCACGTTAGGCTTACGTTGCTTACGGGTTCACGTTATATATAGTAACCCGAAGAGGATTTCTTTTTTGTCGGGTTTTTCTTTTCCTCTTCGTCTGGAACCTTGCGGTCCATGACAATTAAACGTCATGGCCTTTTGTGCCCGACAATAGTAACCTTTTTACAATTTGGCCATTAATGCCGCAACCTATATGGATCGGACTGTGACAGCACGTCTAACGGTCGACACAACCTTCACCATGGAAACTTTTATCAATCTCACGTAATTTATAGGGCACCTGACTAGATAACCTATGTGTTTTTTCGGTGCCCCGGCGTTTTTTTCTGTTTTAGAGAGTACATCTAGCGCAAAAATTCAGTACCGCCAAATAAATCTATCTATCTATCTATGCGTGCACACATGCGTGGATTACGTTTTTTCAGGAAGAAGAACGACAACACATCACGCTGATTGCCACGAAGGCTTACCCACACAACAGCGAGTCCTCGTTCAAATATTATGTGGAATTTGCCGACGGCGGCGACAAGCTCGAGGCCGAAGCCACTTTATTCAATCCATACACGCTGCTCCTTGAAAATCCCGGTACGTAAGACGCGCGCAAAGCTGCATTGGCTTTTGTTCATATCATGCGACGTCGTTAGTTTCGATAAAGTAATTCTTTGCTTTATTTCCTCTTCCATGCGTGACTTGATTTTCTTCCTTTCTTGGAAGTGTGGCCATTGTGTAAGAAAACTTAAGAAGTATTGTGACATCCTTGCTTGGCGAGGCGGCCTTCCGATCGTGGTGTTGCTTCCTGGTTCAAGATTATAACCAATACTTTCAGGATCCTGTCCAGGGTGCTTGCATGGCCTTCCTGATAAGCAGGGTTATCCATGAGCAATCCATGGGAATCGATAGGACATAAAATTTTCCCCATGTCCCATTTGGGACGTTTGCCATGCTAGCATTTAGGTCTACTTAACAAAATGTGATGTTTCTGTCTTTCACCCGCTTCTCATAGCACATAGCATTTTTAAGATTTNTTACAGTTTTTTTTAACCGTCCTTGCACTTCTTTTAATCTCTGAAGTGCGCTCAAAAGATAAGATTTCCACACTTTTTTCAGAATAAGATGANATTTCCACACTTAATGTGCTAAACAGTTCAGCTGAATAAATTTCGTTATGAATTCACTGTCTTTCTTGCTCCACATTAAGGACGTTTTAATGATAAGACAAACACGTTATCTAATGCACTTTGTATCACCGGATTTCATGCGAATCACATGGCATGGGATAGCACGAGACAGTCGTAAGTTTCCATGGGATGGTATAGAACAGGGGTGGGCAATTAATTTGGCTCGGGGGCCACTTTGAGAAGGCCGTGTATAGTGGAGGGCCATACCTTCCAACGTAAATGGAAGCAAGTCACGGTTCAAGTTAGCCTCAGCACTACGTTTACTGTGATATTTTGGAGGATATTTCATATTTGAAGGTTTTCCTGAATGCTTCCGCGGGGCCACTGAAAACGTTGTGGCGGGCCACATGTGGCCCACGGGCCGCTAGTTGCCCACCCCTGGTATGGAACAAAAAAGGTGTCGCATGCAGAAGCGGAGCCAGCCCAAAACTTTGGGCCAAATTGTTTGATTTTAGACGAATAACACCATTTTGTTTGGGATACCGCCTGTCAAAGCATAAAATGACTATACATACTAAAAATTTGGGGGTGCACCCCTGGCTACGCCTATGGTCGCATGGGCAAGATTGCTGATAAGTCCTTTATGCACGATGCCTCCACACAACGACAGTGTGCTGAGCCAGATGGTGGAATGGCCAGCCAGCAGCCGTTTATTGGAGAGAGGCTTATACAGTATTCACTATGTAAGCTACGAACGTCAATAATTGTGATCACCATTTCCACCTTATCTCTTTGAACAGTGCGGATACGTTTTTACGCAAATCACTTCCGTAAAACTCCAAGCTGCTTTAAACAGCAGCGAGACTTCTACTGAGGCTAAGTTTAATAGTGAAAGAAGGTTTCCAACTGCTGAAACCACAAACAAAGATTTTTAGTGAAAGCCCTTGCTACTGGTTGCTATAAAAACACGGTTGCTTGTTCTTACCTGTCATAAATTGAATAGCTAGTCGAGTTACGTACGCTTCGAGTCATTGCAAGCAACTTATCGCCGTCCAAAGCGAATGGTTTAAGCTGGTCTACCGTTCTTTGTAGAACCTTCTATTTTTGAAACTGGAAGCTTACATGAACTCCCGGAGCATGCGCAAGCAGCGAACAATTGAAAAAGTGAAACATGTATAGTTTTAGTGAAAACGCCATGATCGTGCTTTTCAGTATTTGTATGTGTGCAGGGCACTCGCCTGGCATGGTGGAAGTCAGTGTTTATTACTGCCCGAAGGGCCACGACGGAGAATACCACGAAGACGATCGTGTCAAGGTAACGCCCCTGAACCTCGTTTTTTATCTGCGTAGGTGCTTTGCATGTGGCGATGATGTTGGTGTATTTTTCAGATCGGCGAGCCGATTAAAGTCTGGTATCAGTCAGCGCTTGACAAGGTGCACTCCACCCTAGAAAAGTCATCTAACCCGTTCGATTTCCTATGCCAAGCTCTCAACCTGAAAGCAAAAGACGGTGATGCCTGTGATGCTGTTGACAAGTATGTTTTTGTCATGTTTGCTGTTGAATATGTTTTTTGCATAGGCAAACAAGACATTTTTTAGCCTGCAGGACATATGGAGTGCTGATGGCTTGCGTTTGTTGTGGAACGTGGTTTTTCAGGAAGCTGACTGGTTTTTCGTGAATCTTCGTAAGTTAGCTACTGGAAGGAGTCAGCCACCCACAGCGACATGCCAAATTTTTTACCACACCATTCAGATTCGTGATTGGAAACTCTTGCAAGATTAAAAAACCTGTCACCCTGTTTCTTGCGAGAAAGTCTTTCTGTCTGTCCATAGACGACGTCACATTTTTAAGGGGAGGGGGATTTCGATTCTGGTGATGTTTTGTGACAAGCGCCACCGAGTGTAAGTAAAAGATATTGTGACGCCACAAACCTATTCAGGGTTCATTCATCCACCACGTCTGGCTTGAATTGCAAATGCTTTTAATATCTCACTTTGGAGATAGATGTCTTGGGCCATGTCGTCATTATCAGAGTTCGTCACTAATTGTTGGCATTTGACGTAGGCTTAATAGTAATCTTGTGCAACGTATGTATTCGCAGCGACTTGCCCGTTTTCCACATGTATCTACTGTATGCCACCACTACTGCTGATGTGGGGTTTTTCTGTTTTTCTGAGCGCAATATCGCGCGCTTGGTTTGTAGGGAACGGCACTGTTATTCATGACCAAATTTTAAGTAAGAAACCATTGTTCTCGGGCTTGCATTTAATTATGTACCGGTGCATTGATGAACTATTCGTGACACAAAATGCTTGCATCCACATGTCACCAAAGACATGATCGCATTTTTGTGTGCGCTTTGTGAGGCGCGCAAAAACGACATCATACATTCACATAAAAAGATCAAGTATAGTGGTCAGATGACTTGTATGAACGTTTGTTCCTAAGTTTTGTGTAACTTACCTTGAAAGTAACGCGTGAAGGATTAGCAACAAACAAGAATAAAATCAGCTGTTGCCATACATGCAAAAACCTTGCTGTATGTCTGAAGAAAGGACGTTCGTATCGCACATGGGCCCTTCTGCTCATATGCACGGATGCGGTATGAAACGTCTGCTTTCAGCCTCTGGATTTCAATGCATTGCACATCTTACTGGGGATGAGGAAATCAATAAAGTGTTTTGTTAAACGCGCATACTCGGAAATAACGCACATAACTGCTTGTTATATTCAGGCGTAAGTTTGTCACAAGTTCAGATTTGTGCAGAACAAGATCGGTGCAACTGATTGACGTAATCACACAAGTGTGATGCTCGCGTGACGCCAGGCGTACACGTAACGCGAAGGGTTGATAATACTCGCGCATCTTCTCTTCTTTGAACAAGTACACCTTCCTTGCAATTTCAGTTCGGTTTTATGTACCTGAGACCTAAAGTTAACCCACTGCGCTGAAACTGAACCCTTGTGCGTGACGAAAGGCCGCCTGACGTTCACACATTACCAAAGTAAAAACTGAGGTCAGGAATTGACGATATGCCCTCAGTGCGAACACAGTTCCTTGCGTGAGATATTCTTGCTGGTGTAGTTTGTTGTTTCTGCTTTGGTCCTCTTTGTTCGGTGCAGGTGCTCTTATGCCTGCAACGGAAGGCAGTGCGTGAGCGTCATTCAAAGCTGCCCGCAGTCCGGTTGGTGGCTCCTGCACGGCGCACTGTATAGATGCTGACAATAAGTGTTTCCACCTCCACCTGCGCTAGAGCGGTCGAGTTAATGAACGAGTGCCGGCAACAGAGATCAGGCGTTACAAAATGGTCAGGGAAAACAAAAATATGGGTTAAGAAAAACAAAATGAACGTCGCTACTAACCGGTAAATGATTCCGAAACTTAAAAAATTGCAACGAGTTCCAGAAGTAATCGATTTTAAGCCTTGTACAACAGAATGATCGTTGGGTCAGCCTTACTTCCCGGTGGAGCGTGTTGTCTGATACGTAATGAGTTCAGGTTCATTTTTGGCTCAAGGATACTCTTCTTATCGCCGACTTTGCTTTTCCGCAAACTGCGTCACAGTAGTTTGAAAGTCGCATCCTGTTCTTTGACAAAGGACTGTTTCTTACTCCATTCATCGTTCCATTCAGAACATGCATGGTGCTTGCATTTCTCCGTCCTTGTCACCTGGTTTTGCGTGCGAGTTGGAAATTGGTGACTGTGCATGTGCTAGATCAGGGGTGAGCAATTATTTTTGTTCAGGGGCCACTTTGAGAAGGCTGCATTTAGCGGAGGGCCGTACCTTCTTATGAGAGTAGAAGCTAGTCTTGGTTTATAGTCCCAACACTAATAATTACTGCGAGAAGTTGGAGGAACTTTCAGATTTGAAGATTTTCCTGAACGCTTCTGCGGGCCACTGAAAACGCTATGGCGGGCCACATTTGACAGGGGGCCGCTATTTGCCCACCCCTGTGCTGGATAGATCGAGATTATTTAGTGAACTGTTAAGTGCAGGCTTAACGGCGATGCGCCATTCCTGTTTGCTTTCAGGTTCAATTCATGAAATGTTTGTAACCAAAACAAACTTAGCAGCACGCCGGCCGCGCCGCGCAATTAAAAATCTTGTATGATGGATCTGTTGGCGGCGTTGTTCCGCCAAGTTTCTTGTGGCAAGAACTTACCTTTCGTACCTCGCCGCCATGTGGTCTAGTTCTGGATATTCACGAAACTATAGCATTAGCAAAGTTATATCGTGGTCAAACAACTGTCACCGGAGAAAGAATTAAGTGCTGTAGCGTGATTGTTTCATTTGCACGCTCTACATGCTCCACTTCCACCTGGTAAAAGTGTCGGTTCAGCGCGCGAGCCACCCTGGGTCATGGAAGGAGCAGTTTGCAATGGTCGTCCACTCAGGTATCGGTGGGAGCGGCTTTGATTGGCTCACCGCTGCTAGTGCGGCAGGCACTGCAGCTAGTGCCAGGTGAGGTAGGCGGTAGACACAAGGAAGGAAGCGGTGGGAATTCCCAGCTTTTGTCTTGCGCCTTGCTGCCCGCAATAAAAACTGATACTGCACATTAACTAATCGTCATTTCGCGGGCTACTTATCTGGAAGGAAGACCCTCGAGATCATCAGACAAATGCGTGGTTGTCTGGCTTGAGTTCGCGACGCGTTGCTTGAAGTCTACTACTTGGTGAAAACTTATGCATTGCTGTGCTGCTCTTTTTGTGCGATTATTTGGGACAACTAAGATCTTTTCTTAGTCCTCTGATATGGGTGTGAGTAAACAGATAAGGCCTTCCGTCGGCTTAGCGGGTAGTTAACCGACGTTCCTGTTCTGTCTCTTCTGTGCAGACAGGCCGATGCAAACAGTCGCATGAAACCTTAATTGAGGGTAGTTGAGCCAGTTAGTGGATTGGCGTCGGCGAAAGTCAGCCCCGGTTTAACGTGATGACTTCGCCAACACGCTACGTACATTTTGGGTTGCGTAATTTGCAGGACGTGAAAAAGTCTGCGTTTTTGTTTGCAGAGCGTTGACTAAATCGTTCGAACAGCATATTCCCGATGATCAGCTCGTGAGAGTATTTGGCAACGACCAGAGCGTTGACGCGGATCATGATGAAGGTAAGAGTCCATTGCCGTGTCGTTCACCTCAATCGTTTAAAACGTTTGTAAGTCATGTACAAGGCGTTCTTGTAACCTGAAGTTGATTTGCACCATGCGAACGGCGATCGTCTGACGGCAGTTGCAAGGCGAAACTTTTCCGCTTTGCCATGATTATTACTTTCGAATAGAAGCGTTTCGCTCCACTTTTCTTTTGCAATGAAGGTCAAACTTCTTTGCGAGGATTTTGCTTTGAGGCTGGTGGGCACTGACGAGCCTAATTAGCTTAACCAGTGCAGCACATGTTGAAAGAATTCCCCTCTAGTCTGTATTTACACACTTGGAGTTTATTTTTGATTTATTAGCATACTTGCATGTATGGATCAAGTAGTTTTTTCGTTAAATGTATAGCTGTGTTGGTCGCAAATGGCGAAACTGTGAAAGGGGCTCTATTTGTTGGTAAGAAACGGAATGAACCTATGTATGTTAAAGCTTGAAAGCTCCGGCTAACATGATTGCGACAAATTCCATGGCTGATAAAGGCTGCTGCATGCACAGGTTACAGGAAAGAGTACGCACCGACTCTGCTTCACTTTGCGGCCATGTACGGCCTGCGCAACCTCACAGCCCTTCTGCTGCGTTGCCCTGGTTCGGTTCGGGCCTATGGAACGGCAAACTGCGACGGAGACTACCCAACAAACTTGGCCGAGAAAGCGGGACACTGGGATTTGAAAGATTACATGAAGTCGTACATGGTGAGTACGCTGTGTAATGAACTTCTTGCTTTGACCGTTGACGTTTGTCGTAGCTTGCGGAGGTGCATGTTGCTCGGACTGGGTGTGGTGGCGTGTGTTGCAGCAGGTTCCTTACGATGTCCTCGTTGCTTGCGCGACTGCTTTATTTCAGCGACCTGAAAATTGTAGAAATAGTTGAGGGAAATACTCTTCTGTCACTCGGGCCAACATTCACTGATTCTGAGTCCTGAAGACCGGGGTTGGTTCACCAGGGAAGCGGAAGCATTTAATTAATCATAAACGGGAGCTTCTTCCCAAATGCGCTTGCAGTGTGTCTTTGATCTATTTTCTTGTGCTGCGGCACAAAAAAAATCTGCGCGTTTTGGCAAAATCTCGAAGCGGACCGGGATCGCGGATGTTGGGGGCGTCTCGTGCAAATGTGGAACCGCCGGCTTGAACCCAACCCGCTGCGAAAATACCTTCAAAGCTCTCCCGATAAATCTTTTCGAGTTCGCGTTGCCTTTTTCGTTCAAGGCGAATCCATGCTGATTGAGGCCAGTACTATTTCACTCCGTGGTACGCTCGTCTGGAAGAGTGCCGCGTAGGAAATAGTGCATACTTCGGTCAGCGCTGTCTTCCTCGTTACTTGCGCCGTGTAGACGTACGTTGCTGTTNTGGAGTCAAGGAAATGAAGGGCTGCGCTGTCTCTTCGTTGCTCATTATTTGTCACTCAGANAATCTTCAAATCGCTGGCGAAGTTAAAAGACGGGTTTTGTCGATTTGAAAAAAGCTGAGCCGTTTCGCATCCAGGCGGCATCCTCGAAACCTTGTTCGTTTTCGATTCCTAGCGTTGTGCGCTAGACACGTTTAAAAAAGAGCAACTCAAGCTGCTCATAATCGAGTACGCGACGAACGAGTAATTTGTTAGATCGATCCGCGTCTTCAAGTTAACGCACTGGCGGCCTTGTATCAGACGCTTTCTTTGCACGCGCACGTTATCCACTTTGGCTGCATAAGTGTTCCATGCACCCGCACACGGCTGGCGATCAGCAANCGTGTCATAAGAGACTCGATGCGAGTAGATATNATTTTACGTTGTTGGTTAGGGAGCAAAGAGCCAGCGGTCGACCTCGCTGTGCTGTGCCGACGTGCGTGAGTACCATCATGCGCCATGCCCGATCTTCTTCAAGGCATCGCACATGATAGTACGACACGCGTGGACGGTTTCTTCAACTGCACACTGATAATTTTACAGCTGTCGGGCAATCTAGATGCGCGTCCAGCCAAGTGGTGGAGCCCAGGCTTTTTTCTTGTTTGTTTTTCCATCGAGAAGCGTTCAACCTTTGATCACTTGTGCGGGGTTTCGTAAATCCGTGATTTTGGCCGAACAGGAGACCAGAGACAGCAGACGTCTTAGATGTCATGTACTTTAACTGATCCTAGCCCTTCCATAGCTTAATAGCAAATGTAGAACTCTTGGATTTTGTTTTATCAAGATGAAAATTTTAATTTCCTGTGGCTGTGGCTCCCAACTTTTTTTTTTTATAAATTTCGACGCCCGTCCACTTTTGGTGTTGCGCGCATGTAGACAAATATGAAGTTATAGCGTAAAAGCAAAGTGAGACCAGCACGAACAGCCACGGCAACCATGTCGAAACACAACTGGCTTTAAACGACTATTTTTCATTTCTCGAAAACTTCGCGAATCACCGATCGGAAAAAGCGCCCTGTGGTGTGCGTGGTAGAAAGATAGCTTGCGATGAAAAGCCTTGATGCTTTCACAGGCAAAACGTAACCGGTACAAACACTGAGGCTAAATCCGCTATAGCAGACGCGATCAGCCAAAGCGCGACAGCTGCTTCTTCCTTGTTTCGTCGAACCGCGCATTTTACCCACAGTGCTTTGCTGCATTGGCGCAGGAAACCACTTGTCATCCTGACTGCAGCCTCCAAAAGCGCCCGGGACGCCAGCAACTTACGATCCGGCAGCCCATGCGCTGTCGTAGTTTCCATAAATACACAAAAGACTTCCGTGTGGTCGCAAGCTCAGACAAAACTGAACGCGGCTGGTGCCACCATCTGTGTGGGTGTTTTTCCGACCGCCGCACCTCGCTGCATGGCAACGCAGGGTTGGCGATCTCAGGTGCTTTTCCCGGTGAACCCATGTGTGACAGCGACAGCGTTAGGTATCGTGCGTTGCGGTTCGACGACAGAAGTGTGCCGCGCCCTGATTTGAATCTGCATGCTGGCGGAGGTTCTCGTGACTCGATCGAGATTTTCGGTTTCAGGAAGTATCGGCAATCTTGGACTACGAGCTCGGGGACTCTCAGCAGACTTCGCACGTGATGTCCCGGATGGTCACTGGCAACTACCTCTCGTTATCCGAATATGACGCCGAATCGTAAGACTTCGTTGGCACGTTTGGCGTTTTTCAGATCGAAGCCAGATGCATTTCAGAAAATTTGAAATCGCGATGATGCATTTTACGTCTTCGGAGGGATTATAGCGACTTTCTTTTGTTTCGTGCCTCGACGTTTTGACAAGAGCTTTGAGTCAGCCGGGTGTCTGCATTGCCGGTGTGTCGAAGTGAAAGGCTCGCTCGCGTGGTCCAAAATTCCTACATCTCTCGACTTTCTTCACAATATCTTATGTCGATCAGGTGCTACGAATCAATCGCGTCGACATCGAACGAACCCCCTCCCGGCTACCTTCGTATGAAGCCGCTGCGTCCAACTCACTCGGAGCCGTCCAGCTACGATGCGCCTTTCATTGTCCCCATCCCGTTGGTGCAGGACTCGTACGAGTCGATGTTAAACCAGGTGCTTGGCGGTGAGTGCCGCAGCAAGCAAGGTGGTTGCTCACACCCGAGCAATACGTGAACTCGAGTTGTTGTCCAAGCCTGCATTGTTTCGCCTTGTTTTTTCTTTTGTGACGTCTCACAGCAAACCGCGCTGAACTGCGCACAGCCTAGCAAAAGATAGAGAGCCCCGTGTGTCTGTGTCGGATGGCTGAGTTGGTGAAATGCATCAAGAAGCAGTGGTCGTTGCAGGCGTCGCCGAACGTCATATCCACCTACCACTTGGAGTCGCAGGGTTAAATTTTCGAACGAAGTCACTGCGTGACTACACATCACGTGTGTTTTGAATCTGATGCCTCAAGCACGAGCGTCCTCGCTGTGCGATCGATATTAGGCCTTAGGTTGTTTGCTCTCTGGCGAAATGCCGTTGTGTGGTGGTTCGTTTTTTTTCGTGGTTTTTCATGTATTAAGTCGCGAGGCCGCGTTCTTTTTTAGCTCGAACAACTGTCAGTGTTTACACGATACTTCTCATTTCGTGCGATGAATATGTTATTTGTCCAACTCGCCTAATCGGCGCTGCTGTTCACCGCTGACGCGCGTATATTTGTAAGTTTGTAACGCATAATAATGGCAGGAGTCGGTAATAATTAACCATATGCTAGCGAGAATGGCTGTTTTTTTCACTGCGTTAAGTGTCAACTAAATGTGTTTGGTTTTTTTTTGGTGTGTACAGCTGACGATGAAACCTACGCGAGTCTGGGAACGATTGGTCAGATTAAAGAAGCCAACAAAGAATGCGGTCAGTTTGATCGACGCGTTGTAATAATAGCTTGNTGACATTTGTTTCAAACGGCGACGGAAATGTTGCGCTATGCCATGCAACAAGCAAGACTTTGGCCCGACTCCAAGTTACTGTTTTCTGCGCGTATTTTTAGAGCTGACGAGGTACATCAAATGATTACCTGGTACAGGTTTTGGCCGTTTTTAGAAAAAAATTTGTTTACATGTTTGTGTATCGCACCATACGCGTAGCTCCGAAAGAACTGAAAGGCGTCTCGCCGGCGCTGCAGATTTTAGCGTTTTTTTCATACAGCTTCTCCCGCTTCTTTTAAGTTCGGAGTCGGTGTGGCGATGTGGACTTGCCTGTTCACATTAAGTGGAGCTCAGGCATTTTTTTCGTCGCACAGTTTGAATCAAGGTGCGACCTGCGCCAAGTCCCGCTTCCTGTTTGGACCATCGCTTTTCCAGTAAAGTAGCTTTGCATTGAAACAAGTGAACAGCTTGCCGCTCACCGACTTGGTCAAACCTTTGTTTTCCGCACTTGCCCCGGTCACTATTGTTTCGCCTGAACTCCCAAGTGTCCCGTTAGTGCTATTCGTTGTCTGAATCAGGAACGCTGGCAAAGTAACAACTTGCCTGAACGGAGTGATCTAGGCCTGTTCTGTAACCCTGCGTGACAAGCAGATGCACATTCTTCCTAATTCTTTTATCAAATCGTTTCTTATCCTTTGTTCATCAATCTGTCGATACTGCACAGATCTGCTCCACATTCCTCCGGTCCCTCCTCGAGACGACCCCGTATCAAGCGCAGATAGCATGAGACTGATGATGGAGGAGAGGGGCGGCGGCAACGCATATTCAGCCGACCCTGTGTCGAAATCTGCCGGAAGAGTCCCTGGCGCAGAAGTAAAGTCGTACGAGTCATGTGAGTTTGTTGCGAAGCCTCGCCTGCACGCTGTGCACGCAGCAGGTGTCGGATTGTTGCTGCTCGGCAGCGTGTTTGTTGTGACGGAGTTTTGGAAAGCACCTAAGCGAGCCGAAGCGAGATCGCAGTACGTGTCGGTGTCAGAACATCAGTTTTTACTCAGAGCAAATATAGCTTCGACGTAATCTGCGTCACGGCCTCTGAGCTCTTTCGCCCTCTCGTGACAGCGCTTGGTTTTTGTGCGTTGGCAGTGAAAATGCCCAGGATGGTTTCGAGCATCAGCCCGGCCCAGCAGGAACTGGTCATCTTGCAGCAGAGAGTGAAAACGGGCGAACTGACGACGAATCAGGTAAGCGTGCAGACACTTGGGCGTTCTTGCACGAGCTCTCGCGCTGAGAGATTAACTGCACGGTTTGCGTTGTTCTTGTTTGCCGTTGACTTTTTACCACTTTAGAACCAACAGCCCTTCTCACCCGGCTGTTATCTTGAACAGAAAACAAGCGTTTATCGGCAATCTCCCGAAGTTCTCGAGTCTATTCAACCCTGCTTCTTCGCTACTTTTAGTTGTTTCCCGCCAGACTAAATGTTGTTTTTTATATTAGTTTTTTATATTAGTGCCGCAAACATCTGGCAACAGTCTGCTGATATTTTACCAGTCTTTTCTGTCTATCAAACCTCAATCATCAGTGACGTGGCTGAATTCGACATCAGGGCGTCAAGAACGATCGATGACGCCAGCTCCTAACTGTCGTTTTGTTTTTCACAAGAATCGAACGCTTGAACAGCGTCGTTGTCCCGGCAGCAGTTCGGGGAAAGGTTCTGGGGGGGAACGACGCTTGTTTTTGTGCGTGCAACGCCCGAGTGACGTGACGGTCTCTTGTTCTCAGGCGATCGGGCGTTTCAAGGAATGGGAGAGGAAGCACAAGGAGCAGGCCGCAACTTTTCAGTTTCAGCAGGAGTGCCTGCAGAGGATACGAATGAGCTTAACTAAAAGCAGAGAGATGAAGCGTCTGCGAGGTGAGTTGGTTGGCGTCGTTCTTTGCTGAACGCTTTTCCTGTGGTTAGGTGGAATGAGCAGCAGCGCATGCTGAAATAAAGTCTGAAACAGTTCAACATCCACTATTGAGATCAGATCTCTGCTTCCGCAAACAGCGCAATGAATGCTTGACGTATATTTGTGCGAGAACGTTAGCGTTCTGCACATGTTTGGATCATGGGCATCGGAAGGGGGGGGGGTCAAGGACCTCCACTGGATGTTAAT
>JGI24159J19872_10006030_pt1 | contig 15734 bp, 10 predicted proteins | sample Ectturendosymbi4_FD_19872 | JGI IMG/M metagenome (IMG submission 19872) | reverse complement strand
CCATTTAATTGACACTTTGTATTCGTAACTTATACTAGCTGAAACAGTAGACACACATCACGGCCCGATGCCAATTGCGAACTCCTCCCCGCATAGAAATGTTAAAGGTTCACACCTCGCAAGCTCGGTGTATTATGCCCGTAAATATTTACGTTACGACTCACGGTTATTTCAGAACCGATAGCATACGCCCCGCTTTAGCTTGTTAGTGGCGTTTTTTTAATAATTTGACATATTTTTATGAGCGATTTGTTATTATCGGTCCATCTGGATTTGGCAACCCTGCTCCCTTCCCTGGCACCTCGATGACTGTTAGTCCTGGTTGGTGCACTGCGTGGCTATACTTTGCGAAGGTCGTGAATCGGTGAAAGTGTGCTCTAATAGAAGATGCTGGTATGCAACAAGAGTCACCAAGCTCAGGCTCGAGTTGCGTCATAAGAACAAAAACATTGCTTGTCGATTGTTGTTTTGTGCATTCATTTGTTGAAGTGGTGTTCCAGCAATGGTACTGGTGTGACTTAGACTGTGTCATACGCATCAATGGCATGTGTGTTGGATGTCATTCACGCGACTTTTAAAAATTTATAATGAAATTGAGCGATTAACGAATCAAATCTATAGCACTGTACAGTACATTGGTATGTTAAGTTGTGAACTCATGCATGCGCCAATTGCTTTAAGACTCAAGACATTCGTCTCCTGCATATGCAAGATCCTCCTGCCTGTGAGGAAGTGTTATCGCTACCGTTGCACCTAAATGGGAATTTGAAAGTGACTATGACAAGCTTAGTGAAAATGACAAGGGGATGTTGCCGCAAAGTATTGAAATCTAGTTTAGTACCTATTAACCTTATACTCCTGATACTAACACTCACGTAGTGGGGTCGTAGATTCGGAGAACGTTGCTTCGCAAAGAGAAAGCAAGGTTGACATAAAAATGCCATGAACTACTTCCACAACCCTTTCGCGTTTTCAGGCCACTGCTATCAAGCTGGATTATCGCATCAGTTGAACCTTGTTACAACTGCAACAGTACTTTACATAACGGCAACATGCTTGAGAATACTATTGTATGTTCGGAACATGAAACGTCACACGTCACTAACGTAAACGTACGAGTCATAGGATATAATTGTAGTTTGTGACAACGCAGTGAACATAACGATTCGCAAAGATTTAGCTACGAACTGCTGTTGTTCACGCAGACTGCAATGGGCATTGCATTAACTGAATACCGCTTCCGCCAGTTTAACAATAAAATAAGGCATCCTGTCAGTCAAACGCGGTATTTTTTGTATTTATGAACGCATTTTGTTTTTTCGTGATTTGTTTTTTGAGAACTCTTGATAAAGAGTGACACTGGTCGGTGAGCAGCGCAGAGTTTGTTCAGGATTTTCTCTTATTGCAGTTAGATGAACGCTACAGAAACTTTATTTCTACAATTTTTAACTCCTTTTTCTCTGCTTTTACTTTCTGTGCTCCGGTGTAACGATCCTTCATTTTCGGAATTTATGTCATGATGTTGAGCAAGTAAATTTAGTACGTGCATGAGAGGCTTAATCGACAGTGCGACTGAGATCATGATATGTTGTATGTTTTGTTTTAAGTTGAGTGCAGAGAATAGCGCATGACCTATTTTGCCACATTCCCACCTGTCTATCAGCTTCCCATACCTGGACTGATTGCGTTGCATGCCTAAAGAGTTCACACTGCCTAAAAAAAACTATTTGATCTACAGCTGGAGTTCTGTCAGGCGTCACTACTCAGGGCTAGAATGGATCTGGGAATTGTGGCTAAAGGGTCGTCCAGTTTCTGCAAAACTGCAAAGCTCCCGCACTGCAGCCCCATCACTGGTTGAAGTTGAAAGTCATGCCCAGGACTCAAGAATTTTTAATGTGATGACTTAAATAATAACAGTTAAACGTTTCGCTGGTTTACGCTTGAAGTGTATCACGATACTGAAAAAATTAAGGTGTTGGAAACGACCTTTGGTTTGTTGGATTTAATTTTGCAATTAATGAANCAAAGAACTGGTACTTTTTCAACCATAACTTTCCATTTCAAACACGTCCGTCAGGCANTGGCATCATCAGCAAGCTCAAGATTTGCAGCAGCAGTAAACATCATAACACCATAAATTAAACAAACTGAATACGAAAAGGTATCACCATAAACCAAGGTTTTCCAGCCTATGGCGCATGCGCCAAGTATGGCGCATTGGTTGATTTGAAGCGGTGCATTGCATCCCTGTAATTGTAATAAAGCAAGAGAGCAAATCACTCTAATGTTTTCATTGATATTTGTTTAATCTTATGAGCTACCAGTTATCACCGTAAAACAAGTTTTCATGATTTTCGGGAAGAAAAAACTAGCTACCGGAGGAAAGATCCTTTATATGTCACAACAACTGGTTAGTTTATCTGGAATTGTTAGTTGATGTTGCTGATCATCTCAATCATCTGAATATGAAACTGCAGGGAAAGAACAATATGTTCTCTGTCTTTATCGATTGATATCACTGCATGCAAGATGAAGTTAAAACTTTGTCAGATTGTTGACATGTCTCCTTGCTACTTGGGTTCTTGGTCGGTTGCTGGATTTGTACATTGTTGTTCTTGTCAACAAAGTCTTCCATGGCGAACAACGGCTCTTACAGGATTTTGAACAGCTCCGTATCTATCGCAACTCCGTCATACACCAGATGAATATTGTTCACTGTCCTAAGCTCTCATTTTCTGCAGAGTTTCTCATAGCGATTGTGGCATAGTCATTTTGCCAAACATTTGTTGCTCATTTTGCCAGACATTTGTTGAGGTTGTATTTTAACTGATTTGGCTGCAAATTATTGAATGTTTTTGCTTTTAATTTGTCAAACCTTTCGTATGTTTTTGTAATTTCTGTGTTTCCGTTATTTTTTGGAAAGATCACTACTGATCACTACTTAGTTTTTTTTCAGAAATTGCGATGGAACGTTTTCCACAGTGTGTAGAAATTTAGCGAATGGGATGATCACAAGTGCATCAATATCGGGTGTAAAGTCCTAGGTAGTGCCCAATTTCAGGAAGTCATTTAAATGTTTATGTGTGAACCTTGAGCGGCCGTTTGTTTTATCGATGCTGATTATAGAGAAAACTGAATAAATAGGAAAAGGGCAGTCGTTTTTGAAAAACTCTACACTCTGTTTCTATTTGGCTGTTTCCAAAATCCTGCGTAGCTGGCTGCCTTATTGTTGAGTGTTTAACTTTTACACCAACAAGCAACAGCGTAGAACATGGCAAAAACAAGGAGCACACAGATACATGAAAGAAGCCAAGCACAAATATGTGGCGGCAACAAAAAGAAAGCCATACGCATAGGTGGCGCCAACACGGTTTTTATAATGTTCATTATCGCTGCATACACGTCGCACCCAAAAGTTCAAGGACACTTTTGGATTTTTACAAGTTTGGAAAATTGTCCCATTTTTTCGTCATATTACATTTTATGATGGAAGAACGCTGTTGCATAACTGATGCTTCTATTACAACCTTCAAGAGTGAGCTTTTTAACGATCTGCTTCTCTTAGAAACAAAAGTATTCAAAATTATCGCAAGTTTTGCTGCTGAAAACATGGGCAAAAAGGGGTTATCAGTTGTGGACAGGTAAAAATTTGTGACATTGCATGAAGAGAGGTGCTCAGACAGTCAGTTATCCGAAACCTGAAATTCAGCAAGACTGAAATCCATCAGGCAATCGTTAGATTGAAAACGTTTGGTAGTTTTCAGGACTTCCATATGGCTGGCAGGCCCAAGGTTACCAGCCAAAGAGATGATTACATGATAAAGAGGATGGTAGTGTGCTCATCCACCACTTCGAGCAAAAAGATTCGATTAGGTTTGTTGCTCACAGGTACAGTTGTCAGTACATCTACCATAAAACGTGGTTTGAGTGATGAATTTGGACTCAGAGGTTATAAACCTACCAGAAAACCTCGGTCTACTCTTTTCATGAAAGCTAAGAGATATGCTTTTGCAAAAGATCACCTCGATTGGACCGCTGTAAATGGAGGAAGGTATTATTTTCCGACGAATCAACTGTTCAACAATTTGCATCGCGAAAGCATATCGTTAGAAAGCCAGTTGGTTCCAGATATGCATATCGTTACACAGTCCAGACCATGAAACCCCCCAAGCATCATGGTCTGGGAAGCAATGTCTGCAAATGGTACAGCTGGTCTGTATTTCCTCCAGGCAGGTTCTACCATGAATGGTACCAAATATCTAGATCTCCTCAAGGTAAATAGATTTTCACATGGTGGTGCATGATTGCAATGTTTTCATGCAAGATGGCGCTCTATGCCAGACGTCGAAACCAGATAAAAACGTTCTACAGAAGAAAAATAACAGTGTCCGGGATTGGCCAGGGCACAACCCTGAATTAAATCCGATTGAACATTTATGGCAAGTAATGAAAAACGAAGTGTCAGATCAGCATGCGACCAGCATGATATCGTTGAATATAGCAAAAAACATCAGGTAGCCTCAACACATTACCTCAGCTTCAAACTTGTGGAGAGCATATTTCGCAGAATGGCTACAGTGGTAAAAAGAGAGGTTATAAAAATATTGAAAAAAGTTTTTTATAATTTTTGAAAACTTTTTTGTGCTATAGTGACAATCAGTAAATACACCGATGATCAAACGTAAATGGCAGAATACAAACGAGCTATGAAGAGTCAAAATGCAACTGGAGTTAAAAATCTTGAGTGGTCTTAAGCGTTTGAGCGCGACTGTAGTGCTTTGATAAGTTCCAATAGACCGATTCATAAAGGATATGGGGAGTGGGAAGCTGCGAAGGACCAGGGGTCATTTGGGAAGCAGAACTCCCAGCTGGGCTGGTCAATTCCACAATTTTAGCAGATCAGAGTCACAAGTTTGATAAATATCGATTGTTGCGTACTCATCGTAAGATCATAATAGCACTGGTTGGTAATGCAAATGACTGCAAGAACTCAGGAAAACAGGCGAGAACGTTGTTCAGACGGAACGAAAGGAGTGAATGGAAGATAATAATGGACAAAACGAATTTCAAAAACATTTATTTCTATTTGCAAATTGCTGTTATTGTCCTTATTTTTTTTCGTAATTTTTACGGTTTTCAGATTCATCTCGAGGGCCGGAGAAAACCGGCCCTTCTATCTCTCAGGCCGTTTGTTTGACACCCCCACTTTGAAATATCACGAGTGGTTTGTCGGCGCCCATCAGATGCCCATCCATGTAATTCTGCACCAACCAGCCGATCGCATAGAGTCCAACCAACCGATCCCCCTCCATCTGTAGACCGTGGACTGATCCCGATTCGACCGCAATGGGTGTAGAAGGAATATTTGTGATGCGATGTGTAGTGGATGTGTGACAACAAGAAAAAGTGCTGTAAGATCATTTACTAACGATAAATTCGAACTCAGGTACGAAAATTTCGACGTACAGTGAAATACAAATCTGGTCACAAGCACCTTTAGATAAAAAAACACATTTGAAATTTTCAACCAAATGCATGCATTTCTTTTTTTGATTCACTTCAAAATTATCGCATCGTTTGCATTGGACTTTTGTATAATGTACTGAGGTGTCTGCAGCCACATCTTTAACGTTGCAAATCGTGCATCTACCGTGCATTGCACGAATGTCGTTCCATGACGCGTAATCCGCCACATCACTGAAAACCCGTTTCATGCACNAGCAATTGCACGCCTCATTCTCACCCTATTTATTTTTGTTACACACATTGCAGTGCTACTCTAGNCCACAACTTTCGTGAAGCAATTCTGTCTCATGCTATCACCCAATATTTAAAATATACTGTACGTGATAATGGATACATATTTTTGTAGCAAAGTTAAGCTACTTCTTCTGGCTTCTTGAAATTGCATGCATGATATTTTGTTAATATTGTAACTCCATTTATCGTACGAACGCATTACGCATATAACATCTTATACTCAGAGAAAAAGACTTTTACTGATTTTTGTCAGCAAACTATTACCTTTACATTAGAAGTAATTTCATGTTGGGGAGGAATGCAGCCAAATGACCACTGGTTCTTCGTTGCCTCCACTTTCACATGCATTTCACGAATCGGTCAACTTGGACCTTATCACAGCAACGTATAGCGGTGCTAAGTATCAAAGTAACCGTGATAGCTCTAAATATGCGTGTCTTGTTTGTTGGTGCCACATATCTTCAGTAGCTCAGCCAAGAATTTTATTCGGGAGGGGCCAGTCAATGACGTCTTCAGTCACTGACGTCGTCTTGAGTCCGACTGTTCCTTCTGTTTATTTTCTAACAATCGAAGATTGATATAAAGCATAAGTGAAAGATCTTAGCGAGTTTGATATGGGCGAAGGGGCTGCATATCTACACTATACTTGCATTCTTTCAGATATGCGTGTGATTTTGTTAGTGCCATGTGTGCATGGGCGGTACTTTGTTGTGTGTAGATGTGAAGCCATCAAACAATAATTCGTTGAACTGCTTCCCGAGCTTAAATGAGAACGTTCACAAAGTGCAGGAAATAATTGACAAATATTGATCAACCACTATCCGCTGGAAGCAAACCACTGGCAAAGCAGACGTCTGTTTAGGTTTTGTGCAGAAAAGCAACTTGTACACGTTTCCTAAGTTATGACGCAAGCTTCCCTTGATGCAAGTATTGAAGCATGTGCTTTGCCTGCAAACTTGTAAACCAATTTTGAAATCCCTGGTACAATGATTTGCACTATTACTGGCGAACGTATGTTGCCCAGACGTCGGCAATGCTGGTTTGAGACAGTCTATAAACCAACCACTAAAATGTTTTATGACGTCACTGGTATATAAGTTTGCAGACCGCACTTATAACAACACAATATTTAAACACTATTTTGCTTAGGTTGTCCATCCGTCAAAGATTTTCTCGTTGATGACAACGAATGGCTTCAAATTGATCGCACGTCGTATGTCTGAACCGTCCACGGAATATGAAGAGAAAGCTTGGAGGGAATCGACATTTATTACCCTCTGCATTGCTCGATAGCAGTGAACAATACCTTTTATAAGCCAAGAATAATCACTTCCGCAGGTAAATATGTTTTATTTCACTATATAGATTATGCATTCGTAATTTATTTGGAATTACATTCTACCACTTCGGTCACGTAATCAAGTTGATTGGTAGAGTAATTTGATTACATGACGTTGGTGACCAACACCATGACTGGAGTTTAAACTACGAAATGTTATGAAAACAATTGGCATTCATGGTGACAAAGGCATAACTTTCAGGGATATGGTCGAAATAGGATCACACTAAGTTCAATATCAAAACATCACGATTAGGTTGGNTGCTCTAAATGATACCAATGTTTTACGACCAGGCTCAACCGTTCACATCCTTGCATGAAACGGAAAATTTAGGGTAATTGAGTAGTTANTAACAAGCAAAAAGTTTATCAACTGCAATTCCAACTAGTTGTTATGTATTTAAGACCTTCAGCTTGGCCTGCACCTATTNAAAGTACTGCAGCTNTGCGAAGACAAGTGAGAAAATACTGAAAGTGCATTTTTTACACAATTCGATGTCACTCCTATAATGCTACTGAAGAATCAGCATTTATGGAATTTCTTCACCAACGCAATGCCAAGAAGTTTTATCACTCCCGGTTTCTTGTAAATTAATAGTGACTGCGCAGATGTAGATCTTTATTGATGTTTCAACACTAAGAAGCCGAAGTTACCGGGGTGAAAGTAGGAAATGGAGCGAAATCTTCCGGACATCTGGAACTGCAGCCGTGCCTCAACATCGGCGCCGCCATTTCCTAATAACCCAGTCGCAATGATGCTGATGGAAACTGTCGTGATATGGTCTTGTTGCTTTGTAGCCTACGTACGTTGCAGTTTGGTTTGTTATAGCTCAATGCAATTGGAATTTCTACGAACTTTGGTTCTGCTTTTTGATATTTTAGTGATGTAAACACAGCAGTAAAACAAACGAGCTGCTCAGTGGGTCTAGAGATCTACGGCAATTATGATATAAAAACATGTCAAGCTAGGTCTTCACAGATTGCGAAATACTGAGTTGAAGTGTGCAGCTGCTAAATTGTCATTGTTTTCGAGATGACGTAACGATTTTCCAAAATAATTTTGTAATTTTCTCCCACGAAGCCAAAACCGTTGTTTGGGCCAAAAATCAACAGAAAACTTCAAACACAAAATTCCCATATTTGTAATGAAATAGAAATTTGTGAATAGTTCATTGAAAAAATCAGAAATAGTTCGTTATTTGGTTGCAGAGCATTTCAACCGGACCGTGACTTAGAATCTATTGCTTCCAACTGCCGAAAACAAACAAATTATCAAAAGGAGACTTTAACTAGTGAAAATTTTTATATAATTTTTACTCAGATTTCCCCAAAGTTCTGAGTAAAAAGGACTGAAAATCGTGTAATGTGGAAAATGTTTTCTCATTGTTTCAATGGTGATCCCAAACTCCACAAAGCACTCGTGGTTTGGACCAAGCGGATCTTTGACAAATTTTTGTTTTCTTTTCAATATAAATTTGTCAGAAATGTCTCATTTTCCACCCAGGAATGCTGAAAGTCGTTTTTGTCAGAATTTTATTTGGAATCATTGTTAGTTTTGAAACCAAACAAACAAAGCAAAAATGAAATCTATGAAGTTTGCCAGCGAATTTTGCAACATGGACCAAATAGAACCGAAATCCCTCGAAAAACATGTTAAAAAAATTAAAATAGTAATAACATAATTTTGGTCTATCACGCAATGATGTTTTCCGCTTCTTCATTGAAGCACTGCGATTGCACACATGGAGAATTTTTCTGATCCTCATATAGCGCTTCTTAAGACATCAGTCAGAAATGATGATACTGTGATCAGGAAAACGAAGCATCGTCGTCAAATGCTGATGTTATTTGCCCTCAGTTGAAAAATCGTTCGTATCAACGCTTGTAAAGCACTTGCTAAGATTTCGAATGAAAACCAACTGTTCGATGTCTTGAACATGCTTGCATGTAACAGTTTTAGTTCAAGTGATTCGATCTTTTAGCAACGCGTGTGACAAGGAAAGAGCCTACAAGTATTGATTGGGCTGAAACCGGTCAGTGTACTTGCAAACTAGTCACCAAATTTTACCACGTTTGAAAGATCTATTTAGGGCAGATATTTTTTTCGCTGTCTGACGCGTAGTCGTGTAATGATTAGAAAGACCGGTAAATAGATCTGTTCACAGAACCAGACGATGCGTGACTTGACATCAATCAATCGTTTAGCGCTATTTCGGTTGAATAAAATAGAAAATCAATGACGCACTGAACAAGGTTAAGCAACTTCGAACGCAATTATTTTTGCGCATGCTACCAACGTTCTGCTTGCGTGATAACGGCGGTGTGTTTTTCTATTGCATTGCTCGATCATTGCCTTCGGATGGATTTGAGATTCCAGTGAAAGCAGAAATTTGGGAACAACATATTTTTCCAATCGCAATTGCCACAGCTTGTGTGCTGGTTTATTCATTTCAGTCTTCGGTTTGTTTGCTTTCTCTGCTCTTGCTTCCGCCTATCAACGTTTCACCCTTAAGCGTTACTTGCAGATTTTAGAACTGAGAATGCGCAGGGTTACGTGAAATCGATTAAAAATTTGCCAACTGACTCACTTGTCTGTCGCCTTTGTGGAAACTATTTACTTGAATGCAGCTTCGTGGAAGGTTTCAAAACACTTCGTTTGTTGTTGGTATTTTGTTGTGCTGGGCACGTTAAGTTTTAGATATGAGGGAGGTGGTGACATAGATTGATTGTGAGCAAGTTGCTTAAGCGAAAGAGGTGCTAAGGTCGCTCTATGCAGTTTGATGCGGTGTTTCCGAGATCAGTTTCAGCAAAGCGAGAGGTTAAAATTTTTTCTAAATTCTCCCTGAATAACGAACACTCGTATTACCGAAATACGGTATAGAAATCGTCAGTTGTCTGGAATCACACGCTGCCTCAACAATGCGGACCCAGATTTGGATCGCTTTTTGTAAACCGATTATGAAGATGGTGTTTGTATTGGACCTTGGCACTATTGTCGTGCTTGCATTGTTTCATTCCCAATCTGGTCTTTATACTTTCATGCTATATGACCTGGTTTTGGTTTACTTACCTGTTTGTATTGCGTTGGTTTCGGTTTTTATTTCGTTAGTGTTCACCGAAGGTCCTATTGTATGCAACTTATATATCGGTACACCGCAGTGCGCAGTAAGCTACCGTCTTACGGTACGTTCCCAAAGGTGTTGCAAAATTAAAATCTGGAGACATTCTTGTAATTTAATTGTTTATTTTAACAAAGGAATAGGTTTACCACAAAGAAGTTTAGCTTTTCTTCTGGCCTTTAAAATAATCGTTTTGACCTTTTTCTGACCTTTTTTGGCAATGTTTGGCTTTTCGTTGAAATTTTAATCTGATAACCCTGGCTGATGGCAGCAGTGTCATGATATAGGTTTAGCTCTTTGTGTAATTGACCTAACACTTGGGCTTGTTAAAGTTCAGTGCAGTTAGGATTTCTACGAACTTTGCCTCTGCTTTCTGATATTTAAGTAATGCAAACACAGTAGTGAAACAAACAAGCTGCTCATTCGGTCTGGATATCAAGTCATATATAAAAACTTGCCCAGCTCGTTCTACGCCAGGGGTAGCCAAACTGTTTGACCCGAGGACCAATTTCGCGAATACCTGTCTACTGCAGGGCCGGATACAGTGCGATTTACGTGACAGCCAGTAGACAATGCTGTTGCACTAGCGTCCACAGTCGAAAACGAAATGGTTGAAAGAAATGTGCAAGGTGTTTGGTGGGCCAGATTCAACTGGTCGGCGGGCCGGATGCGGCTCTTGGGACGTAGTTTTGGTCACCCCTGGTCCACGCAGATTTTGAAATACTGAAACGAAGAGTGTAGCTGGTGACTTGTCATTATTTTCGCAATGGTCCAATGATTTTTATCTGAATAATTTTGAAGTTTACTCGTATATGAAGATAAACCTTTTCTTTTTGCTGAAGTGGAAGAATTGCTTATTGTACTAAAAGACGGAAATGGTTGTTTTGCTGGTTGTGGACGATTTTAAACAGGCATTACTGTGCTTAAATAGCTCTTTTTAATAAACATAGAACCGAAAAATGTGAATAAAGACCAAAACATGTGAAAAATACCTCGTGATTATCACTCATATTTTTATTAGGATTTTCAGTAACAAGATGTAGGGGTGTCGGTAGCTCTATGGTAAATTGCCTTCCTCTCAATTGAAAGGTTGGGTGTTCGACTCACGGTCACTAAGTGAGTTGCCGCAGCGCTCCATTGGCAAGAGTGTTCACCTCAACCGCCCCGGCAAGATCCAAACTGCAGGTGTGAAAACTTCAGGTTTCGGCCCTGAAACCGGCAATTACCCTGAACCAATATCAAATCTAGATAAAAAAACGAGAATTGCAAAATACTGTACAAAGGTTGAAAAAAATTACATACCGTCTTACCATATGTGCTTTGTGGATACGTTTAATAACGGATCCAGGTCTTGGTAGTAATTAGCGTGTATAATTGTTATTGTGGGATTTCTACGGATTATTAGCAGTATACCGGTTACAAGGTTGTGAGAAACCCTTGCGTTATTTGAAATATTATGGAAACAATATTTTAGAGCAGGTAGTTATTTTTTGAAGATGTCAATTTAGGGGCAAAAGCCATGAAGGTAGGTCACCATATATGAGCATGTATCACGTAACTACTGTTGGAAATTTGAAATTAGGCTATAGCTTGTGCAGTTTGTTTATATTTGGATGTCCGTCTACTGTTTCATAAACTTGATTGTTGTGAACGATTTATTACATGCTACTAACCGTTATTACAGTAGTATCGATCTCTTCGCTTTGAACGCTGCAGCTTTTCTGATTGTTCTGCGTCTGATCTATTACATTTACATTAGAACTTATCACTACTGCAATTCCATAACATCATACTGTATTACGCTTCAAGCACGTGCCCTCGAGCATTGTGACGTGGTGTGCTATTTGGCTTGAATGTGGTTTGGATTAGCCAGTGCACAACACAGAAACACATCTGGAAAGGGAAAATGTGGACATTTGTGAACTTTTTGTCATCGCATATTTCCGTTTTTTCTTTTGGTGTAATTGATAAAAGACTCAAATGCCCTGCTTTTCAGCTACCGTCAACTGTAGACGATCGCTTTGTTTGTTGCATTGTTTTGCAACGCACGGCTGGCGATATAACAAAAGAACTAAGACGCACCGCCCGAATTGCACGAAATAAAAATTTGTAAGCTCAGCTTCAATGAAAGCGCAACCGGATGTCGTTTTGTCGTCCACTGAGGAATTTGTGATTGTTCAATATTTCAATTGTTTTTGTTGCACGCCCACGCTTTAGGTCAAAGTTTAAGAACGTTAGGGACGGGGTCAAAATGAGGCTCGCGGGAACATTTGATATGACACTCATCAGGATTTTCGCTGCCCAAAGTAGGAAAGTAAACATTTCAAAAGTCAACTCCAAGATAAGCAGATGCTTAGAAGTCAAAAGAAGTCTTAATCACTTCCCATAGCATGCTCTCCTTATTTTCTTACTTAAGAAGACCACGTCACGCGGCCCATGATAGTAAATGAGTTCCTCGCCACTGTTTCAGGTAAATTTTGTTTTGAGTATTGTATAACATCTGAACTGAAACGCGCAAAGCAGAATACTTAAGCATGCATGACAGTAATAAGGAAGACACAAATACATAAAAGAACACGAAGATAGGTATGTGGCAGTAGTAAAAAGGCACACGCTTGATGGCGCTAACCCAATTAATTTGATGAAACACAAGCATAGATTAATAAAGGTAACACGCATGGTTGTAACAATATAGTGCTGGACTGACTTCCACGTAGACCGATTTATAAAGTGCGTGGGGGAATGGGAGGCTGCGTAGGATCAGGGGTAATTTAGGCTGCAGGCCTCCTTAGGGCAAAGCTACTTATAGTGTAAAGGGAACAATTTATATCTGTAAGCAAAAGTCTGTTGTTCTGAGCATACGATTTAATATGCGCATGCCACAGAAACCATTTCCTGTTGTCACATATTTTGGGAATATTCCTGATAGCTAAAGAGGAAAAATATTTTGCTATTTGTGTGTAATAGCTACTCTGTAGAAAGTGATGTAAGCAATGAAAAAATATTGCACGAACAATATTGCATTGTCAATTGCATTCAATAATTAAGTAACTAGTAAGTGAAGTGTGGAAGAATGTAACAATGATGCAGTGATGTTGTGCAGAAAGGAAGTGTTTTTGTACTCTTTTTTACTTCTACTGGCACCTGTGATGTGGGCATTGGTTCTGAAACTAACATAATTCTATTTAACGGGAAAACTACACTTTTTTACTTAGGTATTGGTTTTGAAGCTTGACTAATACCGAACCTGTAGCGTTTCAAACTTTATCTGAAGCAATATTTAGTGCAGAACGAAGACACTCCAGGTAAGAGGATGTTTTACATACTATTTTCAAAAGAGCGATGAATTAACTATACGAGCGTAAATGTGATTGGCGCATTAACACCACAAACAAATTCATTCGAGGCATTTTTGGTGATTTTTTGAAAGGTAATAATAATTACCCGCTCTAGCTGCGCAGCATGAAAGAGGTCGGAAAAAACGTTTCTGAAAAAAGACGACTTTGCTGAAAATTTCAGACCAAATTTGCTTGAAATACTGTGGGTGCACAACCTGATAAGAGAACATGTTTCCATGGAAAAAAAACTTCGTTAAAGTAGGTTTAAGAAAAACTTTACGTGATTAAACTTTTTGTGAAACTCCACTGATACATGGAGCTTTTTTCACCAACATTTGTGACTTTTCTCCCAACTTCAACCCACTCATACATCAGCCTTAAGTAACTTGTAGAGCAAGGGCAACTGTCCTTGAATGGAACAGCAACGCCTTGCTGTAGTACCCAGACATGGGGCGATTACAGCACAAATGTAATTGATTACGATTACGATTATGAATAAACAAAATCACAGTGTAATCGATTACGATTACCACATGCTCGATTACGATTACGAATAAACAAAATCACAATGTAATCGATTACGATTGCATTGTAAGTAATCACGATTACAATCGCGATTACATTTGTCTTGAAATATCCTTAGAAAGAAAACAAACCCATTTACATAATTTTATGTAAGTATTTCTTCAGACAACATACGTTATGAATCAATGCAATAAACGAAATTACTAATCTGTAACGATTAAGCACGAGAATAAAGAAAAAAATATTGATCGTTTACTGAAATCTTCATGCAGTCAGCAAACCATGTGGCGTAACTAGAGGTTTGAGCTACAGGAGAAACTTAGCTGAAAGAGGCCCACTGGCCCTTGTAAGGGACTTACTAGTCAACATTCAGAAAAAAACTTGAGAAATGATGGTGAATCCGGGTGTGGATGGCTATACAGTACTAAAATCCCAAATCAACGGAAAATACTCCGATAAACGCAAAAAGATGACAACGTACGAAAAAATACTAAGAGGATGCTAAAACCGAAAAATAAACTATGTGGGGAAGTGGTTTTTAGATTTAGCTGGCCAGGAGAGTCAAATCGCCCCTCTTCCCTCCCGTCAATTACTCCACTGCAACAAATACTAAAAATATTGATTAAACAAAAATTATCAACCTTTAAAATCTTTGCTACAGTTGATAAACGTCAACGCTTCAAATCTTTTATCAGGCAAACGATATCTGTCAGGCTTGAACATTCGTCCAGAAACGCTGAAAATTCGTTTGTTAATAATTTCAAAATTGCTGACTATTTCTTCTAACTGCGGGTTACGATCTTCTGCAAGCCATCATGGCAGTGTGCAGCTTTTAATTTGAAATGAAATGAACAGTGATGCTAATATAGCTGCGCATCTGTCTATTGGACCAATGGTCGGTTTTTAACAAAACCTCACATGTTTCGTTGAGTTTTTTTTCCACCAGTATCTGGTGGATCACGGTTGACATGCTAGTTATCAGTGTGGTGGAAAGGTACTTTCGACTTGGATTAAAATACCTTATTCCTCTGAAAGAATTTAAATTTAATGTATATAAGTTACTGTTTTAATCATGAACATAGCCTACTCCAGCGCTTGCATTCACAAGTTCACTCTGAAGAGGGTGTATGCAAATGAAACGAATACCTCTCCTCGTAATGTCCCGTCATTCTGTTTCCGAAGTTGAAGCCGTTTTTAAGAAGAGCTCCTATTTTTGTTGCTACGTCTCACTAGACTAAACCCACTACGTTATTTCAGGCGGCCAACAGGAAGGCTAGCTGGAACAAAGCGAGAATTAGCCAGAAACGCTGTGCTTACCCTTGGACTGTCTGGATTTGAACTACAGAGACGGGCAAATAGCCTCCCTGAAGTAATTACTATAACAAATGACGTCAATGTAGATCCTCTTCTCCGATTAGACAGATTCCAGGTAGGAAGCAAATGCTGTTGGTAACACCCCGCGGGAAAGCGACCCAGACGCCGGCCAAGGACCAGGTTGTGTGAAATAGGCGGCTTTCCTCGCCTTGGTGTGGAAACAGCAGAACTGTCAGAGATTGCCGGAAACAGTGAAATGCTTCTCGTTTTTCGAAGGCTGCTGCCCCAGCAACCCTCCACAGTGAAAATGTTGGTGTGAAAAGTGAAGTGATTTTAGTT
>JGI24159J19872_10006029_pt1 | contig 15734 bp, 12 predicted proteins | sample Ectturendosymbi4_FD_19872 | JGI IMG/M metagenome (IMG submission 19872) | reverse complement strand
CAAGTTTGCAACGCTGTAACTCGCCATCCGATTGAGCTAGAGAGCTATCCAAACCATCCTCGGATTCAGCAAGTCTTCTGCTTGAAATCGAAAAAAAAAACGATTTTCGTTTTCAGTTTGGGGTTCGCTGGGGGGACCGCTGCAAGTGGGGGTGGTTTTGCTATTTTTTGGTCGCCTTTAACTGACCCTGGACCACAACCCATTGGACCATTATTTTGGCTCAAGATGTTTTTGGGAAACTAGGACCAAACCCGCGTCTTTAGAGCCCTTGAAAGACTTTCTAGCATATCGGGAGCGAAAATTATGGCTCATAAACCAAAAACTGACCAAAATCTTGCTCCTTCAAAAAACTACTCTGGGGGGAATTTTGCCCCAGGCACTAACTCGCCGTCAGATTGAGCTAGAGAGCAGTTCAAACCCTCTGAAGACTCGTGAAGATATGTAGTAAGCAATAAAAAAAAGTTTCAATTTAGGATGTCTGTTTTTTTTAATGCTTATATAATGATAGGATGTTCATGCTGTTTTTTGCTGACGTCAGCATTTTTGCCCGACCTCCCTTTAAGACCCGCAGGAGCCATTTAAATGACATAATTTTTTTTTGAGTTTAGCTGTTTTTTGGTTACATTTCGGAACTTTTAAGGGTCCGAATGGGTTTTTAGCATTCCTGGTCCCAAGATTAAGGAAAAAATTAATAAAATTAGTTGGGGAAATCCACTAAAAGTATTGCGAAAAGCCCCTTAGCAATTAGCTGTTTTTTGGCCTAAGTTTTGAACCAGAAATGCTAGAAACTCAATCAAGGGCTCTGAAAACGCGTATTATGGACTAGAATCCAAAAATACTTTGAGCCAAAATATTGGCGCGTGGGATCGGATGATGACATCAGATAAGTAACCTAAAAACATGCCCCTGTCATGATCCCATTGGCCCAAAACTCCCCAACCAAATTAAAAACTTTTTTTTTATTCTAAACTACACAACGCCACTAGTCATTACAGGGTTTGAATAGCTCTCTAGCTCAATCTGCTGCCGAGTTATGGCTGGCCAAAGTTTGCCTGAAAGGGCAAATTGTGCCTTTTCTGAAAAGTTTTGAATTAGGCCAAAAATGTGGTTTTTGACCCATAATTTTGGCTACAGATATGCTAGCAAGTCAATCAAGGGCTCTATAGACGCGGATATTGACCTAGTTTTCAACAAAACTTTGAGCCCAAAGAATGGGTCAATGGGTTAGGCACCAGGGCCGGCCAAAGGTGGCCAAAATTTCCAAAACATGCCTTCTATATGACGTCACCTCCAGAAATCCCCCACCGAAAACGAAAAGCGTGTTTTTCGATGTCAGCTACAAGACTTGGTGAATCTGTGGATGGTTTGGATAGCTCTCTAGCTCAATCGCCTCGCAAGTTATAGGATTCCAAAGTTCTGAAAAAAGGGGGTAAACCAGGGACCCAAAAGGTTAAACATGTGTCCTGGTGTCCCGTCCCAGTTAGCAAAATGTCCCGGAATTTCACTTCAGTGAAATTATCAAAATGAACTGCAGCTTGATGATGCATTGTTGTGAAACAATTCCGCTCAATGCCCATTTGTATATTTGGGGGTTATTGTTGCGTCATTGTTCCATTGTCTTCAATGTGTAGCAGTCACGCTAGTGTGACCGCTACATGTGAGCAAAGTCGGCCAAAGCAAGAAGGGAAAGACCAAGCAAGCAAGCAACACTTATAAGTGACTTCCGTGCACATGAAAGTAAGAGCTGTCTTTGGCCGAATCGTCTGGCGCGGAAGTAACATCGATGACGTCACAATCCATCCTTGCCGAGGTTCGAGGATCCAACACTGAAGGTGTGCGGACACAACCGGGTCGCACACGCTTCACATGGAACTACAGCAACGGTTGCAGATAGAAGCCATTTTGTATGCTTTGAGAAGGCAGGGTAATTTTCAAATTTTTCCTTTTAATCTAAGTACAATACTTTGTATGTGTTCTCAGACAATCTTGAAACAAATAAATAAGATATAAAATTTGCCCAGCTCAGGCCTTCGGCCGCTTGTCTGGTTATTTCATTAATGGTTTTGAATTTGTCCCGGTTTAAGCCTAAGAATTTATGGTAGGTCTATCTATAGCTTATTGAAGATACATTTTGGGATATTTTTGGGATACATATAGTATGATTTCAAGCAAAACAGGATTCGGTTCGGATACGGATATCATTTTTCAAAAGCAGGATAGGATCCAAAGTGAAAAAACACTTTCCGTTCATATCTGCAGCGTGATGTGATTTTATAAATTATTGCGAAACACTTCATCTTGTTTTTCTTATTTCTTTCCGGATTTCCCCTGTTTTGCATTCAGTCAGATTTCAGAGCTGTTTTGGGAAGTATGTGGCGTGTTGGCAATTCTTGGAGTGCCTAAGGCTAGGCCTATTTTTAAATAAAGTATGTTGGGCACTGAAAAAAATCTGTTTGTCACTGCAATCAAAGTTGGGACTTCTGATAAAAGCTGCCACTCTGTGTTTTACTTTCTCTGTTTTCATGCGCTTTAGCGACAAACACGATAGTCCATCATGATGATGGACTGTATCTTTCAGAAATCTAAAAAAATGTGGAAGGGTAGAAGGTGCATGATTAGAAGTTACCAAGCTGGTAGAAGATAGCTGCAAGAGCAAACACATGAAAATCTGGAGCACTAAAGAGCAAATTCGACCAGTGTAGTGGTGCTTGTGTGGGCAAACAAGAATTTTGTTTTTTTGGGTGAAACATTCCATTGTCTGTGAACACGTAGTTGGTCCAAGAATATTGCATGTTAATCACCCAGATATTGTTCTGTTGAACATGTTTGAAATTTTGTAGAAGCATTGAAGGAAGACTAAGAAATACAATTATTTTAAAAGCTTTTTTTCAAATAGGAATTTCCATAAAGCCATTCTGCAAATTAGCAGTCTGACCCTAGATCAGGACAACCAGAACACAAGACAATAGACATCACACGTGTATGTATTGAGTTTAACAATTTCTTTGTGCATGTTAGGCAAATATGATAGCTATATACTACTTTTATCACACTGTAGTTTCTCCCAGTCCATGTCTGAAATTAACCATCTTGGATCTTTTTTTTGTGGTCTGTAAAGACAAAATCACAAGATGTAGCTTCGATAATAATCGCAAAGGCTCAGGTCCAGACAGTATTCTATCTCTTGTATTGAAACTTTATAGATGCATCCCCACCTTGGTTACCGACACTGATAGATGAAGAATGTTGTGAAATTAAGTTTTTCTAGTATTCTCAAGAACATTTTGGCACGTATTATTCCGTTTGTTTAAGTCTGAGGATAGGACCTGGTGTAGCAATTATCTCATCTGTATTGTCGCAAATCACAAAAGTCTTTGAAAGATTAGTACATGGCACGCTTTCTTCTTTTCTGTAAAGATATTCGTACTTAGCACATGGTTAGCAAAGATTTTGACCAGCTCATTCCACTCAGCATGCAAATCTATGTATATGAAAAATTTGTCCAGACATCAAATAACAAAGTCATGTAGTGCCGGTTTTTTTTGACTTTAGCCAAGTTTTGGATACAGTCAACAGAGTGTTAAAATGTATCAAGGTTTAGTCATTTTTTTGTCTGGAAAATTTTTTTTCGTTCTGTTACATTGCAAAAAGGAAATAATTTTCCAGACTTGATCTTTTGACATGCATTGTGATGATATTGTATTGTGTTGTTTTTGAGGCTGATAATTTTACTTTCATCATGTTAACTATTCTAGTGCCTGTTTTCAAATTAGACAATGTCATTCGGAAAAGTAAAGTCTGGAAAAAGTCCAGAAAAACTTTGGATAAGGTCTGGAAATGTATCTTCAAAATTGCATAGGAACCCTGAGTCAATCACAACATCATACTATATTAATTGTCAAAGTATGGAGTCTGTGGAATTGCTAAAGATTTTTTCCAAAGCTGTCTTTCCAATTGGTATCAAGTTGCAACACTGGAAGGAACAGACTTGCAGTGCAGCACGCAGATCTATTCTGGGCACACAACTTTTGGTACTCTATGTAAATGATTTACCTTAACTGTTTTTCCAAACATACTTCTTCATTTGAGCCAGTCCAAACTGTACAATTCACAAATGACACTGCTTTTTTCTCAAATGTAATTTCATTTCAAGCTGCTATCAGTGACAAAATGAAACAAGTTGACAAGTAGTTAATTCTTGATAGATTCATTTTCATGCTGTATTACAATAAAACCATATTCATGGTCCTTGCAAAGGTTAGAAAATATGACCAATTTATGATTAAAGAGCTGAACCAAGTTACATATATACCTTGGAATCTTGCTGACAAGCCAATCATAATGTCATCAGCAAATCGAGCATGTGTGTAAAAAACTTGCAAATGCATCTCATGCTCTAAATAAGTTGCAGAACTAATCCGTCTCAACTCTTAGAAACTATCACTTGTGGTTTGGTTCATCTACATCTTTCAAATGTGCTGGAATATTGTCGCACAAACTTTACTGGAACAGATCACAACTTTGCAGAACTGATTATATACAGTTATCAGCAAACTCCAGCATCATACTTATAGGTCATTTCAAATATTACCAATGGATAACATGCCAAAATTAGCTTTAGTTATAATCTTTTATTCTTTTCATCACAAAACCTTACCTAACATTTGACAACTTACGTATGTATTTTCGTCTGACAGTGTTTTGTTTTTGATTTATTCAGGCTGGTGTAAATGGCTCCACAGTTCCACACTTTCATATTGTTGTGATCAGAATTCCCGAGCGGCATGTGCACAAACCTTTGCACCGTGGCAGAAAAGCAACAACAGATCATGCTCGCATCTCTCTTATTATTGCTTGCTCGCGCTACATATATTGTGGTGTTAGTCTTGCTGCACATCCCGTTCGTGGTTAATCACACAATCAACGCAACACCACCGGAGAGGTTGCAACAACATCCCCTCCTTTTTATAATGAACCTCACCGATCGCATGTTCTTTGTGTGAAGGCTAAACTCCGCACGACCTCCATATCCTGGTCACAGCACCATTTGTGTTGACGTGTCTCTCACTCTGTAACACACATGCACGAACTGTGAATCTGATTACGCTATCCTATGTGATAATGAAGGCGTTACTCAAGCTCGCGGCTGTTTGAGACACGAAACAGACAGGAGAGTTGAGAGGTGACACTGTACGATTTATTGCCTCCAGTTCTGCCCTGGTTTTAATGACACAAAACGGCAACATCTATTAACACAAACAGCGACTTGTCTTTTACCACGATATAGAAGCAAACATATCGCAGAAAACAGTTAATGGATCAGTCAAACGACAACTTCCTCACGGCACTACTGACGAAAAGAGATCAAGTAGAGTTCTGCGAGCTCGTAAATACATGCACAGCAAGGCGAGCAGAAAAACGCATTCAACGAATGGCGTGAATATTGAGTCACGTGTTACGTACAACGCTGTGTGAACATGTGAACGTTTTGTGCCAAGCCGGATGGCTCAATGAGCAGTCTATTACAAAGCACTGGTTCCAGTCTGTACGTACTTGTCCATATAGTTGGGCCACTGGCCGCAGCAATATCAGTCCTTGTAGGTTTTCATGTTTCTACCGCCCAAGTTTCTTGTCATATTTTGTGCATTTCCTATGCTGTGATTTAAATGATGTTCCTCGGAAGACTGATGAATATGATTTTTTAGGATGGAAAGCAGACTTTATATAGTTTTGCACTAAAAATTCTCATCAAGCATGATCTTTCATATGCTATCATTTTTTTATTCCAAGGACAGGCATTCTACGTTTTTACATCTATATGCAGTAAGTGTTTCTTTTGTCTCTACCTCTCATATTGCCCCACAGAACAAGGGCTGTCTTTGGTCAATTATTGTCATGTATTATATCACATTCATGACCTTAGCAGCATTGGCACATGTACTTAATTGATTTCTTGTGACCTAGTCTTCAACTTATTCTTTTGATAAGAATCAGTAATCGAAAGTCCCATCACTGATATCAACTATTATTCACAAAGTCATTGGTGACAAGCACCAAACCTCCCTTCCTGCTCTTTATCCTGGTGGCTTGTGACATCAGCCATTTTACTTCAAAGTCATGCATCAGCCAAACATAGAAACATGCACTTATACTAAGTTTTATTAAGCTACCAATAAACCTTTCATGCTACTGTACAATTGAAGGTGTTGGTGGCAAATAAACCACATACAGACTCAAAAATTGAGATGGTTTATAAAAATCTTGTTTTGTTTTTTGATAATTAAGATTCATTTAAACAGCCAGGAGTAAAAGAAGCTCACATGTAATCTTACCTCATGCTCTCATTGAGTAGACGTGACAATAAGTGTGATTCAAAAATACTTTGAAGATGTAGTCCCAACTTTTCCTATGCATCACCTCTGTCACATTGCTGAAAACTTGTGGAACTTTTTGATGACAAAGCTTAAGTGTCTAATACTGTTGAAGAGTATTAAGCAATTTAAATAACTCATTAAATATTGAGCAAATTATAGATAAGTTTTTTACTGGAACTTGCAAGTTCACGGTACTGTGATAGTATTTGTTTAAATCAATTTTCCATGAGAAAAAATGTGTAAAAATATGTCTATTCTGCGGTATACCCTATGAGTAAATAAGAATCCATGAAGGCGTTTGGGGAGATAGGTTGTCCACTGCTAATCTACAGCATATATCTTTTACCAAAGGCATTGGCCTTGGAGTTTCTCAGTTTGTATTCAGCAATTGATTGATTTTTTCATTAAAAGCCTTGCTTTGGCACTTCAATTGTTAATTTAATTTAGCAATGTTGGTTCTTTTTAAAAATGTGATTACTTCTATACCATTCTACACTATGTACGTGCCTAAAAGACAGTTTCAACAGACCTTAGCTGCAAGTTTTTAACTGCATGTCAAATAGTACCATTTAAGAAGTCTGTCACTGCAAAAAATTATCATGGCACTAGTTTACGTTTTAGTATTTAATATTGAAGCATTTGTTGATAAAAAATTATTCTGTCAAGTATGCTGCACCATAATGATTTGCTGAACTTTTTTATTTTCATTTAAAACAGGCTTATGACCATGAATTGAATGTCTTTCTGTTTATGGAATTTGTTTTGATGCTAAGTCATGTCTTTACCTAGCCAACCCACACAAGAACACTATGTAAGTGATTTGGTACATTCATCTTAAAGTGTTGCATTGATTTTAAGACTTCTTAAACCTTGTTTTGAATAAGTGTGATGCTTTTAGAATCAATTTCAGTTTTGAAACATTTCTCGAAATCAAATGCAGTCACGTAGGAAGTAATAATACAACCATCAATCGTTTTAATAAAACCATGCTCAACCATTTTTTACATTATTTTTTCTTATGTGACTTCACAACACTTCTGAGTTTTAGTTTGTACCATAGCTGTAGTCTTGTTTTTCATCACAACGATGTAAGTTTGAGGTTTTATCTAAAAACGGCTTTGTATGATGTTGTTAATTTGCTTGACACTTGTGAACAAAATTCTTCTAAAATCACCATGCAAATTTCAGTCAAATCATTAACTTTAATGAATCGACTCGTTTAGAACCAATGTCAAATCTGTTTTCAATTTGAAATCTATAGAGCAGGAACTCTATTTTGGTTGTTTCATCAGAAAGGTTCAGCAAAAATATAAAGAAGCCACTGTGCAATTTTTCACGAAGTTGTGCAGAATGGCACGCATACCAAATGATGGATTAGGACAGGGGTCTGCAAACAGTAGGTTGTGACCCAAATTTGGGTTGTAAGACCTTCCACTTTGGGTTGTGAAATAATTTAAATTACACTTTAAATTTACCATTATTCTCATTATACAGAATAAATGCAATCATTTACTGTTTTATCTGCTAAGTTTCATATAATTTTGTGCAAGAAAATTGGGTGCTACTATGGCGTGAGGTCTACTGCCACATGTCGCCTACCGAGGTGCAGCCTGAGGTCTACCGCGTCAGTTCCCATAGTGCGAGGTGTGAGGTTTCTATAGCGTGAGGTGTAAGGTCTGGCACGTTTCCATAGCATGAGGTGTGAGGTCTACTGCCATGCGCATAGAAAAGGAAGCAAATGGAGCTCCTAAAATGGTTAACATTGATTGAGGGTACTACAAAATGTTGCTGAAGGAGTTTTATAGAAGAGTCATTCTGACAGAAGAAGCAGCACTCGCCTTTAGAGAGCACAATCTTTTGTATGCAGTTCAAGAAGCAGATCCATGCCATAAATGTGGTTCTGTTATGCAGGAAAAAAGAAAGCGTAACGGAGGAGATTCCAAGCCTGTGTTACGTTGCCCTCGAAAGGGGTGTCAAATTACACGGTCTGTTCTGTTCGTACAGGAAATCAATTTTTTCATTATACGTACATGAACAACAAATTGCACTGCAACCTGAGCCTGTGTGAAATATTGGAATTAATATTTCTCTTTGTACTGGATATACCAATGTCCACAGTAATGGCTCCAACAGGAAAATCTGCTAATACAGTAACTGACTGGTTCAACATGTGCTGAGAGGTGTGTACATCCACAGTTTCTCACCAACGACGAGAAAAAATGGTCGGAACAACAGAAAACCCCATCCATATTGATAGTGAACCACCAGCAACATTATGTGGATCCAGTGACTGGAGCACACACACAAGCAGTTGAGCAATCATGGTTGGACGCTAAAATGATAATACTGAAGAGAATGCGAGGTGTTGGTCGTTAGCTGTTCCAGTCTCATCTTGACTATTTTTGCTGAAAGGAGATGAGAAAAAATTCCAATGATCTATTTGTGTCACTCTTAGAAGATGTACGAAATGTGTATCGCTGGAATAAATGTATCAAAATATTATTTTTTACTTTTCTTCCTATAATGCGGAGGTAGACTTCATGCTATAGTGCCAACAGGAGGTAGATCTCACACTATAGTGTGGTAGACCTCACACTATAGTAGCACTGGAAATTGCTACTGTAGATACTAGTCTTGAAATTGATATTCAATTGTGAAGTATTTTCCACAAAATTATATGCTCATGATATGTTTTGGTCGCAAGAATTTAGAACTGTTTTTTAGGGCCACACCAAAAAGTATATTGTGGGCCCCTGAATTAGGAAAGTTTTGCTCATAAGTGTCAGTATATGGAAGAATTTTGTTCACAAGTGTCAGTGTATGCACGACTAAGTTTTGGTTTGACCAACAACAAAATTGTTGTTTAGTTGAAAAGTATTTACATCACCTGCTTTTTGCATTTTGACCTATTCATAAAATAGTTTTAGTTTGTGTGCTGTTTTTTAAATGCATTTTGTTGTTGGTAATAGTGAGTTTGACAAATCTTTTTTGTGTTCTCCACATCTTAAGGTGTGATGAAAAACACCTGGGTTCAATGCCCATTGATAATTTCCTTGAAAAAGTCAAATAAATATGTTATGAAAGATCTTCAAGTTGTGATCATGTCCTTTGCTGACCTAAAGTCAATGATAGTTCAATGATCATGCATCAGAATATGAGCCAACATAATGATTGATAATGCACAAAAAATAATGGATCAACATTCATTTTGTTGCAAAATATACTCCACTTTCTTAAGACAGAGCTTGTTGCAATCGGAAGCCCAAGTAGCAAGTAGCAACTAGCAAATGCTCAAAACTTCACACTGTGGCAGCAGGCAACAAGATCATGTGTTGCGATTACTCTCAGCTTCCACTCGTTACCAATATTCATTCAACCATTCACCATTACCATTAGCAGAAATTACATGTCATGATCACCCTATTATTGCTTGTTTGCGCCACATTACACATGGGTGGTATTTTTTGTGCACATCCTTTTTGTGGTGAATTGCACATCCAATACCCCACCCACTGGAAGGTTATCACAAGCTCAAACGTATTGTTTGGGTGCAATGTAAAATTTCTTTCTNGAATGGATGTTATACTTGTAAAATCCAGAAGTTTGTATCTTAGTTGTGTGCACAAATATTTATGTGAGTACTACTGAAGCATTCATGGAAACACGCGTAGCTTAGATGATCCAAAATTTAAAGATTGTTTGACTGCATTGAATGTGATAACATGATAAACATATTTGACTGGTTTATGTAGGAAAAAACAGTATAATGTGGGTGAATTTCATAGTACTTATCACTATTTCGTAAATAAAATAAAAATTTTGTTGATTTGATATTGATGTTGGAGTATTTGTTTATGGTTTTTGTAGTCAAAATTTGTGTATTTAGTCTTATTGCTTGAAATATAAAGTTTGTAAATAAAGGTGCGCTGGTATATTCTGGAACACATTTTTTCAAATAAAAATTGAACCACATGTAGCTTGACAACAATGCAACATAATGTCTTTTTTATTTTTTCATTACATTTAGTGAAATTAAAGCTGGTATTATTTTGAAATGCGCAATTACTCCAAACAAATGAGTTGATGGAAGTTGGAAAAGTTCCTGTTACACAACAATGTTAGATGATATTTTGTTGATCAAGCATATTTATAAGATATGTGCAATGTTCAAATGTATGTTAAAAATTGTGGCACTAAAACTGCAAAACTATTAGCTTTGATACATGTTGAGCATAATTCAGTACCTGTACCATTTTCAAGTTGATTCTTTTGTTAAATAAAAAATGCAGGTGGCTTTATTGGTGCTGCAAACCATATTTATTGGTGCTGCAAACCAGGCATGAAAATGAGTTGAAATGAAAGGACATGAACAAAATGTTTAATGAAACCCAAACACTATCACTGAATGATCCACATTGATACTTGTTAAGTGGTTTTTGATACTTTGCTTTAATCAGGTGGGTGAAGAGACATACCACCACACTTATGCTGGCACGCCAACCCCACAGCAGTTTCATCCTTTGCAGCTGCATTCATTACCAGCATATGCACCAGGGCAACACCGCCTCATTCAGGAGCAGCCAAATTTTTCATATTATCAGGTTTGTTGTTTCTTTGTATTGTAGTCATTAAATCATCTTCGGCTGGTTACTTTTTGTGTCTTTGTAGGTGGTTTGAAATTTTAAATTGTGTACTAGTATAGATTCAAATAGTTTTATGCTTGGGTGAACGACACAAAGTTTTGTCTTCATTCTGTATCAACAACATTTTCGAGAAACTGTCCTAATTGCCTCCTGGGAGAGTAAAGTGGTCAGGATCTCAAGAAAACCTCTAAATATCTAACTGTTCTGAACAAGTCTTAAGGTGGTCTTCATGGGATCATGCAGTGATACCATATAAGTGATCTAATTTGCTATCGTGTCATTGGTCAGTATTTATGGATATATGCAAACTGTGCAACCAGCAGACATACTTTGCCAATTTGCTTTGGAATGCTGTTGTTGGCTGTTGCACCTAACTTGCTCATTGCTGCATTTGTCTTTCCAATTAATGTGTCATTTTGTTTAGTATGTGATACATCACTTCTGTCAATAATCCCCATGTAGTGCAACTTATAGTTGACAAGTAGAGAATAGAAAAGAGGCCAACAATGTAAGTTAAAATATTAAAATTAGAAATAAGAACTCCAAATTTGAATGTTGTGAAATAACCTAGATTGCCTATAGATATGTTCACGTAGATTTATTGCAAATTTCAGTTTTTAGCAAAAGTATTACAAGGTTGGAAAATAAAGTCATAATCCCGTAAGTAGGACTTAAGACTGTCTGAAGCAACTCTAGGTACTAACTTGACTTTATTAGCGATGACCAGGTGATGATGTGCCAGTGATGATAGCAGATACAATTACGGAACAGACAAAGGTTTCCCATAATAGGAGTGTTAAAAAGTGTCAAGAAAAAGGAAATCCTACTTTCTTTGCATCGTATTAGTCATTTTTTGAACAAAACAATGCAAACGTCCAAAACTAAAGCAAAATGATCTATAAAAGTACTAATGAGGTCCAAGTTTTAGATTCTAGAAATTTGGGTACAGCAGTGCTTGCTCAACTTCACCTGCTTTAGCCACTTGAGATACAGAACATCGTAGTTTTAATGAGGTAATCTTTTTTGACAGTCATATGGTATTTTCAGTTAGTTGAGCACATGCTACTTAGGGTGACAGGCTGGGTTCCATTCCTGGTCAGATCATACCGAAAACTTGAAAATCGGCACACTTGCAGCCTGTCCAGACTTGTGGTCGGTATTGATGGGTGGGTGCAAGGTGTAACTCCCACACCAAAGGCAGTGCAAAGCAAGTTTGATAAAACTGAATTGATGGTATTTTCAGAGTGACTTTTTATATGCCTGAAGTATTGAAACTTTGAACATGGTTCCAATCCAAAACATCGCGACTGGTGCATTTTTGCTTGGCTATTTTTGTGTGACCAGATTATTATCCCAGCTAAGAATTTGTACGTGAATTTCACTTGTGTGAGTTGAAATAACAAAACAAAATTTATTTCCTTCTACTTTGTTCTAATCTTTGCTTCTTGTTGCACATAGATACATGTTAAGAAGAAACGGTAGTTAACTACAACCCAGACCGAAAAGTGAACGTCACAATGCAGTGATTAGGAGATCTTTGTTCGGAGAATCGGTGCTCTGCACTGTTTCGTGATATTGCACAAAGTAGATGAATATTTTACCAAGTTGTTTTCTTGCATTCAATTTTCAGCAACCTCTGTTGAGAGTCATTGAGCAGCCAAAAAAAAGCCAGCAAATAACCTCTGAAGGTTCTATCATGCTACGCGTACGCATTGAGCCAGTCGTGCCAGACCTGCAGCTTTCCTACCAGTGGTATCATAACGACAAGCCTCTGGTTAATCAGACAAGCTCAATATTGATGATTCCAAACCCGACAATAGCGAACGAAGGATTTTATCATTGTTTCGTTTCAACAAATTCAATCCCACATCACCAACCATCGGGTGTTCGTTCAGACAAAGCGTTCATTCAGATGAGTGAGTTCTTGTTTGTAAATTGTGGTCGGGATATGTTGGTGGGTTGGTTCTTGTAGATCCTTGCTCTGTTCATTCAAGCATCCTGCATTAACTCCAGCTGTTGGGCCTCAACCCCATTGGTCGGAATTCACCGCCACCGACAAAATCGCCCTTCTCATTGGGAACGACCATTACCATGACAACAGAGACCTGCCTGCTGTGTCCAGGGACATCAAAGTTCTTACAGAGATTTTCAGAGTAAGTCATCTTTGCTGCGCGGTTTTTATTTTCTCATATTAAACGAATATTCTACTGTTAAGTAGATCTTTTTTATGAAAGTTTTAAAGTTTTGTTTTTGGAAATCAAAGAGCTGCTGAAAGAGCTCCATGATCACAGGAGCACAAAGTTTTGTTTCTTCATCCAATCAGAGATTTCCTTGAACACTTAACGTCGATTGTGACACACGTTGTTATAATGATGATTTCATCAATATTCATGAGCAGACGAATTTGACTTAATTTTTTCCCAACAAAACAGACTTTTTTACTTCTAGCAAAGATTTCGAATAAAATTTTGTTGATCTGCAGAAGCATACTTTTGAAAAGAAAATGAGGACAACTGCGTAGATGTTTCAAACGTACAAGTTTTATGCAATGTTTCTCCGCTGCATAATGGGATGTGCGGATTGACCGGATATCCGCACGGCCAGCTCTGCAGCTTGTGTCCGATATCTTAAAAAATACAATTGAAACGAAACAATAAAATGACATAAACAAAAAAAACAGCTCATAAGGAAAACCTAGAAGCTTTTACTTAACAGCAGTGAACTCATGCAAATACAAGAATGCGTATGGCCAGAGAAAAGTTTCTTGAGGTTTCGTCATCAGTGGGTGCAAGATTAACTGGGTGTTTCATCGTGTCAAGCAGAAAACATTTGGATAGAGAACAAAGGCACCTGCATTTTCAAAAGAACTTCGTTTTTCAGAACCACCTCCATTTCAAAACGCTCACGTTCGTCAACCTGGACTTGGTTGAGACTCACCGTGCACTCAATCTTCTGTTGGAGATGTGCACAAAGGGCTGTTATTGTAAGTGTGGCTGGTGATTTGACAAACACATACTTCCTTTTTTCAGTTGATTGATACGCGATTGCTTTTGTGAGTGAAGTTATTCAGCAAAGCTTCATGTTGAGTAACAAAAGCTACTTCTGATTTTTGACGCGTTGCTCAGAGATTTCCTTTTTGACCAAAGTGAACGACAAATCCGAATTTTTGAAGTTTTGACTGTTGCGTAATCACCATTAATTTGCTAATTAGTAGTTTATCGCCACCGTGTAATTTTCAGTTCCCAAAATCTGCTGCAGACTTGGAGCTTTCCGCTACTATTGCGTTGTTTTGGTTTTTACATGAAATATTCTTTTCTGCCAGAATTAAATTTCGTGTAACAACCAGTCAAAAATATTCTGAATCGTAAGCCCAGGAATCTTCTACAGTGTTCATCGGAACAAAGATATTGAAAACGACCAAAACTTTCTTGATTATATTAAAGTGCATTGCTTGACATTTCGAGATCATGGGCACAGTTATTTGTTTTGTTTCCGGGGTAAGGGTTTTTTATAAGTTCAGTTTTGAACCTTTTTTCATTGCACTCCCCATGTATGGAACTATGGGGTTAGTTCGGATATCAATAATTTTTACCATCCGGATAACGGATTTATCCAGATATTTGTATTTTACCTAACCGGTCAATAACCGCCAATTGTTAGATAATTGACTTCGCGACATTTTCTTTATAAATTGAATGCAACCTCATGACGCAGTTTTATTGTAAATACACAAACGTAGACAGAGCCGGCTTTAGCAAGTGTGGGGCCCGATTGGAAGTAATAGCAGGCCCCACTGAGTGGTGTGTGCTGAAATTTTTTATGGGGGCATCAATTCATAAAGATACAAGTCACTGATGGAAAAAACTAGGCTCGAAAGATTGACGCCGAGACATGGATGACGTAACGTTTCACCATTTGGCAGTAATCTTGCGGTGAAACTAAAACCATCCTATCACTCTCGTTTCTGGCGAAAAATATGTTGTGATTGTGGACGGTCCTATTTGGATGAAATAGCCCCTAACATTCCTATTCATGACACCTGGTCAAGTGGCAGGATCGGTTGTCCATCGAATGCTTCCTGCAAATTTTGAATGTTCGTGCTCGTAAGACTCATCAGATGCAGCAGCCGACTAACTTCCTTCTTTGTCAGACTCAACACTTTCCAAACGGCTTACCTCGCTTCCTGTACATAAGCTTCCTCTTTGGCTATCTGGCATAATGTCATCAGTCTGGCTGCTTACGTTGTGGCAATTTTCACTGTGGTGTGGCTCTTCTAAAGCTTTTCCTTCATATTCTGAGGTAGCTCTGTTAAGATACTTGTCCAACTCACTGTCCTCTTTCTCGGCTTCCCCCTTTTTTGCCTTAGTTTTCAATAGCCCTCTTTTGACTGCCACTACTTAATGTTTTTGACCTAAGTCGCTTGGTCTTTGACTCATGGTACAGTATTTAGCTTATTTCCAGAAAAATAACATACCGTATTTTTCGGACCATAAGGTGCACTTAAAATCCTTTAATTTTCTCAAAAATCGAAAGTGCGCCTTATAATGCGGGTGCGTAATGTATCAATCTGGTTATGCTTTCTCATCTAGAACCAATTTTATGTGGTAAATCAGGGGTCTCAAACACGCGGGCCGCATGTGGCCCGCGAGGGCCTTCTGTGCGGCCCGCGATGCTTTTTGGGACTTTTCAAATAATGAACATTTACATTGCCAAGTGC
>JGI24159J19872_10006028_pt1 | contig 15734 bp, 5 predicted proteins | sample Ectturendosymbi4_FD_19872 | JGI IMG/M metagenome (IMG submission 19872) | reverse complement strand
GTGACCCCTGCCGTAAAGTTTCTTGTCTGGGAGAACACAACACGCAAGGAACTTCAACTCCTTGAGTTAACAAGCGAGCTAACTACAGAATTTGCCTGTAACGACACCTCTAGAGGATTGCATGAAGAACTTTATTGGCGAATTGACAATTTGACATTATAAGCGAATTGAAATGCATGTAAAAATGCCATCGCGACCAAACAAAATGTAATGTAATGGGTGAATTGACGCTCCAGACAAAGCCGTTATAAACAAATTCAACTCTATAGAACAGATTTACATGGCCCCATTCGTATTAGACAAAAAAGTTATTTTCAGGGCAAATTTTTTCCGCCCCCCCAGTACAATGCCTCCCGTACGCTTATGTTCATAACTATTAGCTACCAGAAGAGTTTTCGGAGTAGCAGTCGTGATTTGTTGATTCTTTCGGGAACAAATACCTTTTAAGCGCTTTGGTGATTTGTTTTTTATCAACCAGTCATGCGCGTCGGAAGGATTTTTTCCAAAGGGAACAACAGTGGATTTTTTCAGGTGGTGGTCGAAAACATTTTTCCAGCAGAGGCAACAGTGGTGAACTTTCACTTTACCAAATCCAAATTAGGAGAAAAACATTTTTCTTCTAAAAAGTTAATAGGAAAATATCAAATTTTAAAATCCAGGAGGTCAAGGCCCCTTGCTCGCCCTTCCAACGCCCATACAACCACTCCGGGTTATGGTCTGCTAAGAGAAAAAGTGACTCAACCGTTTCCAGTCCGCGTTTCCAGTCATTTGGTGTACTGACTTGAGGTGAATCATTTCGAAAAAAGGGACTCAAGTAGAATTTTTCCTTTCAAAGATTGGCTTGGATATCGAGTGAAGTCGATCCATTCAAAATTATTTTTTAACTAATCGCAGCTCTCTTGACTAGGTAAATAAACTTCGAAACTAGTCAGAAAAGGATTCACTATTAGTGATTATTATCACAAAACGTTTTAAAATATAAATGTGGAATCAATGTAGGTGTCGCTCGAGAGTTTGTTGTGCTTGCGAAATACCAGAAACCCAACGTGGCTGGCCTTGGAAGTATGAGCAGCCTGAGCGAGCGGGGTGGTATGGCGATTAACAGCGTTTCTCATGCAGTGTCGGATCATTCCCAGGAAACAAATGGGAAAATTATTGGAAAGCTTACTGGAGCGAACGTTGAATACTTTATATCGAAAGATAAGGTAGTAATAGGGCGAAACAGTTCACATGGAAAAGTTGATGTGAATATTGGTTGGTCTTCCTACGTATCTAGAAGACATCTTCAAATTAACTACGAACAAGAAAGATTTTTCTTGATCTGCCATGGGAAGAATGGTGTATTTGTTGACAGACATTTTCATCGTCTCGGTGCTGTTCCATTGCCACTTGACAAAGAGTAAGTAAGGCTTGATGTTCGCCATGCTGTTTGTTGACATGCGGGCGTAGGCTAGTGAGAAGTACCGAAGCGTGTCGGCGCTCTGATCTCCTATTGGTGCTGAGCTGTTCATGTGACGTTCGCGTAAATAAACCTTCGCGACGGACCTCGTGTAGACAAACAGCCATTCTTCAATCAACAGATCACCTTGGCATCCAAACAGGTCAAGCATACAACACATATAACGCCTTTTCATTCGCAAAATGTATACTGTAGTTGACGTTTTTTCAAATATTAAATCCAGTTTGCTCAAACAGCCATGATTTTTACAAAAATAAACATGAAAATAATGATTTCCCTGTGCTAAATACCAGTTTCACCTACGATTATGGTATGTGAACTTGTCACAAATAGCCTGCCTGACCTGTGATTCTTGTCCTCACTTTTAAGTATTTCAGATATTTCCTAAACATAATAAAATATCTGTGATATAAGGGCCAGTGGTAGTTTTGTTCTGGCTTGCGACTAACATTTAATAATTAAGTGTCACAATTAAATTTCAAAGTGTGTGCCAAAGTTTAGATTTTGTTAAGTTGTTTGTTTTTTTATTGTTTTTAATCACTTTATCTTTTCCTTTAACAAAGGCTAAGTGATACCTAAAATGTGGGAAAAATACTTGTTAGTACGGTGGTTATCAAAACATAACAATTTAGTTAGTAAGTTGCATACCATCATCCATGACACTGTCTTGTAAACAGTGTGGTTTGATTTTAAATCACTATCAGTTGCTATGGTTCAAGATTAGTTTCTAATTTCTAAAAAAACTTTTTCCTTGGTTTAGTTTGTTTCTTTAATTAAGCCCAGTAGTTCGTTTAAGCATTGTTTTTGCAAATGGTTATAAAATGTTATCAACTATTAAATTTCCCGAAAATTTATATCTGTTTTAATTTAGTATTGATCAACTTTTGAAAACTATTTGAGAACTAGCAATAAAAGATACAGGTTGATTTCTAGCAAAAGTTGTTGTCATGTATTTGGACCATACTTGCATAGCTCAGTTTTGTCATTTTCAAGTTTAGATTGGTTGAAATTTGTGGCATTGCTCACGGTTACTATTGTATAAATTTTTGGGAAAAAAATTTCATAAGCTTCTTACTTGGCAAATAATTCTTCATTAAAATATTTTGGTATATTTGAAATATGTAAGTGCACAACTGCATAGAATATTAAAAAATTTTAACATATTTTAATGTGTGCCTTAAAATGATGTTGCTCATATTTTTTTCATTTAACACCTTGGGCGGCGGGTTGCTTTTATCTTCAAGACCCACGTGAGCCACTTTCTTACCATCACTTTGCAACTCCATAACTCTCCTGGTGATTGCACTAGAAAGCTATTCAAATGCTTAAAAGATGTGTCAAATCTTTTTTATTGCATTAAAAAAAATTTTGAAAGTTTTGGTTTTCAGTTTTTTTTGTGGGTGATATCATAAATGAGATAGGTTTTAGGCCACTTTGGCTCAGGTTACCTGGCCCTGGGTGTCAACCGCTAGATGGAATTTGTGACTCAAGTTTTTATAAAAAACTAGGCTATAATCTGAGTCTTTTCAGCCTTTGATTGGTTTCTAGCATTTCTGGTTCACAGGGTTTCCATGCAGCATTGAAAGTTTTAAAAAAGTATTGAATTGTGTAATCGGTTGTCAAGAATTTGAAAAAGTATTGAATTTTGCAAAAATTTACAAAGTATTGAAAAAGGATGGAAATTCTGAATTCAACCATTTATTTATTAAAATTTTGTTCTTTACCGCTGATGGCAGTTATGCTGATGTTTTTGCATTGTGCTCCATGAATAAAATTTTTGAGAAATGAAGCTAAATGATGATATTGCAATCTTTTAGTTTAGTATTAAAAGTATGGAAAATGGCTTTTGAATATGTGGGAAGGCCAGGTTCAAAACACATGGCCTAAAAACAACATGAATTCCATAATGAAATAATTATTGATTTTTTGTTGTTTTTGGGCTATGATTTTTGAAACAGAAACATTAGAAAGCCAATCAAAGACTCAATAGACTCGGATTGTAGCCTAGTTTCTAATAAAAACTTGATTCAAAAATTTCCATCTAGCAGTTGGCATCCAGAGCCTGGTAACCTGAGCCAAAAGGGCCTAACACCTACCCCACTTATGACGTCACCCACAAAAAAACTGAAATCCAAAACTTCCAAATTTTTTTTACAATACAATCTACAGTAGAACTTGTCTAATTCGTCATCGTTTAATTTGTTAATTTTTTGTCGGTCTCGGCAAAATTCTTACCTTTTGTATACATTTCTGTTCGTGTAATTCACCATTGTCTAATTTGCTCAATTTGTAACCTCTTTCTATCCCTGAGAAGCGTTTTGTTTGGCTAATACGTCATTTACAGTTTCGCTTTTGATGTCTGAGCAGCTAGTATGTGTGAGAATAAAAACAAATAAGGATCTTTATCCGAGAATTGTTGCACATCACAATTTGTTTATCAAATTTATGCACGAGGTGCGAAGCGCAACCCGACTCTCCATTGAGAGAACATGGAAAGTCTTTAAAGTTTGTTAAATATTTGAAAGGTGCTAGATTAAATGGAGGAGTCCAAATAGAGGAACTAATTTTTGTATTCAACCATAACGTCATAAACTTGTTTTTTACTGCAAATAAGAGTACTATGTATACGAGCAACTATAAAAAAGTATATGAGCTTCTATGATAGCGTTTTCACCTGTTTGCATAATTCGTCACTTAGCCTGAATCGTCACTTTTTTCTAATCCCCTTGAGGTGACGAATTAGGCAAGTTCTGCTGTACAAGACTCGCCACATCTTTTGAGATTTTGAACAGATCTTTTGCATAATCACCTAGCGAGTTATGGAGTTGCACAGTTGCGTGAAAATAGAAGCTGAATGTGTTATTTCGAAGTACGAGTATATCGTACACCAGTGTCGAATGTGCTAAAATCATTGTTCCCATTCGTTCAAAGCATTTCTTTTTACCTATTTGTATAATAGGTTTTAGTATTTGAATTTTAAATCAAATACGTTCTTTTTTCAAATAGGGAGTAAAGAATAACATTTTTTTCAATGCATTTTTGGCAGCAGTAGTAATATGTATTTTCATAGTACAAAAGCTTTAACACCTTGGCGTCTGGGTGGTTTTGGCGATTTTCGCAAAAAACAGCAGTTTTCGGTTGCCTTACCAATGTCCTAGCTCCTCCGCCGATTGCGCTAGAGAGCTGTTCAACGGCTCAAACGGATAGGCCAGTCTAGTAAATTGCACGCGAAAATCTCTGACATTATTTGCTTTCATTGAATCTTGACGTTATTTGCTTTCATTAAATCTTGGTTAAAATGTAAACAACGTTTGAAACATTCAACATAATATTATTGAAATTATTATTTTTCTCTGTAAAATAAGTTATTAAGAATGTTTTTTAAATTACAGTTAAATATAAGATTTTTATTTGGGTGAACAAAAGCATGTTAAAGTTTTCCATGTTATAAATATATAAATGTCTATTCATAGTGTGTCACACTATGCAAATTGCACTACACATTACTTTTCATGTAACATTTGTGCTTTTCTATAAAACTGTTGAGTTAGCCTGAGGTAATTGAAGTTGTTATATCTTTCGATTATGTTCAAGCAAAAGTGCACGTATCAAAATTAGATAATGTTTTTCTGCATATATACCAGCTTTTTTGTATGCTATGAGCATTTACTCCCTTACTGTTTTTTTTTGCTGAGATATTCCAATCATTTGTCTCACAATAGTATTAACACTTTGAGAGCCAGTCTACGAATATATCGTACCTGGATTTCGGCCTAAAACCAGCACTTTTCGGTTGCCTTACCAACGCCATAGCTCCTCTGCCAATTGCGCTAGAGAGCTGTTCAAACCCTTAAAAGATTCGGCAAGTTTTCTAGTCTGCACTCGGAAAAAAAATTTTTGGTTGGAGTTTGTGGTTTTTTTGTGAGTGACATCAAAAGTGAAGTAGTTCTTGGGCCATTTTGGCTCATGTTACCTGGCCTAAGGCCCAACGAAAGTATTTCACTGAAGTTTTCGTTGGAAACTACACTTGAGTCCGAGTCTTTTGAGCCTTTGATTGACTTTCTAAGGTATCTGGTTCAAAATTTATGATCTAAAACAAAAAATTAATTAGCTAATTAGTCAAATATTTTTCTTGCATTAGATCATAACTTTTGAACCCGAAACCTTAGCAGGTCATCCAAAGTATCAAAAGACTCAGATTGTAGCCTAGTTTTCAATAAAAATTTAGCGAAATACTACCATCTAATGGTTTGGACCCAGGGCCAGGTGAAGTGGGCCAAGGTGGCCTAAAAGTCCTCCACTTATGACGTCACTCACAAAAAATCTGCATCCCCCAACCAAAAAAATTTTTTCATTGCAAACTACAAGACTTGCCAAGTCTTTTTAGCTTTTGACCTAGTCCGTAGCGCTTACAGGACCAGAGATATTCCCGTGCAAAGCCATGTTTGATCCGGTTGTTTTGGCGCGAAAATCCTCGAATCCTACCAGACACCAAAGTGTTAAAATTCATCATAACACCATTCACTAGTCTATATTTTCAGACCTTATGATGGGTTTGACTTAATTTTTTTTGGATATTTAAAAATAGATTGGTCTATGATCAAAAAATGAACGAAAAAATCTTAGCCCCCTTACATAAACTTTCAGCTGGCTAACATTCACTTGGCAGATCATCTTTCCTTTTCAGGAGATGAATGATTGAAAGAGCTGTAAAGAGCTCAGGTATATGCTTATTCTCACTCTACGCACATGCCAGGTTTGGTTGCTGTATTGACTTTGGTTAAATTTATTTATCATGAGCTATTCAGAGTACACATGATGATGTTTGCAAAGACCAAAATCTGAAATGCTTTTTCATTGTTATTTTTTGAAATTCACACTTTTGCAATTGAAAATTGTTCAAAAGCAATCCACTTGTGATGGTGGTTGTAAAGACTAAAATTTTAAGAGTAGTTTCAATGTTATTCTGTGAAATTCATGTGATAACACTTTTCAGTTGGAAAATGGATCAAGAACAATCCAAAATGTTTCACAAAAAACATTAATTTTGAAAGGTTTTGCTAGTGTTGATGAATAGATGATTGATACTATTCAGTGGAGTCTCATTCATGACATACTTCATTGAATCTGCAGCGCGGTTGTTGTTGCTGTTATAGTAATGCAGTGAATAGTTTTTGTTATTTGTCTCCTTAGCAGTTAAGTGCAGAGCTAGTAAAGTTGTGTAATGATAAGTTAAGATTTCCAATCAGGCTGGATTGTTGCAGTTTGCTTTCATTATGCTTTGGTGTTGATACAATACCCTTATCACTAGTTGATATGTGTATAGATTTTTTAGTGATTGTCATGTATGTAAGCTATGTTGTGCTGTTGCATATTTGCAAATTATGTACTTCTAAACATAGACTGTTTGCACCTGCAGATGTGTGATAAGATTTCCAAGCACAAGGATATGTTTGAATTTTTCTCCGTTTCCTGTGGAAAACCATAAATGCAATGGAGAATCACCCTCACAAGTATGTTTTATGTTTGCTGATGTAAACAATGTTTTGGCTGTAGGTATGATAAAATAACATACAACAAAATATTTGTGCTAGGTTTAATGTAATGAAGATCATGACCTTTCAAAATGCTGCCAGTGAAATGTGAATGAAATAGGTTTACAGCCTGTTTATTATTAACTGCCACAAAAACCCAGGTTTATCTGATAACTTTCCAAACCCCACATGGAAAGTGTGTGCGAGCAAAAGCAACTTCGATAGGGTATTTCGTCCTTCTTTTGAAGTCAGGCTTGCTTATAACATGGAAGATTTGGCTGGCCAATGGTGAATGCCATACTTTTAGTGATGTTGACAGGTGTGACACCAGATGCTGCAGGTAAAATGTGGGTGTTCAGGCCAGTTCATTGATCTGAAGTACCAATCCAGTAGCCTTGGATCTATTAATTCAGTAGATGCATTTTCAGGAATGATTTCCTGTTATTTGTTTCAATCAATTTCCTAGGCAAAAATGAAAGCATTTGTAAAGTTAGGTTAGGGATAAAAACACCTTATAAAATTTGTGGTTTGAGATTGTCAGAAAAGTAGTTTTTACATATGAAACCTATTTTTGTAGATTATCTGAACGCCAATGCTGAAGCTCTATACAGCTAATAACCACCCAGCAAAGATCACATCATCATTTTGTGTTGAATCATGTCAATTAAAGCACCAAAAATCAAGGCTATGGATTTCTTGTAGCAATTGAAATGTGCTGGTGTTGCATTATAATGATAAGGCTGGTACGGCAAATTGAGAAAGAAAATATGCTTATATCTCATAGTTGGTCCAGCTTTTTTTACAATGGAGTTTGATAGACAACTTTTTTACAATAGTTTGGTAAAAGTTGTTTTTGTGCCACTTACTTGAAAGTTTATTATCTCTCACCCTTCCAAAGGGATTTGATAGATTTTTTGGAAAACAACTAAAAACCTTGTCAACAATATCTGCATTGGCATATCTATCTTTATGTACCTGGCATTTTAGGACAACATCACTTACAGTAATCAAATTTTGTTTGTAGAGGAAGTCATTGTCAAACCCAATGGGCTCCCGAACAAACGATTTGTAGGACAGATACTGTGCTATGTACCAATAAAGATCTAGCCTCTATGGGATACTGATGTAATCTTCCTCTTGAAATTACGAACATTTGTGTATCCAAACTATGAAGAGAAATAACAGATTTAACAAATGAAGTCCATGTTTCAATTGCGAGGTGTTTTATGAAACTAGCGTAAGCATGGCAAATTCTTAAACTGCTGGGAATCCAGCTCATTATTTGAGGAGAAACATCTGGTACTGAAAGTGTTAAGCAGACAAATTAAACTTTTGAAAATGCCTTCTTGAATAAACCTTCTTCAAAATGCTTTGTACCAACTTGTGCATTTTTTACTACATTTGTTGAAGAGATATTTTCTATTTGTATTGGTCATAAAGGTTGTCTAAAATAAGAGTTTATCTTATTTCACTCCATGGTTTTAAATTACTGATAAGATATGACAGTAAAGTTGATAATTTTTGACTTATGAGTATGATGAATCAATGCTATGCTGCTTAGCTGTAAATTGAAAGTTTGTGTGATGGATTCTTAGCCACTAGGTGACTTGCAGTTAGTGCACTGTGCCATCCTAGAAAGAAGTGCAATTCAGGGTTAAATTGTTGCCTTTGCCAGTTACTGCCAATCATAAATAATTATTTGGATTGCAAAACACGACAAAGATAATGACAATGAACACTTAACTGCTAGCCTATATACATATAGAGTGGGTTTTTACAGGACTGAAAATGGGTGATGAATTGTACATATACAAATCTGGCATCTATTGCATACCAGCTGTAATCATTTTCTCATACATTTACCTATGAAAACTATGAAGAAAAATAGGAGTTTATCAAATAAAGCAGTTGTTTAGACTTCAATTACAAGGTGTTCTAGTAAGCTAGCATCAATATCATAAATTCTCAGGACTGCCCAATACATAGAGTGTTTTCACAGAGAAAAACCCTGGTACTGTAAGTGTTAACAAAATAGATTAGGTATTGTTTGAAATCACTAGTGTAAAGAAGTCTAGTCATGCAGAATTTGCAAGGCTTCGAAATTTTACTCCTCTAGGATACATCTTCAGAAGTTCTGCAGACTTTTTTGTAAAGTTATTTCATAGCTGTTAAAGTTTTAAAAATAGGTCAACCTACACTTGATAGTGTGGTACCTAGTGCTTCTAAATAAGTGCAGTCAGCTGTAGAAGAAATGCTTGTTTGTCACTGAGACAACAAATGACCAATTTTTCCCAATTTACATTTGATCATAAGTAGGGCAAGTTTTTGTTGCAGTAAAAAAGTGAGAAAGTTGTATTTTTTTTCAACGACAGTTGCATTTATGCGCACATTTGACTGCGAAAGACTTGACACAACCTATTTTTGTTTGCGCGGACTTGGCCAAAAACCAAGATTTTCCGCACTTCCACCTATAATTGAGTTCAGGCACTGTCCACTTGGCTAGGGCTGTGAAACTTAATACTTGCAAAGCAACTCTTTCGTCATAGATAACATTGAGACGCAGCTAATCCATCATATAACTCTTTTTCATGCAGTCAAAGATAATAAAACTAAACTGAAATAGTTTTGTAGTATTTTCTTTAATTACACTTTTACATTTTGCACAATACTAGATAAAAATTGCAGTAAAAATTTCCACGCAAAAATCGAAAAGTTGCAAAATGTTGCAATATAAAATTCTTGGAAACAGCTTAAAACACTGAATTACATATATTTTGAATATTTAGGAAGTTGTTGGAAGCTGTAAAAAAAGCTGCAAAAGTTGCAAAAACTTGTCCTAATCATAAGGTGTGTAGTGGTAAAAAAGCTTTAACAGCCTGTTATTGTGGCATTAAATATCAAAGTATGACAAAGTAGATTATCAAGTACCTGGTCACCAGTTAGGTGACTAAGTCTAGTAGTCAATCAGCATATTTTTGATATGAAATCAATTTCATGTAACTCTGACCCATCCTCAGTCCTGAAATCTTGTTCAAATTGAATCTTGCATAAATATCGTTAACAAAGAAATTTATGTATTTTCCATACAGTGTGAAAAACACAAGGTAGAAAAGCCTTCCTCTGGCCCAGTGTTCCATGTTGATTTGGTAAACACAGTTATTAACAAAGGAACTGCAAAAACATACACATTTAAGAGAGCTAAATAAAGTTTTGCTTGGCTTGTGTGCATAATGGTAATTTAATTCACTTAAAGAAATCATGCAATACAGCATGAAAAAGGAGAATAACTTGCAAATGGATGTATGATTGTACAGTTTTTAAGCAGTAAAAATTTTATTCAGATGTAAAGTTATCAAAGCAACTGTGCATCTGGAATGAAATATCTTTTAAATTTTAATTTTTTTGTAATAGTGTGGCAGAGCCTCTACAAAAGAGAATAGGCACTTGAAGGAGAAGGGTGTCTTTGTTTGCATGTAATTGTACATGTAGGGAAAGTGTAGTACCTGAAACAGATGTGTAATTTGCTTTATTGATTCAAACATATGCATTGAAATTGTACTGTTTCAATGTCAAATGAACCAATGGCTTGTTTTTTAGGTAAATCTAACTTAAATGCATTCAAGGTTGTTGTACAACTTTGTTCTGTGTAAAGAGATGGTGACATACCAAGTCCCTAATAGTGGCATCTGTAGTCCCAATGAAAGTTCTTCAATGTGTCTCAAAACTTATTAAAACATTTAAGCTCTTCTTGCATTTTGAAATGTCAAATCATTAATCTAATGTCTAATGTTGATGAAACTATTTCCTACTGATGTAAAATATGCCAACTAGACAATTTACAAATGTTGCTGCTTTTCAAAAATCTTGACGGGAAAAGAAAATACCACATCTTTGTCTGTGAAAGGATTTTTAAAGTAATAACATGAAACAGTCAACCCAATCACCAGATGTGAATTAGCAAAATGACTTTCAGCACAGCATTCCATTTTGATCTGCGTCGTCAGTATATTGTGTAACGTCTTCACTCCCACACGTAAAACACTAGACTTTAAACATGCATCGCAGTGAAGAGAAAAACATGAATACACGAAAAAAGACAAGGATATATACATTGTGGTAGTATAGAGTTTACGCTTGATGGTGCTAATGCATTTCCTATACTTGATGATGAAATACAAGCTTTTAAGACACACGCATGAATGTCGCCATAATAATTATTATAATGAAGAACTGCAATGACTTCCAAGTACATCAATTTATAAAATGCATGAGGGAGTTGGAGGTTGCGAAGGACCAAGGGTCATCTAGGCTGCAGACCTCCCAAGGACGAAGCTGCTTATAGTGTAAAGGGAACAGCGTATAATACTTAGTAAAAGTCTTTTACTCTGGGTATAAATATAATATGTTTGAAGTGGTTATATGGTAAATTGAAGTGAAATGCGTTGCAGGCAAGGACAAGCCACCAGAAGAAAATGGTTTAAATTTGTCACATTAAACATTTACTGTTATACATTCAAAAACATTCGTGAATGCCAAAGAGGAAATGTGTCAAAAGCTATAGACCGCTGTAGCACTGCAATAGTGTCACGAGATTTAAGCAGGTTGAGAACCTGTCACGCAATCATGCTTTGCAGAAAAGAACTCATCAATGTATGCATGGGAACAGAAATGCATTTGTTTTGTGTCCACAGATTAGGCATCCCACAACTTCATACACTGGATTGATGTGACTAGTTTCTGTGAGCGCAACAAAACCTAACGATGTAACGCATAACAGAGATTTTTCATGATTTGACACTTTCCACTGTAACAGCAATATGTAATTAAATCAATCCACTTGGTTTATGTGCAACAATAAATAAGAACACAACGTATGGCAGCATACAGGGAACATAGCATGCATCATCTTTTTATAAATGTGTAGATTGCCATCTAGCAATTTTATCAGACCCATGCTGACTTCATTTTGACCTTCATATCTTACAACCAGTGTAGATTGTAGCAAAATTGGCAAAAACTTTATCAGAATCTATGTAAATTTAAGATTATGAAAGCACAGAAAGTTGTTCAGTAGAATTGAATAAAATTACTTGCATCAGTGTATTGTAGGGGAACTTTCAAAATTTGACAACTAAATTAGAAGGCTAAGCTTTCAGAGGTTGTTATTTTACTTGTGAAACTCTGCTGTACAAATGTTCACTGTTATTTGTAGGAACCAAAAATACTGTATAAACTCCAATTATAGCCATCCATGATTGTAAGCCACACAAAATGGTGTTAAAAAAATATTTATGTAAGCTGCACTTGAACGTAGGTTACCTAAGCCTCTGAGATACTTTCATGTTTTGCATTTAATTGGAAGCTCTGCTAATGATGCTTACACCACTACAACTGCCTTTTGTTCATCATAATCCCTCCTGTGACGAGTGTGCATGACTGCACATGATGCTGAAGAGAATAGAATGCAAAAAAAGAGTATGGTCAAAAAAGTGTAGCCAAGGAAAGACTGAGTGTAATTTATACTTTTCGATAAAGCAGAGAAATAAAAAATGCAAGCCGCTCTTGATTGTAAGCACCCTCAGTTATAAGCCGCGTGAAATGATGAAAAAAAACTTTATATGCTACGGCTTACAATCAAATAAATACATTATACTTCTTATTTTATAGCACTTAACAGCAGGGTTGCGGAGTTGGAGGTAAAATGTCCAACTCCGACTCTTGCTTTCAAAATTTATGACTCCAATCTTTCAAAATGTCTGACTCTTTAACATAACAAGAATGAAGTTGGCTATAAACAATGGCAAAGTTCTAAGCAAGCTAAAATTATTTTAGATATATATAAGCATTTTGTTATTGTCGCTAGATACATGAGTTAAGGCTTTGAATTATATAATCTATTTAATTAAGAATATTTACTAATCATAAAATCTATTTTGTATGAGAAGCTACTTTAATGTGAATGAATTAAACAATAATAACATTAACATATGAACTGCACTCAAGAAACCTTTATAAGTGGTATATAGCGAGAGCGAACAGCTAGCTTCAGAACTATTCTATATTTGATAATTTTAAAATGTTCTGAACATAAAACATAACATAAAAATTCTTAAGATTTATTTTAGCTGGTAATATTAATAGTTCCTACTGCTTATTACTTGCATTGTATTACTGACTAAAGCAACAAATTCTCTCACATTATGTACCTATGGACAGTATGTTTGCAGCTATTGTTGGTTTTCCAATTATGCAGAATTGTCATGCATAGCAAAAATTCTCTGTTTCAATAACAGCTTCAAAAAAATTGTATCATTTCAATAGGCATGAGTTAAAGGAGTGCGCTGTAAAAAATGATTCTAGTAGACTTCCAGAGTGGGATAAAAAATCTTAATCCTAGTGTTCTTGGGAATCTGACTCTGACTCCACAACCCTTCTTAACAGGTTTGGAGATCAAATGGAGTTTGCATCAGTGGTTGCTACTTGTGCTCTTTTTATGAATACGTTCTGCTACAGTATGTGACTTTTCATAAACAGTTTACACTTCTGTTGCTGGGTGGTTTCCTCATGGCAATAATCAATGGTTACCAGGCGGTTCAGGTGGGAAATTCAAATCCTAGAAGGTGGATACTGCTAGGCATTTTCCACCTGTAGGAGGCTAAGTGGTTAACATGGTAAACCTTTTGTTGCCTTTCTACACTAATCAAATTCTGTCAAATCATTTCCAAAACAATTTAGGCTAGATACCACTGCAACAAGCCTGGGCCTACCAGCACCATTATTTTGGCAATGGTTTCACTGCATTGTAAGCATTTTTGAGACCATAAAAGCAGCTATCACTGGCATTAAACAATTAGACTTTGTTGTCATGCCTATATATAAATGCCTGCAATACATTCTTTCCTAGCGTTTGGCAGCATATCCAAGCACTTCCATTGCACAAAATCACAGTAGCTACTATAGGATCCTGTTCCTGTCTAGGTGGACCAACTCAAAAGCAATCATGCTTTCAAACGGCCTCTGAACCACTGAGAGTTTGGACTCTCGTGCCAAGACCTGATATTATTTAAACTGTCTCAGACCATATTTTTAGACTATTTCCAGGTGAAAAAACCATAACAATCAGTGCACCAAAACACGATTTTCAGTGAAAACGTAAATTTATGTCCGTCAAGAACAGATGAACAAATTCCTCAGTGTTAAGTTAATCATTTATAACATTTTTCTTGTAGGATGTCAAAAGTTCAACATCTGAGCATAATGTGACCTCTGAAGTTATTCTGCCGCCTGTTTTACATGGAAGAGCATTATCACCAGTTGGCAATCTGGTTAAAGAGAAAGATGCTGTTGTTGCACCACAAATGTTTAAACACATTGTTCCTCATGACCCCCGGGGATTTCTTAGTGCTCCTCCATCACCTACTGGAACTATCAGGTATTTGACACCTGTCATCTGAATGCATAACTATTTTTGAAGTGCTCATTGTATTTGCAATGTAAAGAAACATGTTTTTGATGTGCGTCATGTTTATTTAAAATGCACGGCTGTGGTGATTGTGGGTTGGTGGTGCACTCTGCAATAGCTTTTATTGCATTGGGCTACAGCATTTCACTTATGCTTCTTAATTCTTGGTTCTGGAAATGGACAGTTGATTGTTAGGGTTTCCACACAAGACTTGAAAAAGTATTGAAAAATGTACATTAAGTATTGAAATTCTAATTGGAAAATGAGTCAGAAGTATCTGAGCAGAATTTTACTGAAGGCAAAGCAGTTCATTATCTGTGCAGTGTTATGCAATGTGTAAATTTGAGTTTCATGATTAAGAATCTCGAAAAATGAAGCAAAGTAATGATATGCAGTTCTTAACATTTTGAGAGCCGGGGTACGATATATTCGTACTTCGATTTTGGCCTAAAACCAGCAGTTGTCAGTTGCCTTACAAATGCCCTAGCTCCTCTGCCGATTGTGCTAGAGAGCTGTTCAAGGGCTCAAATAGATCGGACAGTCTTCTAGATTGCACTCGAAAAAAAATTTTTTGGGTGGGGTTGCGGATTTTTTGTGAGTGACGTTGTAAGTGAAGTAGTTTTTGGGCCATTTTGTCTCATGTTGCCTGGCCTAGGGCTCAACTGCTAGGCCAAAGTGTTTCGGTAAAATTTTCATTGGAAACTAGGCTCGAGTCTGAGTCTTTTGAGCCTTTGATTGACTTTCTAGCGTTTCTGGTTCAAAAGTTATGATCTTAAATAAACAAATTAATTAATTATCTAATTAACTAATCCGTCAAAAATTTTTACTAACTTAGATCATAACTTTTGGAACCCGAAACTCCAGCAAGTCATTCAAAGTATCAAAAGACTCGGTTTGTAGTCTAGAATCCAGTAAAACCTTCAGCGAAATACTAACGGTTTTCAGAGGTTGTTATTTTATCTAACGGTTGGCTTCCAGGGCCAGGTGAAGGTGGCCAAAAAGTCCTGCACTTACGGCGTCATTGATAAAAAACCCGCACCCCCCAAGCAAAAAAATTTTTTTTGAGTGCAAACTACAAGACTTGCTGCGTCTTTTGACGCTTCAACCAGGTCTGTAACCCGTACAGGAGCGGAGATATTCCTGCGCAAAGCCATGTGCAAATCAGCTGTTTTTTTGCGAACCGCTTGAATTAACCCGGATGTCAAAGTGTTAAAATTAGTATTGAAAAGGTATTTAAAAAGTATAGAAAATGATTTTTTTAATGTGTGGGAACCCTGGA
>JGI24159J19872_10006025_pt1 | contig 15736 bp, 4 predicted proteins | sample Ectturendosymbi4_FD_19872 | JGI IMG/M metagenome (IMG submission 19872) | reverse complement strand
CGGTGTTTTAGGGACGCGATTCGGGTCCCTGGAATTCAAAATCGGGTCCCTAGAATCGAAGAAAATCGTGTCCCTAGAATCGAGAAATCGGGTCCCTGCAGGTCCATACCAGATACCTAACATTTTCTTTAAAAAAAAACAGTAAGTTAAATTGTGCTTTACTTTGTGATTCACCACTGCTTATTACGAGCGCAAAAGATAAGAATTCAGAATTTTTAGGTAATTTAAAATAGTCAAAGATGATTTCATGCAAGAAGTGATACTATTTCTTTTAGTAAAGGGATTTTAAACACATCTTGGCATTTGTTTAATGCAAATGCGTGCATGTTGGAAAGAACACATGAGAGAGTTAATCAACTATGTGTTTTGCGCTCTTTGCATGGTGTAGAGCTGTTGGCTGGAATTGCCGAAACTGCAACAGGCAAAGCATGCAGGGAGTGCAAAACACTTCGTCAGTTGGGACTGGTCTGCGTTTAAATGCTCGGCACAAATGTAGTTTTTCAAACAACCATTTTCTTGATTCTGGTCGTTATAAATAACAAAAGGTCCTCAGGCATTGACGACAAAACTAGCGACTGCCTTTCTGAAAATGTTTATATTACCATTATCTTGAGTTGCGTTTCTACTGCTAACAGTTCTCTGAATCATCTGAACCTGTGATTGTATTTTTTTTCGCTGATTTCCTCATCGTAAGAGCGATGCTTGTGAAAAACTTCCAGAGTAAATTACTCAAAAATGTTTGGTATATCTCATAATTTTGTGTACTTGATTTAATCCTTTTCCATTCAACTTGAGGCACACCAAGACAATTAAAATCTTAATATGTGAAAAACAACAGAAGCCGGAGCTGGAGCCGGAGCCATGTAAAATGAGAGCGCCGGAGCCGGAGACACACTCATGAAAACCAAGAGCTCCGGAGCCGGAGCCGGAGCTGTGTCACTTTTGCGACGGCTCCACAACCGTGGACAAAAATGCCCTTTGAGATTTATAATGGGACGTTTACACGTATCATTAGCATATAGGTCTCAATAATGTCCGTTAATGTGGTGGTTACAAAAACCACTTTCAAACTGGGGTCACAGAACAAAAACGTTTGAGAAGCCATGCACTATATAAGTGGATTATAAGTTTTTTTATCAAAAACGAGGAATATTTTCACGCGAAACACCTCCAGGGATGCCCTAAAATGGGGGATTGAGGCAAGTTTTTCATTCCACTCTCCTTAAATCCAACACTGGCTCTTGCCTACTGTAGATATATATTTTTGGCAATACAAACTTTCTTCATGAGAAATTGAGGAAGAAACTGTTAAATTTCCTTCAATAATCTATTAATTTTAGGAGTTACAGAAGCACATCAACATCCTCTGGAAACGATGGAAACCATGTTTCTGATGCCAATTGTGAATCTGAAGGAAGAAGTTCAATGCCTGTGGAAACGAAAAGAAAAATTTCTTAACAAAATCTTGGCTAAAAATTATAACACACGAAAGTTACTGTCTGTGATTGTTGCAAAGTAGAAGAATATGTTCCTGCAAAATTATCATGCAATACCATTCCCGTAATCCCACCCTTCGCATCGCTTCATTACATATTTCAAAGGATTAGTGAAATTTTGGAGTGTTTGTTACTTTATTCAAAAATGAATATTAAATAACTTATCATTTTAATCAATGTGCTCAGAACAGATTTAGAGTGTTTAAATCTGATGTTATCGATGATCAATCCCGAGTAAACCTGTTTTTCTGTAATTTGAGTGTCTCCTAATCACACTCAAACATGAATTCAAAAGCAACTGATGTTGCTGTTCACGCATTTTGTTCGAAAATCATCGGAAATTCCAAAAAGAACAAATTATATCCGACAGGAAATTCTGTTACAGTACACACGCATTATTATTTGTATGTGTAAATACTATGTTTTCATTTCGTGTTCACGCATTGATCATACAGAGTTGGATCATTTTTGAATAATAATAACTCTTCATGTTTCCTTTACTTTGTTTTTGTGTATCATGAAGCTGATTTCCTATTAAAGAAGGTTTCTGATTGCTTCAACTTCGTAACCTTTGCGGAGAAAAATTGCTTTTCCAAAAAGTGACATCTTTGCATTATGTACGATGTGACAAACTGTTCTTGTTTCAGTTTTGATGAAAAGTTGTTATGACAAAAACAACTTCGGGATGTGATTGGTTTTCATTGTGGTTTTCACATCTCTATAACACAACCTCAAGATAAAACATAACAAGGGAGTTGTTTGATAGAGCAACACATTGGCAAGAAATTGCAGACTATAGCATACTGCACACTCAAGATGTAGAACTGTAGTTTGCAGTTCTTCTCAACCTTAGTTGCTTTGCCCAACCGAAAAATAAGATAGGTTGTGTTGACTGGATTCAAGTAACGAGTGCCTTGGCCAAATTTTGAGCAAACTTTCAAAAACATCTCACAAAGAAGTTTCTTTTTCAACGTCTTCTTACTCTTGTTAATTTACCATTGTCTAACTATTTTTGGTAGTTCCACAAAGTTAGAAAAATCTGTGTACATGTATATGGTGTACAGAGACAACGATATAGAAATATGCTTGTTAACAGGAGGATGCAATGTGGCGAAATGATCATCAAAGTCAGTGTGGTCCAACTATAGGCCTAGGGGCCGCATGTGGCCTGCGGACATAATTTTTAAGGGCTGTGAGTTTTCTCAGTATTGATTTAATGTTGTGTGTATGCAGGGCCGGCGTTAGATAGTGCGGGGCCCGATTTGAAACACTTCTGCGGGACCCCACTCAGTGGTGTTTAGAAATTTTTGAGCGGCACACCAAGGCGTAATGGTAAAAATCAGTGATGTTACAAAGACGAGGCCCGAAAGGGTGACGCCAAGACCTCTCCAGCAGAGACCAATGGACAACGCTATTAAACCCAATAAATCAAAGAATTGCAACCCTCAATTCCTCCTCTCTGGCCGGATACCTTCCTGATTAGAAAGGAGGCACGAGTGTAGTAGCCTACCTGCAGAGACGAGAGGTATTGAGTGCTGTGCTAATGGATATCCAGAGCTGAAAAGTTTGCAGTAGTAGCAAAAAATTTTACTTTTCCAGGCCAGGAGTAATAGTTATGGATGACGTACCGCTTCAACATTTGGTGGTAATCTTTTGCAGTGAAACTTAGAAAACCATGTCCTATCACTCTCGTTTCTGGGGAAACCTATTGTGATTGTATACCGTCCTATTTGGGCTAAATAATCCAGGGTAGTCCCCAACATTCCGACTCATGACACCTGGCTGAGTAGCATCGTTTGTTCATCCAAATTTTGAATTTTGTTGCATGCATGCCTCATCAGATGCACCATCTGACGAGGTTCCTTCTTTGTCAGAATCAACACTTTCGCAACGACTTGTATCACTTCCGGTACGTAAACTTCTAATTTGACTGTCTGACGTCTACGTTGTCGTCATCTTCAACGTGGTGTCGCATTGAGGGTATACCCTGAGTGGTTAAAATACTTGTCCAACCCACCTTTCTTTTTAATGCTTCGATCTGTTCTTGCTTAGCTTTAGGCCTCTTTTCGCTGCACCTAATATTTCCGGCCCACGGCTCATGGTCTTTGACTCATAATATTTAGCTTAGTTACAGACAAAACATATTCTTAAATAAATAGGCCCAAATTCGAGTGTTTAAAGCCAAAAGCAAAGCACCTGCTTATCACTATAAACTTTACATGTGGAAAATGGTTACAGTGAAAGTCACTTAATAGAGCACCTATTTTGAAATCAAAAACCGCTTATTAGACTAGCTTTTGAATATTACGGAGAAGGGGTTAAATTTTTTTTCTATCAACAGTAGAGAAACTCATATGAAATGATTGTAGATCTCCCAATAAGTTTAAACCTACGTTTTAATTTTTCAAAATAAGCAGGTAGGCTCTGTTGTAGCCTCCAACTTCTAGGAAAGTTATTCCACTTTTCAAACTTTTTGCAGCTTTCAGTTTGTTAGGTTATATCTGAGAAATTACGGCGCCAATCTGTGACATTGATGCCATAAACCTTGTTTAGGCAGTATTTCATGATGCAATTTTCACCACAAGAACATCATGAGGCTTACTTCACTTGAACCAAATTGTCACTTCTGTTAATTTGCAAATGGCTTAAACTGTTAGTACTTTGCTGTTACATTTCAAGAAACCGTTATTTTTTGAGCACCTCATATAATCATTCATAATTAGAACTAGGTATATTGCAAACGTTTTTGCCAATAATCTCAAATGGTTGCCCCTGATGGTTGGTTGCCTCATCAAATGTTTACGAGAGGAAAAATGCACAACGCTATTATAACACTAAGCAGCGCACATTTGCAATTACTAACTAAACGTTACCTTCAGAAGACAAGTGGTATTAACTATTAAAATATCAATATTCAACAACTATCGAACTGCATGTTGCAGCAACTATTGAAATCTAACCTGCCAAATACGAAACGCTTTTGTAAATGAAACAGAAAGTTGCTTCAAAATTCACCCCCTTTTTGCCTTAACGAGATGCTAGTGAAAAAAACTGGCTACATATTACTAAAGACAATCACCATTCTTGCTATAGAATTTTGATAAGAGAGTTAAAAACCGCGCAGTAGACTTGGATTTTTGTTGGCAACGGATTTCACGCTTACAAGATACTGTGGGATCCCACAGTTTTTGGTTTGACCTTGCTGACTGCAAAGATATTTTGAGAGACCGCAACTGTTCATCTGAATACCGAGATGATTGTAAAGCAAAGTTTTGGTGTACTTAGATGGCTATACTGTGATGATAAAGAGTGATTATACTGTACTTTAAGAGACCGTTGGAAAAATGCGAGAACAGTATTGGTCTTTCAAAGCGACTTAAAAAACTGGGCCCCGTGCCGGCACTATACACAAGCAGCTTCGATAGAAAGTGTAAGTTTGCTTTGATGAGTAGACGGAGCGAGGGGTCCCCTTCGGCGCGGAGCCCGATTAGAAGAAATCGGTCAAATCGGCTTAAAACCGGCCCTGTATGTATGTTACAGCAGGTAATTTTTGACGGTGTGGGACTAAACTGCAGAGAACTTCTGGAAATTAGTCAGCAAAGATAGATTTCCCAAATTAAAAGATCTCGCAATAAAATTGCATTCAATATATGGAAACACATACGTGTGTGAGAGTACATGCATTTTCTACAGCGTAGCAAGTCAAATCAAGAAAGAGAAATTGAATAGCAGGCGAAACACAGGACGATAGTCCCCGACTTGCTACCACTAACACTGCTGGTATTGATGTAGGAACGATCGTGTCAGAGAAGCCTCGACCACAAGCGTCCCACTATAGAGATTTGTAATAAATTGGTATTTGCTATTGTGCAGTAATTTCAATAATGCATTTACTTATTTTCCCTTTTTAAATCTAAATCTTGTGGATCTGTGGTTTCATATATCAATTTGTTGGAAGTGTTCCGCAAGTTGTCGCATTTTTGTAAGGTGGCCCGTAGGTCAAAAGTAGTTGGACTACGCTCATCTAAGTTTTCAATTTTAATAACCTTCTTTGTGATTTAGGAAGAGATTTCGCTCATGGCTCTTCTTGATAAGTGATAAATGTTATTTTCACACATCACAAACAGATGTGCAAAGGTATGAAAGATTAAAAAGGTTTAGTATACAAACGATCAACAAAATGAAAGTAGGATCATAGATGAAAGGAGCAACAGAAGCACGCCTTCTTTTCTATCATTTCTATATTTCATAGTGCGTTTCAAACATGATAAATCTCGAACTATAACAAAAGTTAACCAATCTTTTGATAAGGTACTTTGTAGTAGAATATTTTTTCAAGGAACCAGAAGCATTCAGCGCGTAAAACCTGCAAAAGTCTAGATTTTACGTAGTTTTGCACAAACTCCGCTAACTTTTTCCCAATTATCACAGAAGCTTACTCAATTTTTGCTGTTTTTTCAGCAATTTTCCTATTTTCTCTCCTTGCACGGCGAATAAGCATGTGCCCACTAGGTGCCGCAAACACGTACGGTATTTCACGTTGCTAATCGACATGCAGATTTCCTTGTATGGTTGCATCATATCTTCTTTGAGTGGACCTAAACCAAGATTTGCCAGATGAAATTTCAATAAAAAGCCAAACGGTACTTAAAAGAGGCCAGACAAAAGCTAAACGGATAGCTTAAAAGGCCAGAAAATAGCCAAGTTTTGTTTGTGGTATTGTTATTCCTTTCTCACAAATAAACATGTAAATTACAAGAATATCATTAGAAATTTTCTTTGAAATTACGATTAAGGCTTGTTTGGAAATGTAATGAAGCTCATTACTGATGCTTCTCTGACTTTTCATGGTTTGTGAGGTTGCATATTTTGATTACAATGGGGCCACAGTGTGCATACTGATCAACCGGCAGCATTCTGCACCCATAAGAAAGTCATCTCTCAGTCACCCCTGTACTTACGGCCAGAAGCATAAGAGCCCTTCCACTTCCCCATTGTCACTGTCGCATTTCTATTGCGGAGACCCAGATATAAGCGTTGAACCTGATTAGTGCTTACAACTCACCAGAGGCAAATATAGATTTGGATTTATATCCGGCGGATTTTCAGCTTTATGATGAATTTTGATTGGATATGTATTTTACATCGTTTTAAACTTTTTCGCAACTTTAAGTTCTGTTATGGAACTGTTGATCACTGAATTTAATCTGTAAGTTTGCTTCAGTGGAGTTTCTCACATCCTCAGAAATTGTGAATTGTGCATCGTCTTTGTATTTGGAGCATTGACGCACTATCTAGTGATGCAATGCACAAGCTTGCTCTCCTATGTATCGTGTTACTGAAGTTAAGGAATTCTTGTAACTTTCATTGATTCCGTCCATTTGCTGGACCCGTAATGGTTATATCACAGTGTTTTATATATGTATAGCCTAGTTTTAATGATTCGGAAATGCTGCATAGCCTACTGTATCTACACTTGTTTGTCTGATTTGATATCTTACACTTAATTAACTGAGCTTCTCATTGAATTTGATACTAATAGTGCTTACTTTGATATTTTAAAATTTTCAGTATTATAGTGTCGTGCGCCAAAGATAGAGCAGGAAAAGAGTTTGTTTCCAAGGTATTTTGTTGGTAGTGTCTCTTTTGCCTCACGAGGCAAAAACTGTGCATGGGCTATTTTGCCTTTAGTACAACATGGTCAATAGAATTCTGGAATGAAACAGGATTTAGATTTTAAAACTGTCAGTATCGGATTTGGATTGGAGTTTGGTATGAAATTGGCTGATTGGACTTGGATATGAAAACCGCAAATCGGTTGATCTCTGCAACTAATAAGGTGCACACATTTCCACTGATTACGCAAAAAAGTATTTCGAATCTCGCATCCCTTCAAACTTGCTATTAGCAGAATGCGGGCCCCTGTCTAACGTAGCATTTATTCAAAATATTTTGCAAATCCGTTGGCGAATAAAGTGGAATAGTAATATTTTCCTTCAAATACAACCATTTCAGCGTAAAAAGGCCAAAAAATCTCAAAGGGCAAACGAATTTTTAAGGTCAACCAATTTGTGATGAGCCCACAAAAGGCCAAATGAATTTTTTTAGGCCAACTATCTTGAAACGAGGCCATATTTCTTAAATTTGGTCAAAAAAAACACCCTGGTAACCGTGCCTGAACCTCTTAACATAAATTTTCTCCCGTGCTATTATTCGCACTTTGTTATAAAACCTAAAGTACGTGACATGTAGGGCCTGCAAGTGCGATCGCCTCCTTCCAGGTACAGAGTTGCAAAATTGGTGAATACCAGGGCAAACCAGGGCAGTGCTTGCAAACTTTGTAGGAAAATAATTGTGTTTCTAGGTTCCTACCTAATTACAAACGAAGTAACAACAATTTCTGTAAACGAAGAAGTGTAATTTTTCTTCAAAAAGTTTCATTTGTTTGTTCTGTACACCACACGTTTCACTTTCATCATTCTGAATGCGAAGTACCGTTGTCTTTGTACTTTAACCGTAGTTTGAACCTGGTAGACTCTCAAACGTTTTGTGGAAACGATAATGCTGATTTCAGGTAAATTAGGTGTTTTTTCAATTTATCAGAAACTACAGCCGGCGACGACAGATTTGATTTCATGTTATTCGTTTCTGGGGACCTAGAAGTGAGACTGCAGGGCACATAGCATAGTAAACTGTTCTCTATTCATATTTAACCATGTAAATGCAAAATAGAGAAGAATTTTATTGTTGAAATGCAGAGATCAGAAACCTTGTAAATGAAGTGCCTTTTTTAGTTTTCATCTTTATACTGTTCTTATGACGTAACACACCCAGATCAGTTATACGTCCCCCAAAATATGTAAATCATTGCACGGGAACAATGGTGGATTTTTTTATTTAAGGTATTTTTTCCTCGGAATTCATACAGCTTTACTGAAAGTTGGTATTTAGACTAAGCTCGTTGAAAGAAGCATGCCTTGCCGATTAAGCCCATTTTATTGAAGCAAACGAGGTGTATTGTTAACTGCTTGAAAAAAAAATTTTCCTCCTGTCCATGTAATAGCACAAATATAAGTGACCATTAGACATAATAAAAAATAACTCCACTTTGCTCTTCTGTTGATTAATCATATATGTTGACATGAACGATAAATTTCCCAAGTCAGCCAAATTTTTCTGAAAATACAGTACATCCATTTATTTTCGTTAAAGCAAAATTTTCATTAGTACCGATAATTCAAAACCGGCGGGTAACAGTCATGCGTTCCACCACCAAATGGTAATCAATCTAGTGGTCACCTGCGCTAATCCCCAGCAAGTGAAAATGTTGAGTTATAATCACTTGGATGATGGAAAACAGTCGACTCAAGTATTTGCCACGTTGCGACTGCCAGTAGGTCACAAACGCGTTATAAATAACGTCCCACTTGAAATTAAGGAAGCTTAAACCTTGGAGTATTTGCAACCGCAGGTCCCTGCACAGGTCTTATTTGAAAAGTACACCGGTACTTTCATTGCCCTAACTGGGCTAATATTGTTCCCACCACAACCGGGGCCTACGCAATCGCTTTAGGTGCACAGATGCGTTTTTAAACATCTCACACTGAAAAAGTAGCTTTCTGCATGTCCGAAACATTATACTATTACAAAACCAAACACATCTCCTTCCGGTTAGTACGCATGAAAAAGACACGATAAAAACACCAAAATTTCCAAAATTCCGTCTATAGCCCTTATTGGCGCTCTGAACAAGATCTATTTCGTGATGTTTTCGAAACTGGTTGAAGTACATGCAAAAAATGAATTAGTTTGAGACACAAAAATATGTTATTTTCAGAAATTTTATTGATTTTTGCACATAAGGTCTATTTATCCAAAATGGGTATTTTATATGACGACAATAGATGGCAATCTGCGGCACAATATCTATCACAAAAAAAGTTAAAAACAGTGTAATTTCACGCATGTAGCGGCAGCAACTCTTCTTCCGAGTTAACGCACGTGTTACTATTGGTCGTAACAGATTGTTTTGACAGACTAACGTGCTATTGGAAGTACGTATTACAAGCGTAACTCGTCAAAGTAGTTGGAAACACAACGCTTGCGGACAAACGTCTTTCATACAATAGCAACGTACAACAATACAACTAAAACCAAATATACAATAAAAAACAACTCGAATGCAACGCTTTCCTCTCAGCAGTTTGGGCAGAATATGTGAAAGTGTCCCATGCACCCAGGATCTCCGCAAAGCCACAGGTGATCACAATCAACCATACTGCTTTGGTCACATCGAGACATGACACAGTTTTTAATATTGAAAACTCCAGTGCAGAAAGCGAAACTGTGATCGGGCGTTTTTCAAAGTTTGCAAGTGGTCAGTGAAATCAATTTAAACGTTCATGTCTGATGGAACATAACAAGCTTTGCCGCGCAAAAGCAGGTGAACCAACCGATTACCGAGATCAGACCCGCAGGTGGGCTCTGCTTTTGTTCACAACAACGGTTCCATTCATGTGCCGAAACAAACATGCTTTGTACCTCGTCAACATTGCCGTACCGTCTTTGCCCAAGACGGGCTTAATGTGTTTGCACAGCTTGTTTTTGGAAAATGTCAGGTCTAATTTCGTCACACTGGGCAAATACCGTCTCTAACTTGATATATACAAGGGTTACGCAGATTTCGAAATAGCTGCTTCACAGAGCACATAAAAAATTCAGCTATCAGAAGAACCAGCTTTCAAACGGTCATTTTAAGTACAATTACATGACGCTTTTGTTACAGTTGCCCAATCTGGGAAAATAGACCTGAGCAGGGTTACACTCGTGAAGCTGTTTCAATAAAAACCTCCTGGATAAATCGAATTACATGATTCCACTCCAGTTATTATTCATTTCAAATATGAACGTCCATCTGAGGTTAGGCTAGGTTACCTAATTTTCAAACCCAGGCAGTACATCCCCAAACCATTGCGGTGTTTCAAATGCAATCGATTCGGCCATGTGGCAAACCACTGCAGAGGGAAAGAAAGACGCTATAAATGTGGTGAACCACATAGCTGGACTGTGTGTCCGTCAACGGCGCTTAAATGTTCAAACTGACGTGGCAACGACTCAGCAAACGGTAAATGTTGTCCAAGATACAAACAAGAGGAAGAAATCTTGAAATCAAATTCTCGAGCAACGTAGCTCACACCGAGGCTGTCAAAATGCACCGGGGCTCAGGACAAAGCACCGCTTCTCCAAATCTGTCCATAAGCGAGTTTCCTCCTGCAGCAACCGTAGATCGTTCTACCCATAATGTCTATTTTTCCAATATCAGTTATACAAATACAGTTGATTCCAGTAGTGAAAAAGCCATCATTACTGAAGAACCACCTATTTTTTCAGAACTATACTGAAGAACAGGTGTTTTTATCATATTCCACAATCGAGTCCATTTTTTACCTTTACTTGCTGAAGTAATACAACAAACGATACTGACGAAAGACATAAACGAAATCATTGATAACAGGGGCAGCTGGTGGTAGAATGGGTCTACTACTAGATGCTGAACAGCTAAAATTATTCACACAATAATGGCTTCAAAAATTTTGCAATGGAGTTCCAGGTAAATTTTTGAAAAATTACCCGAGTTTAAAAAATACTTATCAGATCTATTTCTGCCAGATATCAGCTGCATCCAAGAAACCCACCTCAGTGCAAAAAACAACCCTGACCTACCCACCTACACCGTCATCAGGAAAGATCGCTCTCTACATCGAGGTAAAGGGGGGATTGGGATATGTGTCAAGACTGCTATTCTCAGAGATTGATCTTCCTGCAATATACACGAATATAGAAAACATGGGAATAAAAATCAGAGGACTCCCCATCTTTAAACTGACATCCTTCGTCTATGAAATATACCCCCTGGGGAGCTGGCAAATCTTCTCTCCTTACCGTTGTGGTACTCTAAAACAATCAGTTGAATATGGAATAGAGGCTTATTTCTGTTCCTCCGCAACGTCACTGGACCCATTGCTTAAGATACAACATTATGCACTACGGATCTGTACCGGAGCTTTGATAATCACGTCGGTAGTTTGCATCCAACATGCTTGTAGGGAAATGCAACTGGACATTAAAACACAAACTGCTCTGTTTTAAAAATGAAGCCCAACTGCAAACCTTTTCTGATCAACCTAGTTTACTATTAATCACTGACATCTGGCAATAAATTTATCCTAAACACCCTTGACGTTTGTTCCTTTAACATGATGACTAAATATGATTCTGATCTCTCATTAAAATCCGGTGTCCTGAAGATTCACATTTTGCGTGCCTGGTCACTACTTGCACCAAAAATCGACCTGTATGTTTTGGACTTCATTCGCTGTACTGGCTGACACACTCCTGCACCCCTTAGCCGATCATACAAACGCGAAAAATACAGTCAATTTATACATATTTACACAGATGGATCAAAAGCAACGCGGGCCGGATGCAGACGTTTCATTGAACAAATCAGGAAACGTTTGGCAATCCCAATCCATAAACTCTCGTCATCCTGCAGTTCAGAATTACTGTATGCCAATCTTTCTGCACTGCACTGCCTTTTTCTTTAAAGTTTTCTCGTCTTAATTCTTACAGACAGTCTTAATGCTATACAGGCCATAAGAACAGAAACATGGAAAAAATACAGCTTTGTCACTAAAATACATTTGTTGTAAGTGAAGTATGAAATTGTATTTACAGTATATAAGTTTCTCGTCTTAATTCTTGCAGACAGTCATAGTGCTATATAGGCCATAAGTACAGAACCATGCAAAAAATACAGCGTTGTCAACAAAATACATCTGTTGAAAGTCAGGTATGAAATTGTATTTATATGGGTTCCTGAGCACAGTGGCGTTCCAGGAAATGAAATAGCCGATTCTTCAGCATGATTATTAAGGTCGCCGTATGGTCGACATCCTGGTGATGATATCTACATCAAAAATATTCAAACAGATATAAATTACTCAGATATTTTCCCCTACTTCTTCGACTACTGTCTTTACTTATGTAACTGCAAATATGCCAGTGATCCTAATGACTCGGCATACAAAACGTTTTTTTCTCAGATAACAAAATAAGACCAAATGTACATACATGATTCCATCTCATTATTTCGACTTCAGACCAGCAATTGCAGGTTGAACAGTCATCTCTTCAGGCTTGGACTTCATTCATCTGGATTATGCAAACAATGTAACACCCCAGAAACAGCCAATCACTTTATAACTACGTGTCCCAAGTTTCAGTCACAACGAGCTAGGCTCAAAAAAGCAACTGAGAAGCTAGGCATCCGTTTCGAAATTACTTCCTTGTAAACAAATAAAGTCTGCACTGCATACGGTTAATAGAAACTGTCCACAAAGAAGCCGGAAAACTATTTTAAACCACCAAGGAAAGCAGTCCTGGCGCTACAAGACCCTCGCTGTCATAAAGCGCCAATAATGCCACACTGATAATAATAATTGTCGCAGGTGTTTCACAGTGAGAAACAGTTGAAATGGGGGATTGCGATTTCATTTGATCCATTTTAAGAGACATTGAATGTTGCTTGTTTCAGTTGCTGAGTCTGAGAGCCATTCGCTTCCAGAACGACGGGAGAGGTTGTTGCAAGTCCAGACCGTTCATAGAGTTCAAACGTCAGTTTTGTGCTTTGCTTTTGTGTCTTAGCGAATGTTAGTTAGGGCGCTCAGCTTCCATTTAATAACATCTTTTAGAGGTAGTCAGTTTGTCTGGTCCACTAAATTATACTTGCAATCATCGACGTGCTTAACAGCCTCGTATTGTGCGCAGTAATGGAACAAGATGATCCGCTTGATTCCTTTCATTACTACAGAGACCCTCCGCGGAGGACGCCTAGAAAAAGCAAATCCACCGCAAATAATAACGGCGCGTGCCAGAGTTCCAGGAAACAGGACAATATCGTACTTGCCAATTATTCTAGAGAGTCAGTCCCACCGGAAATTATGGAAGTACAGCCCACGTTTTGTTGACAACTGCTTAAGAAAGTGCATCGGGGCTTATCTTTCTTGTGCCTTTTTGGGCAATGGCAACCTGAAGATTAAATGCTCTATTGCGCAGCTAATGAAAACGTTACTCAGTAGCAACAACCTGTCAAATAGATATTTCTGTTCCCGTGAAACATTCCTCTTTACAACCACCTTCGGCTAAGGGTTTGATATACCGCATTCCTGTAAAGGTGCAGGCAGTTGAGCCTCTGCAAGCTTTGCAAGCTCAACACGTGAAATTTGTAAATCGATTCCAGATTAGTAGCACAGACACATCTGAACTCACAGACACGGGAACTGTCCTTTTACGCTTTTCAACACTAGAGATTCCAGGGGTAGACAGAATAGGTTACCTACTATTCAAGGTCCGGCAGTACGTAGCGAAGCCTGTCCGTTGTTTTAATTGCAATCGTTTTGGTCATAAGGAGTCATTGCAAAAGTAAAATCAGGTGCTCCAACTGTGGAGGTGATCATAAGTGGAGCGACAGCACCACAACTACGTCACAATGTCCTAATTGCCGAGATCGGCACTCTGCCACAAGCAAGCAGTGCCCCATACGTACATGCGAGAATCTAAAGTGCTACATATCAAAACAGTACCCAAACTCACATATGCCGAAGCGTGTAAACAGGTCCAGTCAACCGTCTCTGTCGCTACCCAAGCTTCTCATCCGAACACGAGTCTCTTCCTTTGCCGCAGAGTAGCAATCCGGTCACAAAACCGCAAGCGGACAGGGCGTCACGGCCCTGCAGTCTAGCACGTTCAGATAACCACGAGACTGTCATTACGGAGGAAGTAAATAATTCCAATGGACTCTTTGGCAACTCTGTATATTTCCTGGCGTTCCTGCCTGAAGTCATCAGGCAAACGATCAAAGACCTCACCGAGCCGGTCGACGCGTGTTTAAAATCATAACTGAGGCCACCGGCAAGAGAATTGGTCTGTCGGGAGATATGGAACATCTGAAATGTCTCGCCACATAATGGCTCTCATTGTAATGCAGTGAAATGCAAGGTCAATCCACAAAAACTTCCAGAATTCAAGCAGTACCTATCAGGGCTTACAGCGCTACCCCACCTAATGTGTATTCAAGAAACTCATCTTACGGACAAATACCAACCATTCTTTCAGAACTACACCATACTGCACAAAGACCCCCTGCCTTCCAGTGATGTGCATAAAAACAACACTTGAGTTATTACAAGTTAATCTTGCTGGCCCGAGCACATGTCTGGAAGTCCTCAGGGTCAAAGTGGGAGGCTTTGTGATCTTCAACGACTGTAATCCACTTCACCACAACACATGTAAACGGATAGGGGAAATTAAGGACCTTTGGGCCAAACTTTACATTTGTTTGATGCAATCCCTGCAACTTGCCTCAAGTGGCTCAAAGTTGGTTTTCGAAAAGTGCAAAGGGCCCCTGTTATTTTAGTACCAAAAAAGAACCAAATTATATTACAACGTCTGAATCATTTAACTTTGAAAATTGTTGAAAAAGTGGCCCAAAGATCCCCACCTTGAGGGACCAATGGCCCATGGCTAAGGGACCTTTAGATTGCGTTGGTTTGTCAGGTAATTTCATGACAATAATTACAGAGGAAATCAAATTCTCGCTTATTTACAATGAGAAATGAAACTTTTGCTTATTTACCAGAAAAATGAGAAACGATAGTTTGCATTTCTGCAATAAAGAACATGAAATGCAGTGGTAATGCAAGTTTTCTTCATAATACTTATTTTGTTTAGCAAAGAACACGTCTACTGTTTTACTTTCAGGGTTATCCTAATCCTACATGAATATCTNGATTTTTACTANAAACTATCATTAGACAAAGATTATTAGTCCATGATCCCTCTTGTGATGGGNGTGCATGTGATACTAAATAGAAAGATAATGCGAAAAGAGAGTGTGGTCTTCAGTGGTGGGTTTAGGGTTGGGGGGGCCCTAGGCAAGACTAAGAAGGGGGCCCTATGATGACGTCATCATGCTCACCCCCACTTCATTTTCGCGCCCCACTTTTCTGCATTCACCATCACTAAACTGCAAAGTTTACCCCTTTGAAAGTTTCACACCTTCCCCTTTTGAAAAAATGCTTGTTAGTTGGTATCCTGAATTTGTTCACATTCATGTCTTTGTGGGAATCCATGAAACTATAACAAAACAACCAAGAATATTTAAAACACTAAATTTGTTA
>JGI24159J19872_10006021_pt1 | contig 15745 bp, 9 predicted proteins | sample Ectturendosymbi4_FD_19872 | JGI IMG/M metagenome (IMG submission 19872) | reverse complement strand
GTAGCTTCCATTCTAATTTCAGGACTGTTGTCTCTCGGATACACGCGTGATGAGTCGATTCGTGGAGCTCCGTTCGATTTCAGGTTCGCGATGTCGTCAGATCCCAACAATTATTTTGCGAAGTAGGTATATTTTCTGGAGATGTGTCTTGTTGATCCAATGCGCATCATCTAAAGAAATAGAAATTAGGTTAATTGAACGTTTACACTACAACATAACTACTTTGGCTCATGTTCAGTTTCAAAGTTCGTGCGTGCTGAAACAGTTCTTCTTTCTTTTGTACTAATGCCTAATTTTTAATCGGTTCATTCTGTAATAAATGTAGCAGACGATGTTGTTCGTTTTAATGAGGAAGCAAGAAAGCGTAATACTGTATTTTCTGAGAACACAGATCTTGGTATTAGAGAATTTTGATATATAATAGCCGAACGAGTTGCAATGACTGTGATTAACGGAGCAACAGTTGTTTGTTTTTTGCCCAAGTATCGTGTTTGAACTCCTTTGTATTCGAAGACCTTAATAAACTCAAATAAACATTACGCTCTCACGGAGCATGTTTCCACCTTTCAGCTTAACTGCACTGGTCGAAGATACTTTCAGAAAGAATTTCAACAGCAAGGTTGTTTTAGTCTCCCATAGTCTTGGCGGGATCTTCACCACTTGGTTTCTCAACCATCAATCTCAATCTTGGAAGGTAAAGAGTGAGGTAGAATTTTAATTTTCTGACCAACAAAACTTTAGGCAAAGCTGAGCTGCATGCATGGCAACCACAAAGCAATAACAGTTCTTGGCAAGTTACTAAATCTGCAACGCTGCTACTTCCCAGTGAAGCAGCTTTGCAGCACAACACTTGAAGGATCTGGCGCGGTGGCCAATCTGAGGGGAGGCAATTTGATTCAAGCTCCCTCCAAAACGCCCACAACACCTCGCGAAGTAGCGCCACTTTTCCAAAACGCCGTCACCAAAATTTAAATTACCTGGTTTTGTTATACACTATGTTTTGTCTAATTTTTTACCGCCTTCTCCGACTGCCCCTTCCCAAAGCAGCAGATCTAGATCCACTATTGGTCTGACTTCAGTGACATACAACTGCTTCTGTGTCAATGATGACAGTTTTTGTGGAACAGACTTTATGATCAAGGTTTTGGAGACACCACATTGTCCAGAACTTCCAAATTTACCTTGTTTCCAGGACATATACATCGATTCCTTTATTTCTCTGTCAACGCCCTGGGCCGGAAGTAGCGATGCCCTTATTGCTTTAACTGCTGGATTTAACTTTGGCATACCAGTAATTGAAGGGATTCGAGTGAGAAGAGAGCAACGAGGCTTCGAAACAAGTAAGTCTTGTCGTAACCTTATCTACATTAAGATTTCTTCCTTAAATTGTGATGTGTTCTTGGATATAGATAATGTTTTTAAAATTATAGAAAACCAAACACCACTTGCCTACACCTTCATCAGTGTAACTCTTCACAAATAAGCATTGAAAAGTATGTGAAAGGTACTCGACTGAAGCATATGGTCAGAAAACTTTGCTTTCATCATTTACAAATACATTAAGGAGGCCTGCATGAATAAAAGGCGGTATGAAGATGAGAACTGCGATCGTTCAGTCATTCTGCAAGCGTTTGTTTTTCATACAATATATTCATGTGTTTGTTTCTTGCACTTTTTAACCTTGGGTTGGTTAACATTTTCAAGCGATTAACAAAACGTTTTAATAAATTGCCTACAATGCTTCCTTTGAAAATCTACTAAAATTACAGGAGCTTGAAGTAAAAACGTCCAATGAGAAACATTTTATACTTGTCTAATCTGTCTTGAAAAACCTCTTTTTNAACGATTTGTCTCAGCTGTAGTGAACTTTAACTGTCTTGTTTGTCAGTGACTGCTTACTTTTTAATTTTTTGGTGAAACACTCCTGTGTGGGGCTATCAATTCTTTTNATTACGTATTTGGCTCAAACTCATGCTCCATTTCACAGAGNTTTTTGAAAAGAGCACAAGCACGAAAAGAATGCATACTCATAAAGCATCCAGGGATACGTTTTAAGTTGTAATTGTAACACAATAAAAAGTAACAAACACTGCAACAACGCACCAACAACTACTGAACTCGCTCATCGTCTACAGAAACGATACATATAGCTAAAAAACGATGACTTGTGAAAACCATCAGACAATCGAAGTGAGCTGATAAAAGTTTGTAGAAGATGCGGATCGTTTAGCAAATGCATGCAATTTCTTTTAACCATGGCATCACACATCTTGACAAAACCCTTAACCTGATAATGATGCTAGATGCGAGTAGGCTACGTTTACACGACTGCATTATGGATATTAACCTGCGAATCGGGAAAGCAGTTAGAAAATCTGTATTTACAAACAATTTTACAGAAAATTGCACGAAGTAAATAGCTAACAGTTGCGTAGATACGCAACTGTTGTTAACCGAAACTGCTGATAAAGTTGAAATAAAGATAAAAAAGCAAATTACGACTTGCGGCCAACAGCAAGTCTGGAAAACCATAGCTCAAAAGATCACATGATCAGAAGAAAACATTTTGTGGCCGGGTTCCTTCAAAAAATTTTCTTTCATACTGAGGCGAAATTATTTGGAATATGCTTTCAATTTAATACCGCTCTCATCACACAGACACACAAAAAATCAAAGAGTCCGTTATATTGTAAGCAGATCAAACAGCCAACCACAATTTGTTGTAAGGACATATAGTTTACTGTATTTATCTATCGCGGAAATGTCCCAGGGTATCCTGCTTTTGTACAGTGACTTCGGTATGTTTTGTTTTGAATTATTATAAAGAACTCGCTTCAACTTTACCTTCGTGGATGATGCAGAGCAATATTTTTTGTGCTCTTATAATGTTTTTAGTTTTGTAAAAAATGTATACTATTAACAATAAAGTGCATAAAAAAGTCATAAAAGCGTGGTTCGTTTCAAACATCTTCAAGAAACGCAATTCGTATCAAATTACTGCTGTTTGCTGAACATCCGAGTGGGGTCACGCTGAAGAAACAGCAATGGTCAGGTTTTCTTGAATCATGCACATTTCGTTGTAACAAGACTTGCTCTTTTTTCTTTCTTCGACAGACTACTTGCTGCTTCCCAGGGCTGAAGCTTTCTCTCCTGGAAAGATCTTCGTTTACACAGACCGCAGAAATTACACCGCATCGCCACAAGACATAGAAGCTTTGTTTAGGGACATGAACTTCACTCAGGGAGTGAACATTTATCGCTATGTGCGCGATGCTAACCTCCCGGCTAAAATTTTACCCCCTCATCCAGGAGTAAAGATTTATTGCGTATATGGTACTGAGGTTGGTACAGAAGAGCAACTTCATTTCGAGGGCAAGAACTTTCCGGACGAGAAGCCGAAATTAAACAAAGTGAACGGAGACGGTACAGCTGCGTACGAGAGCTTGTCTGCTTGCAAAGGCTGGCTCGGGTCAGTACAAGTCATCGAATTGCCTGGAATCAACCACCAAGGAGCACTAAAGAGTGAAAAAGGTATACAGACGGTTGTCAACATTCTTTTCCAGGAGACCTGAAGGTCGGAATGCTGTCGTTTCTGGCCCCATAGAAACAGTACTTCTGTAGCAATGGTTCACACATTAATGGGTGTGAACAAGGATTTGACCTGCATTCAAGTTGTTCGACATTTACGAATGCATTCATCGGAAAACACGATTTGATTTCGCTTTGCCCTTAAAACATTACTATTTACCGCGTGAGTGGTTGTGACTTCAACGTTACTCGTCGCGATCGCACCACTTCCCAAGAAGTTCATTCAATTTTGAAAAACTTTTTTTATTTTTCAAACACCTGTGTCACGGGATCAGTTATAATTTTTTAGTTCACTTTTGTTGGTTTTACTGATTTATTTCTTGAGTTCGCTGATGACAAGCCCTGGATAACANCTGAGCGAAACGTCGCTTTCTGTTTCAAGAGAAATTAAACACCAATAAATTTTTATGTAATACNCAAATGTGTGATCTGATACTGTCATTTTTTGCGCAATCCTCAACAACAGAAATTCTCAGTATTCTCTTGATTGTCGCATGGCATGTCTTCTTTTTATTCGAGCTTAACCGTGTACTATCAACATGACAGTGCTGACAAGAACGTGTACTTGTGCTTTATTGAAATCTCGTATTCAGTTTTGCAGTGCCTGGTCGTGCTTGCAATACCTAGTTTTATGGAAACCTCTATTTTGTCTTATCTATCAAGTAGCTTTGATGTGACTGCGGAATATATATAGATTGTACTTACTTGAGTTAACATACGTGACTAGACGATTTAGCCATCGTAGTTTACGTGGTTGGGAGTATCTGAATTTTTATTGTTGTGCGCATGATAGTTGAATGCAATGTTGTGCCTGCATCAGGTGAAATATGCATATTTTGGTGAAGCTTTTTTGTTGAGGTTGTTTTGTTGTTTTTGTTTCGTTGTATGCAAAACTTGTGATTCCAAACACTGTAATGTACGGTCTCTGCTTTTGATACGTTTTGGAATAGTGGGTATTACTAAAGCTTAGGAAGATTTCTGCTGAAGAGAGCAAACTTATTTTTTACCCGTGCTCACGTCACCGTATGGCTTTGCAAGCAAACGTGCGTGTTCAACAACGATTGGAAAACCTTCCCTGTTCAACTGCGGATGTTAGATTAAGTGCATTTGTGACTTGGTACTGCTGGCAAGGATCGCATGTAGAACCTCGTCAGCAGCGTGAAACCTTCATGCGGTGACGCTTAAGGACAAAAAGATCCTGCAAAACCAGCGGCAATCTGTAAGCTGGACAAAGCATAGCATTTCTGTAAACAGATTTTGTACAAATTATTTGTTCACCACATTGTAGAAGCCTTCGTTTTGACATGGCTTGAGGTCTTTGTGACTCTGCTGGTGTTATATAGGCCAGGTATGAAGAAGCCGACTTCCTGGCAAACTACGTTTAATTGGACACACTTTGAGTTCTGCGTGTACATCTAATACACTGGTGTTACGAGTTCATTGAATAACAAAACAATTTCTGGCTTCCAATAAATTTGAAACGCAATTGTATTTGAAGTAACTCCGATTCACGTTGGAGTTGACAATGATCGTAATTTTTCTACTTGTTTTCTGCAACCACTAGTTTTTGCGGAGTGATGGATGTCAAAGCATTGGAAGCTTCTTGCAACAAAACAAAAATGATGATTATCGAGTCCTTCGCGGATCCAAAAACCTTTCGTGGTTATATTGCAAATTTAAGCCAAGCTTTGATGATACTAGTGCAGGTTTTCCCAACCTGTGGGCCAAGGAAGGATTTTTGACGCGTCACGACCTGGTATTATTGAAATTCTGCATATTTTGCAAGTTAAACCTTTAATCAAACACGTAGGTAACTCTTGAGCTGCAAGCGTCATTATACGCTCTCTCTCGTCAATATGTTTTAGAAACTACTGCGACATGGAAATTTCCTCGTAGCCTACCATGTTGTGCACAATGTACAGTTGTTGAAGGCATTGTGAGGCAGGCAAAGGGGCTCTTGTTGCCATAAAAACAAAATCTAAAAGAGGGGTTAATGATGAAGATGACTTGATTTGTGTATTATCATGTGTTGAGTCTCGAATATTTATACTTTCTAATAATAAGCAGGCTCAGTCTTCGCACTGATTGTAGCGCACATTACGTTATTGAATGTTGCTATAAAAGTTGTTTTATTTCTGCTCTGTGCACGTGCAACAGTTGTCGCATTGGAGAAGTTGTGCGATGTACAGCGCATTTGGTGGCCCACGCACCTCTGTTTGAGTATTAATTTGGTCGCATGCTTGAAAAGTTGATAATCTGGACTAATAGATAAAGCGTTAAATTATTTGACCAAGCCATGCTTATGGTCCAAGCATTTAAAGCTGAAACATATAAAATACGCATTTTTGATTTAAAATATTTTTGAACATAACCTCAAGCTTCGACTAAAAGCTTTCAAGGTATACTGTAGTTCCAAATTTTGGTGGATCTGCTGAAAGTAAGTAAAAAGAACTTCCGCGATGCGTTGATATGTGGGTTTCGAACATTTAAATCCAATATTTTAGCATTAGTGATAAACTGCTGGCTTCCTCTCCCACAAATATCAGCCCATTACCAAACCAATCCACGGAACATGTGTCATCATAAAAACACAGAAATTGTGTTGCCCTTTCAAACTGGATAAATTGTAGCGTTGTGGAAGCAGCAACGGTATTAACAACTACAACGGTCGGAGATGCCCCCATTTTATTAACGCGATACTAATTTTAACTTTCCCGAGCGCAGCTAAGCAGCACCTGCCCACAGCTGGTGGAGTGAGCGGTCACAACCCGGCCGAACTTCAGTTCTAACACGAACTGTTGCATAATGCCGTGTGACGTCACCTCAAACAGCGCCAACAGGAAGTCATCTAGTTAAAGGAGGCGCGGTGCAGCTAAAAGGCAATGACAGTAATTCTGGTCGAGCGTGGAATCGCTTATTACTTGTGCTGCTGAAAAACCACAGTTCCTGCATTCGCGTCTCCAAAAGAGACTGTTACAGCGGAGATTACACCTCTGTCCGGCTAACTAAACCATATACTGCAGTTGGTACAAGAAGGCGCTGGGAAAGTGGCTATATGGCAGTTTTATTCATGGCCTGAGAAAACTTTTAAGCGGCTTTCGAGAGTTCGTGACAGGATATGACATGCGATGCAGAGATGTCACGCTTCAGACACAAGTGAATTTGACGCAAACACACTGCGGATCGTGAGCTGCTTCATTTCCCCGCAGGTAGCCTACTAATCGTCACAACCAGGGCATACATAAGTGGGTGCAAGAGATACAGAAGATCGGGCCCGGTAGATACTGGGGCGCTGGAGGATGAAAGTGCGCACGCTAAGTTTTTCTGTAATCAAGTCCCAAATTACTAGTGTAAGCCAGTGTAACAATATACAGTATTTCTAAATTTGAGCATGGTAGCTGTTTTATCTACTGTATATTCTGATTACTATACAAACAAGCTGTACAAGTTTCGACGAAGGCCCCAGAAGTTAGGGGTCCCGGAATTGGTCTTCGTAACCCTTGTAAAAATTCTCTCTGAGGCCATGGCCCCAACCTTTGCCAAAAGCTAGAACTTGTTACCACCGCAAGAGTATTACCACTGCATCTTGACCCGCAGTCAACTAGCAGATGATACTGATAGCTGAGGTTTTGCAACCGTTTGTTCAGTTTAAGTTTAGTGAGCTAGATTTTCGCATTGTTCCACACTTTCATCGTAAAGTATTTAGAGTGGAACACAGATTGTCAACACGCAAACTTTGCACAATTTTAGCTCATTGTTTTAACAAGCTTTATGTTGGCGTACGTACCCTGGCTCCAGTTGAAGACTGCAGGTGTCAGCGTGACTTCATACACACTTCTATGACGTATGCGTGACGAGCAATTCAGTTTGCGGCTCTCGGGCGAGCTGCGGCTGCAGCAGCAGCAAAAGCGAGTGGCTTCAACCCTTGCTTCAACATTCATCTTTTCACCCATGAGCTAAAAGCACGCAAGATAGTTGCCTGCAGGTAAATGCTTCGTTATGCGCCGCTGCAACCAGGAGAAATGATTTTATCTCCGTAAGAAAATCAGAGTTGTTTCAAAGATTGCAGAAAGTACAGTACAACAGCTCCTCTCAACCTGTGTGAAGTATTATAATTAATATTTCTCTTTGTATTGGATATACCAATGTCCATAGTAACGACTCTAACAGGAAAATCTGGTAATAATGTTACTGACTGGTTCAACATGTGCCGAGAGATGTATGCATTCACATTTTCTCACCAACGACGAGGAAAGATGGTCGGAATAACAGAAAACCCCATCCAAATTGATGAGGCAAGGTTTGCTGGTCGATGGAAGTAAAACCGAGGAAGGATGCTGAATGGAGACAACGCTCCTCTCTCTGAAGACAGTGACGCAGATCAAGAAAACAACAGAAACCATTTGCGTAGAATTGATGGGTCTTTGGTCTTAAACAAACCATTTGCGTAGAATTGATGGGTCTTTGGTCTTAAACAGACTGTCGGTACTTTTGGGTGGAACGGCGTGACCGCAACCCTCTAATCCCTATTATTGAAGGGGAATGTGCATATGGTTCGGTTATTCATTCAGATGAGCGGCCTGCTTATAGCAACCTAAATGCCATCGGATACCAGCATTCTACAGTGAACCACCAGTAACATTACGTGGATCCAGCGACAGGAGCACACACACACAGGCAATTGAGCCATCGTGGTTGGACGCTAAAACGATGACACTGAAGAGAATGCGAGGTGTTGGTCGTCAGCTGTTCCAGTCTCACTTTGATCATTTTTGCTGGAAGAAGAGAAAAAATTCCAATAATTTATTTGGGTCATTCTTAGAAGATGTACTAAATGTACGTCGCTAGAATAAATGTATGGGAATACTATCTTTTAACTTTCTTCCTATAATGCAGAGGTAAACCTCACGCTGTAGTGCCAGCGGGAGGTAGATCTCACGCTATAGTGTGGTAGACCTCACGCTATAGTAGCACCATACGACCTGGCGGCGTAGCTTAGGTTATGGAAGGGCCTGCAAGTTGTGTAATTACAGTAATATGTGTTTTGGTTCAGTTATTTCTCGGCTGGAAAAGTGGGAATGCTTTCATATTAATCGTTACATAACAGTGGTAAATCTTTTTTCAATATCTCATTGATTTTGGCATTGGAGGGCGGACTTCTGACTCCATTAGGTTCTGTACTAGCTTTGCTGATGAACCGTGATACGATGATCAGTGTATTGTACATGGCTTAGTGTAGTACTTTGTAGAAATTATAGCTCATCAGCAATTCGAAAAAAAATTCGTCAGAAGTATCCCTTTTTCAGAAAAGGACCAAGTGATTTTGAAGCTGAGTGAATTACGTGTGGTTGCATTTACAAAGTTTGCAAAAGAGAGTCAAAATATTTTTGTGACTTTGCGGATATTGACTGCAGACATGGGGCGATTACAGCACAAATGTAATCGATTGCGATTGCTTGCCACATGCTCGATTACGATTACGAATAAACAAAATCACAATGTAATCGATTACGATTACATTGAAAGTAATCACGATTACTATCGCGATTACTTTTGTCTTCAGACATCCTCAGAAAGAAAACACAACACAAAAGCATGATTTGATGTATTTTTCAGGCAATTAAGATATGAACGATTGCAGTAAACGATATTACGAACCACGAAGGTGTAGGAACTGAAAAAAGAAAAATTACCGAAATTGTTTGCTCAGGTATTTGCCCAGTCAAGAGTCAACAAACACTTTAAGTTAAGTATTAAGTAAAGAAAAATAAATCAAGGTTTGAAATGTTTGTTACTGTTGACAAACATCAACATTTCAAATCTTTATCAGTGATGCGACAACTATCAGGCTTGAACACTCAGCCAACAACGCTGAAAAGTCGTTTGTTAGTAATTTCAAAACTTTTGACTATTACTTCAAACTGGGTTACGATGTTTTCAACTGTGTGGTCACCTTTGGATCGTGTGTAAGCGAGCATAACGTTGTGTAACTTCTAATTTGAAATGAAATGAACAGTGATGCCAATATAGCTGCGCATCTGTATATTGGCGCAAAACGCCAAATAAAGCTCACTGGTTTCGTTGAGTTCTTCACCACTATCTGGTGGATGATCTCTGTTGACATGCTAGTTATCAGCATTTGTGAAAAGATGCGGTGAACTTGAGTTAATGAATTACTTTATTCCTCTGAAAAGGTTAAACTATTGCACTAATTATTAGGGCAACCAAAAGTCAATATGCCTTTTCAAAGTTTATGAAACGTCCACAAACCAACTTTCACGCTGATACCATGAGCCACTCCAAAGTCATTAAATCAAAAGTCAAAATGTTTCGTTAAAGTCCAAATTTTCGTGCAGCAAGAGTTTTTCTCTTTATCGATATTTTGTTAAAGGCTACAACAACACACACTGATGTGCTTTTGCAAGTTTAGTTGCAAGTCTAAAATATAATGTTTTTTTGCAACTTTTGACATACTAATGTTGTTTTTCCACTGCTGGACCATTGAATATTAAGTAGGCTAGGTGTGGCGAGGCACAAAACGTGGCCTTAAAATGGTTGGTTTGGTAAATGCTCAACCCATTATGGATATAGAAGCTTTGAAGGCAATAATGTAATGCATTGCATGATGCTTAAGCATAGCAATGTAGAACCTTCTCAGTCTTGTGCTGCCAGATTGATTTTCATCCATGGTTTGTCACCTCTAATTTCGTTGGGTCTTTTACACTTTGATTTTTGTTTCATTTCAACTGAATACGGATTTTTTTCACTTACCGCTTTGATTTCTAATACATGCTTTGTATTCGGCGTTTCAGTAAAAATTGCAGGAAATTGATAAATCAAAATAAAGTCAAATTTTGCAAATTATAAAGTCAAAATTTTAAATTTCTTGGTAAAAAAATTGGTTGCCCTGCTAATTATACACATAACCTACTGCAACACTTGCATTTATGGGTTTACTTTGAATGTACATAATTAAACCAACACCTACCCTCGTAATGTAAGGCTAACTTTTCTGTTACTGAAGTGCCAGTTTAGCCAGGATAAATTATCTCGCTCTTGCTGATTATTCCTAAGAAAAGTTCGTGTTTTCTACAATTGTTTTCATGTCAACATTCGCTAGCAAGTTTTATACTGGCTAAGTTTTATATCCGCAGGACTGAAGATGTGCTTAAATACGCGAAACCGGTCTATCTTTGCAACTGCTGGTTTTACTTGCGTACGTCACATACTGTGACTTCACCGATGATAAAGGAGGAAACCCAGCCTTCAAAACCGCGGTTCATCGCGCATTGACGACGTAGCGCGAAGAATTCCATGGTTAATCGAGAAATTAATCGCCGATTACGATTAAATTCGTAATGTAATCGATTACGATTAATATTACTCAAAAAACTGTAATCGATTGTAATCGATTACGATTGACGGTTACAATTACCCCATGAATATTATTGAGTACCAAAAGCTTATTGCTCACAGCGTAACCAGGTGGCTATCACTTTATCTTAGTTTGCCAAGCATGCTTCAAATGCACCCAGCTTCACATTCATACTTCATGTCCATCCACAAGCCAACTGTTGTTCCGAAACTTTTTTTTGGAAATTCTCTGAGCAAACTCTGTTTAAGACATTTGCAGTCATTTCTGGTTGCTTAAAATGAGCAAGTTCAGAATAATGAGAAGTCCAAAGCATCATTTGTTGAGGACATAAAATCGAAGAACATGTTGTGGTAGACTTAGACTACGTAACGATGAAAATAGACCTAGTACCAGCAGTGCAGTAGCAGAAGAACATCAAGATGTATCATCGAAAAACACGATATATGAGGTAGCTGACGCTATCACTGGAGGCAACGATATTGGCCTCTGGTCCCTCTGGCCAGCCAATATACCAGAAAAATCCCCGGAATATTGGTTGAAATATGAAACAGGTTCTTTTTGACATTGTCATGAAAATCATTTTTTAAACATGATGTTCCACAACACAGAAAAGACAGAAACTTCTCACGGAAATGTACCACAAGTCTTATTCGTCGCCAGAACCACAACGGCGAAGTAGTTGACAGATCTGGCTTTGTTTTTCTCCTTCACAAACTTGTGTTAAATGTTTCAATTGTAGACTGGTGTGCGCGGATAGGAATAATGTGCGCATTTCCTTATTAGAAAAGGGATCTTCGACTGGAAGTACACTCTTGAGCGCCTAAGGACCCACGAGCATTCAATGAAACATCTAGATGCCTCCATTACATTTAGTCGCAGATGTAATCAGTGCCGGATTTAACCTATAGGCTATATAGGCTTAAGCCTAGGGCCTCAAAGATCCAAGGGGGCCTCCAACAAACTGTAGTATGCATAGAATCAATTGCCGGTATGTGACCATTTAGATTAAACTTCGTCAAAAATTTGTGTCTTATTTATTATTCACGAAATGTAGTTCTATTCACCTTTCGTGGTGGTAACGCCAGAGTCTTCCAACGAGTTTCCATGAATATCAATATGACAGTTAGTCAAGCCGCATGCCAACTATTGCGTCGATATACTCAAAACACGCTGACTGCGTCCTGCGCTTGCTGAATCGTACCGATTGTTACGTGTGACTCTATCAAAAGAACTTTTGGCTGTTCATGTTTGAAATGCACCTGATCAATGGCATAACTGACGGGTGGCAGGGGTGCGAACCACTTCGTCCCCTGCCAAGCAAAATTAAAAAACCGGGCTCCTACCTAACTTGTATTTTGGTATTTACTATTCTTTTGGTTTCAGTAGATTGCTGTTTTTTGCGTTTTTCGGAGTGTTTTCCAGTGATTTCGGGTTTTTGTATAGCCGTTCAATACCAGATTTGCTATTGTTTTTCAACTATTTTCTGAGTGTTAGCTAGTGGGCTAACTTCGGCCAAGTTTCCCCTGGCTCGAACCTCTAGTTACGTCATTGCATGTGATCATAGCAAGGTTGTACTGCAGATAAGTGCTATGTGTAGGGTTAGCAGCAGTATCCTACAATAAAAGCATAGTTGTTTCTTAGGTGACTGAGCAATACAATAGTTCTGTCAGCGTTTGTATCGCGTAAAGCTCGATTGGCATTTTTAGATGTGACTTTTTTCCATTTGAATTTTCTTCAGTAAAGTCATTCAGAAATCAGATTGCTGTTGAGTACTTGCGCAAGTTTGTACTGCTCCCATGCTAAGCAAATCAGAGAAATCTTGATAAGCTTGAATAGCAAGCAAAAGCGACTTTGCCAACTGGCAACCGCAGAACTCTATACAACGAGACCGGGAAATAGCAAAAAAATGACAAAAGCGCGTTTGGGTGTGATGCCTTAGATTAATGGTTCTTAGTTTATGCAACCACACGAAACCTTATTTCTTAGCTTGATGGTCACTAAATGCTCAGGCGAAAGGCTCTTTTCAAGATTCAAAAGAATTAAAAATAAAGGGCCGCAATGTTCCAGGAGAGGTTGACCACACTATAAGCATTCGGTACATTAAAAGTGACAAATTTAGACAAAAAAATTGTAATGAATTCTTAGATAATTTTGTTATGAAGAAGACAGGACAAAACCGTTTTAACTGTTTACTGTGTTATGTTCAACCTTACTTGATTCGATGATTGTAGCTTTTTATTTCTTTATACATATTTCAATAATGACAGCATAAGCGAAATTTAAACCAGTCCAGTCGTCACTGTGGGCATTGGTGAGCTCAGCCCTTCCAAATTTAAATATGAAACACTGTAAATCAGTGAAGATTTTATCAAATATTCAAATGTCAAGTCCCCCGTGCGCAAATCTAAATCCCCTAGTCAAGACTTACTGGCGACGGTTCTAGTTTTCAAACCTAACATCTTTTCACGCGACAGTTTAGTTGCGTTCGATTCTTAACAATCTGAAAAAGTAAGAAACACGCGAATAGTGAACCTAACAGTTACAACCATTTGGGTGCGTTTTACTTGACGTGTTTTGCTCGTGTGTGTGAGATTTTTACATCCGTGGTAAGCGAGTTGCAACGTGGTCCTCACGTTGTGCTTTAAAGTATTATGCCCACATACATAGTATATACGTGCAGTGCGTTTGGTTTTTTTTTAACATAGATAAGAAAAACAGATACGATTCTTATAAAAAACGTAGGCCATGTGTTTTGTCAAATATTTGAATTATGGCGATTTCGGTTGGTTTGCCTGTGGCAGTTAATAAGCTAATAATCCTGTTCCCGCTAGCTAAGTAGGATTTCAACAATTCCGTGCAATTGAACGCTTTTGCCTTCGAAGGCAGCAACAAACGCATTGATCGTGGGCACTCCAGTAATGATTTAGAATTTTTTACTGACCGTACTTTCAGAGCGTCATTTTCAGATTTTCGCAAACTGATTAACGCTTTCCGTTAGTTTCCTCGCAACAATGGGAGAGGGGCCTCACAAGTGAATTAGCCTAGGACCTCGCATCAGTTAAATCCGGCCCTGGATGTAATTAATCACTATTAGGAATTGATACAGAACTAGCCAATCAAGTCAATCAATGCGAACAATATTGAAAATCGCCTCTGCCTGCAACGTTTGGTTTCTGTCGTAAAATATAGCTGAGCGAGGACTGGCGTTTGTAGATGATGAAAACGTTGGATCGCCCAGAAAGTTTTTCCAAAATGTTTTCAAAACTTTTTTAAAACTAATCTTGAAAAAAAGAAGATACGATGCTTCTAGCGACTAGTTTTGCAACAGTTTCACAAATCACTAATCCTTGTCAAATACCATGTTGCATCATAAAGTTTTGTTACAGTTTAGTTAACAAATGTGACGTCACAAGATTACGTCATAAATATTAATATTAATGATACGTGGAAATACTGATGACTTCATCGATCATCCCTACCTAAATACTTTATATCTGCACATGGGGCCTCCTATCACTACTGGGCCCCAGGCCCCCCACCATCTAAATCCGGCGCTGATCAGATTTGTACGTCAAGCTAAATGTTTCTATTACCATTGCCTGACTAAAAAAGCGCGATAAACGTCGTTGAATCCGAAACATAGCGAACTGTCGTCAAACTGTAGAAGTAGGACATGCATAACGAAAAATTTTGTTCTCAATGCAGCGAAGAGAGCTTCTTCAGTTTATAACGATAAACAAACACATGTGATGGAGATACTGCGGAGAGATTGGAAAACCAAAATTGTTTTGATCTTAGCCTGTCTTTATCCCAAAATTAGGGGAAATGTTATAAACAAAATTAACAGCCCAGTGAACTACAGATTTGTCGCCAAAACATCAGACATCAGAAATTTCTCTGAAGACACCAGATCTGATGTAAAAATATCAGAAGTGGCAATACTGATGGTAGGTACTGCAGTAAGATTTCTAGAATAACTTCAATTTATCGCAGGCGTTACATTTTGTAGACCCTCATTTTTGGCGACAAGAAATGCCATTCATGCGTTATCTTCTGTGATAGCACAGCAAAAGACCAAATATTCACAAAGAAAGTGTCGCAAAGAATAGTCTAGGTAGCAAATATAAACCGGCCCGTTACAATTCCAAGTTATATGCAAAAAGTTGTACTGAAGTTTCAAAAAGCATTGACATCTGCGAGTTTCAACAACACCACAATTATCCAAGGGACAGTTTAAAGATGATTCCATGAAGAAGATTTCCGTCAACCGCAATTTGTCTGATATCCTCCTGGGGATGCCCCCGCCACATTCCCATGACGAAAAATGGGTTTGAAAATGAAAGAGTGAATATTTGGTTTTCATTTCGTGTTTAAAAATTTCGTTCTTGTTCTAGAATGTGCTTTTTCCGTATCACTTTTCTTTCCCTGCACAGTTCTCCAACATTAATTTTCGATTGATTTAATTTGGTCTGTTGCAAAGGGGTTTTGCAGCCAACCTGCAACAATGGACCTGTAGGTCTTGGAAAGTTGTATTGTGCAATCGTAGAAATAGCTGCACATGATTTTTGCCACATGCCATCTTTAAGGCTTGCACCTCTACAGATTGGATCCCAAGAGTACCAAATCAACCATCATCCAAATGCAAAAAAGCACTGCAAACAAATTGTAGAGCTTGCTAGATGCGAAAGAGTTATGACAACCCGGGCAGAGTTTCATTTTAGCTGGGTTTATGCTTTCTCTGCCACGCCCAGGTCCTTGCGGATCTGAGCAACCCATCCACCG
>JGI24159J19872_10006020_pt1 | contig 15747 bp, 10 predicted proteins | sample Ectturendosymbi4_FD_19872 | JGI IMG/M metagenome (IMG submission 19872) | reverse complement strand
GTTCATGTTAACAGTTTTCTCGAAGTCAGTTGTTCTTTGAACGAAAGTTCCCTTCAACAAGAGCGAAGCAATTGCATTTTAAGTTCAATTCGCTTGTTCAGATTTGAATGTTCTTTGCCTGTATGCACTCCAAATATTTGCATATGTATGGCACCAATGACATCACACACCGACACAGACCAGTGAATTCTCAATAGAATTCTTTCCTAACACTTTCAACAACATGCCAAGTCTTGTGACTGGGGCCTACTATTCCAACTATATTTACTGACTTTCTGCTACCATTCTTTAATTGACGGTTGGTTTGTATTTTCTAGTTATAAACAACTGACGGGGACTTGTGTATCTATTGAAGTAAAGGAAGAGCTACCCGAAAATAGTTTTCTTCAAAAAATTCAGTGTAACCGATGTTGGCTTGTCAAGTAAGCCGATGATAATCATAATTACTGCATCTTGCTAATATTTCAAGTACGTTCAGTTTAAAATGGTTTTAATATTATTTTACTTTGAATTTTGAAGATACGTAGTGTTACGTGAAATCAATTTTCTCATAATAAAATTTACTGGTGGATTCAAACCCTCCACCTTTGTGGAGACAAGTCAGTAGTGTAGGAGGCGGGGGTGCAGGGGGTAGCAGCTCACCCCCAAAAGTTTTGATTTGGTAAAAATCCGCGCAAAATCCGGCAAAATCTGCGGAAATTTGGGAAAAATGTGTGAAAACCTTCGCAAAATTGCTTGAAACCTTCGTAAAAATGGAGGGGAAAAATCAAAATGCAGACGTTTTTTGTTTTGAGGTCATTTTTTTAGTTTTTTTCGGGCAAGTTAGGGGAAATTTGGGCAAGTTTGAGGGAAATTTGGGCAAAATCAATGCTTGATGTGCTTTGATTTGAAAAAAATGCGCCCAAAATAAAATGAAATGCAGTCGTTTTTTTGGAGGTAATTTTTGGAGTTTTTTTAGGGTAAGTTTTGGGAAATTTGGGCAAAACTCCTTCGCACTCGCAAAAAATAGGCCTGCTCCTACACCTATGAGGCAAGTTACTTGAATATAGAAATGTTTAAGTTCGTATCATCGCAAAAAGATGAAAACAGAGCCTAGTCGACTGATTCCTCAAAGTCTTACCCTGCAACTTTTAATGGAATTTCAAAATATGTAAGCAAAATCTGCTGAGTGTTGACCAAATATATCGAATCTGTAACGCACTAAAACGTTTTTCGTATACATATCTTGTTTTTGCTTGAAAAGTTTTGGAGCGAAATGGAACTAAACCATAGCCGTACATTCTTCATACTCAGGAAATGACTTGCAGTTTAATTGGATTCGTGCGACTCACGCCAGAATGAACAATTTTCCCTCGAAATCTGACGTAACAAATACCGTGAACAGGACAGGATGTTCTTTGGCTGTATACTCTCCAAATATTTGCGTATATATAGCAGTACTGACATCACACATTGAAACCGACCAGTGAATCCTCAACAGAATTTATTCCTACCACTTTCAACAACACACCAAGTCTTGTGACTGCAGCCTATTATATCCCCTCTATTATATCGATTTTTCTACCACTCCGAAATTTCAGGATGCGTTCTGTGTAAGTTGAACTCGCACTAATTGAGTATTTTAGAGGTTGTCAGCCGTTCATACCCAAAAAGAAAGGAAAAAACTGAAAAACGTCTTGCTAACTACAAAGGCTTTTTTCCGAAGAGCAAAGTTTGCTTAGAGCAAAGTTTGTACTGAAATAGATTTTCAGTGAAAATACAGTGTGCGCCGGAAAATAAGAAAATGTTCACAAAAATAAAATTTGTAGTGATTTTTTTTATTTAAGAAATCCACTTTTTCCGGTAATCTTCAGCAAAAGTTTACTTACATGTTAGAACCAGATAAAAATATTTTGCATAATGTAAAAATACTCCCGCAATCTTGGTCTGTATGAAAATGCTACATGGAGAACAGCACTAGCAAATGTTTCGCTGAAGTTTCATTGACGTACAATTTTATGCTCACACATGTACTTGTAGCCGCTTCCCGATGAAACGTTGTCGCAAATTAACTTTTTCATTTATATGCAGCTCAAACCTTTGTAGATTCAGTCAAAAGAGATCAGAAAAAAGCCTTAATGTTGAATATCTTGCGAAGAGTAGCTCCCGCGAAAATGCTCTTGGCAATGTCGAATCAATTCGATTACTTTGTGTTGATCCAGGGATTTACGTCGCCGAAGAACAAATTCGTTTCGTGAAGTCATAGTTCAAGTCTAATTGAATCGAAGCACGAAAGTTTTATTGACTACAATCAAGATTTGTGTGAGTCAGAGAACTGGAGTCAGAGAAAATTCATTTCATGTTTAATGAAGAAAATCAAGCAAGTGTGTTACAAAAACGTGGCAAGTAAATCCGCTGTAGAGTCGTGCAAAAAGTTTTCAAAATGATAGTCTCAACTCTGTTGACTGCGCAACAACTTGAAAACATTTCAAATCACTTTGCTTCTAAAGTGTTTTACTGCTTTATTTTTATAAACCCACGGTTAAGTTTTTTAACTACAGGTTTTGTTTTTTAAATGTATCAAACCTCATGTTAAAAACATTATATGAATTTTCTTGCTTCGACATTTTAGTTATTTTAAGGAAGGCTTTTTGCACCTAGTGCTCATACGACACAGTTCTTTACTGAGTAATTACATCTATTCTTTTGAAATGTCGGGTTCGTTTGGCCTTGGAAGATATGAAAGGGTGAGTTTCCGCATTGAAGCAAAATTAACACTGAAATGCACTGCAGCATTTTTCTTTCATCGGGACTGCATATCGAATTCATCGTAATGTGAGTGAGAGAAACATTGTTTTCGCATGACTGGTAGCTAAGCCTAATTATTTTACCTTCTCAGCACCAACTAACCTTCACTCAGCTCATAATCATAATAAGCCTCCAGATGCCACCGCAACTAGAGGCAAATTACGCTTACGCAAGACAATTTACCCTCATAACTCAAGAGCATTTCGCAACTTTTCTCCAAATAGTTGTACAAAAATCTTGGAACAGTATTTTAAGACATTCTCTCAAGCATTTGAAGTTTTCAGGTTTGGTTTGTACTGCTTTAGCCGCGATGTATAAAACTGGAGAAATTCTCGGATTTACAAACAAATCAACAAAACATGCTGCACTTCGCTAAAAAAGTGCTGCGCCTTTGCAAGAAAATGCAAGAATAATTTTTCTTCCCGTGCCTTTGCACAGGAAGAAAAATGCTTTTGCACAGGAAGTGCCTTCGCACAGGAAGCACAAGAATAATTTTTCTTCCTGCGCCTTTGCAAGAATAACTTTTCTTCCTGTGTCTTTGCAAGAAATTTGTATCATTAATTGCGCTATATTCAGGCCCGTCGCCAAGATGTAGCAGCAGGGGGGCCAAAAACCAGAAAGAGGGGCCAAAAACCAGAAGGGGGGGCCACATTTTCAAAATACAGTATTGGATGTATGTAGCAACCGGGGGGCCAAACGTGAAATGGGGGGCACCTATTTCAAATGGGGGGGCCGGGCACCACTGCCCCTCCCGATGGCGACGGCCCTGGCGATATTGTGCTTGTCTGTTTAGAGTGCAGTCAAAGCGGCGTCTGAAGTATTGTAGGATAAATGAAGCGCCGTGAGCCTCATCGATCATGTTGGCATGGTCCAACCAGGGTTGCCAAGTCTAAACAGACCTTTCAAGCTAAAAAACTGCAAAATTCCGCTAGAACAAGACCAATTGCATAGGACGCTAGACCAATTATCCGTTAGAATTAAGCGGATTTAGGCCGCCAGGCCATAACTTTGCAGCTAGACAAGATTAAAATCCGCTAGATCTAGTGGAAAGTCCGCTAAATTAGCAATTCTGGGTCCAAACAGAGCCAAGGCAAACACGGCAAATACAAATTTCTTGTTGTTGGTCTCATTGAATCAAGCATCGAAAAACAGCGTGCGCCGTATTCACTGTTCTTAGTTGAAGAGCTGCCCAATTTCCCCTTGCATTTGATATTTCAGGTTAAGCGAGTGAAAGTAAACACATGTAGTTTTCCTTTATAAGAGTTGTTTTTTATTACCTGAAGGGCTTTTGTAGCTGACTACATCATTGGAACAATGCCCTTGCCGCTTAAAACTACCTACACCAATCGCTAATCAGCAGCAGCAGAAAGCTAACTTAAGCTCTTTCCTTAAAATTGGCTTTTCTGGAAGGTTTTTGCCCGTGTGCTAGACGTGCTGCAATCGAGTTGACAGACCAACAGTTTGTGTCGCTAACTCAACAATCTAAACAGAAGTTGCGGCAAAAGAAAAAAAACGCAAGCCTAGCCAATGTTGACAAATATTTTCACCATCTCATTTTACGCTTGACAAAACTGTAAAACAACAAGCAGCACACTTTATACTGTACCTGTCTGCGAGATTTAGGGAAAGAAAGTTTGCTTTCTACGTGTGGTGAAAAGCAGACAACAGCCACACTGCTCTGGTTGTGTTGAAAGGTAGATCAAACATGCTTTTTTGCGCGCGGTGACCAACGCTGCAGAATACGGCTGCTGCAAGGTACAGCATCGTTAGAAAGTTTTGCGAAAAGGTCAGTTTACAATTGTCCTCATGCGCTGTTGGATATTTCTGCTTAGTGTGCAAGCTCTTACAACCGTCTCGGAGCAACAGAAAGGTAAGTTCGTGTCACCAAAAATCTTGAAAGTTTTAATAAACGCACTGTCGCAATAATCGTATCCTAAATCACGACAGGAGAGACCAGCGCTGCCAAGAGGTAATCACATTCTACAAAATAGCGTTTCTTTGAAGAATTAAGAAGTCAGAAACATTCGATTTAAAGGTTGTGAAACGATTTGACGTTTTGAAAGGAAGTGGGTCATGGGTAGGCCTATTGGATATTATTATTTTACCAGCGGTTGGAACCTTTTTCAAAGTGGTGGGCACAAGTGCACGTCAAATAAACTATGGAAAATTTTGTAGTTTGAATCGACAACTGTGAGGTCACAAGCATTGGAATATGACGTCACTAACTTTTGTCAGTATATTTAAGCAATTTGATGCAATGTTTTATAAACCTTCATTTACTTTAACAATGGACCCAGTAATAATTGTGTTGCTTGAACATATTTAAGCAAAATTCGATACTTAAAAGTGGGGGGCCGACCTCCCATGCGCCCACCAGATCCTTCACTCTTGTATTTTATCCAAGTAAGATTCTCTTTGATCTGACTAACTTGTTGCTCAATTAAGGCTACCCGTGCACTCAGAGCGAGCAAACCTAAGCTTCATCAATTTTCTACGTAGGTTTTAGTTCAGAATATTCCATAATAAAAAAACTTTTCGACCAAAAAGGAGGCCTACTGCACGTCCGATTCATCAAAACTAATCAGTGAAAACTACAGGTCTTAACACGCTACCCTAGTCTACCGCAGTGAATCGTGCGAAAGGAACAGTCATGCCTGCACTTACAGAGTTAGTGATAGAGCAGCCATGTCCAACCGAAATTGATTACAGAGCCAAAAATTATGTCACCATCTTAACCGGGCCGCACATTGAATGGCATATTAATGAGGGCTGCACATTGAACGATTTACTTTGATCGTGCATCGTGGCTAACTAAATTTAGTTAAAGCTAATGTACTGAAAGCGTTCGAATCCTAAATGCAATGGCAAAGACTGTTTGGCACCTTTAACCACTCCATAAGTGTGATTTCGTAGGCACATTCAGTACCAATGGAACAAATGTAGAAATCAGAAAACTAGTAAAACGTTTTGCACCAAGGTGTCAGTGGACATATGGAAATGTCCCAGCACGCAGTACAGATGTGATGATGTGGAACTGAGGACCACCTGCGACAAAAATGTCAAATTTAAGATTATCAAAATAAGGACAGGCTGTGAGTATGTAGATTATTTATATACTACAGCGAAAACCTATACTGGACCGCACAAAACCTTCGTCTGGTCTGCATGCAGCCTGTGGGCCGCGGGTTGGACATAGTTGTGATAGATACTACTCAATAGGCTTATATCCGTCAGTTGCTCAAAATTCTCCACGGATATTGTATCTCATACTACAGACACTAAAGCTGGCAAAATTATGCGCTTTGCGAAGCAAGTACTGACAACATGTTACATGTGCCCTGTCCACAGGTTACCTGCGCCTGAAAGGCCTCCCCAAAGTCGGGGGTGGTAGAAATGGGCACCTTAATATTATACGCAAGGCGAAATAAACTTCCTAGCTCCTCTGTAAAGTTTTATTCCGAATGATAACAGGCTTCTGCTGTAGATATCACGAAGAAATTAGCTGCTTGGCCACTAAGGACGGCACTGACAACAGGATGAGGTTTTCAAAGTTTCAACTAACTCCTTGTTCGTGCAGATGTGGACAGGGGCATCGTACTAACCAAATTATTGGGGCTTTTCAATATCTTTTTCGACGGAGAAAGCATAAAAGTGTTCAACTTCTGCGTATCGCAAATAAAAAATCGACAGTCACACTCTACCCACCTGTGATTGTGAGCATTGTAAAACTTTTAAAATTGCTTTTTTGTTTGTGAAAAATGTATTGGTTAACGTGTTTGGAGTTCAAAAACTTTAAACTTCTATTTTGGGGAAAGACCTTTTTGTTTTGGCGACGGTTTTGGGAAGGGAATTCTGAAACAACCGAGATTGTTTGAAATAACTCGAGATTGATGTTTGGATGAGGCACTNACTACCTAAGANATTTTTCCCATTATGCTGCCAAAATATTTTTCAAAACGTTAAGAACTTGTACGCAAGCTTATAAAAGTGGCAATTGTCAACAACGTTTCCTTAGAATACCACAATATTGCAAATTAGCGCAAGGACAATGCACATCATGTCTTAAATATAAACTCCGTCACAAAAGGAACAAGTTGTTTTTTCAAATATTGCTCTGGCCGTTGTCTGTCTCTACGTAATCAATTCAATAGCTGAGCAACATCCTGCTTGACCAGTAGAAGCATTCAAGCTTAACCAAGCGTTTCTGTGAGGACTACGTCAGATTAAAGTTAAGATGGCATGTAAAACTTATTCCGAAGGAAACCAACTCTGTTGTGGCGACCCAAACAAATTTTGCTCGAATTCTCGTTCAGTGAAACATTCGGGTCAAAAATGCTGCGTACATTCAGAACAAGCGCTCGGGAAAGTCCAAGTTGTCAAATCTATCACTCTTGAACAGCAGTTCTTACAAGATGAGGCCAACCCCCACATATCAGATGACTCCATACATGGCTGAGAAAGCGATTTGAAGAGAGGCACCGAAACTCGAATCATCCGGATTTATTTCTTTGGCGTACGTTAAACTCAAAGATGTGCACCACAACAACTCTCAAACGACTGTTGAACTGAAGGCGGTAACCACAATCAAATCAGCGAAATCCATAAAGAGGAATAGGTTTGAGCAATAGGCAATTTTCGCGATTTTTATGCGAAATGGCGGCTAAAATTGCGATTTTCTACACTTTCCGGATTAGCGTCGTAACACAGCGTGAAACCTGGCCTTTCTAGGTTTTGTGGGCTGCAGATTACGAAAATGCCACTTTTATGACCCTCCCATAGAAAGGCGACCGCATGTGTGGTAATTATATTCAGAATAGCTGTCAAATGGAATACAGCAGGTTTTTAGTAAGTTTCGCACAAGCGTACACTGTCATTCAGTGGCATTACGCACAAACAAAAAATAACTGCTGATTAACTGAAGAAGCATCGGGAACGCAAAGAAACTCTGTAGAAGGGGCAGATAAAGATGTTGAAAGATTGCTTCTGAAATTTTTCAATTACGAGATTCTCTTGAGCATTCGAGTTTATATTATGTATTTTTTTATCGGCACAAACCATGTTCGTCAGAATTTTAGTAGGTTGCCGTAGACCTGCAATCTAGACCGCAATAAGCATATCACATAGTTTTCAGATATACCCCACTTTTGCTGTATTTTCAGGTAAATATCATTTGGGCCGGAAAATGTGACCGCATGATTTATTATTTTACATTGATTTCTTTCGCCGAACAACTGGAAAGAAAAGAATTTTACGCTGCATGCTTTGAAGCATGGAAACCATGATCTGGAATTCAGTTTAACGTGGACTGGACATGCAACAGAATGTCAGAGTAAAAATCTCTTCTTTCCCGTTGTTCTGTAAAAGTGCAGATATGATAAATTATGCAGTAAATGCAGAAATGATAAGTTGTCCTATGTGGTCTTATGTTTTCATGTTGTCTTTGTGTAACATAACCTTTTTTTACTTAACGTCTTGTGTCCCCTACCTCGCGGAATAAGGCAAAATTTTACTTTGGTTTTCTACTAATCCTATTTATTTCACAAAGCGTGGTTGGTCTTTCTTCGAGATATAGCAAAGTTTTACTTTTGCTGTTAATGCTGGGATAATGAAATTCAATTGCTGACACACGTTGTGGGTTATCTATTTAGCTGACCATCACTAGCACGTAAACGCGTTAAAAAACATTTGTCACTATTGTTTGTATTTTACTTGACGTCCAATGCGAGGAACATCTACTGAAATATGAGTAAAGGTCAGGTGAAAGATTTTGTTGGAAATTTACGCGGTTGTGATGTCCTGCAGAGTGTAGAGGAACTTCGTTCTAGTCATAAGCCACCGCTGGAACCGCGTAAAGCACCATTTATTGCTGTACCGTTCAAGCTGAAACCGTTAATTTATTTTCTGGAAAACTTTACGGTGGTCTAAACTGCGCCTGCTTTGTGCATGAACTTTATTGCTTCAGTGGGGAGCGCGCTGTGCATGATGATGATGATGACGTAACTAACAGTTGCAGGATTCAAAGTTGCGAAACAAAAAACCTTTCGTAAATACTCTCATTTATTACGTTATAGAAAAAAAGAAAAGGGCAGAAAGTCTCGTATTTAAGTTGATCACAGATTCGCATTGCGATAGCAAGGAATTCGCTTGTTGAAAATTTGGTGGAATTAAACGCACCACGTTTGAGGCGTGTTGAGAATCACCCCTTACGAACAATAAAAAATTAGTTTGCCGTCATAACTTGCTTTCGTGTAAAAAGCCCTGTCTGCAAAAATTCGAAATAAGCTGCACTGTAAACACTTCATCCCTCGGTGATTTTAGGCATTAGATCAGGGTTAGACAACATTCTTTTTCAAGACACTACATGGCAAACCTCGACTGTGTTGGCGTATTCTTTAAGGAATGTCATTGCCCCAATTCTAACCCCTCTGTGACATTAAAAGCCTGGTTACTGAACCCGAAAGTATATGTTCGCCGTCTGAAATTCGGCGAACTTTCTGCAAATCCCCCTGAAAAAAAAGTGAAGAGCAAGAAAGGTTATTCAAATTTTCTAGAGCTAGAAACGTCAAACGTCAGCACTTCACATTTTGTACGAGTCATCTCCATGTGTTTCAACGTAATCTGCATGGTTTGCTGCTATGCTACCTTGATTGTTTTTTTCTGCTGCTTGTGTGCCAGACAAGGCAGGTCAGACCAACGCAAATGAAATAATCACGTTAAAAGCGCCTGCTATCGCTTGAAGCACCAAAGCAATGTTTCAATGAGTGAAAACATTGACAGCACATACAGTGCATCTGCACTTGGAGCACATGATTTATAGGACAAGCTACCTCCAAATCTCACATTTTCGTTTGGGTCAAAACCAAGCGATGGGTTGAAACCGCTTACCGCAGCATTTTATGATCAAGTGGTTTTCAACCGTTTGCGACTTTTCTACATTGGATATACAGTGCTGCCAGCACCGGTGCTACACCATGTGAATTCAACAACTTTCACCGTCGGTTTTGACGATAGTGGAGCTTCAGCTTTCACTCTGCAATATGCACCAAGGTACGACCCAACCCAAATTGGTTCAGCCCACGTGACAACATCACCTCATACGGTAAGAAAAAAGCAGGACAAGTTTTGTGTTTTATTTTTTTAAATCGGCATTTTTGTGTTACATCAAAAGAGATATAATTTGACAGACGAGTGGGAATCAGTAAACGAATTAAATTTTGGAACGAATAAATTTATATTTGGATACCTGTTGCAACTTAAAAAGTTGGTTTTCAAGACATTTTAATGGGATTTTCGGGAAAGCAGTCAGGTTGTGTTCAAAACCGTGCAGTTTGTATATAGAACCTTCGGGAAGCTGAAGCTGTGTGACCCGATGCGCTGTATCCCACGTGATGAGTGTTGTGCAATACCAGCGATGCCGCGCCACATGAGTCATTTTTCAGTTTTTGTCGAAAGTCTCTTAGCGGGAAAGCTCTGCCATCCAGGATGATACGGTCACGCCCAGAGTTTCGACGCTCCATTTGGAGCACCACAACCTGGAAGATTTTGTCAACCAATTTTTTCTAGAGGGTTGAATATTATCACTCAGTTTTAGTGTAAGCTTACTTTTTCGGTGAATTCGTTTAGTTTACCCCTTCGGTTTAGTGACATTGTTGCTGAGATTCGTCTGATATGATTGGCATTGTCTGATGCACGCAATTACCGAGGTGCTTGCGGCGTACTTCGTAGCTCGTGCGAAACACTGGCGAAACAAATCCACCCGGGCTACGGATTTCGTCGATGTTTAAGAAATCCTGGTGTCAAAATTCTTCGCGGCACCTTGGCCTGATCAGCTACATGTTTTGCAACGTTACGGCTGAGTTCAAGCAGAGACGCCACATAACTAACCACAATGCACGATAGCACTTCGGAGCACCTACATTTGCAAGGTGAAAGCAGAACCAGTAAGAGTTTATTTCCTGAAAGTGCTCCCAATGTGACTGAAAAACAGAAATTAAATTAAACGGCTTTAACATAAAACTGTTAAAACCAACAAAGCTGTTGGTAAACTTCTGATAGGTGTCATTGATTATGTTAGTCAAAACGATTCTAAGCTGCAAACACATCTTGCACTGTTGACCCAAGGTAAGTATTGATTAGCTCGAGGACTCGCCATAATCTGCAAGCATATCAATTTCCTTTTGCCATCAGTTTTTTTCAAGTTAGAGTAGTTTCTTTAGGTTTAAACGCTTTGAAATGAAGCAGTGAAAAATCGAGATGGATTTGACTTCTATGAATGGTGGAATCAAAGCCGGTTACTTCACACACTTAGCCCCATTGCACGCGGTTGACTTCAAAAGATTTGTTTGCACAGTTTGGGGTGTTCAAACTTGCACTGCATGGAGAGGATGATAAAAATCTATCATTACTCGCTATATGAGTTGTACCGCTGGCTTGGACGTCTCCAAATAGATACGTTGTGGAATGACTATTCGCCACGCCTCACCGTAGAAGATATTTTTTTAGCGCATGTTAAATAAGCGATCTATTCAAGTCTGAGCGAACGTAATGCGCTTGTGATTGTCAAACGCAAACGAAACCGAATTTTGATCTGTGAATTCGTGAAATGGCGACCTGCCAGGAAATGGCGCCCATTTCTATACTGTTTTTATTCAGTAAAAGCGGTGGCTTATTTATCCACAGTATGGTAATGAAGGTCATTTTGCTTGGGACCTTGACATAAAGGACTCACTGTCGACCACTTTGATTAAGCAGCGTTACTGAAATCGCGACTTCAGCACTAACCACAAATAGAAGACTTTCATAAGAAGACTTTTATAGATTGCTTGCAACGATGGTTCTTCAATACATTTTTCATCCAGTGGGACGATTGTTGCTACTTTCAACCTTGCAATCTTGTCAGAGAAATACGATATCCACTTTGCTGCTCATCTCTTAAACGAAACCGATGAAAGTGTTTTTCGTTTCCATTTGAATGTTTCAGATGGTTAAGCTGGCGTCCTACGTTTAGGTCCTGGGTCGGTCACTTGCAACCACCGTCCAAACATAAATTCTCAAGATAAGGGAAGGTGTCAGTCAGCTAGTGAGCTAGATGTTCCGAATCGACAATCGTGTCCACTTCTTTGGAACGCTAGTACCGCGTTCGTAACACCGAAAAGCAGTAACTGAATTCCCATAGGCGGCCTGCAGTTTGGAAAGCTGTGATAGGTCTTCTATTTTCAAGCAGCTTCAACTGATGATACAAGCTTTCAACCAGGCCTGAATGGATCTTTACTGGACTCAGTGACGTAGCCAGTCCAAAAATTTGGGGGCTGCCAAAATGTTCGATTTTAGGCGAGCAACAGTATGTTTGTTTGGGACGCCGCTTCTCAAAGCACAAAATTACTAGATACGCTAAAAATTTGGCAGGTCATAGCCCCTGCCCTCACTGGCTATGCCTATGGCTGGACCTAACAAATATTTAGAAAAACCTATAACCCATAATATTTAGCGCACTACTGCAACCCTCCATGTATTCCTGATGTTGCTTGTGGGCATCATATTCACAAACACGAAATGCTGNTATTTGTAAATTCAACAGAAAAATTAAACTTTTCCGTGAAAAACGTAATTTTCAAGATTTCCCTGAAAACATGTNACATTTGCTAATGTACTTTTACTCCCTTTTATTTGNTGNTGTCTTACCCCAACACCCATTAGGGTAAAATTCTATATGGGTTGGTAGTGACCCAGTAAGGTGAATGTATTGAAATCTCCGTTGGTCGCTTGCGACACAGTAGGTAGGAATGAGTGATGATCAACTTAGGCGTTTGAATGTTAAGGTCGAAGTTGGAAAGAACAAAGCATGTTGCCAATATTTGCACTACTTCTGTAGTGGGAAGGCGTCGAGAACGGTAAGCAAAGTCTGGGAAGAGTCTATGCACAGGCATTTTTGCCAGCATTGTGATCAGTACCGACAGGCGGTTGCGGGCGCCAAGGAGATTTGTTTGCTCGTGCAATAACTTTCTCATACAGCTTGCTTGATTTCAGACTACTGTATGAGTTCTGAGTGGTTTGCACTGCATCGACGAGATGGTACACTGTCACCGGACCAGGGTTGTGTCGTTGGACAAAAAAACGACTGCTGATGGCGTAGGCTTGATGTGCCATACAACAGCTCCGAAATGCTTGCCATTATGTCACTATCCTAACCAGGGCCGCACATTCAGTGATAAATTAATGAGGGCCGCACATTGAATGACTTACGTTGATCTTAGCAAACTAAATTTAGCTTGAGCTAATGTACTGAAGGCGTTCGAATCCTAACTGCAATGGTAATGCGATTTAAAGCACAAGATATTCTGACACTGTTTAACACTGACACACGAATCCCAAGTTCAGAATTGCACAATTTAAATTAACATACAATCAGCAAACAACAGTCAAATGCAATCAAAACAATCACACAATCAAGCACAGACGCGCCCTTGAAGATGTTTTCGCTACCCTTTTAACAGAATTTAGATAAATTTGGTTATGTACCAATTCTGGGGAAAAACTCAACGAAAAATGAGATGTCTGGCTCGCTCACAACTTAGAACACGAAGTTTCTCCCAAAAACTTCCCACGAGACCATAGATGGCGTTTCAGGCTTTTGCAAGAGTTGAATAGAGCTTTTTCATCCCGAAATGAAATTCAGATAAACAGCTCACGTGGCAAAATACCGTTTGGGCGTGTCACAGCAGTTAAAATAAAAGTTTTCTTTTTTCTCGCGAGCTGCCATTTACAAGCTGGTGTTGGCGAGAGCTAACTCCCCGCTACGGGTTGGCCACACCCAGTACGACGAGCTGCTTCAACCTTTTTCTCACTCTGGCACAAAGGTCTGTGTGACGTCACGTTTCAGTTGGTAAGGGTTTGCCCTTCGCCTGGCTGTTCTTTGCTTGTGGCAGCTACATATTTTTTGATTGATTCGGGTGTTTATCTCGTGGTACAGGTTGCAACAGAGGTTGGTTTGAAACACACAAGTTGCTTTAAGTTCAGCCTTACCGCAAATCGTTGAATTTGTTCCCTGTGCTTTTGTGCGCGAGCCAGAGTGTGTTTGTTCTTTATTTTAGCTGAAAGCATTTTTGCAAAGCGGTTTGCTTAGTCAAGCTTTCCCAGTTGGCCCGCTGCAAATGTGCAGTTTGAAACCGAGCGATGGCTGGACTCCAATGCTGTTAACAGCGCGTGTGTGCGTTTACGGCAGTGGTTTTCAACCTGGGGGCCGCGACCCCCGTGGGGGTCGTTTGCCTTTTTTAGGGGTCGCGAGAGCTTCTGATGAAAATATTCATAATTCCGTCTATACTTTACATTGCGTATGTGGAACCACTTTTTGTCGTATAGCCAAAATAGTATGATCACCTGGTACAAATGATATCCTAATTTTTTATTCAAAATTGTTTTAAGTGTGGTTATGACCATTACAAAGTTTTGAGTGTGATTATGAACATTACAGTACTGTTGCGTTTGGCAACGCACGAACAACTTTGTGAAGTATAAATGTGCTGTGTTTGTAAATAACTTGGGAGTTATTCTAGTTTTCAATGAGTCGTGCTGTGGAGTGATTTGTACATGGCACGAGTCTCTCTCACTGATGCTGCTGTGTGCATTAATTTAATGAATGAGTCTTTGTTGACTTGAACATAGTGATATCGTGCGTTAGTTTTTAGTCATTGTGATTTTCTATTGTGCAAACGCAACTGCATTTCATATGCCTGACTAGAAATATTCGGAAGAGGGTCGTTAGCTTAAATTGGGTTGGAAAATGGGTCGCTGCATGAAAAAGGTTGAAAACCACTGGTTTACGGAAGAGCACGCTGAGCACTGCGCTGATTCTTAACAATACTGTACATTGCAATCTGCGCGTTTTAAAATGTTTTTTTGCGTGCGACCAGTTTTTACCGGTTAAACATTACAGAACGCGTTTAAACACAACAGAATAAAATAAAAACACAAAGCTACACAAAAATGTTTATACGATTCCCGTTTAAATTTATCAACACAAAAACTTCACGAAACGATTTTACCATCGAATGCAGCAAATGAAGACTGCATTGTCCAAGCTGCAATGACAGAAATGTTCAAGTCACGCTCCAACGCAGAAGCGTGTGCAGTTTCTTAGCTGATGCTGAAAAATAACGTTCGTTAAAAGATTTTATTTACAAGCAGACAAATTAGCTTTTCTGGTGATTTTTATTATTAGCCGACGTTTCGCCCACTTTTTCAAGTGGGCTTCCTCAGGGCAATGTTTTTTAACCACGTTACACCTATTGTTGCATGTTGGCCGAGCAAACTCCGAACTTTTTTTTAGAACATGCTCGGCAAACAAATTGTTGTATGCAATACTAACAGATGTGATAAAGTGGCACTGAAGACCACCTGCATCAAAAATGTCAAATTCAAGATTTTATCAAAATAAAGACATATTGTCAGTATATAGGATACTTTTACTGCAGCAAAAACCTAAACTGGGCCGCACAAAACTGTCGACTGGGCCACATGCGGGACGCGGGTAGGACATACCTGCTCTAAGAGAACTTCACACTGAGCAAATATTTCTTTCAGTGCGCATGCACTTCCGCAACCATGTAGACACACAAACAATGAAGCGTTTCAAGTGTTACAAGGACTATGCGACATATATAATATACTACTGTACATTTTAAATGTTGCAAGTGCACGAAAGTGAGATTTCACTGCACAAATGGTCTGATGGTACTGCGCAATACTTTAGAGGGAACACTGATTGCAGTCTTTGCTTATTTTTCGAAGCAAGGCTCGACCTGAGTGTTGTTTTGCAGTTGAGAGCAAACGCCGGGTGAAAACCTTATTGGGGGTTTTGATAAAAACATCAAAAAACGCTGATGACCTCGTCAATATGTGCAACTTGTCTACGAAAGCGGACACAGGCTAGTTTGGTGAAGCGGGATGCGACATCAATTTGTG
>JGI24159J19872_10006019_pt1 | contig 15750 bp, 5 predicted proteins | sample Ectturendosymbi4_FD_19872 | JGI IMG/M metagenome (IMG submission 19872) | reverse complement strand
CTATTGCTATGCACAGAAGATGATAACAGTTGTTATCGAAACGTTTGCAAGATGTCAGTTGTATCGTTTGCTTTGGCCGTAGTATTTATTATAAGAGTTGTCTATTGTTTCTCAAAGAAATAGTACCTTTAAAAAGTAGTACAACCATGCAACTTGATTCCTCCTTTATATTTTTGTGAACTATAAACAAAATTCTAAGGATGTTTTGTTCAGTAAAAACAGATGAAGGTAGCGATGGCATTGCTTCATCTCTGTCTCAGTTCACTTAACATACATTTGCATGCTTTCTCAGGCAAGTTCCCATCAGATACATGCAACACGCTTTAGTAGCCAATAAGAAGCGTCTAGTTCACCGGTGCAAAAATGCAGTCGGGCACTCGCGCTGCGCGATCGAAGGCATGGAGTGCGCAGACGTTTTTTACCTTTTATATTTCATGCATATGAATGCCGTATGGCAAAGCTTATATGCGTGCGCTACTAAAAATTGCTGCGCGCTACAAACATTCACAGAAAATTTTGCACCGCTGGTCAGGTTACAAGATTTTGATAAACGCGCTTTTTGTAATTTCACTCTTTTGGCAACCCACTGCCTTGGATGACCGGGACCGTCGCCTCGTTCATGCCCCCTATGCACATCCCTGGTAACAACGATGTTTAAGTTTTATCGCTGCTCTAAAAGTATGTGCACTATTGCACTCTGCATGTGGTGTGAACGCTGGATCCCCGTCCCATTATGACAAAACTATGAAATGATGGGGAAGTCGGAAAGTACGCAACCCTGGCGTTCTGAAAGCGTTGTGACGTAGTCGTGAATCAAACCAAAAGCGGGCGCTTATTGCTGGAGACAGAAACTCCGCCTTGGACCGTCACTTAGGTTCATAATTGCTGGCTTTGCGAACCTTGGTGATCTTGATGAGATTTTGCAAAGATATTCGACATTTTCTAAATTGTAGTTATTAGCATCCGATGACATTTGACATTTCGTAATTAGTTCCTAACATTCCGACCTCAATTTGGCGCCCCGAAGTGCTGCACCCGCGGGCAGATGTCCCCCCTTGTTACGCCACTGTTCACACTAGGGTCCTGCGTGGATTTGCGGCTACCCGCATTTGCCTGATGGTATGGGATAAGAAATTCTTTGTGCGAGTAACTGAATGTTGTCTCAATGCATGTGAAAGTTGCATGAGCAAGAAATTCAATGCTGCAGAGAGCTTGCGGTACAAGGGTGTAGCGACAGTGATGGATTAAGGAAGGGCTGGGCCCGTAGCATATTAACAGCGCGAGGCCCTAAGTTCAAAATACACTTGAACAAGTGAACAGCCGTTAAATCATAGCTTATGTGCGCATGCATGTGACTACCATAAAGCATACTGAATTTCGTGTGTACGAAAAGCCTGGTCTAAACCAGTAACTGGTAGACATTATGGGCAATACAATTTTTTTTTACCAGAAATTACATGTAATAGGCATCTTTTTACCAAGAAAGAACACATTCCTGTACAGCTCACAAATAAAGTACAGAGACAGTAACTAATTCTTTAAGACTCATCAACAAATTGTTTTATTTAGACCAGGGGTGGGAACCTATTTGCTATCATGGACCGCATGAAATCTGCAAATTCGTGGTGGGCCGCAAAATAAAATGATTTTTTCCGAAAATTCGACCTTTATCTAAGTAAGAGGAAGAGTGCTCTTGAGTTAGCCTACTATCTAGGTACCTGCTTACTATGGAGCTTTCTTCTGACGCGATGTTGTGCTCTAACTTGGGTAACGCAAAGTGTGATGCGTGCCATATCAACTGTTCAGGCGGGCCGCATTAGGCCTGCCGGCCGCAGGCTCCCTACCCCTGATTTGGACAGTGTAATCACACAGTATACGTTTCGATGTCGATTGTCAAGAGCAGAAAAACTGCTGCTTACGTTTCCATTTTTTCGATTTTTCCGTAGCGACTTTGTTTATGATATTGGTGGCATAATGTCTATATCACATAGAAGTCCCTCCTCTGTACTCTTTAGAATAATATTGTTCATCTTGTTTTGTCTGGGACTCCTTTTCTTCATTCTACCATTCTGCGTTTAGAAAATGACCGTTCTCCACTGTAGTTTCATTTCACACATTTATTAAAGATGACCACAAGTACACTACGCAATGACTGGTGAATAGACACCAAATCCAGGGCTGCCAATGACATTTTTTGGAAAACTTCCTATAGGCTCACCCAAAAACCCAGATTTGAACGGAAAATCCCAGGTAAATACAAAATTAAGTGAGTCTTTCTGCTATATACCATACCTCAGCATCTGTAATCACAAAACCTGCTGGTGAATATATACTCCGCTGGCGTTGCGCTGAAGTGCGCGATTCACCACGAACGGAATACGCGCGAAGAAAAACACCATATATATGCGGCCCGAACAAGCAATAATAAAGTGATCTTATCGGGTGGGCTCTATTGTTGCTTGCTGCCAAAGTGTGAAGATTTGCGCACTTGCCGCTCGGGCTTTCCGATCGCAACAAAATGGTACTGTGACCAGGATGTGAAGGTCGTGTCGTGTGAAACCTTCGCAAAAAGAACTTGCGATCGGTGTGGTTCGTTGTAAAAAGGAGGGGATGTTGTTGTAACCAATTTGCTGGCGTTGCGCTGAAATGCGCGGTTCACCATGAACGAAATGGGTGCGAAGAAAAATACCATGTATATGTGGCGCGAACAAGCAATAATTGAGTGATCTCGTCGGGTGGGCTCTATTGTTGCTTGCTGCCACATTATGAAGCTTTGCGCACTTGCCGCTCGGGTTTTTCGATCGCAACACGGTAACCTTGCTTATGAATTTTGTGTTTGTCGAAATTATTATATCGCAGTAAAATAGAGTTGTTTGCATTGCTGACGGTGATCTGGCATCATTAAAATTAATTAAATATTCATTCCCAGTGTTCTCCTGCAGCTAACCATTGAAATCTGCATCTCTCAACCACTCTTATACCTTAAAATTTCTGTGTGTAACACGTAATAATTTTTGGGCTTGATTCATCAGTATCTCTGCCACATGAACTCATTGTGCTAACCTAATATATACAGCTTACATGTTGTCAGTTGTTTGTTCATCAATTATGCTGAAGAGTAAGGTATCTCGTTAAGGCAAAATAAAGAAACATGAGGCTAGAAATAAGAACTGTAGTAAATCATAACCGCTACGCAGTTAAATCCTAAAACCCCTGATCTTCACAAGAGTTAACCCAGAAAGGCATAGGAAACTCAGATCTGGGGGTAAAACCCAAAATTTGGCGCCATTGGCCAAATCATTTTGAAAGTGCCAAAAAAGTAACGAAACTCATAGATCAGGTCAATGTGATGTAATAACATTTTCTGAAAATGCTATTCATAATAATACAATCAAATAACATGTGGAAATTCCTGCAATTTCGCCACATTGCTTGATTGGTCCCAAAATGATGCAAATAACTGTAATATACTTTAATTTTCAAGTAATCATAGTCTAATGTAAAATCGTTCAGTTGAAAACTTTCGCTTAATTACATATGGCAAATTTAGCAAAATAGTGGCTTTTTGGACTGAAAAATTTCTATATATGTATATATATATATAATCAGGGGCTGATTTTTGTGGAGGCGAAAGAGGCTGTCATCTCGAGCCTCCCTTTTGAGGGTTTGGCATTGTTTTGGTAAAAAGCTTATGAACCAATCTAGAGGCACATTTTATAAGCTCGGAAGCAAGTCATACATTTGTTAAAAGAAAATAAAATTTATGCGCAAATGTGCCAAAAGCAGACCCTCAACACGTTTAATGTCTAGAAAAAAAGCAAATTTGAGATCAAATGACTTCAAACAATTTACAACGCGAAATGGACGTTCACGCAGAAGCAAATTCCCAGACAAAATTAAAAATTAAACTTGCTTTCAGCGAGTAATGTTTTTTTATAGCATGTGTAAAATATAAGGCCTCTTTCTGAGAGTTTGCCTCTGGTACTTAAATTCTTATATCCACATATCATGAATAAAAATTTAATGCAAAGGACAGCGGGGCCCCTAAAAGCGCGGGGCTCGTAGCAATTGCTACATTTGCTACTATTGTTAATCCGGCACTGTGTAGCGACATTATCCAGTGGTAACAAGACCACAGATTGTAGTTTCAGGCACGCAGTGATCTTGTAATGTAAGATATACATGAAGGTGAAAGTGAACCGGAAGGGAACGGAACGCTGTTCTGCTAAAATAATTATTGCCTATACGGCGTTCCGCATAGAGTTTCAAGTAGGCTGGTATTATTAGAGTTTCAAGTAGGCTGGCATAATCCCGTCAGCTGACGCAACAATAACTGTACCTGAACTTTACTAGAAGCAGCTTTTACATCTTATTTCCTGCAAAAGGTGTCATGAGTTCAAGGCAAATCATTTCTAGCCGTCTCTACGTTCGTTAAAGAGGAACTTGTTCACTCGCTAGCCGAGAACTTTTAAACAGCGGTGAATAACCTAAATAACGTACATTTTAATTATTTGAAAAATCCCAAAAAGCATTTAAGCCCGCCCAGAATGCCCTCGCGGGCCATATGCAGCACTCGGGTTTGATACCCCTGATCTAGACGTTTCGATGGGCTAAACAACAAAATGTAAGCTGACCTCGACTGTCCTTCATTGTAAGCGGCACGAAATTATGAAAAAACTTGTAAGCCACGGTTTACAATCGAATAAATACAGCATACACTTTTCCACGTTTGTTGCCGAATTTTGGCTGTGCAACATGCTCAGAAACGTTCTACTTCTGCCACAAACTGACAATGATTTTTGGTGGTACTGCCCAGTGGGCGCACCTGAGAGGGAATACTGCTCACCGCTGCCTTTTTCATTAGTTTCATTGTGACTGTTTTTGTTCGGATATCGAGGTAGTTCAGAATAAAGTAATATGTTTATGAATTGTAACAACTTTCTCAGTGAATGCAGCGAGCACGTGTAGTAGTAATTTGTATGACATCAACCGGGAACCTGTCACAAGAGCCCCCTTGAAACGTTAGGGCCCTGTAAACGATATACAGTATTAGTTTCAGGTTTGCTATTTTAGGGTGTGTAGATTGCAAATACAGTATTCGCAAGTAGGCTATAGCATGAGGCAGGGCCGTATTTAGCAAGTGCGGGGCCCGATTGGAAGCACTTTTGCAGGGTCCCACTCAGTGGCCAGTGCAGAAACTGTTTAGGAGGGCATCAAGTCATGATGCCGAAAGAGTGAGGTCCGAAAACGGCATTGCCAAGCTAGTGGTGTCTGGTGCATAACCCCAGGTTCATTTGTGGAGTGGAGAATTTCCATGTCCATTCTACGAACATCTCCGCAACACCCGATAAATCCGTGAGTTGCTACACTAAATACCTTCTGCCTGACCTGGACCACCGCGACGAACGTCAGGTCAATTGGCCATGTGTTAAATGAAATTAGCAACACTGCTTGATATATTCAGCCAGAAAAGATAAGATATAACACCTTAGCAAAAAAACAACAGACGAAAATTGTGGCAACAGAACATCACACAAAAACTACAAAGTTTATGCAACATTGTATTATAATGCTGCGCAATTATGGCAAAACCGAATGAAACAGTTAAATGGGCTGTGGAATTGGAACCCGAGTCCAAATAACTTTGGATGGTTGTAGCTGGAGCCGAATCCAAAAGCTTTTACATGGTGGAGCCTGAAATTTGGGTTCCGGTAACGTTACACTGTCATTGGGAGGAAAGCGAGTTAACTCATTGCGGGACGAGCGTGGTTTGTCGTAGGTGTACATAATATCCTAGTTTTCATGGTCGTTCGAAGGGGGTGCATGGGGACCTTGAACCCCCTGGATTTTGAAATTTGAAAATATTCTTTCCCTAGTTCTGAGTTTGTAAAAGAAAAATTTAGGTGTTGTTTGCCCCTTGAAAAATGCTTTTGGTCACCACCTGCAAAAATCCACTATTGCCCCCATCTGGAAAAAAGACTTCCTACGCCCAAGTTCGTTTTTGTGTGGAGATCAGGGGTTCGGTTTTGTGTGTAGATCAGGGGTTTTCAAATCTTTTTGCAAAAGTTCCACTATCCATTAAATATATCATTTTGCGACCCCTTTTATGTATGCTGGTGTAATAATACGATTGCACAATTCCGACAATTATTCTCAGTTTTCAATGTACCCACGGGCGTAACGACGGGGGGCAAGGAGAACACAATTACCCGGGCGCCGAAACACTATGGGGCCGTCAAATCACTGCGGGGTGCACCAAAAGTCCTACCAATGTCACAAGTACTTTTTTCAATACAGCATATTTGCTTCCGAAAGATCTCAGTTCCAAACATGGGGGTGCCAAACTTGCTTCTTGCCGCGGGCGCCATCGCCATCAAACCTCGTTACGCCCCTGAATGTACCAAATCATTTTGGAGCCGGAACTCAAGCCAACATCTAGGTATTTTTTGACATTGTTAAAGTCTTTCTGAAAACTTTGATTTTTACTCAATTTTTGTTCTTTTTTTGAGATCGTCACAAGCAGATTAAAAATGGTCTTTCAACTATCATGTGATATCTACTATAATATATGGTTGCAATAAATTAGTATTTAATGTAAATATCATTGATCGCTAAATATCTTCTTTGCCTCGTTTACTTCAAGGCCGGCACAAGCCCCGATCTTGTCAGGCACATCTTTGCCTATAACTCGCCAACCACTAGAGCTAGAGAGCTCTTCAAACCCTGTAAACATGCGGAAAGTCTTAGTTTCGATTTTTAAAATTTGGAAGTTTAGGATTTGAACTTTTTTGTGAGTGACGTCATAATTGGTTTCGGTTTAGGCTTTTTCGGCCCGCATCACTGGCTGGACTGCGGAGACAGAGCTGGGCATTTTGCCTGGAGCCGGAGCCCTGAGCTCAAACTAAAAATCAGAAGGAGCAGGTGCTCAGATTAAAATTTAGGACCGGAGCTGGAGCTTTGACCATCTGAGTGGTAGTTACGAGTTATGACAACAGATTGCAACAATGGATCTGCAAGCCTTTGGTGTTTCCTTTGTTTAATCATCGCTAAGGCATTGGCATCGCAGCTGGCAGTGTTGGTTGTGTTACTGGTAGAACAATGGTTCTCAAACACTCTTCTAAGAGCCGCATGCAGCTCCGAAGCATCCTTTGTGCAGCTCATAGCAGTCTCTGCAACACCTCTGATGTTTGGTGTTAACAGACTTCGTTGGTGCAAATAAAATAAAACGTGTCAAGACTTGTGTTAAAATGTTTAGTGCGGCTCGGCAACGAAATTGCAGATCTGGATTTGGCTCCATTTAGCGAAATAGTGCCGCCATTGTACAAATAAGAAAAACTTTAACTGCCACTACATCTTACTTTCTAGTCAGAATGATCAAACCAGGTCTGTACTAGTGTAGCGATCTAAAAAGAACTGAGCTATCATGAGTAGGTATAAAATATACTATCCATAGCTTTTGTAGCTGTGTAATCATGCTGGTAGCAGGGTGTATTTTTGATGTATGATGCCATTGCTGATTTAAGCTTGAAAAGCACAGCACGCAATTGTCAAGCAGGAATTTTTATTAGAAACCGTTAGGCCTACCAGCAAGGTTCACTAAATTACTGCCGAAATTCACTAGGAAACATTACGATTATTAGAAAGAGTATAACATGGGAGTTATAACTAATTGGTGGCCAACTAGCATTGCTTTGCATAGCAGTACATTATCAGGAGTGTATGAAAAGGCAATGTAAATAAATGCAGACTTTTCCTGAAGTTGCCATATGTGAAAAAAAGCTGTGTTTCCAACACGGTAACCAGTCTTATTTTCTCCTATGCTTTGCAGGTTAAATTGTAGTTTACTTTGCGATTCATCACTGCTTATTATGAGTGCAAAGGATAAGAAATAAGTTTTCAGCTGTTTTAAAAAAGTCGAATGTGATTTTCTTGCTGGAAGTCATACTGTTTCTTTGAACAAAAGACTTTCAAACACATCTTTGCATTTGTGTTAATGTGTGCATATCAGAAAGAACACATGAAAGAGGTAATCGACTGTGTGTCTTTCGCTCTTTGCATGGTTTGCCCGGGTTGCGCTGCTGTTAGCTGGAATTGCCAAGACCGCAACAGGCAAAGCATGCAACGAGTGCAAAACACTTGGTCGATTGAGACTGGTCTGTGTTTATATACTCTGACACAAATGTATTTTTCCAAATTACCATTTCCTTGTTTCTGTTCGTTAGAAATAACAAAAGGTTCTCAGGCATTGACGGCGAAACCAGCGTCCAGGGCTGTGGAGCCGGTTTCAAATTTCAACCTCCGGTCCAGCTCCGGGCATCTAAATTTTTTGGCTTCAGCTCCAAAACCATTTGGTCCAATAAAAAGCAAAAACGTGCAATTATTTGATTAACTTTAACCGAAACCCAAATTTCAGGCTACGGCTTCAGCCATTCAAAATTGCTTGGGGACAAAACCAGTGAGTATCTTTCCAGAATTTCTTCAGATTACCGTTATTTTGAGTTACGTTTCTGCTAGTTGCTGTTCGCTGAATCGTTTGGACATGCGATTGTTGTTTTTTTTGTGCTGATTTTCTCATCGTAAGGGCGCTGCTTGTGAAAAACTGCCAGTACTAAAAAACGTTTGGTATAATCTCATTGTTTTGTGTACTTGATTTAATTCATTTTCCATTCAACTTGAGACACACCAAGTATTTGAAAATATTCATTTGTGAAAACGAACAGAATCCGGAGCCATGAAACAATGGAGTGCCGGAGACGGACTCACAAAAACCACGAGCTCCCGAGCCATTTTCTTGAAAAGAAGAGCTCCAGAGCCAGAGCTGTGTCAATTTTACGACGGCTCCGCAGCACTGGTCACCAGGCCGTGAGCTCCAACTCCAAGAGGCAATTTTGTGTTTCTTTCCTTGGAAAAAAAGGCTAAATCTGTATCGCTACAGCCCCTGATTTGCCCGGAAATCGCGTTTTTACAGCCCTTGATTTGAAAATCTGCATCTTTACTGGGTTTGTGGTTGACACGTCATGGTGAAGAAAGACGTGATCATGGCAGAAATCCAAAAAACTCAGTTTTTTTCTCAAAGAAAGAAAGAAAATATTGATTCTTGGGTTTGGAGATCAAGGAGTCATGAATTGGGCCAAGAGACCAGACCTACGATTTTGTGAGAGAGCCGAACTAAATTTGAAGGCTTTCCGCATGTTATACTTGATTTAAACAGCTCTCTGGCTCAAGCGGTTGGCGAGTTATGGCCAAACATGTGCCTAGTGCGATCGCGGCTTGTGCGGGCCTTGGAAGGTTAAAGCAAAGTTGGTTTACCCAATGCACCATTTGTGCTTCCGTAAAAAAGTGTTGAATGTGATCTGTAAATCGCAATTTTGTTTGCAGTTTGTGAACATTGTTGAACCAAACAAATATGTTGATTTCTGGCGTGAAACAATCATTTGATGAATCCGGGCTAACTGTTTCGTTTCGTTCAATGACTTTCGATTGGTTTTTGATTTGTTAATGGTTTTGCCACTAAAAGCAAACGATTCTGCAATGAAGTGGGAAAACCCAATTGTCTTTCTAATGCAGACAGTAGTGCAGCCGGAATGAGTCCGAAGAGGCCATACCCCCCTGAACCAAACTTGCTATGACTTTTACTCATGCTTTAGATCAGCGGTCCCCAAAATTGTTGGATGTTGGGCAATATTCGCGACCTTATCAGTGTCCGGGGGCTGGACTGTTTAGTGCATTAAAAAAGACAAAATAAAAACACAAGCTGAACATTGGACATGTTCGGAGGTTGCAAGTTTTTTCTGTGTTTGATAACATGTTTGCAATGTGACTTCAGCAACAGCTTCTTTTGTTGCATGATAGTTGTAATATTTGATTTCACGCTTGATGCTGCTATATTGCTTCTACGATTTTCAAGAACCCTGTATACCTCACCAATCACTGACTAGACAGCAGAGACGTAGTCGAGATCTAATCGTCTTCAAAATGACCGAGGCTCGAAAATTTGCAGATTATACCGAAATGTTTCTACAAATTTTCAAGAAATTGTCATCACCACCTCGAAGTTGAAATTTTGCGAATTTTCGGCATTTTTCATACTTGTGTTATTTCTTACCTGCAGATACAACAGACCANAAGTACGTTGAATTGAAGTTTCACTAAGCCATATTGTTGCAGTATTCGAAATCTCAAGNCAATAGGCTTGAGTCCGATCCAAAAGTGCAACATTTCAGAATTTTGACCTTATTGTTGCAAAACTTACGACTTAACCTTGCTGATCTTGGCAATAGGGTGGATATCGCTTGAATTTGATTTAAAAACAACAAAAATCGCATGTGTTGGGGTAAGCATCGATTATATTGACAAACGCAAAATAGGTAAAACTGTCACAAAATTATGTAAAATTTTACATAGTTTGAGGCAGGATACTTTTGCCCGGTCTTAACTATAGGCCGGCACGTATCCCAAAACCAAATACTATAAAACTGATGTTAATGTGTGGTAACTTGCGTTTGGAAAAAAACGTTTTTGTTATAGTTCATTCAACCGCATCAAATTTGGAGTTCACTGCATAAGAGCTGAATTTGTTATCATCCTATTAGTTCGTTGCTGAAATTGATTTGCTGCGTTGTGCTTTGAAAAATACGACTAATAGGCTACTTCTGAGTCTTGTTCTACACACTAATGAAGGCTGGTCGATGACTGACCTTTGTCAGTGTAATTCTGTTTTACAGTATTTTGATACGTGAAAGTTTGTTAGTTGAGTCTTTTTAACTACACGTTACGCCTGGCAGCCATATAGATAGTACGTTCATCTTGGCCACAGTAAACGTCTATTTCAGTACAGGAGGGTATAGTGTAGGTAATAATTTAATTAATACAGTATTATAAACAAAAGCAACATGCTGCTGATTTTACTGGTCTACTGATCTTGGATATTCGACCAGACTATGAAAAATTCAAACATATTAAGCGGGGCTACACGGACAAAATGAACGTCAAAAAAGAAGCTTTCAACCAATCCTAGCAAGCCATCAGAAACACGAATGAAAAAGTGGACAAACCAACTTATCTCATCCAGAACTTTGAAAGCAAACTAGTGCAATACAAAAAAGATAGTTGTTACTACGATGCGTGCTTGGGTTTAGTGCGTTACGTGTGGTAATGAAGACTTTATACAATATTTTCAACGCTATTTTGACGTAAAAACTAGAGCATTTAGTTTGTTTTCTGAAAAATAATTTCAAAGGACACAAACAAGCAAGCAAAATCAGATTCGTAGAAATTATTGATCTTATCAAAACCGTTTTAGTAACTTACTCATAAGTGAAGTTATGCACGTTTTGTCCTTTATCCACGTACTGCAGAAATATTAAATAATTTGCAAATTATTTGGTTGACACACTTTTTCTTCCGCAAAAGTGAATTTTTGAGGTGGGTGTTCAAGCGCAGGCCTTGGTTTAACACGGGTGAGAAAAATTTTTTCCTCGATGAATTCGTGAACTCTGTTTGTGAGCACATGAAAACTAACGAAATGTTAATGAGAACAGAACATTGTTGTCTGTAGTTAAAAAAGCATCCCCAACGCAGTCTACATATACGACAGATTTTTGTTAAGACGAAAATCGTTTAATTGAAAAGGGGGATTTTGTTGTTATTTTCAGCTAATAGATGTGAACTGAGCGAAGAAACTGGAAGTATTATGTCGCTGCTATTGCACTTAAAAAAGACGCTCAGCGCCAAGTTTGTCCGCTCGATGGTCGCCTCCAACCTTGTAACAGGTTTGTTCATGGTTACTGAGATATGGCGGTTTTGTTTGCCTTCCCTGCTTTACTATGCATAAACGTCACCGCTTGGTGCGTTTCAGTTTACTGAATAAGTCATACTTGAAAGTGCGGCAAAGTTTTGCAAACTCAGCGGCGTACGTGAGACTTCGCTGCATTGTTTACCTTTGCGTGCCTTACAATACGTTGCAAATGTTTCAACGTTACATCGGGAAATGGGCACAATGGGTTTTAAAAACGAAAAAAAATTAGTGTGGAAAATGTTTTTCCACGATGACAAAACAGCACACTGATTTTTTAAAAGAAATCGCATTTCACCACATGACTGAAATGCTGAACAACAAACACGTGCTTATTTTCAAATGTGTCAATTTAATTGTAGTCCGACTTTCATAAGCTAAATAATGCTAACATTTTTGCACATACGGACTAGTTGGAACAAAACTTCGTGGAAACCGTTTTTGCCCTTTGGGATAGGCTGGAAAACACCCTACGTAGAGAAGTTTCACGCTGTAATTTACGCAATATTACCGAGTGCTGTGATTTATTGTTTTAAAGATCGTGTGATAAAGATTATTTCAGAAAAAGGGTTTGCAGCGAAAGGAAATTAATACATTGGATTTTAACAAACTAGTGAGATATTGCTTTAGAAAGCGTTGTGCCAAAATAGGAAAACAGTATTATGATTTTTTATAAAAACGTGTTAAAGTTATTTTAAGGGAGATAGTAGAAAACAATTGAGATGGAATTGAATGTAAATCTTGCAATAAACCAGGGGATTGAAATTTGAACACCATGTTCGTGTTTATTTTCAAATGTCTCGGAATGTTTCTGGCCGATTTTGGAAAAGGTGAACAATGCTGAAATTTTTGCATAATCGGATTGATTGGAAAAAACTATGTAAAAAACTTGGAAGTCGTAATTTGAGCAAAACTTTTGACTCACGTGTTTTCTTTTAACCAAAGTGGATTTTCTGCAAGTTTGAATGATTTGCACATATCAAACCTACGAATAATTTCATATTACACCGAGAATGTTCGCAATTAACGAACCACAATGCTTCGATGGCATAACACATTACCCGATTTTATAAAAAATGATGCTCAAACCAGTGACATCACATTCCGTTCGGCAACTAGAATGAGAATAGATCAGTGACGCAGTGGTGGTTCATCTTTTGTTTGCTTGCCTCGACAGGGAAACTTCAGAGAAAATTAATTTCTACTCGTTTCAAAGTTAGCAAAATCAGAATCGTTACATTGCAACTTTCAAACATTTTGCAGTGCATGGCGTGATGCGCATCGCACTAATGCGCACAGGTTCGCTAGATTTTTAAAACATATTAGTGTGAAGATACCGAAAAGCGGCAGTTGCGCCCTCAGATATTCGAGCAAGAAAAAGTGAATGATAAATTTAAGCGGCTGCTCAGATCATAAGCTTTCTAACATTTCAACTTTTAATTTTTTGCTACTTTCGAAAAAAATAAATCCTTAAGGAACGAAAGATGAACGCTCATGTGCCAGAAACAGGCAAAATTGTTTGTGAATACGTTGTTGTGCAAGAAGGATACTGTGATGTTTCTTTTTTTTAACTGTACTGTAAACGAAATGTAGTCATCTCGGTTAGTGACAGGTCGAAAAGATAACGTGGTCAGTTTGAACCAAACATTTGCAATCTTTACCGTTTACATGAGGGTTACTCGGGACTAGGATGCAGGAAAGGAAATAGTTCACTGTCTATATTACAGAAGAATGAAAAAACAGCTGCTCCTATGTGTGATGTAGTTAGTCGCGATTACAACGACTGCTGGATGGTTAGACAAGATTTGTGACGTGAGCTTCTCTTCTTCCTACAATTTTTCTTACAATTGTCTGCAGTAGATTTAACCACACAGTTGACGTTCTTTCACAAAATATTGTGACATCACCTGTCTGTGACATAATCGCAGATGACAGTGATGACGTGGACAAAAGACTTATCATGTGAAACATGACATGGTTGGAAATGCATTTCGCTAGACAAGCAGTTGCAAGTCACATAAACTTGAAACAATGTTAGAGTCACAACAAGTTGCATGAAATCGAAACAGATGAAAATATAAAAACGCAAAAAATGAAAACTGGCAAAAACCTGGAAAGTATGAAAAACTCGGAAATAAGGAAAAATATCAAAAATAACGGAAGTTCAGTAAACTCCAAAATATCGAGAGTTTGTTTAAAATACTGATATAGTGCACAAATGCAACACTTATTTAAAGTGCAAAATATGAAAAAAATACAAAATATAAGGGAGACCCCGGTTACACAGGCCACACACCCGAAAAAGCAACCATGAAATGGCTCCATTACCGTGACCTCCACCTCATGTACTAAGCGGAAATATGCAATGCACCAAGCTTGCTGGTAAACAGTGACCTTCGCCAATAACGTTTTACCCACCACCGGCAGGGCTCTGTAAAGAACTTCCTGGAAATACGTTAATGCTTTCGTCCGGAACAGCGGGATGAACTATACTCTTGTTTGAAACAAGTACCATAGCTATAAAGGGTAACGTGGTGACGCGAATAAGTAAGCTACCTTATTTTAATAATATTCAAACTGTAAAGGAATACTCGTCATGTTATTAGGACGAAATGCATTTTTCGCCATGCTCCCGGAGTAATGCGATGGGCTCGAAGAACATTAGTAGTAAGGACATGTCGTAATTTAGCGCCACCTGCATTTAATATGTAGGCCCATGCAAGAAGCTCGTAGTTTTTGATTTCATACTATGAAGCTGATGTCATGAAAGCTAAATATTGACAATTTTTTCCAAGACGACCAGTACTTGATTTGCATGAAAAACCATCACAGTATCGTCANAACCCTCTGTATATTNAAGCTCTTTGCAACTGCTGAAATGTTTTAATTTTGACTGACAACCCTGATGCTCGACAAATATATTTGATGAATTAAAATTGTGTTTATCTGTACGGTTTCCACTTTGTTGAACTGAACAACAGACGCGGCGCATTGTTTCTTTGTAAGTTCAAACGGAGCTTTACAGTTGAAAAATTTTTAGGTCTGCTGAACATCCATTGAGCGATCTAGCTGGTGGTGTAATAAAATCACACCTCTGCCAACTGATCAATTTTGCTTCAAAAATTTTGTTTTTATCGTGAACAGCAAGGTTAGCCCATGTTTCATTTCTTTTATAAAGGAACCATCAGCTTCTTTGTGGTCGCAATACTCGTAGGATACCAGTTTAACTTGTTAGCTGTATCAAAGAATTTCACTTAAGAAGTACCGTTATTGCAGTATTAAAGCAAAACATGAACAAAATATGTATTGGAAACAGTTGTTGTGGATGTGGGTAGGGCACCATACCAAAAATTAATTTGGAGAAGCAACAAAACAAAAGCATTTCTCTACCTGGTTCTAGATGTAAGCTTGCGACATTTAGATCAGTTAACACATAGGTTCTCAAAGTGCTCCGTAAGGATCCCCAGGGCTCCACCAGAGAAACCTCGGGTCTCCGCGAGCTATTCGTTTACTTATTAAAATATTGACTTGGCTAATTTTGCAACTGTCCAAAGAAGCAATAACGGCATTAATAAAATTTGTGGTGGGGCTCCGCAAATTATGGTCAATCTCTTCATGGGCTCCATAACACCAAACGTTTGAGAGCCCGTGAGTTTGCACATCGTTAGAAGATGTAGTTTTAAGACAATCTAATGTTAATTTAGCGGCGAAGAATTATGCTTCATCTAGTATCCGCTTATCAATATCAGAGAAGTCATGATAGGTAATACTATCTTGTTGAAAACCGGTATTATGTTTGTCTTGCAAATCTCGAAAAAGTGCGGCAAGCGCAGAATTGAGGAATCTTCTATTTAGAATCTTCTATTTGAATAAGGACTGAAGATGTGTCGAACACGAAACTAGTTTCCTTGTGCAAATAAATTATTGCGACTGATTCGCTTGATGTATGGTCACTG
>JGI24159J19872_10006015_pt1 | contig 15752 bp, 10 predicted proteins | sample Ectturendosymbi4_FD_19872 | JGI IMG/M metagenome (IMG submission 19872) | reverse complement strand
GCAGTGAATGCAGCAGAAAAACCTCAAGGTGTCCTTTGTGCAAGATGACCGTTGAGGAAACCATACATTCATATATTGTTTAAATATGCTCATGCAAATTCGCAAAATTGCTGTGTACACGGGCAAAGAGGAAACAATTGATTTTAAAAGTTTTTTAAATCGAGAAAAGTTGCAAGCTGTTGTTGGTGTCCAGACGCTTTTTACAATGAAGCGGTTGATCGTTTATCTCGCCTCCATGTTTGCCTCGTTTGCCAAGTGTCTGATTTTGTTCAGGGTTTTTATAGCAAGCTAAGCCTGCCTCATTCGTGGTGCAAGTTCGATTTTTCTCATGCTTGCGTCACCACCTATCGCTCAAGCTTGCATTTGACAGTGTGCTGACGACACCGTTGTCACGTCGCAGATTCCTCAAACATTTGTCTGCGTCATTATTTCCGTCACTCTGATATAAGTACAAGAGTTTATTTCTACCTGCATAGTTGTTTAAACGTAATATTTTGGCATTTGTTTCACTTTCGTACAATGCTTTCACCAAAAAACAGGTTATTTTTCAAAATCCTAAAAGAGCCGTACGAGTTATAAACCTACAAACTTGGCCAGCTTTTGCAGCAGATGTGTCACCTCCGCACCAAGCATGTTTGTAACATTTGGTTTAAAAAGTGTCTGCTGAAGGTTTGAAGGTTTTTGCGATTGCAATTTCTTTTGTAGTAACCTTTTTGTATGTTTCTCATAAAGCATTGGTTTAGAATTCAATTGCAACACTGTTTTTGTGCTCATTTGACTTATTATTCTGGTTCTTGTTTTTCCATGCTTGTTTCGTGGTATCTGCATTGAACAGCCTGAGGAGAATAAACCCGAACAAACCTCCATTCATCCATTCATCCAAATCTCTTTGATGGCTCTATGTTTAAACGTTTTTAAATGTATTGTGGTGTATCTTTGTGCAATATCTCTTCACACCATAAGCATTTGATGATTTTTTAGCACAATTCACGTGATTTCCAGTGGGTACATTGCTTGTGTATTGTTTCTTTAAAAATGCTTTTGTTAATACGTTTGATTTTACTCAGGGTTCTCCAAACTACGGCCCGCGAATCCATTTCATCGGGCCGCAAAGACTTTTCGTTAATAATGAAAAAAATAATACATTTACAAAAATTGTGTTGATTTGGTAGAATGTAACATATCCCGAAAAATTCATATTACGTAAAATGTCCAGTCCTTGAATTGTTGTGTAATAACTTATGCGACCCTCTGACAAAAACATTTGGAGACTCCTGTCTTAACTAATAGAATTTCCATTACTTAATGACGTTACCTAATAAGTATGAACATGTTAAAGTTCCGCCAAAAATATCAGCAAAGCAATCAAGCGATGACAAACTGTCTTTAGTATTTGTAGTGATGGTAGTTGGTTTTCAAGTAAAAAATAGAGTTTTAAAGAACTTGTGTTTTCACCTCAAACATGCTTTTAGCGTAATAATGTACTGTAACTTTGATGTAGATATCTTTGTTGATCTTTTGAAAAGACTGCAAAAAATAATATCGCCAATCATAGTTTTACCACCTCACTTCACATCGCATGACCTGTTTGGATGTGTCTAGTTCTGTTCACCTGTTTATCTGTGGGTCCTGCTTACGGGCGTGAACTCCGTAAGTACGAAAACATTCAAGCAAGAGTCAGCTGCGAGATTGAAATGTCGAAGTTTTCGAACAGTGAAAAAACTTTGCCGCATTCGTCTTGTGACGAAGGCTACAAAAGTTATTCAATATCAGATAAACTACCTGGTATTCAACCCTCTCACTAAGACAAGTTCAATTATCCTTCTGTGAAATGCAAGGTTTGTTGTTTGTTCTCAAACGTTCAGACTGTAAAATATAAGTACTTAGATCGTGACTGTCACTGCAGAATAAAACATAGTAGATCGCCAGTAGGCTAACAAAAATATCTTCAAGCGCATATTATTTCATTCTAGACTTAAATTGGTTTTGATGAACGTGTATAACTATTAAAACCAAAGACGAGTGATGCCATGCAATGGTTGCGTACATGTGGGCAAACTCGCGTTTTTGCGTCATTATCAACAAACGTGACGAATGTGCCTCGCATCTCTTATGTGTTGCAGTAAAAGCTGGTGGGAATTTTCACGTATCCAGCTTTTGTTTAATCAGCGACGTTTTCATAATCGGTGCTTTACTCTTGCTTAGAGAGGGATTACTTGTACGTTTGCATTGAAACTTTGTTGCTGAAACTTGTGGTGTGATACCGGGCTGGTCGCTTGTAACATAAGTTTTTGCTCGCTGAGTTGCTTACGTCATTGTCAATGCCATTTTTTCAAGTGCGTCTGTTCATTTTTGTAAAATCTGATCGCTGAAAATATTATGTGGTAGTAGAAAGTATTCTTCTAAATTTTTATATGTTTGTTATTATTTTTTTATTTCTTCAAATCAGTTTTCTTCTAAGAAAAGAAAATTGTCTTAGGTGAAAAGAGTACAGATAATGTCTGATATAATTCATCATTTTTCTCAAAACGCTAATTTTAATTTTATTCTGATTTCTACCCAAATATAGTTTTGCGTCGTTTCACGTAACCAATGCGCGAGGATTTCAATAGCGTTCAAATGATAGTAACTTGTTTTGCTTTACTGAAAATCTAGAAATAGCGCAGATATTTTCATGTCGTTATCCTCCGCATAAAAGTAATTGACATAATCTGAAACAAACCTGAAGCTAATTTTAAACACTGTGAGAATTGGAGAATACGTAAATTAAAGTTTGTATAAATAAATTGCGCATGTTTTCAGATATGCCCTGAAAACATTTTATTGACTGGAAAAAATTGCGAATTAATGGTTTAATTTTGAAGGAAACAAGAATGCTTAATTTGCAAATAACGGCAAGTGCTTTGCAATGTAACCGTTACACGAAGTTCGGCTGTAATCAAGTCTCTTGTTCGCAGCCAACTACGTGAAGAGCGTCACCAGTATTTTTGAGTTGTTTTCCTGTTACGCATAAATCGAAAATATATTGTAAATTTGCAGTGTCATAAAACAAATAATCTAACTTCAATGATTGGTGTTTGGTTGACACGATTGTTTTGTTTCGTTTTGCTTTCATTTTTTAAAAAGTTTTATTTGAAATTTGCGAGATTTTAATAGAAATTACAAGAAAATTTTAATATCTGAAATTCGTGAACAGTGGTGGGATGGGGAGGCGAGGATAGTCTGAAAACGGTGACCCTCTGATAACGTCATGATATCGAGTCAGCCGTGATAAGACCTTTTGATCAAGCCTAGGAAGGAGATATATATGCGGGCCACCCAAGGATACGATCCTGAGACTACGGCATGACTGACACAGCAGAAAATGCAAAAGGTCTTCATGACACGCAACATCAAAAACAATGAAAGTTGGAAAGACAAAGCTAGCAACGCACAAAAGTTAAGCGCTAGCAAGCTGGGATCGCCGCCCACTGCTCTAGCTTTACAGTTGCTGTTGGGGGCCCCTTTGAAAGAAAGAAAGAGAAACGCCTTACACCTTTGAAAGAAAGGCCCTTACACATTACAGTTGCTATACTGGAGACTCCTGTGAAAGCAGAGTACTTGCACATTGCAGTTGGTTTTGGGGAGCCCTTAAAAAGCAGAAAAGAGTATTTACACATAGTGTTTGTTGGTGGCCTCTTTAAAAGCAGAGTACTTACGTATTACAGTTGCTGTTGGGGGCCTCTTTGACAGCAGAGTACTTGCACACTGCAATTGCTGTTGGGGGTTCCTTCAAAAGCAGAGCACTTACACATTGCAATAGCTGTTGGAGGCCCTTTTGAAAGCGGAGTACCTGCACATTACAGTTGCTGTTGGGGGTTCCCTTTGAAAGCAGAGTACTACAGATTACAGTAGCTGTTTTTGTGCCCCTTTGAAAACAGAGTGCTTACCTATGATCTGCTTCGCAGTATATTATATGAGTGGATAACACGTTTTTCACCACAAATGAGAAAAATTTGAACGCCAAACACCTCGAGAGGAGCTCTAAAAAGGGGTGCCCGAGGCAAGTGCCTCACTCGCCTCCCCTTAAATACACCACTACTCGTGATATCTCCTGAGGCTGCGTCAATAACAACTTGAACTAAAATATTGTATGAGGTGTCTGCGTCATATACTACAAATTAACAAGGAAATCATAAATACCTACTTGACGTCAGTATAATTGTAACTTGTTTCTGAATGTAGTTGAGACCACAGTTCAAAACGAATTTTATACTCATAAGTGTTTTCAGACTACATTGCGAACATTTCAAACTAGACGGAAGGTGACGCTATTGAGCGAATGGCAATTTACGAGTATTTAGCATGTGATGTACAAAATGTGATGCTCACTCATAATTCAACCAAGAAACGAATTGTGTTAAGCGCGAAGGCTGGTTGAAGTTCAAAAGTCGTTCGTTTAACAATCTCTGAAAAAAAAGTTGAAAGATATTTGTTGAAATTTGTGTTTTTGATGAAAAAAACAGTGTCACAATGTTTTTAACAAAACCGCGGTGCTGATGTTGAACAGGGGTCACTTCAGGGGTCACCAACCTTTTTGAAACTGCGAGGTACTTATTGTGCACCGATTAATGCGGAGGGCTATTAGTTTGATACAAGTGTGTATACACACTTCTGAAATAAAAATTTTGCTCAATTTACCTTCCATTATTTTAGTATTGGTGAAGACATTTATCATGCTAATGTTATTTTTAGAACAGGCCCGCGGGCGACCTAAATGGTCCTTGCGGGCGACCTGGTGCCCGCGGGAACCACGTTGGTGACCCCTGATGTAGAATGATGTGCCCAGCTTGTGATTGCGGGATGAAAAATATTTTTTAATAAATTACCTACAAATGCGCTTAAACCAAGACCAGAAAGCAGGTTATGTACCAGAATGAATACGCTGAGAAGGGAGATCAAGCGTACATCACAGCTTCAGTCGACTTTTAGCGCCATATTTGGCAAAACCGCTGTATCTTTTACAAACTAATGTACATTTGTCAGCGAAACGTGCAAAGCAAGAGTCCACTGGCATCTGAACTCAACGAATGCCTTGACGAAGATAACGCAATGAATTTTAGTTTTGTTGCCTTATGATTAGAGCAACCAATTTTTTGACCTAAAAATTTAAAAGTTTGACTTTATAATTTACAAATTTTGACTTTATCTTTACCTATAAATTTTCTGCATTTGCAACTGCAAAATAATTCAGCCTTAGGTGTTGAGGTTAACTGAGAAACATATTCATGCACTTTATACATGAAAAGTTTTAAAAATTTGGTTGTTTAACTTTGGGGATTATATATTGATAAGTACATTAATAACTGCAGTAGAGTCAAACCTGAGAACATCATGAAGTTGAAACACTATATGCATAATGGATTGAGCTTTTACCAAACCACGTACTGTAAGACCACTTTTCTTGCATTACCATGCCTACCCTACATAATATTTAATCGTCCAGTAGTGGGCAAAACATCATCATTACGTCCGAAATCGCAACAAACCCATTATTATTACAGATTTGCAAGTAAACTTACAAAAGCATATCAATATCTGTTGTTGTAGTTTTAATTAAATATCGATAAAGAGAAAAAAACTGTGCTGCAAGAAAAGTTTGACCCAACGATAAATTTTGACCGAATGATTAATTTTGACTTTTTTTGACCCAATAACTTGGGATTCCCTCATGGTATGAGCGTGAAATTTGGTTTGTGGACGTTTCATAAACTTCAAAAACGGCAGAAAAATTTTGACTTTATTGACTTTTGGTTGCCCTACTTATGATAGAAACCATTTTAAACTGTGCGAACATCAAACAAAATGTTCATTGAGACCTTTTCTATCAGAAAGCAGCATGCAGTTGATATTTTTATTTGAAAACGAATACAAAATCAAATGCACTTCTACTTTATTACATCACTTGTGAAAGCGGCTGCACACATGATTAAAAGGCTTCAATTGGAGTCAGAAATCTTTTGCTTTTAGATTATCCTAAAATTAGTTTGATGAGTTCATTTATCCCTATCTCCATTACGCTCAGTTGAGGAGAGCGCCATTAATAAATCTTCAAAAAGATCTAAAATAATTTTATGCCATCTTTTACTGTCTCTCTCCCTTTGGAGATTAAACCTTTGCTCTAAAAAAGTGTCACATTTTATTATGCATTGGCCTCTGAACAGTCCTCATGTATGAGTAAGGGAAAGAAAACTCACCAACTTGCGAAACAGTTAACCTTAGTGCCTCGTCCAAAGAGGACTAATTATAGAGGAGCAGAAATTTACGCTTGCAAGTCTTACACTTGATCCATAGCCGTAAAACTTGCTTCAACGGCAAGTAATGGACAGCAAAGAGTTGACACCGATTCCAATGAAAGCTCTCCCAGACCACTTCGCGCAAAAAATCTTGGGATCTATCGGACTATATGATCTGGTCATTAACTTGATACTTTCCGTTCAAGCACAATTGCAACGAGAACACAAATTCATTTAACAGGTGCAGTGCTTCAATTACTCCCCAAAGCCGCTCTGTAACACGTTTTTTTTATGAACTAGACAAAATGACATGTTTTGGGTGTAATGTCGCCTATTGTATTTGCTGCACTCATCTCTCCGCAACAGCAGCCCTAAATGTGTCCATTATTTTCACATTCACTCAATCGTAGAATTTCTTTTTAACGCCTTTTGCAAAAACAAAGCACTCGATCGGACAGCGCCCATGCGCGACCAACTGGGCGTGAGCTGCAAATAACAAACTGATACTGATGGTTATCATGTAACTGCGAACAAAGCGGAGCTGATGACGACCTGTTACTTTTTGTGCAGACAAGATTTCATCTTTTCATCACCTGCTGCATGCACTGTGACCAAACAATAGCAGACAATCGATGAAACAAAGCGCCGCGAAAGTTTATTGAAATTCGAATGAGACAACAATCATGCGGCGCGAGCGCCCTGTCCGTTGCTCTAAAGATCTCCATGCGACGCGTTAACGTCGAAACGTCGAAATAAACTATTACCGGAACGATCTTCGCCATCTTTCAAGCTTGCCCACAGACATCTTCCGCAATGCAGAAGTCATAAACGATCGGAAATACACGAACAGCGATAGTTTCTTAACGCGTCAAACAGTTGCGGAGAAGATCTCTCAGTGGAATTCACGATATTGTCTGAGAGGAAGTGACGCACGAAAATAATAAAAGTTCTGCAGATGGTGAGTTGAATTTATGTGAGCAAAGTGCCTTAGACGTCTAAAGGTATGCATGTAAAACACAAGGAAGCCTGGAGTTGCCAGGACAGGTGTATGGAAGATTGCAAAGACTGATTTGGAACTTCAAAAAGCAAACACGTTGCACATTGAGAAATAATATGCCATTCCACCATCTTTAACAAGTTTTGTAGTAAATTTATCTGATAAACGGATGAGTGGACTTGATTATAATTTAATCATAGGTACTGTTAACTTGAATATCAGTTACTTTTAATTTAAGCAATTGGAGTTTCTCCCTGGTTGTAGATTGAAAAGCAACGCGAAATTCAAGGCGGCTATTTAAAGCTTTTCCTGCAGCAAAGTACTCTCTGAGCAAATATTTTTGAAATTTGCAAAATTTTTGTTCCTTTCTCTGGAAGGAACAGAAAATCGTAGATAGCTGAAACACTCTTTCTCGGGATCAGGAAGTACTGGATAATTTCGCATTTTGAAAAGTGATTTAGTAAAAGAAAATTTTATTGAAAAAATTTATTGATAATTTATTGAAAATACATAAACATGAGTAGCGCTCATATTTGTACTTAGTGCTAATTTTGAGAGTACATTGGTTCGTTTTGACCCCATGAATACCAACGGCTGTGTCCAGTCTCTAAAAGTCTTTTGTTTTGAAACGCAGCTTCGTCAACGCAATGTTTTGAACCTTGATGTCTGCCGCGAAACAGTGGCGTAACTAGAGGTTTCAGCCAGGGAGGGCAAAACTTAGCTGAAGGAGGCCCACTGGCCACCACAGGCGGCCACTAGCCAACACTCAGAAAAAATTAAGAAATGTTAGTGAATCCGGATGTTGTAGATGTTTGTTCTAGCTACAAAAAAACGAAACACCTAAAAAACGCACGAAAAACAACCACCTACTGAAAACCAAAAGAAAACTAAATATCCAAATGTCAGCTGAAGGAGCCGCAGTTTTTACATTTAGCTTGCCAGGGGGGGCGGCTCAATTATTCTCACTTCGCAATCTTTGAGAAAAATGGAATAAACTTGTATCAATACGAAAGGTCTCAGCCCTCGATGAAGATTAGAAAGGATTCAAATGACTCCTATCAGCATTTGTCGAAATGATGAGAAAGTACAAAAAACCAACACCTACGAAAGCAACACTAAACCAACTAACGAATACGAGCACCCCTGGCAACAACATATTTCTGCTTAGACAGAGTGTGCGTAAAGAATATGAGAGACAAGAAGCAGGTTGCACTACTTTTTGGATCAGTTTTGTAATTTCCAGTTTCGCAGCATGTAGTGTTGCACATTTGAAAACATATGAAATGCTTGCCGTCTTTATTTGACTCGTTGCGCAACGTTCATCTACAGGAGGGGCCAAACAGCAAGCATGAGCCACATTCCTAAATACAATCCAACCCTAAGTTGTTGTGAAGAAACCAAAACTTTTCTATCGTGTTTCTTACCCGCATTATGAAATAGTTACCGCTTGATCCGATTGCCAAATTACGCCTAGTTTCATAAAATTTCAAAATATTCATCCGTATAACCTCAACTTATGCTAAAATCGCAACTTTTACTCCACGACATTAACCATTACATGAGAGGCAGCGTCCCCGTCATCCTCCACAGCCTCTATCCTGATTTTACTTCGAAAGAGCAAGTGCGCTCAAAAATACATAATAATTATTATCTGCATCAACCAAACAGCTCACTCACTCAAACAAGGCGAACCGATCGTGAAAAAACTTGGAGTATTCGTCACAATGCAACCACATTTCGTCGGTTAAAAACTGGAAGACTTTTTTTCTAATTTCATGGAGTTTAATGTCTTCGAAAGCAAACAAAGTGTTATTCCTTAAAGATAAAAAAGATTACGTTTCGTTACACGCTTGGTCTGTGCCCATGTTTTGATGCCACGAGTGATCTGCGGGTGACCATGTGTGTTAAACGTGAACCACGCGCCTGATCCTGAACTTCGTATAGTGAATGGTGCAGTGGTGACTGGTGATGAGTGAAGAAAGCACAGCGTGTCGGGTAAGTTTCCTTTTTCGAGAAGTGTGCTACGTGGAAAGAGTTGCTACAAGTGCTGATGAGAAGAGAAAAAAGAAGCAAAGAAACAAAAGAAACATAAGTTTCCTCTATATATGCTCATTTCTTGTAGCCAAGGTGCAAATCGCCGTCTGAGATTGCCGTCTCGCTTGGAATGGAGGAGTGAATATCGTCGCCTAGCGCTGCCGGTCTGCCACTAGGATCGTTACCCAACACTTTGATCGTTTACTAAGTTTGAGGTTACAGTCAATCAAGGACTGCTAATTTTTGCAGCTCTGCTTCGTAAATTTTCCCATTTGGTTTCAGTGAAAAAAATCTCAAAAGCTCCTGCAGGGAAAAAGGTGTTAGTTGTTAATATACTCTTTAAAAAATTTAGCTTGTTTCTGTAACGACTTAGCAAGTAGCGCAGTCTCGCAGTAACTTCACAGCGGCAAACGTTCCCCGAAACATCTGGCACTGTCCTGCTCTGGTACAGCTGCACACACCGTTTGGTTTCTACTAGAAACATCGCCGTGGAATTTTAAGTAGGTATGAGGCAAAACTGTTGTTGCTGTGGCTGATATCAAAGTGGCAGACGGCGTATCCATCAAGATCTATTCTATCTGGGAGTCTTTGCGTGGGAGGTTTGATTTTGGCTGAAATAGGGCTTTTGTGAAAAAATGCAGGTGTTTTCCGAAATATTTAGGAAAGTTTGCGGCGTGCAGGAGTCGGCACAGGCAAGATTGCTCGGTTGCGTTATGACGTCAGCCAAATACCAGCCGTCCCTGCGATGCACGGCTGCAGAGGCGGGAAAGATGAAAGCGAAGTGCACAGGATGCGCTGGTCATTATGCGAAACAATCCAAAAAGCAGGCAGCCCTGACCCAGACAGCAGTGATTCGAAAAGTTAGTTACGCTTCGGCTTTGGCATTGTCGTTGTGGTGACGTCCCGCGTGACGTTGTGCGCACTAAAGGCGAAATTAAAGCGTAAGAATGACTTTGAGCGTTTGATGCTGCTAATGCATGCTGGAAAGCTTTGGTATCAGAGATTTTCCCTCATAAACGAAACTGTTACTTATTCATCGTCTGCTAAACTACGAATTATCAGTAATTACAGCTAGTGGCCTGTGCCTCGTTCGCTTGCAAGGATTTTTTTTCAGTAATATCAGCGCAAAGTCTTCTTCCCAGGCATTATTCTCCACCAAGCACGAATTTTATACATGAGGTAATGAATCTAATGATTTAAAAAAAACTTTGAATACGTCCAGTGTTTTCTAGAAAAAAATTACAAGTGACACCGCATACGTTTTGTAGCAGTGTTCTTTTCAATCGATAAAATATTGCTGTTTGGAACAGACAAGCTGGATTGATTTTACCCTGCATATAATCAATATTTTTCAAAAAAATTACTTTGACGAAGCCTGATATTGAGTAACCTGTCAAATCGCCTTCACACAGAAATACACAAATTATTTTGTGATTTTCAACTTTCATCAAATGCTCGATTTGTCGCCGTAGGAAACAGTATTTTGTAGAGGTGATCTACAGGTTAATGTTAAACAAGGATCTACTAAAATTCCAGACATTTCAAAGCCATATTCACTGCAAGCATTGCTTTTTAATTGTGAATGAATTGAGATTTACGTCAAGAATTAAACAAAAACGTGCGTTCGTATTTGAATTATACGTATATTGTTAAGCAAGTTAAACTTCCTAAGCTTCGCTTCAAAATACTGTGCAACAGACGCCAACCATGCATTTTGGTTTTAATGACTCTGATTTGAAGGTCATGCCAGGTTTTCAAAGGATTTTTAGAACATTTTTGCCATACATTTCGAAAACGTGCAATGGTTTTCGGTGATGTTGCTGTATTCGTGCAGAACGTTACAAGGTTACAAATCGTGGAAGAGCATTAAATTTGACCACATAGAAAATTTTGCGAGCACTGTTTGCAAATTTTTCAAATCTTACTTTTAGCTGCAAAAAATTTCGTTGATCGATCAGGAAAGCTGTTTCTTTTGTCTGAGACTTTTGCAGCTGTTATATCGCACGATTTTAGTTATTTCACAAAACCCACACCTAGTTACAGCGTTTTTCATCAAACAGCATGGTATGTACTTACCCTTCGGTATAGAATTTCATTATTTCGCTTGCTAGACGTTTCAACTGATTTTTTCTTGAGATTCATCAAGCAGATATCACCTTTTATTGCAAACAATTTTCAGTGAAAGTAATTTCTCCTCACGCATATGAACAGTTTTGGAGACGAGCATCACAAATGAATTTGCAGTAAATTGCTCAACATTTGCTTTCGCGATGCAATAGTTCAATCTAATGTTATCTCCGAATGTTTATTGATAATGTCGTTCTTGATGGTCTTCAGTAAAAGTGTGCAGGGTGCTTGCATCAATCTCTGAACAATTTGAAGAATTAAAACGGTTTTCATATCGGGGATTTTGTGTCTCACTCTTCTTTTTGCCAAATACCCTATTTTTGTTGTATGCATCTGCAGCTAACTTGAAAAGTTTCACAACGTTTTCCAAAAGTGAGACATTGAACCCAGCCAGCAACGCATTTCTACATGTAAGTTGTGGAAGATTGCATGTAGTCGTTCTCTTTGGCAAGCGGAAGAAATAAAGATAGATCAAACCCAACGGCATTTTAAAAAACATTTTTTGTGCGTTTTTATTCCCATTTTGTTCTCATTACTGTAGCGCAACTCGTTGGATGACAAAACTTTAACGAAACTCTTGTTCAANATACTTTCATATCGTTGCAATGTGGGGTAAACAGGACAACTTGGATAGATTCCCCGTCAGTGCCATATGGCCAACCTGCTTGTATCTTGGTCCAATTTAGAAGAATGCACGAGTGCAGCAGATGACGAGAGGAGGGAGTGTCCAGGTGCCAGCAGCCAAACTTCACAGTCGCGAACTGTCGCGCAGGGAAAAAAGTTTGCAGGCTTCTCTCTCAGCCACATTTCCTTTCTCTGCGCTGCGAATAAGATTTTTCAAAAGCCGCGTTGTTATCTAATTAATATCATTTGATGGGTGTGCGCGATAAAAGAAGGAAGGTAGAATTGAAGCTATGGATTATTTTGGCAAATGAAAAGAACAAACATCCGTCGTAGCAACGGTTAGCAACAGTGGAGCGAACAATCTTCAGGAAACAGTTTAATCGTATTAGTGACGTAGTACTTAAACTCAAGGCTGTCTATGATAGAGCAGCAAGTCAATTGTTTACCAAGTGTATACGTCGCTTCCTTGTCTGTGGACGTGAGAAAGCTAAAGCAAGGAAACGAGGGTTTTTCACTTGCCAGTAGCTTGGAACAAAGTTGAGCCATTGGTATAGTGCAATGGTTCTCAACCTTTTTTGCCCATGGACCATATTTTTAAAAAAAATATCCGATGGGCCAATTTGCTATGCGGACATCTCACGAACAACTAGTCGAAACTGTATTTCACAAAGGTCATGAACTCAAGGGCTTGTTCAGTCTTAGTCCTGCAATTCACTGTGGATCACTAGATATTCCAGGTGGACCGCCGGTGGTACACCTGGACCACGTTGGGAATCACTGTTTCAGTGCAACGTGTACTAAGTAGCACGTTTTGACGAAATAAGGAGATCTGATGATAAACATCGCTTACAGGTTTAACTGCACGCTTTAAATGCTTCCTTTGCGCATATTTGCATAAGTAGACTTTTTTAATACTGTAAGACAAGGCGCTGCTTTGTGACTAAACAACACATGCCCTGCGTATTCGAAATTATCTTTTGCATTCTTGAATAAATTCAAAATTATGTGCATCCAGTGTCATGGCCGGCAGAGTATCTTAATCAATCAGGCATTCATTTATCCACTGGTTTCACATTATTCAGACGTTTGCTTCACAAAGGTTTTTTTAACAGAGTTGAAAACTGCTCATGAGTACATTTATCTTCACAAACAGTTAAAACATTTTCTGTGGCAGAGCCTTTTTTAAATATTTTTAGCTTTTCTCACGTCACAAACGACGTTTAGCCGCCAAAACCTTCTTCATTCACGGTTTGAGAAAATGCAATAATACGAGTTTTATTTGCAGGAATATAATTTGAGAAGACGTTTTCGTAGTAATTCTGAATAAAAAATGAATTTTCCAGCGAAAGACACAAGAACACAAGCATACGTTGGGAGGATTAGATTAGCTGTTATTATCATCGTCTTTCTACCTCTTTCCTCCTCTTTTGCAAAGAAAGCTCATGCTTTGCCTGAACTTAACGATGAAAACAAGACACACCCAAGTCCAGGTGATGCTGAAACGAGTTCTCCGAAGTCTTCCGGCCAGCTTCCAAAGCTTGCCTCCCGGCCTGACGCCCCTTCGCCGCCTGCAGCTTCTTTCCGTGGTCGTGTGGCCACGTATTACCCCCCGATAGCACCCCCACAAAACGCTGTTATTCCTGAACACATGAAAGACTTTCACTCACGAGTAATGAGCTACCTTCACTCGTTCAGCGAAACTAAAAACATGATCGAGAAGTCCTCGGAATACATGCTGAATCTTTATCGCCATCAGCAATCCTTGACATCCGCCGGAAACAGACAAAAGACAAAGGTTAAAAGGAAGCAACAATCCGCGTTGAAACGATCGGATCTGGTTCGAAGTTTTGAGGCAGTCGGTAAGTTCGATTTCGTCTGATTCCACCTTCAAAATTGATTTTAATCAAATCAAATAGGAAACCGCTTCTCCAGTAATGATCATTATTTTTTTTGGGAAAGATTGCAATTTTCTCTTACATATGATATATTTGTTTGCGATATGTGGAGTTTATAAGTGACGGAAAACCAGCATTGCAGCTGCTCATTGCGTTTTGATATCTGGCACAAGACCGTTGCTCTCAACACACCCGACAATTTTGTGTATTCGACGAAGCTTCGTCCGCCATCTTGCTACAATCGCATAATCCAGTGTCATGTCGACCTAGTGAATCAATGCAACAGCAGACGGCAAAACAATTGACTGCGGCGAGCGAGAGATCTTGTAATGATTTCGAATAACTTTAGCCGTCAGTTTCTTTCTGTTAAGGCAGTATAAATCGCAGATGCATTGTACATCTGTTCCGACGCGTCAGTGAAAGCGTCAAAGCCTGTTTCGTCGCAGTGAGACGTTGGCGTGGTATCGAACCCGGTTAAGAACGTAGCATCGTAGAAACTGTCACCAAAAACGTTCCCATTCTTGTTGAGGGGCTATAAATGTAGCTTTTCCCCAATATTCATTTGTTTTAAAAATCTCGAAAAAGAATGTAGATTTTGCTGTGCTACATGCTTTTTGTAATAATTTCTCTCTTATCTGTTGATGAAAACTTTCCAGTGCATAAGCTTTCCAACCGCAAACAAGATCGAGAGGCAGTAAACTGCTCAACCTGACGCTACGGGGTCTTTGGAAAGTAACCTTTTCAATTGGAATTAAGCACTCCATTGTACACAACTATAGTTAGAGTCACTAACCGACAAAAATGTAAATAACTGGTTAATAGTTGATTCTTGATCTTCCTCTGCGAGGTGCTGAGTGACGACACGCCTGAGCAGAGACCGTGTATGCTCCGGATGGTATTCCTGGTAGAGGCAGAGACCATCCAGTGGTTGTTGACGTCAGTGCAAGAACATGATCGAATTCATTCCCAAACCGAAAAGTAAACCTTGAAAATCTATGTTAACTTCATTGCTTAAAATATTTCTCTAAAATATTTGTAACTCTGTATCAAGTAGAATTTTAATTCAAAATAGGCTTTACACTTGACCACACGTTTTCCGAAATACGTCAAAAATTGCATTTGATGAATGAATTGACCACACAATCGAATGAGAAAAACTTACACACAAAGCTGTGGCAAGGTCTGAGTTGTCGCAAAGCGATAAAGGCTCATCCTCATAGTCCGTCTAGCTAAGACACAAACTTAACTTCTTTTCAAAAAGTGGGCGGATCAACGTTCGCAAATTTCACAAAAAAGCTTTCAAAAATTGCTGATGGTTGTTCCTCAAAGTTTGGCAGCATAGTTCATTTCCTATTAAAAAGGTTAATTTCTCTGATACAGAGACTTGTTTGACACAACACTCGGAACAACAGGCTAATACTTTCGCAATTGCTCTACTCATACAACTATCCCTTTCCAAAAAAAATCGCAAATATCTATCAATGATGAACCGCATCCAAAATATCTCCAGGCCCTTGCACCCTCCCAAAATCACATAAATTCACAAACAGATATTCCACAACTTGTTCATAGCAGAAAAACGTTTTTTTGTGTAAGTGCTATAGCTGTTACTATTTTTCTTTTGTTCATAAATGCTATTGATGCTTTAGCGCCATCCCGCGTCAATTATGAAGATATACCGACACAAATAAAATATTTATTTCTGAGAAGAACGAAAATAATAATTAAAACATAATCTCATAATGTAAGGCCACAAAGAATTCATTATTTTGTTGACTTGTCTCCTCCGAAGCAAAAAAA
>JGI24159J19872_10006014_pt1 | contig 15753 bp, 11 predicted proteins | sample Ectturendosymbi4_FD_19872 | JGI IMG/M metagenome (IMG submission 19872) | reverse complement strand
ACATTTCTTAGAAATAAGGACAGTAATATTTTCTAAGATGTAGTACATCAAAATAAAGACAAATCTTAGAAATAAGGACGGTATGGTAGCCCTGCCTATAGACCAGACCTATGTTGACACGACTTTCGCACAACTTATTGAATTTAGAACGATAGAACACTAGGCAGGATTTTAAAAAATGAGCAGATAAATTATAAAAGCTCGCCACAACAAATACAGCTTTGCACCACTGATTCAGAAGTCAGAAATATATCTTAACGTTTACGACGTATTCCTACAAGGATGCATAGATAACAAGCCACGATGTAGTTTTTATACTGTGCGAAAAGAAGCCTGAAGAAACAATTATTTTGAATAAACCATTCACTCAGGCACAGGGCCGCAACTAGCTGATATTTTCGTGGAGCAAAATGATCGTAACATTTTTTGTACTATTTTCGGGTAGGAAATGATGATAACTTGTTATTGTACCAAACATCTGAAAAAGATTTAATAAATTTCGGGGGGTGCAATTGCTTTCTTGCTTTGTGCAGTGTGAGTGTCATAGTGGAAAATATAGTTTCATTACAAGAAATAAATCAATTAATCGGAATTGAGCTGCTGACGTCAGGTTTTCTGGAAAATTTTGGTTATTAGTCTCAATTTCCAGGGGGGTGCAAATGTCCGTTTTACCCCTGCAGGCGCCCATGACGAGCTGCTCTTCCATTTCGGAAGAAAGATTGCTCGATTCATTGATTCCAAATGGATTAACTAAACATTTTTGAAAACCTGATCATTATAGCATTTTAATCATACTAAATACAATTGCTTTCCTGTTGGCCTAGCTCAGCGTTGAAGTCAACATGGTGAAAGGTGGGACGTCTTGTTTCAAAATACATTACTGCATAGCAATTGTAACGTGACAATAACCCTGACTACATCGGCAAGGCAATAGGAAAATACCGTATTATTATCAGTTATCCAAATGGATAGAGTGCATTCAAATCTCGCATGCTTGCATGCATGCCTAATTGTAATACGAATTGATTACTTTCAAAAATTCCAAGAAGTTCCGCGGCACACCTGAGGATCTCTCGCGGCACACAGTTTGAGAACCACTGATCTAGGGGGAAAAGTGCCCAAACACTTTGGTCCAAAAATCTGGCATACGACGCATAGGCATAACAAGAGGGTCAAAGGGGCAGTTTCCCCCACAGATTTCTACGTACATTTGTAACAAAACGAATGCGAGCATACTTTTGACATGCAGGGACACATTTCTGTAAATGTATCGCAATTTTATGAGATCTGTTACGTAATTTACGTGCAGGCTTGCAAAATGTTTACAAAATGATGAAGTTCCAACATCGTGCCTGATAATAACGTGATTGGTGCCAACAAAACATGCAACATTCTCATTAAATATCATTTTTGTGTTTTGTGTTGATTAGTTGTTCGTGATATAGCAATTCATATTTCGTTGGATTGGTTAATTTTATCGTTACAACATCGTTACCATACGGCTCGGGGCAGATAGCTTTGGTGTATAGTGACCTTTTACTGTTTTTTTGTTGTGCAGGCTGGTGTAATAATTAGTTTTGCAGAATTTACGATCAGTAACTTACCATTCAGTCATAGACTTTGCACATCTTCACCGCGCTCGCTCAACTGCCATGAGCCTACTGTTGCGTCACACACGACCTAGTTTTCCTACTCGCCATTCGTTTTCGTTCTTGAAAACAGTTATTGCGTATTGTATCCAATTTCATTCAGTTTTAGTTCGTTCGAGATTTGTACTCGGCCATTTCGAATTTTGAACATTTGGCCATCATATTTATTAGTTTTGAATACCACAGGTTTACGTAGATGGCGGCTTAAGTTAATAAATAAGTTTGCTTACTAACCACATCTTGTCGATTTATGCTTCGAGAGGCGGTGTCCCACACCAAATACTGTTACTCGCTTAAAGTAAATACATTTGGCCCCTCTCAAAATTTTGGGCTGGTTACACCACTGATACGACTGACTCTTCCTTGTATAACCTTTCTACAAAAGCAACACCAAGACAAAATATTTCTGCATTTTGCGAACGACTGCATGGTGTAGAACAGGCCTGCACAACTCAGAAAGTTCGAAGGGCCAAATTATCAACATAAATTTGCCGCGGGCCGCAAAAGTCTATTTCATTTCGATGTAGATACTGTATTTCATTTTAGTNTTGAAGAAATTCTGGAACGACAATCACTNATTTGACGTCGAACTTATACAATATTTTCACNATTGAGAAAGCCCTTGCCGGCTGCAAGAAAAGCTTTCGCAGCCGCATTCGGTCGGCGGGCCGTATGTTGTGCACAGTGGCAAACGCAGAAAATTTCCGAGGGGAGGGCCAAGTTTCGCCACAATCGTGTGACGTCACAAATCAACTTTAGGGGAAGTTCCGAAGGCACGACCATTGTAGGGGGTCCGAAGCATGCCCCTGGGAAAATTTTGCAAAATTACACCTAAAAATACGCATTTTTATGCATACTGGAAGCAAGTTTTGGACAATACTGTTTTTACATTTTTTTATTTTTAGGGTCTGAGGGGGTGGCCATGGCACAGTGGCCTCCCCCCTCCGTGCGCTAATGGTTGTGCAGACCTGGTGTAGAAGAACGTATTTTTGCGGTTTGTATTGTACGCGATGTTCCCTCTAAGCTGCGCGCCTGCGCGCCCGCGCACCTGCCAAGATCCCTCTGCGCAATTGCAACAATGCTTAGCGCAGTCTCCACTACTTGCTAACCGCCGTTGTAATAGATTTAATAACTTCTGCCCAGTAAAATTGTGATTCAGCGCACCTGCTTGTTTTTCCGCGCAGCATTATTAAAAATTGGAGGGAACATTGATTGTACGGCGTGCTTTTTGGAGTGCTAATTTCTGACCATGTTATATTCTTGAAACATGTTTTTTTAGACTTTAAAGTTAAACTTTAAACTTTAAAGTGTGTGTGTACTCGAACTGTTTATGCTTTGCTCTTCTTGTTGTTGCCACAGCGTTTTTGGAAGGACGTTGTATCTCCATCATTCCCATTTCACAGATAGCTGGCGTCCATTGAAGGTCGTTGAAACACACTAGGCTAGGTATTTTACAGACAGGGCTTACACACATTCTGTTGGTTGTCAACTGTGCGAACAGTCGTGATCTATGCCCACTCACCGCTGTACTGCAATTGGAAGCCTTTTGTGAGGAAGATGGATAGAGGCAAAGCAGCGTCTGCTTGCATACGTCAGCCTCATTTTAGCTTTTCTGTCACATCCAGTTCCTCGGGGAACTGAGCAATGCAACGATAAATGCCAGTTGCGACCCAGCACTTACTTAGTTGATCATCCAGAAATTTTCCCATTTCCATTTAAATCAGTCGAGAACGATGTTATCTAATTGTCAAAGGGTGCTTGACGAGACAAACCATTAAACAGGTTTTTGCAGTGTCCTTGCGTTTTGAACTTTACTCAGATAAAACTATTTAGTGTTTCCGCCAGTAACCCTAAACTCAACTCAATCACGGACCTCACAAAAAAATTAAACAACTCATCATTCCTTATAGTATGGAACATTCTTGTTAGCTAATTGTATCTGTCTTTTAATGCTGGCTGCCAGAACGTTGTGCTATAGAGCATCTGTTAGGTTTACCTGTAGCAGCGAACGTTCATAATACTTGTGACATCCCACATCATGTCAAATACAGGTAAAGTAATTAATAACATTTCCTATACGTAAACTGTTCTAATAGCTCATACCAGTATAATTGTCACAGCGTGAAGATCGACAACTCTTTTAATATTTCAACAATGCTGGATCTACAAATGCACATTACCGGAAATGTATCAGGAGCATTTGAATCGTTGAAATCCGAACTCGGTCATGTTGCTCATAATTCGGTCGATGAGACCTTCGTTGTTGAATGTGGTGCTTCTGAAGTTGCTGTCTCAGCTTTACGTTGAATCAGCGTAGGCGTCCGGTAGCATTCATGTACTCTCGCACGCTTTAACGCAGGGTCTCGAAACTACGGCCCACGGGCCAAATGCGGCCCGCGAAGCCATTTCATCCGGCCCGCGAAGCCAGTTTGTCAATGATGAAAAAATAATATATTAACGAAAAATTTGTGATTTTGTGAAATGCAACCTTTCCCGAAACAATCACATTACGCATGAAGTCCGGCCCTCAAACTGTTGTGTAGTAGCATATGTCCTCCTCAGACAAAAAAGTTTGGAGATCCCTGTTTAAACGGCAAAACGGCAAATTTTCTTGCTGTCTGTACTCCTTGAAAATGTTTCGCAACAAGAGCGATTCTGTCTTCAACGGACGTTTGTTTTTTGCAAGTGCTTTTACGTCTGTTGCTACAACACGTTTGACAAACCTGCTATTTGAAATCTACGCAATCGTATTTCATTCCATTCACACCAGCACAAAAAATTATTATAACTTATCTTGGTAATGAAATGTCGCTTTTTTGCAACATCACGCGTTCTTTCTTCATGTACGCGTCATAAGTGTCTTTCACATAGGCAATTTATTTGGGGAAACGCGATCTTTGCAAGAGTGGTCGCAGTAGTCTTAACTTTGAGCTTCATGGCTGAGATTGTACTAACTAAACTGAAAGCAACTACATGATTCCCTTTTCTCCCCATCTAACGACTTTAGTCTCATGAAAAAATTTCGTTTTTGAAACCCTGATTGCCAATAGTTTTTCTTCACTTAACAATAGCGTTGTGTGTTTTCTTTAATATTTGTATTTTTCGTACTTACAACTGTCACAAACACAGCAACGAAAATTTCACACCCGTGAAAAACTAAGGTTTGCACTGAACAAAGTGTGATGTACACAGCAACGTTGAATAAAAAACGCAAATTTGACTCAGCGATGTCAATCACGAGCAACATAATCTTTGCGAATACAGATATCCACTTTTGTTTATCAAGTAACACAATCAGATGTTGCGTCACACTTCTTAGTACTCGAATCGAAAATCGGTAATTTTCCTCGTCACTAAAAAGTGTCTTCTGTGTTAAACTATTTTCGTTAAAAAAAAATTTACATTTTCACAAAACGAAGCACAGCAAGTGCATTATTTTTGTTTTCTGCTACTCGTTCAACGTCATGCTATTGAGCAAAAACAAATACTTTGCTAAATATCAAATGCTCTTTCTATTGTAAAACCCGGTTGTACGCGCATCTTTTATGTTTCTTGTTTCAGAATAATTTCTTAGTTGTCAATATCAGTGATAATCGCTGAAAAATTGAGTTCTCATAATCAGTGAATGTTGCCAAATCACCATTTTCAGGAACTTGAGCGTTTACATTCCCGAGCATGCTACACCCAGGCGCGTAGCCAGGGGAGGCAGTGGGGGCAATTGTCTCCTCCCTCAATTCGGAAAAGTTCTGGTTAATCAAGCGTTTGATGCGTAAGCCAAAGAAATACTTCAGCGCAAATCAACGAAACTGCTTAGGAACCCACCTTACTTTAGCTTTTAGTCGAACCTGATCATGGCAATATGATTTACCACTTGTCCATGATTAATGAAATGTTGTGCGTGGTGCAAATGCCAGAGAATTCATATCATGGTTGACCTTTACCTGAGGTTTAAATCTCTGTGTAGAAGTTTTTGATAATGAAATACAAACTTGTCTGACAGTTGTTGCGTGTATAAGGACAACTTTTTTTAGTCATATTTGTGCACACAAAATTTCCACAAAGAATAATATTCATACCTATTCTTATCATCTCTGAAAATTTCAAGTAATTTTAACGAAAAGTTTCGGAGTTACAGTAGGTACTTTCGTTTCGTAACTACAGACGCGGGTACGCTACAAAACTTTATCCTATTCAGCAGGGCTGAGCAGTAGTTCTGAGGAGTACCATAACTTTTTCAAAACCAAAGTTTTTGCAACCAAAATTTACAAGATTTATCTTCAGATTGTTATGCATTTTGCCTGAAAATTTGAATTCAATGCACAGTGGCGATTCTGGAATGAAAAAACTAGGGGGGTTGTAGTCCTAATTAGCTGGCTAGGCTTAATTAGCTTAAAAGAGTTAGAAAAGTTATAGCTCATTCCACTACGCCGTGTTTCCACTATCCCGTTGTGGTTCTTGTAAAAAGTGCCCTCCTTGACTTCTCAGCAGACAGCAGCATACTCAACACAGTAACCAACAATACCTGTAACTTACAAGCATTGGGATCACTAATGTAGTTTTTGTTTTAAAACAGAGCAATTGTATTTCTTACTTTACCAACGGCAAAAAGTATATACACCATGGCGTTCACTGAGTCAAACTGCGCCATTAACAATAACTGAACTGCATTCACTAATCTCACTGTGCAGTCGACAAAAGTACAATATTTCAGAANCAACATTAATGCTTAACTTCTTACCATAGGTCATGTTACCTAATTTAATAANTCCAATTATTCCTGCCACAGCCGCGACGTTTTAGCATGTTGTAATGCTTCTGGCAATTTTGTTTACTTGCCCAGGAGAACTTGTTTTCAGCAAGCACCTCTCCTATTTCGTATGACCAAATGCTTCCAACCGAACCCTCCCTTTAGCCTAAGCACCAGGGCATAGTTCAGTACAACAAGCATCAGATCCATACAGCAAGTTTTAGTTCCAGAACGACTCTTCTTTGCCAAATCATGCCCTTTTTATAGGCTTTGGAATACCTTCATAATTTATTTTGCTCTTAAACTTTATCCAGGGTATTTTTATTGTCAATAGTAACCTTAACTCTTCAAAAACATGCTTTCTTTACTCTCTTTATTTCGTGCGTGTTCTCCCCAGGGTTCTTTCCTTGTTACCAGTTTTTATTTATTTATTTTGTGCGTGTTCTCCCCATGGTTCTTTCCTTGTTACCCTTGCTCAGAATATACACTGACACACACAACCATATCAACGATAATTCACATATTGCACATATTGAATATATTTTCGTCATAAACTGGTAATTTCAACTGTATCGCTTCATCCACTAAATCGTCAATTTTTTGCATGAACATATCTTCATTAAAACTGTTCAAAGCATCAGCGCATTCAATGCTAACTTTTTAGCACAACCAGCCTTATCTGGTACGATCTGCTCTAAAGATTGCGTCGCAATAAAAAGAACATTCTGTGTTGCGATTTTCTAGCACGATCAACACATTCAAAGCGCCTCCTACCGGTATCAACCAGTGTAAGGTTCCAGCTACCTAAAATACGTTACCTAAAAATACCCTTTCGTTACCTAAAATACGTTACCTAAAAATACCCAGCTACCTAAAAATACCCTTTCCAGCTACCTAAAATACGTCACAATAAAAGTAATACTCTGTTTACCCGATCAACAACTGTCAATCATAATCCGTCACAATAAAAGTAGCACACTGCTTTTCTGTACGTAGCATGACCCTTGAGAGTTCATCATACGTCACTGGTTCCAATTTTCCACAAGTTGAAACTAGTTAGTCACGCTCCAATGCATAATCAGTCAGGCTTACTATGTTTCTAACCACCACAGCATCTGGAATAACGCAACACTGGTAAGAAAGTTTCTTTTATACTCTCGCAATTTATTTGCTGCTGCAGAATTTTAAACTTTGTCCTCTTTCTGGTATTATGGCGTTTGTTTGTTATTCAGTGCCGTTTGCAATTCATCTTCTGATAACGGTTTACAGCAGTGGTTCTCAACCTTTTCGCTGAAGGGGGCCAAATCCATACTAACGACTTTGTTAGAGGGCCGCTCTAAAGAAATTTTAACACAAGTCAATTAACACGTTCTGATTTATAGCAGAACGAAGTCTATTACACAAAATATCAGATATTTTGTTGAAAGACTGCTGAGGGCCGCACAAACGGTGCTTGGGAGCCACATGCGGCTCTCAAAACAGTGGTTGAGAACCACTGGTTTACAGCATCTGCTCGTATCACACCCTTTCAAAACCTCTTCGTATGTTAAAATGTTGTAACTGCCTTCGTTAGGTCAGCAATACAATGCTTTTCAATTAGTTCCGGTGCGTCTCAAGTTTTGCTGACGAACATGGTTCCCTGTCGCATTGCCACTATGGTCCTGTAAGTCCGTTGTACTTCAGATACTGCTATACATATGGCAACTTTTCATCCGTTTTTACATTTAAATTCTACCCTGTCACTGTTGGCTTCGTTTACGGTGGCTATGTTATTTCAGCATCGCTACTGATTTCGTACTTTCGTTTAAATGTTCAACCACCACTTTGTAAGCGCTTCCTTTGCACATTTTTCTTTCTGTAGAACATGAAATGGTTAGTCATAACTGCTCTTCAGGCAGTCTTTACTTCTGTCCCCGCAAGTACTTTCTTTTTGTGAGTACGGTTACCCAAATCAATTGTTTCTTTTAGCCGGTTCCTTACTGTATAAAAATTTCGTAATTGGCATTCTGATTTTTTTCAAAATTCTTTAACTTCCTCATATATGTTGCGTTTTCCTTAATACACCAAACACATATCACACAAGTTATTCAACTCAATATTCACACTATAACTTTTTATAAGACATAATAGATTGCACAGTTAAAATACACGTATAACACATTTCGTCACTGACTATTGTAATCCACTTAAATTAACCATTTACGCCAGTTATTTCTTCAATGTTGGTTCACTGTCATTTCCACAATTTTCTGATCCAGCCATGTTATGGTCACTTGTTACCATAACAGGGGCAGGAAAAAATAGGGGGGCCGACATAAATGTCTCTCCTGCATGGTTACTTTCCGTTGTAATGAAGATTGATTTGCTATGATTAACCCTATCAAACCCAACACAGGCTTGTGAATATTGTCAGAACCGTCGCCAGAAAGTCTTCATAGAGGGGCTTAGGTTTGTGCAGGGTTGCTTGACATTCTAAAAATTGACAAAAACTCCACTGATTTACAGTGTTTCATATTTCAATGTAGGGGTCTTGGAGCTTTGTTTTGGGGGGCTAAGCCCACCAAAGCACCCCCGTGACGACGGGACTGAATATCGTTAAATATAACCTAGTTTTATTATTCACTAGAGATACCTAAGCACCACTAGATGCAATCGCACACTTGCACTGCTATGTCGAATATTCTGTGCTAAACATGCGATTTCCACAGCAATACACTGTGACTCTACACAGTGCCAGATAAACGCTTTTAGGGGCCCTGAGGCACACTTTTTCAAGGGTCCACATCTTTTCAATAAAAACCAATGTTGCATGATGTCCACATAAACTCGTGTTCATAACGCGAAATAACACACTCTGCAACATCAAATGAAAAGGGTAGATATGTAATGCAAAAACGAAAACGTTTGTCCTATCATAAACTAACGAATACGAAAACGTTCTCTGTTTTTCCCACCATGTTAGACACTCAAACTATATTAGTATTTTGCGTGCTTTTTTGCAAGCAAATTCATGTATCAACTTGTCAAAGTTTTGGTGGAATTGTATTGTGTAACGTCAGGGGCGGATTAGGGTTGTGTGGGGCCCCTGGCTGAAACTTGAAAGGGGCCCTTTCTATATATACAAAACTGTTGTTTATTGGGAAAAAGTAAATAAACGAACTGAAGTATTTGTATCATTATTGTAACAAACAAACTTGAGCAAAAAAACGAATCGTTAACTAATCTGGAGGTGGCAATATCAACGAAACTCATCTATTTCAAGTCTCCATTTCTTGCTGGAGACTTGAAACCATATCGATAAATGTTCACAAAACACCGGTAGAACGTTTTGAATATACAGTGGCACCCCGTCGACGACCAACCCGCTACCACGAACACTTTAACGCGGTGTTCTCTATGCTAATGCATCACGTTTTGTTTCACTATCGCGACCACGCCGTTATCCAGACCGCGACCACAGACCAGCTGTTACAAAACTACTAATCGAGCATCGCGTGTCACAACCACGGACCACCTATCCTATCGGTACCCTTAAGCTGGAAAACTGATAACCTGTCAGCAGCAATTTGCTCAGCTGCATGACGTTGTCCTGAAGCATCGTGGATACAGGGATGTAGGCGTGAGTGCAAACGCAATAAGTGCCAATATATGACGTAACAAACTCCTACTGTAAACTTTTCTGGAATTTCTACTGTCGACATCAATTTCTTCCGTTATGTGATTTTATAGTACCATAACGACAGGCTATGGCAGCACGTAAGACGAAGCAAATTACCTTCAATCAAGGAAAAGAATGTAGAAATGAAGTGATCGCGATAATAAATGAAGCCTTTAGGAATGCACGTGTGACGCGACCACCCCAGCCCGCAACCCCGCTAACACGACCAATTGAGTGTCGTCCAGTGGGCGGTCGTTCTAGCGGAGTTCCACTGTATATATATATATATCCAAATGACATTTTTGAGATAGATAAAATTTTCTTTAAAAATTATTTTCAAAAAAATCGGCTTTTCATGCCAGATTCCCGACCAAAATGACACTAACCTAACCTTAAAGCTAACCTAACCGAAATTTAACCTAACCTTACCTACCATCATAGCCCAGTTTGATATGTCCTAAATTGATATTGTGAAAATAATAATTGTGCTCATTGCAATTCAGTATTTCATTTTTCTGTTCACAATCAAGGATAAATCAGTAAGACTATTAGTAAGAACAAGAGCATGCGCTCACTTATCAATAGCTGTTGTGAAACTCAGTTTTACTTATTACGTATGGTTTTACGTTCATTCATAAGCAGGGATGTAGTACTGCCAAAAAGGTGTGGGAACGCATACAAAAAACAGCTATTTTAAAACAGCTTCCAACTCATTTAAAAGCAAAACATGAAAAAGGCATGGGAAAGCCGTTCCCACGCCTTCCCGCCCCACTGCACCCCTGTTCATGAGACATAACACTCCTAAATTGTTTTGTTGTTTTTTTCTACTACACTTAGAATATAAAATGGCACTCAACAAAATTCTTAACAAAAAGCACATCTTACGACTTACTGAAGTCGTAAATTGAATGAGTCATTGAGTTTAGCGTGAGCAAGCCTAGAGTTACTTGAACGAATTGTAAACAGAACTGAGACGTGCTTGACACGGTTTAATTCTTGTTATCAGTTAACGTTTTAAGTAACTGGATATCTGCCGACTTTTCTTTTTGTTATTGCATTTATTCTGTTTTTAGTCATTATCAATAATTGTACCAAATAATGGCGATTCACATAAATGTAGTATGTACCAAAATGTCCAAACTTGCATCTTGGAAGTAAACAGTACCAGAATTGGTATTAAACTACCAGCTGACATTGTGTATTGTGTAAGATCTTCACTCCCACACGCAACGCACTGTACTTGAAACATGCATCGCAGTAACAAGGAACACACAAATACAGGCAAGCACACGAGGATATACAAGTGGCGTGTATACCAACTCTGGCAGTCGCAGTCCTGCCTTATAACACCATGGTTTGTTATTCTAAGCTAAAATCTAAATACTTTCACCATTGTTGAGAGACTTGACACTACTTAACAAGTTCACAACTTCCTTCAGGGCTGCCTGCAGGACCGATGTTGAAATGACGTGGACACCGCATGCGCATCGGAAACCGAAATAAGACAAGCGAATGGATTTCTTTAATTTTTCAGACCTTGGAGTACTTACTTATCAGTGAGTGTCGGCCAGACCACACGCCAAAGAATCAACTACCTTTATGTCAACAAACCAGTTTCAATGAGTGAGCACAGAGCGCCTACTTATTAGTTCCAATTGACGATGATATATTTTCCAACGTATTGTGTATTGTTCACATATTGCACTTTTTCACCAACTTAGGGATTGGGGGCCCCCTAAATGTTGGGGGCCCCTGGCTGTAGCCCAGTCAGCACCCCCCTTAATCCGCCACTGTGTAACGTCTTCACTCCCACACGCAAGGCGCTAGACTTTAAACATGCATCGCAGTAACAAGGAACACACAAATACATGAATGAAGACGAAGATAAAAACATGGCGGTAGTAGAGATTATAAGCTTGATGGCTCTAATGCATTTACCTTGATGAAACAAGCTTTTAAGACACATGCATGAATGACGCCATCATGATTATTATAATGTAGTACCGTAATAGTTGTTTCCGTAATAGTTCTCTCTCTATGCTCATCAGCGACAAATGATTCAAACGTTGCTGTGACGTTGATGACCTGAGTTCATTCTTTATCCGTTTCAGTTTAAAAAATGACCTTCCACCACTGCAGTTTGAGTACATTAAAGAAAGATATATACGCAGAATAATATCAGTGTTAGGAAAAAGTGATATCAGATTTCGTTCCTGAATTAGGCGATGTATAAATGTTTCGTGCGACTCATCTCCCTGTTTTTCGTGAACACAAAACAAAATTAGAGGATTTCTGGTGGTTGTGAAACGAACATTGACATCGCTTTGAATTGCAGCTACACTGATTTGATAACTGCACTTTGACGTTATTTTGTCTTCGTTAGTTTTCCCGCACTCATTCTTACCTTCATCCAATGATGGCTTCTTACGTTTAATGTTAGTGATCAAGCTTGTCTCAAACCCATGTCAACAGACTTGGCGTGTTTTCTTACTTTGCTCATCTCATTTTTCTTGCTCTACCCAGAGTTTCCTTTCAGCCGCTCCACTTTGTATTCCCTCTGTATTTGGCCTGCACTTATGATATCCTCAATCTCAGGTACGAGGAACACTGTTTTCTCACAACACTCAAACGACAACCTTCATTACGANACTAGCCTTTCTAACTGAGGTAGCTACACTACCATCGCAACATGNTTTATGCCCTGCCAGGGCTGTCGCAAATGCAACTCCAAAAAGTCCAAGTACAGTACCAAAAAATCCCTAAATCTGTGGTGGTGCCACATGAAATCGAAGCGACATGATAAGTGTTAAAAATAGAATAAAAATGATTTGCAAATAAACTGAAATGACTCATTTTCCCCTTTTCAAAACATTTACGAAAATCCATTAATCCCTAAAAGGGGTCGTCAAAACTTCCAATCTAGGGACAAAATCCCTAAAAGTGAGAGCAATGTGCCCTGCTCTTTTCCTCTGTGTCATAAATAAGGTGCCATCCCATTCTTCTATGATGTCACAAGCGCCTGTAATGTGTTTTTTTTCCTGTTGGAGGCATAGTCTGCATATTGCAGGGGTGGCCAACCGCGGCTCGCGAGTCTAATGCGGTTCTTTGCCAGGTTTCATGCGACTCTTACGTAATTACCAGAAGTCCCACTAAATAACATGCATAACAATTAGAGGTGAGCATGGACAGGTTTAGGATTGGATATCCAACAGGATACTTGCAATATTTTTGAATCAGGACTGGAATTGGATGTTTATTTTTGAAATAAATTGGATCAGGACAGGATCAGGATATTTGTTTCATTTCTATAACAAAAGTTTCCTGAGAGCGATTCAAGATGCCACAAATGATGGTGCTGCTGTTTTCTTTGCTATGATTTTTACATTCACAAAAAATCAAAATGATTTTATCAGTATGTGCGACACTAATCACAATCGATGATAATTCGTGTTATTTCATAGTAAATATTTTCCAGCGAGGTGGAAGTAGTAAGCTGCTCTTATATTGCTGGCATGCTGCTTTGTTTTGTTGTGCTGAGTGAGTGGCATATGTATGTGTTGTGTAGGCTAATATAGTCTATTTCATGGGTGGCCAACTTGTCTTCACCTGAGATCGACTAGAAAATGTATTGATAACTCCCAACCAGTTGGTATTATAGTCACAAATACAAAACGCCAAAGTTGAGCATCGCATGTGCAAATGCAGTCAGTGTACAGTTGCCTTAGTAAGTGATGCACAGACAGAAGGCAAAGTGTCTGTTACACCTAAATCATGATTGCCACGCAATAATAGAAAAACGTATCACAATACCTTCGCGGCATCTGCCGAGCTAGCCTATGGTCAGCCATCACAAGAGGCACCAAAGAAGATACGTGACCAACCAAATGGTGGATAGTTTTGATGTACTTTCTGGAATATTGATTGAAAAATGTTCTTTTTAGGCAGCTTGTCAATTCAATGCAAAATCAAGTGCAATCGAATCAACCAAGTGACACTTGGCGATCAACCGGTTGATGCGATCAACCTGTTGGCCACCTCTGGTGGTCTATTTCAGTGTTTAAGCTGCATTTCCTTTTGGTTAGAATTTTGAACATTCTACCTCAAGTTTTATGCAGTCAACCTTTGGTAAAAGATAGTGAGTTTGCAGTTTTTGTAAGCTACATAGTTTTACTATATTTTATGGAGTGATCTACTCTCAGTGTTACAAAATATATTTTCTTTAATTTATCAATTGGTTGAATGCTGGAGCTCTTTTGCAATTAGCTGATGCAGATGGAATTGGTCACATGACAAGGTCTNTATCCGTGGATTAGCGGATCTTCTTTGCCATATAACCAAAAACCATAACCCAAATTGTAAACCTGTGTCTGGTTTTCAAAACTTATTAAAAAANCGCAGGAGCTTNCATAAAAAATTTTCCCATAAGAGGAGTCGTCTCTATCAGCCCAGTCAACAATGCTGAGAGCCCAAACGAAGACCCCTCGCACAGCAGGAATTCCCTTTGGGCCAGGTTCATCGTACTAATGGTACCGGTTTTTATTTACTTTTTTCAAACGTTTCCAAACTTTTGTGGTCAGATGTGTGGTTTAGGCTTTTATGTGTTAGGTTTAGGTTTACTAAGTTTCTACCAAGCGTACTCCAGCCTACTGCACACTTGTCATGGATTAGGGTCATGTAACAGGCGATGGATGAATAAGTTTTCAAAAATGAAGGTCCACTGGTGGACCTATAACCACTGCCTCTTTGCTTCGTATTTAACCAGTGTCGCATTCGGATACGGATGGATATTGGATACTAAATTTCAGAAATTCTCTGATAAGGATTGAATATGAATATTCAAAAAATTTATCGGATATGGATCAGGAGTTGAAAAATCAATATCCGCTCACCTCTGATAACATTACACGGCTTGTAAAGTTGTGTCATTGAGGTGTGATATTTACAATGAATCTAGCTGAGCAAATGTATGTGTTTGAGTGAGGAAGAGATGGGGTGATGTTCATGTGCCCNCATGTGTATGATGTGGCTCTTTGCGGCAACACCACCCGGCTGGTCATCCCTGGCATATTGCATTGANNGTTGGGCAACAATCATAGCGCGTAAGCAGGTTATAACTGCATTGAATGCCAGCTTTCATGTTGGGGGCCCCTTGACTGCAGGGGCCCTGAGGCCTGTGCCTCACGGGCCTCATAGCTAATATGACACTGACTCTACACATGTAAAACGAAACACCATTTCCCGTACACAGTTGTGCCAGTGCCGGCCCCACATGAACGAAAACAGCTGCAGACAAGGTGAAAACAATTCAAATGAAAGCGAAATGGTTCCAACGACGAATGCTATCCTGACACAGGGACAAGTAGGCTGTTGATAGCGAACTATTTTCGTCAAACTATTCTTACCACAAAGCAAGTTTTTTCAAATAAACCATCTGCCAACAGATGAGTGACTAATGACTACGACTCAGTGGCGTACGCAGAAACTTTTCATGGGGGGGGTTTTATTCAGCGGCATAGGGTAGTCATTTGTATTTGGTGTGCGCTGTTTGTGACGTCACAAAATGACGTCATAGCCCTGTTTCCAAACCAACGTTTTGGCGAATTTTGTTGACATAATATGCACATTTTTCTATACATCCACTCTTATTTTATGTGTCAATGCACTGAATATAAACTATTAGAGCTCCAAGTTAGGCTATC
>JGI24159J19872_10006013_pt1 | contig 15753 bp, 10 predicted proteins | sample Ectturendosymbi4_FD_19872 | JGI IMG/M metagenome (IMG submission 19872) | reverse complement strand
CAAGTAATATAAAAAGTAGAACACTGTATGAACATTCAACAGAAAACTTCAAACATCATTTTTTACAATGTGTTCCACAAGCTCACACAACCACAGTTGTTGTTGATGTGTTCCATGAGCAACCTCAATACGTGTGAAACGTCTGGTCGCCTAAAGCAATTTTTAGTAAGAATTACTGTTTTCGTATTTACCGTAAAGTTGCAATCACCACCTGACATTAGTTGTTAAGGTGTCAAACGGTTCATTTAAAGAAAACTACAACAGTACTTTTTCGTAAATATCGTGGATCGTTACTTAGTACTCGGACAGATGTAAGAGAACTTTGTGAGACACTTTGAGAGCCGGCGTATGATATATTCGTTCTTCGATTTCGGCCTAAAAAACAGCAGTTTTCGGTTGCTTTACCAACGCCCTAGCTCCTCCGCCGATTGCGCTAGAGAGCTGTTCAAGGGCTCAAACGGATCGGCCAGTCTAGTAGATTGCACTCGAAAAAAAAGGTTTTGGTTGGAGGGTGCGGATTTTTTGTGAGTGACGTCATCAGTGAAGTAGTTTTGGGGTCATTTTGGCTCATGCTGCCCGGCCTAGGGCCCAACCGCTAGGCCAAAGTGTTTCGCTGAAGTTTTCATTGGAAACTAGGCTCGAGTCCGAGTCTTTTGAGCCTTTGATCGACGTTCTAGCGTTTGTGGTTCAAAAGTTGTGATCTAAAATAAACAAAATAATTAATTATCTAAGTAGCTAATTAGTCAAATATTTTTACTAGTTTAGATCATAACGTTTGAAACTGAAACCCCAGCAGGTCATCCAAAGTATCAAAAGACTCGGATTGTAGCCTAGTTTCCAGTAAAAACTTCAGGGAAATACTACCACCTAACGGTTGTCGCCCAGGGTCAGGCAAAGTGGGCCAGGGTGGTTTAAAAGTCCTCCAGTTATGACATCACTCACAAAAAACCCGCACCACCCAAGCAAATAATTTTTTTTCAAGTGCAGACTAGAAAACTTGCCGCGTCTTTTGACGCTTCGACCAGGTCCGTAACCCAAACAGGAACGGAGATATTCCCGCGCAAAGCCACGTGCGTTTCAGTGTTTTTTCCGAAAATCCTCGAAAGCAGCCGGACGCCAAAGTGTTCAAGCAACCTATATATAAAACTTTTTTTCGTATATTGAAAGAGGCATAGGTGTTCCAATCAAACTCTCTTTGAGTAGCAGTTAAACATCTGTTGAGCAAAATGTTTTCTGGAAGCGCAATTGAACTGCATTTAGTCATACGGGAAAAAAGTCTTAGCTCTTTAGAACAATAACAATTTTTATAAATTATTAAAAATACAGCTGTGTTAACGGAGGACAGAACCAAATCCTTTATGAGCATATAACGCATTCTAAACGTTGCAGGGAGTTATTCCAGCCCAAAAAAGTCTCGTCACGGAGTTTCTCTGTCGGAAAAACTCTCTTTGTTCAGATTACTCTCTGTTATCTTCAATTTAAGTGTGTTTGCTACTTTGGTTCTGCAAATCTGGTGGGGATTAATATGCCAGTGACGCATACTTCAACATTAATACCTGAATTAACTTTAATAGTGTGTAAAATGATCATATTTGAGCAAAGGTTCAAAGAAATGACTTTTACCAGTAAAGAACCAAAACGCAAACTGTCTGCAGAGAAATCCTTTGCTATCTACAACTCAAAATTTTTCCTTTTGCGTGTTTTTATGTTTTCGACCAAGAATTCAACACCTGCGATTCGAATTATTTTTTTAGTGCGACTAAAAGTTATCCTTTCCAGATAGCCACACAACTATTTTATAACACTAAGTTCCTATTCGTAAGCATTTCACATCTTTATTTGTTGAAAGTTACGGTCAAAACAATGTTTACATTACTTCGATTAACTTTTTCCATTCTTTCTAATGAATATGCATTTCTTCCCAAAAATAAAAATGTTTACTACAAACTCATGGTGAAATTTTTTCATGTTTTTATGTGGCTAACATAAAATTTCGGCCAGTTGCAAAGACATATTTTATGTCAAGGCTAATGGTAACCAAAGCTGGCGGTGTTTTGGGAAAAACAAACGTAAATCTTTGCTTTTATTCAGCCAGCTGAATTGCAGCAAATATCTTAGCTGTTTAAAAAACGTAAGTGGTATTTGTTAACATTGTATGAAACAAACAAGTGCAAATAAATCGCCCTTGCGCCATGAAAAAAACATTTTTTAAAGCAATAAAAAACAAACCATACGTTTATTTCTTGAACCTCGCTTTCGCACAAAATTTTATTGAAAAACTTGTTCACATTCCAGAACAAATTAATTGAAACATTGTTTCCATGTGGCACACTTAACTCAATTGACTAAATGTGTTATAATAGAAAAACAAAACATTTTAGATGATTTTCAATTGTTCTGCTAGAGTGGAGGTACCAAAAACTTAACAAACACTGCCAACGTGTTTTCAAACCATTTCTTGTTGCTCAAAAAACGTGAAAATCCAATGCATAAAAACCATATTTTTGTAAGTTATTAAACGAGATGCGACGATTAACAACACCAACATGATATTTGGAAGATAAGTTGTGCATAGCATCACGATGTTTAAGACTAAAACAACTATTTTGAAACAACTTACCACGAGAGAAGGCTCTTTAGCGGCACCTCGCAATTTACTTTTCGCACCGCTCGGATCCATTTTCTGTTGCTCAGCAATGGTCTTCTTGTGCAATCCTGATTTTTGTAATCATTGTTTATTGCTTCGATCAAGACGCTGATTGCAATCTTCTTCAATTAAGTACCGAACAAATTTTAACAAACGTAAGCATGCACTGTTTTGATATCTAATTTATTGGACCCTGCAGATATATTGTTTTGAAATGCGTGAAATTTAACTGAAGCTAGTTCACAATTTTCACGGTAGTAGAAACCACGCATGAAGGATATTTAAAAATCTGATGTTTATTATAAAGAAGACAAAGATATATCTGAATATTGTAAGAGTTACCCCGTCATTTTCGAATGCCATTTTTGGTTTAAAAATAGCAAACCTGATGTTTTTTAAATCTTGAATGGAGAAAAATGCACTAATACAAACGTCTGCTTTGAAAATTTTATCGCAGCTCTTGCATCACATTAAAAAACTAATATTTTGACATTGAGTTTCATGAGATAAAATAGAACTTGCCAATCAACCAGGGAGCAAATGCTTGATTTTTGAAGCTATTTTGGTTGTAGGATTCGAGTACACTGTCAGGAAGAGGACGAGAATGGCGAACCATTGCTCCGTACAAGCCGTATTCAGCCATCACACTGCTTTCTCCCCAGGTGTGTTCGGTTTTTCTCCACTTAGCCCTTCTGTTCTGGAACCAAACCTGGGTAATCAGAAACAGATTGCAGGGATAAAACGCGACAAAACATCATGACAACTTCTCAATATTCACAACTTTAAAATTTAGTTCAATCAAAAACGTTGCCATAGTTTCGGTTCACGTTTCACACAAAAAACAGGGAATGCTTTCTAAAGATTAATTTTATCAAAGATTTAGATGCAAAGTGCTGGATGTTGCACATGTTCCACAGAAAAAAAGTAAATGCTAGAAAGTGACCTTCATGGATTTTGCGCAGTTAACGCGAATCACTTTGCAATTAAGCAAAATGCTTTCAATAAAAGCAAATCAGCATTGCCAGTAGGTAGCAATAGTAAAGTACAATCTCACATGTACATTATGTACGAAATGTGTAGAGTTGTGATGAGTTTGCGCACAACAATATTCGTTCAATTTTGATAACAAAACGTGAACAGCAAATCGGTGCATAAATAGAATGTTTCTTTGGTTATCAAATCTCAGCAGGTTGAATCTGACTACTGTTCTGATTACTTCAGCACAAAGAAAACCTTCGACAGCCATAAATTAGCTTTCGCGAACAAACCGCCTTGACAGGGATTTCAATTGCCTTGGTCGGACCTATCGCCGTGCATCGCAATAGTGAAACCGTTCTGAAACCCGGCACAAAAATTCTGAAATGATTAAGCGGCAATTAGAAGGAGATGGTGGCCGTCGAAAGCGAGAAAATTAAAAAACGATTGATCGCATGGCGACCCTGGCACAAAATTAAACAAGTCGATAATTACTCTTTGCAATCTTGTTCATTCTCCAGATGTTTATATCAGAAAAAGCTGCCTTGCTCGACAATTCGCTTACGCAATGGGATGAAATTTGACAGTCAATCATGACCAAAACAGCAACCTCTTTCGAAAAGCAATTTATGATCAGGAGAATATTTAACCTGCGTTTCTCTGTTTGATGATTGCCAAAGAATTACTTTTTACCAATGATTGGTCTTCAAAGTGTCATTGAAGATTTGTAAACGATAAGAAAAAGTTCATGCAGATTTGCATACTAGCCTAATTACCTATTCTGTAATAACATCCGTCCTTGATGGCTTCAAAGGTTGGACAATTTTTGTCTCAAACTGATTCTCTGATATAAATGATATGATTATGCAACATATTTCTCAAATCAAGTTCTTCCCCTCTCGAAACATCTTGCAAATTGAGTTTCAGGAAACACTACCATTAGACACGTTAGATTATCGCCCTGGTCAGACAAAAACATTCTGTTTCCGGGAACTTTTAGCCCTAAAAGCATTTAACAATACATCCAAGGTAGGTGATAAGCCGTTTTGCGCCAAATGCAACACAAATGAATAGAAATTGCAACAATTAAATTTTGCCTTAAGTTATTTACTATTGAACTGAAATTATGCCTTAGGATTTTCGAACTTTTGTGTTTATCCATTAAGATTGTTGAGTTTGTTTCTGCTGCACAACGCGTTTGCTAAAACGAGGATTTGTAAGCTCGAAAAAGTGGGCTATTTCGGTTTTCAGAACAAACCAATCAAGGAACTGACATTGGATATACTTTTCACAACAGGCTGCAGATGGAATCATGGCGTGTGCGTAAGTAAATACATTCTTCATAGCAACAGCTAAGCAAAAGAAAAGCAAAAATGCTGCCAAAGATTTGATTTTTTCACAGTCATGTTTACACAACTTGGCAAAAGGAAAGACCAAACACACTTGGCAGTGTGACAAATTGCAAAGTAAAACGTGTGAAAAAACGACTTTCCAAAACTAATCCAAACTGCAGCAGAACAGTTAACTTAAAAAACTGGTGAAATGTTTTGAAAATAATTCATCTACAGCGTTACGTTGGAATCAATTTTCAGAAACACTTGCTTTTGTTTTTTTGACTAACGACTGAAATTAAATTGATTCAAAAAATTCACTTTATAGTTGAAGTTTTTCTCAACTTTAAGCCCAACAATTTTGGTTATATTTACAAATTGAATTCTGCGCCATGTTAAAAATTTCCCCAAGCAGATACAAGAAATTCAACCGGCATTGTTATAAGTCTCACCTGAATTCTGTCTTCCTGAAGGTTTGCTTTCTTAGCCAGTTCCTCCCTAGCAAAAGCATCTGGATATTTGTGGACTTTGAAGGCCTGTTCCAGAGCTTCTAGCTGCATATTGTTGTATATTGTTCTATTAAAAACAAATGAACCAAGCATTGCATATTTCTTCCAAACACCTATTACTTCGAAGCCCAAGAAAGGTTTGGAACGTTAAGGATCTTTATCTTAACACTAACAAAAACATTTACTTATATTGAAACTACTTTTGTTCCTTTCCTTGACATGAGATATCCAGCACTGTTCAGTATAGTTGAACGCATTTATTTTCTGACAAATTCCATGAAACTCGCCTCGGTTTGTTTTATGAAGGTTGAGTTGATCATCAACAACTCGAAATTCGACGAGTGCTTCAGCTCAGGCCGAATGGTGTTAAGAGGGAAAATTATTTGCTTTCTGGTTGCTCTTCAGGAATTTCTGGCTACATAGTATACAAAGTTAAACAGCGTTCACTAAACTGACCACACTAACAAACCTGGGCCGTCGTTTTCTTGACTTCATGTCGTTGGTGCTTGCACATGCTTTCTTGGAAACTGTAATTTAACCAACAACAGTCAAAAACATGAACTAGTGCAACGTGGTGGATAATTTGTTATGAACTCTTCACTTTGGTGCAAGTCGAGATTGAATCGGAGTTGATCACGCGTATTAGATTTTACAGCAGGTATCACCCTACACCGTTTCGTAAAATAAAATGATTACCAAATGCGGATATATTGACTGTCTATAACGCCAAGTTTAACTTATCACAAGGAATTTGCAGAATACGTTGGAATCCTCTCAGTACTCAGGCGCTATTTTTAATGTGTTAGGAATCTAAAACAAACATGTTAGTATATTTTCAACATGCAAAGACAAATTTTTCAGTCTACCGCTAGACAAAAACAAACATTCGTTAATGTTTCCAATCCATTCTTTCAAGCCATTTACTCTCCTGACCGCCATTTTGTTAGAAGGAAATAGTTGGCGTGATGTAAGAGGCAGCCGGGTACTAGGCTATTGTCATCGTGCAATGCGTCAATTTTAATGCGCAATTTGCTTGAATCTTCGAAGCAGAAGAATCGCGTCTTTGAATCAAGAATAAATCACACGCTTCCTTGCTTCAGCAAAGGTTTGTTTGTAACATTAATCAATTTACGATCGGACCACTGCAACCAGCCATTTATCACGGACTACATTTGCGTGGTCTGTTGCGAAACCAAATTATTTACGGTGGCTAGGTTTTGTTTCTAGGAAGGTGGAATTAGCCAGACCCCGCAAGAGATTCTGACAAAGTTCATTGCTGCACTTGTAAGCCTTTTCCTGAGGACTGAATTCAAATATTTGCAAAAATGCTTATGCCAAAAATGACATGACATTAAAACAGCACTCAGCTGCATTTGAAAAATGTATGTTTTGTACCTGATTTGACAATTTTTTGCCAATGTCCAGCCGAGTCATCGAAATACGTATCCATTTCTTATTGCGGTTTCGACTTAAAGTTATTTAATATAAATTTTTCTCGTTGAACTTATATTAGTCCACATTGTTTAACCATTTTATTGAAACCTTTTTCACTCACCGCATTGTCATCACACTTTTTTCTGTAAAAACAACTTATTTTCAAACCAATGCTCATGTAATCTGTTTTTGCCTGATGATAAAAGAAATCTTGACAATAATGATGAAATCTGCGTCGAACCTAGACTTTTTCAACAGTAGGACTAAAGCAAATTGGTAACCCGACTGGACTCGCCTTCCAGATGATCTGTTGAAAAGTCAAAACTCTGAATAAGGAGCATCTTAGAATTACTTGGGATGTACAACCAAGCGCAGCTAAGGAACACGAAGATGACCAACCAGCAAAATTCAAGAGTTCTTGCCTTTTGCTGCATGGTTAAAAAATGGGCCACTTTGTGGCTTTAGTGTAATAACTACGCCAGCAGGTTGCAATCGTGCACGTTAACAGAATACGTTCTTTGCATGCTGGAAAGGGTACATACCTTTGGTGTGGTAATATAATATACATATAAGCAAATAACGAATGTCCATATGCTGTATGCAATACAGTAAGTAAATAACCAAGTAGTGAATTTCACTCACCTTCAACGATTCGGCAGTGTTCGCTCTCACCAGAGCCCAAACTGGAGCTGACTGCTGTCTTAATGTGTGCATTATTAATTTCTGGTTGTGGTGAACACTGATCTGTTGTAGCCAATGTTTTATCTACATGATACTTTTTCCACGAGCATTTCTGCAAAATGTTGGGTGAATGCAATGAGAAAGGCCAAGTCCCATAAAATAGCTTGCTTGGATTTTGCGGTTGAGGACTTTTTGTAGAGGCTGTTTGGTCCCTTGTCGACAAAAATGTGGAACAAGGGTAGCTCTCACGAGATACTGAATTTGCAAGCGATGTAGGTTGTTCAGAATTTGAGCCACAGTGGTACAAAGAGGTTAAAATATTCAAGTTGTTGTGGGAGTGCCCAAGCGCTGCCATGCCAAAATAACTTAACCAGTCAAAACGTGATGGCGGCTGAGAGGGAATTGGGGAAACGAAATCTTCACGGCAAGTACCTTTTTGACCAATTGGCACTGCTGGGCAAAATGGAGTTCCAGAAAATGATGGCTGCGTGTAACCTGGCGACTTCCATTTGGTCCCAAGGTGATTGCTTATGTTGACTTGCTTTCCAGCGGCGTATTGAAATGGATAATGGGTCTCCGAATCGCTTTGTCTTTTGCTGATGGTGCTTTGGTTATCAACCTCAGCGATAGCACTATTGCACCAGCCGCCTTCCTTCTGGCAAAAGTCGTGAAGTTCCCGAATTAGACTGTGTTCCTTGTATGTTTTACGTTTCAGGGACCCAAAGCTAAAAACAATTCCATCGTCACTTTCACACCAGGAGCTAGGAAAGGATTTCGAACCTTGTGCAGTAAATCTTCTTTCATTCGCTCCAGGAAAGCAGGAGGTGGTGATTAGCGGTTTATAGCCACTTGAACACTTCCGACGCAGCACGTGGCTTCTGCTATATTCCTCATCAGCCTTCACAATTTCGTCATCATTTTGTGCTTTGTTTCTCGAAGCAGCCTCTCTTTTGCAGCACTCACCCACTCGACAAACGCTCAAACGGGGATTTAAATTCAGCTCATTGTCTTTTAAACACTGTCGGGGCCGGGCGGCAGATGAAATACTGCAATTGCTATCCTCTCTGGTAACAGCACTGCACACAGGCAGAGAAACATCCACGCTTAAATCGATGTTTTTGTCTAAAAATTCACCTTCAAATTTTTCTCCAAGCAGTCGCCTTATGTGAAATGAACCTTCATCGGAAGCCTTAATATTTTGTGTCTTACTTTTCTCATCGACATTAACTAATTTGCAAAATGCGGATTTGTTTGTCATGGTCTGATGCGAAACTGACCAAACAGCTTAAGCCGCACACAGGACTTGAGGTTAAATAGATTCAACCTTACAATAAGTAAACAGATTTCAGATGGTTGAGTCACTCCAACACTACCAAAGCTGGAAACATAGAAAAATAAATCCGCTTTATCAAATTTTTGTGGAATAAGGGCATCATTTATTTCATTTTGTCAAAATAATGCGTCAATTCAATAATTCCAGCCGAAACTCGTTTTTGCGTTCGAAGAACAGGCGTAAATGACAATTTGTAATAAAGCAAAACGCTTGTTGGGAAAACCGTTGAAATTTCAAAAAATTTGAAACATGCACTTAGATACTGCTTTTTATGTCCTGATCATGACACCCTGGCTTGGAATTCAGATCATTCAAAAACCTTTAACATGATTCTATTTTAAGTACAAACCTGTTTCTGTAACTAAAGGTTTGCTGTTGCTTCTGCTTTAACGTTTGTGTTTGTATAAAAGTCTCAAAGCCCTTATTTTTTCTTTTCCAAACCAGATTACAAATTTCTGTTAGCAGTTAAAAGTTTAGTGTTGAAAGATGCTAACCGGTTTAAGGTACTTTACAAGCTGTGAAACTTAGCAAAAAGGTTTTCTAACGCATATTACTTCCAAGTCAACCATCAGGTTTCAAATGTATTTTCTGCCCCGGTTGTGCGTTCTTTACTATGGACTGCCACTGTGTGTAAGTCTACATAAATACAGCTTAGAGTTTTTCAGTTCAAAAAAAAAGTGTGCAATTATGACTAACGTGATCATACCGCAGTATTAGACATTAAGGCAATTCATTTCATTGCATTGTTTTACGGCTTGTATCAGATCTTCTGACTATAGACTCTTCGCTGTCTAGCAAACCTCTACTGCGAAAAAGCTTTGACGCAAGCATTGCGTAGCCCTCAAGCAGACATTTAAAAAAAGAAAAACGATGTTCTAAAGTCTGAACAAACTGTGCACTGTGGTGTTATTAGCTTTACAACCTTAATCACGGTGTGTGTTGCAATTTTAGTAACCCTTTCTTCAGCTATTATAGAGAAATTTTCAACACTCCACGTTGTAGAGCATTGATCTACACCAAATCGATCACTGCTCTTTTTTTGATAAGATGAAAAAAATCGCTCGCGCGCTGCCCTTTTCCAGATGTACCATAAGGGTTATAGCATTTTGATTGGCCAATGTGGGATAAACGCACGCAAGGTCAGTTTTTCCTCTCTTCGTTGCAATTGTTTTTGACCAGCTGAAGTTGATTATACAATTGCATCTGCATCAGCCGTAAATAATTTCATACGATTTGTTCAAGCAACAACGACTGCTTTCCGCGATTCAAGCTTTTTCGGGTCAGAAAGGTTAAGCTTAATCTGAAGCGGTACAGCATAATTCGTCGATTACTACATCACGCTAATGGTTGCTATCATTCCGTTCTGTGCAAACCTGAACGTAGAAAGCGCCCAAATCGGTTTTAGTTGTAAGCGGGTTTTCCTGGATTAAACAAAAGTAATAGTATTAACAAAACGTTGTCAATTTTACGAAGGTTTCATCAAGCTGGTCAATGTTGCTATTGTCGACAGGTCAATTTACGTCAGTCATTTAATGTGTAGGCGCAGTGATGAAAACGGTGTTTTAGACTTAGTAGTCCAACTGTTAGTGGCGTCTATCGAGCTATTACTTAATATTACTTTGGATTTTGCAAATTAATCATCAAGCTACCCACAACCTTTTTTGACTAGGCAGATAATACGACATAATTGACGAAAATTTGGCTTTTCGATTTAGTTTGTTTACTTGCTCATAGGTTTAAGATAGTTTTTTATTTCTTAAGTTAAATCTTTGCAATTAAATATTCAATCAATGTACTTGCTGCTGACATAACTGACTGTAAAGTATTTTGATTGGAGCCGTCGATCTTGGAATTTTTTGCACAAGTCGCTGTTTGAGAGAGTTTTGCTGATTAAGAAATGTTTCTCCTTGCAAAATATCAGGATATGCTCATTGACCATTTAGAATTAAGCTGCTTTGAACACTTTCAGGGACTGCATGAGAAGAGAAAAATCGAATTTGTTATTTCGCAGTGATCAAAGCCAATTTGTGCGGTACAGCTGAAAACGTGCTTTTAGTCAGAGAAGAAGGTGAGACGGTTGATTTAAAGGTCCATGTGAGCCCCTGGTTTGCGGCAAAACAACGTCACGAATCAAGATAGACAACAAATGAATTAGTGCATGTGCTGTGAGTTGTTTGTTATGGGAAAAAGACTCATGCGTTCCCCGGTCAAAGGCGAAGAGCAAGTTAATCATGATTGTGAAAGGGACATCATTTTATCACAAAATATGCCCTGGAAAAATCATTTACCCAGACTCTCCACATAAACCTGACAGCTTTTATCATGAACAATCATTTTAGTCTACAGAAAATGTGGTATTTTTTACCATAGAAACGGTGAACGCATGAAGTACATCAGAAATTAGTGCATTCATATATGAGCTGAAGTGCCATATTTTTGAATTTCCTTTGTTCACTCAATGTTTTGGGCGTTACAGAATGTATTTTATCAGAAAACGGAATACACTGCAATCTTCATACAGTTTTCGACAAGTACGTAAATTGAAAAAAGGAAACACTTTCTTAATTTCCTAGGCTTCACTTGCTAAATAATCTAAATTGATGCTTTTCTGTGCTTAAAAGTTGTCTTCTGTCGCCCTCAAGTTTCTCAGGTCCATTTAATGAAAGCAGCCTAGTGATATAATTGGACTTCTTCGGAAATCATTATATGGTTATCGGTTATTGTCTGCTTACATTTCTGTGCACAACTTATTAAAAAAAAGATAAACTGGCTAAATGGCTCGCAGCACCTTATGAAAAAATTGTGTTTAACTTAATCTATACCAGCAAAAAATTTCCGCAAAAACAGTTTTATGTCAAAACGTCTTGTCAAAAAGCTAAATTGTAACAAATGAAGCCTTCAATGAAGAATTGGCCCAACAAAACTTTGTCGCTATCTTTGCTAACTTTTTACAATAAGGTGTACTTTTAAGCTTTAATAACGCCATTTTGTTGGAATATATGTAGTTCCAACGTGCCACTGCAGTGGCACTCATGCCAGAACCATCTCTTTTAGTCAATTCATGGTCTACATCAGATTTGCTTCACTGCTCACACCTGAACAACTTTTGAAAACGGTTTTATTTTCGTACTTTGCTACATCTTTGTTTCGTTTGTGAAAATCGTAAACAAGTGATAGGTACGATCGAAAGACCATTATTCACTTAAAAACGAGAGAATGCACGAGTAGGCCACGAAAAATACTTCAAGACGAATGGAATTCGCCAGAAAAAGGTGGATCTAGGCCAGCTATGTCGAACCCGCAGCCCTCGGGCCGCATGTAGTCCAATAGCATGTTTGGTGCTGCCCAGTAAGCTTTTCATTATTGTGTATGTACAATACAATGACGATCTGTTTTTTTTTTAATCTCAAATTTGACATTTTCGATGCAGTGGTCCTTAGTGCATGTATAACACGTATTTTGCACTGGTAGATTACCAGGTGACCACTGAAACTTAGGTGCAAAACTGATTTATATTTTTTTTTATTTCGACTCTTATGCTCCTTTGCACCAAACTGATTTCTAACCATTTTATCTTCTATAATGTTCTTCCCGACACCGCGATGATTTGCACAACGTTCAAGATGACCCTTTCAGATGTGCTGATTGCGAAGGCAATGTCGTTTTGAGCAAATCCTGGAAATCGCATCATTTTAATGGCTGTATAGTCACAAGCGGAGCATGACGAAAAAATTTCGATGGTCTTTTCACCATTGACGTTTTGCTATCTCACCAGTCTGCCTACGGTGAAGGAGACAACCAAAGTAAATTATGCCGAATGCACCGAAAAATGCGGTAAGTAAGCTCGCATTTACAGACATATGGATGAACAAAAGATAGCTAGTTTTCTGCTGATCGCTCCACTCTGTGCCTTGCAGAGGGAGTGGCGAACGGGGCGCCGACCCCGGGCATCCAAGGCAGGAGGGCATTCAAAGAGTGAAATTACAAAAATTTGAATGCTGTAACCAGATGATTTTTTCTATTGAAAGTCTACTAATACATGCTGCGTAGATTTAATTTTTCGAAACTTGTTTTGTTGTCAACACCAATTTTTACGTATTGAAATGCCAGTAATTCTCACATTCTTCAATACCAAGGACTTGTACTCTAGGTGTGCGGTGCACACCAAATCAAACTGATAGTGACGTGACTTGTTCCAGATCGTGCAATCAAGAAAAAATCACGAAAGAGGTTGAAAGACTATCAGGGTTAAGAAAAACCCATTTTTATCAAAAAACCCAGCCCATATGTTTTTTGATTTTTTAATCCGAATTTTTTTTTTTTTTTAAGAAACAGGTTTTGTTCTTTTTTAAAAAAGTACAAAAACCCCATACTGAATTGTTTTCATTGCATCATGCACTATCACCATTTTTAAATTACACAATAATGACTTGTTATACCTATTATGGCATTCAAATTTGAGGGTAAACAAATCTACCCCATCTTGGTTCTGGAAAAGTGTTGTTGGTCAATTCAATCCAAAGTGGTAAGGCTTAGCAAGAACGCGCACAGCAAAAAGAAAAAAGTCAATCCCACACAAACTCTGCAGTTTCACGTTAAGTTTATGCACGTGCCCTGCTAGTTCAGCATCTATCAAGTGTATTTTTTTAACATATGGTTGGTATGGTCCAATATTAGAAGATGCAGAGCTTGGATGCAGAAAAGGCGAAAAAATTGATTAAAACATACCAATTTTACAGAGCTGAAGAAGATAACCAGCAGAATTTTCTCAAACTGTTCGAATTATTCTTCTCTATTTTTCAAGTCCTTCCAATTTCGTTGCTGTTAGTTTTGTTTCATTAAAAAATGTACAGGTGACTGTACAAGTGTGCTGCTTATTTTATTTTTTACTTCATAGTACATTTTTCAAAGGAAAAGTAAAGAGTGGGATATTTGGTGGGTTTTATTGTTTTTTTAAGTGTTGTTTTTCGTGTTCTTTTGGTTGGATCCGATTACATCAACACTGAAGATAATTATAGACGTTCGATTGAAATTCTGAGCCAAATTTCAAAATTGTCCTAACAACTGTCTTATTTGATTTTATGATGCATCACTAGTTGCCGTTTCGTTTTTTCAGCTGATACAGTCGCATACCTGTGCTTGCAATACGTGCTTCGTTTCGAGTTTCGTCATTAATTGGCATTTCAGGCGGATTAATCATAACGGCTCACACAAGCCCGTATCTATTCTTTCCGCGTAGTAATTGTACATATAACAGCCACATAACAAAAAACGAAAATTTTCTTGCGTCGGCCTTATTCTCAATTCTTGTGCAGTGTAGTAAGTTTCGAACTGTCAACCCTGTGTGTCCGCCATCCCAGCGGCATACCTTCTGATCGACTGCTATTCGACGAGACATTCGTGCAACCTTGTATTTCCGCCGTTGCGAATTGCGCTGACGTAGCACTGAGTGTGTTCCACTCCCCTGTTTTAACGCGTTGCCGGATATTTTTGCAGTCATGAACTGCTCTGTCTTAGGAGACCACTATAATTTATGTGTATTACAGTGACACATTGTAGCCTACAACAACGAGTAAAGAGAGTGTGTGTAGAATAATTCGCACAGGGACGCCGGAGAATGGAGGCATGGCGAGGGCATTTCCTCCTCTGCCCTTTCAAAAGAGGGGCAACGTGGGCGGAGATGTCTTTTCATCGTAGTGTAGGAGCAGGCAAACTTTTGGGGTGCAAAGTATTTAGCCCGAATTTCCCCAAACTGGCCCGTAAAGTTTTTGTGCTACTTTTGCCTACACATTTTCTCCCATAAAGATCATGACGATCTCTTTTTGGTGTAATCTCTAAAAGGGTCTTCATGTGTTTTTATGCAAAACTTGGGCGCCAAATTTCGAAGTCAAACAACGTTGGGCGCCATTTTTACCCGGATTTTCAAGGCTGTTGCCCAGATTTTCAGCAAATCAAAACTTTTGGGGGTGCGCTTGCAACCCCTGCACCCCCACCTCCAACACCACTGCTTTTCATAACAGTATCGTAGGTAATTTCGTGGTTTATCAAGATCGACTTGAAACAAATTTATTGCAGTAATTCCGGCACCCAGAAAATTCAGAATGATTTTCTATCATTTCTGTATTATTTTTGAGGTCAACATTGTTGATGAATAGAAACGAACATAATTGGTAACGATTTTTTTATAAGTTTCCATTGCGTTGTACTGTTTTACTGCTCCCCCTTCCCTACAGAACGGTCGCAAGAAAGTTTTCAATAGGGGGCTTTACGTCTGTTCATGGGGGCTTAACATTCTGTAATTCGATAAAAACTCCACCGATCTATAGTGCTTCCTAATTCAAATTTGGGAGGGCTTGGAGCTTTATTTGGAGAGAGGGGCTAGGCTCACAAAAGCTCCTCCGTGGCGACGGGAGTGTTTCCCTGCCGCTGCTCCGGCGTCCCTGAATATGCATGTTGTGTGAAAAAACTTCGCCAAAATGTTGGTTTGTAATGTTGTATTGTGACGCCACAAACAGCGTATTTCCAGTAACAATGACCACCATACGGCACTGCTCAATACTAGAATTTGGTAGCGGGCATCCAAACAAGCAGTCACCCCGGGCATCACCAGACCTCTGCACGTCACTGGCTCCACTCATATTGTTTGTAACCTAGCTAACTTAGCCTGAATTACTATAGTATATGTAATATAATACGACTGTCTGTCATTGCTGTTCGCAATTAAATGCTCGTGTTTGTGTATTTGTGTGTATTTGTAGTAAACTACTACAAAATGTGTGTATTTGTAGTATACTATTTTTGTGTGTTTTAATATAGCTCATTACTTCGTGAATACGTTGCTGC
>JGI24159J19872_10006012_pt1 | contig 15754 bp, 5 predicted proteins | sample Ectturendosymbi4_FD_19872 | JGI IMG/M metagenome (IMG submission 19872) | reverse complement strand
TAGAGATATGTGCAAGTTTGAATCATCGCAAAAAGACGAAAGCAGATGGCAGTCGACTGATTCCTCGAAAGCATACAGAAACACTAGCGCTTTTAAGGGTTGCTGTTCTTGTTTCGCTTCAGTAAAGTTACCTTTAACGTTCAAAACAAAAAAGATTTTGCGATGCATCCCACTATTTAAAGTCCGTGTTGAGCACCCCACAGAAGTGCATTCTTTTCGCTGAACCCCCTGACTTTGGACAGGTCATGATGTGTCACCCTTGATCTGACNGCATCCAAGTCTTCGGAAAACTTTTTATTTTTTTCTTGCTGTTATAATGGACCTTGAGGCCAAAACAAATTNGTACAATCCCAAACGCTGTGTCACAGTTGAATGGAAACAAATGTGACCAACTGGCTTACGTTTATTTCTACTTATTTTTAAATTTAACTAACATCGGCAAAAGAACGTAAAATGAAGAGAACGTTTGTTTATGCATACAGGAAATACACATATCTTTTGAACCGCAATTTTTCTTACTTTCGCCACAACGCTGAATGCTTTGCGTCGAGTTCTTGACATGGACGTCAACTGCACCTGCAAAAAATTGTTAAAATATTATTTTAGGGTCGGTACCTTCAAATAAGAGTAATTCATAATGATGAGGTAAACAAACATTTGCTTGACTTTACTTTCATGCCATCTTGTAAACTAGAGAGACGAAATTGACACATTTTTAAATGAATAGCCCCGAGCTACGTGAGACCAACACCTGAGACTGACGGTTCACGCATGTACGGCTTGAAGTTGTCGCTCGTTTGAAACAGATTTGCACCTGTTTCACTGTTTACGTATTGAAGGCAATTAATCACGCAATACTGGTTGCCGGCTTTGCTTTGTGTCAGGCAAATGAAACTGATTGCTCTGTGCCCTGTTTACCACGTCATATACCTCACTTTGAACAAAGACATGCAGTTTTCAAGCTGATTTGCGTGTTTCCTTTCCTGGACGTTTGTTTGTTAACTTGTCTGGAAAGAATGCTTTTTAATTTTGATACTGAGACAATCACTCTTCGAGACACAGTTTATATGAGCTGCGACCACGAACCAATGCGATCTCACTAACTACTTCCGCAGTAAAAGTGAAAGACGAATAGCTACAAAATTTAAGATGAATTATATGATTCGGCACTGTGTTTACCACAGTTTTTGTGATAATTATGGTTTATTTTTCGTATTTTTTCGAAATTTTTCAACAAACCGCACATAATGAATGAGGATTGATGGAATATCGAGCAGTGTCCGAGTAGTTTAAGCAATGTTCGTACCAAAAATAAATCCAAACGACAAAAATCTTTTGAAGTAATGTGTGTACGTTTAAGCAAACATACGTTATCAAAAGCAATAAAAACTATTTTGAAGTTTAAATATGAGTAAATTATTTTACAAGTCAAACCGAGGTATTAACCAGAAGTATTAATATATCCACTTTTTGAAAAGTAATTTGTCAGATATTCAAACTGATTTTTCAATTGGGAAATCATTCTAAAGCCTTTATGTTTAATTTGCATCAAAGCAGACAATTTTTATCTCGGCAGGCACGCAATAAACGCAAATCACATTTGTAGGGCTTGGATAAATATTAAGTACCAAACAAGTATGCCCATTTTTCGCTGGTAGCTGGTTTGTCATTTAGTTTTTTTAGTGTAAAAGGCGTATAGCAGTCTGTTTTTCTGGTGTTTCATTCTTTGCCGGCACAATCCGGGACTGTTAACTGTTTTCAGCCCATACTGTTTCTTCGGTTGTTTTAGTTAATCAACAGAACCTGTTCATTGGTTGCTTCGTAACAGAGACTTGTCACAACTATTACAATCCTCCATACTTTTGCTATATATGACATACAATTTAAATAGCTACGACAATTTGTAATGGACATTACTTTTGTTCAAAAAGCCAGCAGGCAGCTAAAGTGAAGTCTGTATTGCATTACGTTGAATTATCATAATTACCTTCGGTTGATAAGTTCGTATAAATTTATAGCAGGGTTTTTTTAAGGTGTTGTAGGGACCCGATTCGGGTCCCTAAAATTGAAAATCGGGTCCCAAGAATCAGAGAAAAGTATCATCGGGTCCCTACAATCAGAGCAATCGGGTCCCTACGGTCCATATCGGGTACCTAATATTTTCCTTAAAAAAAACTGATTTAGAGTAAGAACAGTAAGCAAGTTTTGTAAACAGAATTATGATACATGAAAAACCTTTAACAGAAACACTATTTAAAGCTGATTGTTGCCACATGCTTGACACTAAAACCTCCAAAATTAAAAACGTTTACCTCAAAGTTTGGATCGAAAATATCCCGAGATTTTTGATCAGGCGATTTAGTGACACTGCATAAAACTCAAACAAAACTTGTGTGGCAAATTATCTTTCGTGAATGGCAATCTCTTGATTGCAACAATCAGGTTTGCGAGGAAAACACAGCGGGTTGCTTCGCTGCATTGGAGAAAATTCACTATTCGTGTATGTGGCGAAAAGGCTGTTGAATTTGTGAGAAAAATTTGAATGGGTGCCCAACAAATGAAAACCGTTTTTACCTTTCTTGGCCCAGAATCTAAAACCGGTGCAAGACATTTAACAGATTGCGCGTCGAGCACACTCACACATAGAAAGTATATCCACGTCTTTGGAATCTAATCTGTTTTTGTGTGGAAGTTTCCGCCTTCCATTTGTGACAAAATGGCGTAGGTTTGAAATGTAAGCACACGGGGGAACAGTGGCATTGCAGTGAGTGCAAAATAAATTTTAGATGGACCGGCATTCGTGACTTTGACCAACATTTGTGAATAGCATGATAAGCGATGTTTACGCAACATTTTAACTCAGTTATTTTTTTGTACTCTTTGGCAAAATTCTGCATGACACAAGGTAGCTTACCTCATTTACAATTGTGGTGACTTTCATTACAAGACAAGTATGTACATTCGCTGCATAACACTGATGGAGAAAAACTAGGGAGATCAGAATTAAAGACATTTGGTCAATAAGCTTCCTACTGTTGATAACGGAGACTCTTTTGTGAATGAACACTGTTGTTGACAAATTTATTGAAGCAAACAAAAGAGCGACTCTATATTCTTCAAGTACATTCCATGTTTTCAAAGATTCAAACATGCTCAAAATGTCTGCTTGACATATTAAAATGAAATGCAGAAACTGCTATTTCTTCTTAAGTATTTCATTTCTTGAATTATTTCGGGCCCTATTTCGGACAATTCCCGAAAAGCGTGCTCGGCCAAGATTACAGTCAGGTAAGCGTAACATTAACTTGAATAAATGCAAAAAACGAAGGAGACCGCATCGCAAGNGCATTTATCGCTGGCATGCTTCTCTCGACGAGATACTACGTTTCGTGCCGCAACGGGATATTTACATAAAAGTCAGAGATGATAAGATCTTAAAACGGCGGNGCATCAACCAGATTTGTGAATGTTGTTTGAGTTATCGTGAGCACGGCACAGGTGCTCTGCTAGCAAAGAGTGCTGGTTCGTCCTTGCTCACTGCGCGACCTCGAGACACCCTGAGCGATGGCCTCGGGACGGACGTGGGTGTGAAGATTTGTAAACACGTCAGAAACCGCACGGTCGCTCACACGAGCGTTTTTTCGGTGCCTGATGCGTCTCCTGCATGCTGTTCTCTTTCAACTGTTACTGTTACGGCAGAGCCAGCACACCACGTTTCGCTACGTGAAACGTATGCGTTGGCACTTGGTTCTCAAAAGTGGTGTAAATGTACTCGATTCTCCAGACATCTTGTAAATTCTCTTTTTGAAGTTTCTTTTTTTTGAAGTTGCGGAACTCCAATACTTGCAAAAGTTATTCAACTCTTGCTGCTTCAGACACCAGCTTGAGCTTTCGTGTTTGACGTGAAATGCAGAAATGCATGCAGTGCGAATCAATGCAGGTCTTGGATATAATGAATTAAAAAACACAGCGTTAATTTTCTTTAAATGCAATAGATTCATTTAGTAAGACTTCCCAAAGATGCTGGATATGGATGTACAGTTCAGCTGTAGCACCATTGAAAAACCCCGGGGAAATGAGCAAAAACTAAGACTATAAATCTTAATCTGAGCTTTTAATTTCCACACAAAGGTTAACAAGCGATCCTCGCAACATACTCAATGTTAAGTCCTACAAAAGCACTTATAAAGTCAAAACTTTCGAAAAAACAAGACAATTTCTTCTCCGTTCTCTTCTACTGGAGCAGCGCGTGCGAGGCGTCAATTTTCTGGAGACCGGGTGCCAATAAATCGATTTTGCGTTTGGTGAGGTCCAATTCGATGACCTCGCGAAAGAGACTATCCGGACGCACTGCGCTTCAAAATATGAAGGGCCTGGGTTTGCGCCGGGAGGAAACGCCATAAGCTTAAAGATGGATTCAACGCGGATTTAATCGCGATTAAACGTGAACACAGAAGATTCGCGCAGCGTTAAGCGGGGATTTTTCAAAAAAAGGCGATCGCTCGACAGGTATTTTACTTCTTAGCATGGCCACAACACGATCCCGGTCGAGTAGCCGATGAGAGGCAAGCATGTGTTTGTTTGACAAAAACCTCTTCACATCTTCACGCCTGCTTTAAAATAAACTGAATAAAGCTAAAGCAATTATTAGAATGCGATGGCACGGAAGAGATCGGTTCTTTCTCAGTTTCGACGCAGAACAGCTTGTTATGAAAAGAAGACCCTTTGTCCAACATTGAAGAGCCTTGGTCGAATAGCAAAATATTGCTACAGAGAAACGTGCAGCACGCAAGATTGCAATTTTTTTCAAGAATTCCTTTAATTATGAATGAAACGTGTTTCTATATGCACCATGCAAATTTTGAAAGATTAGAAATTGGCTTGTAAATACGCGTGGTGTGTTTTAAACAATGCTAACTTGTTTACATTTCGTTCTCATGATCTCTGGCCTAATGTGTAAAAAGAACTAAAAATATTTTTGGGTTCAGAATTGCTAGCAACAGGTGGCATGATTTACAATGTTTGCGCAGACTTCGTGCTTGAAGCGCCTTTCGTTCAAAGATTGCTTAATAATGTTGAACAAACAAAATTTTTGGTTACTATGGGGTTTTTGTTATCTTACTATAAAACGCACTTTAGCAGATTCGCCACCTTTAAAATATTTGTACAGTCTTTGGTATATTTCACAACTGTTTACCGAACTTGAATATTTTTATCTTATGCAGAACCTCTAACAGCCTTTGACGTATGGAATGTCAAGGTTACTCGCAAATGTGAAACAGGTATAGTTTGGTGACTGCCAAATTGCGAATTTTCCAGTTCATAATGTATGTGATAAACGCGCTACGATTTTGAATAAATCTTCGCATGAACAGTCTAAATACAATGTTTCAACAAACTTCACTTTTATCTGATGTCTTTCAGCACAAGCAGGCATAGTTTTTTTACAACTCTTTCTCATTTCAAAGCTGACTGTAATTGTTTATAGCGTTGTTTACATTCTTGCAAAAATTTTCACTATCCCGAAACCTTTACAAAAATAGAAAGCAGAACTACGAATGCATTTGTTACTGCAGGTCTTTGCACAAACGACATTAAATATTCGGCTGGCATAAGTGACAGTGCAGTTCACGCAAAGTCAATTGGTTTCACTGCCAGAAAGATAAAGAAACAATCTTTTAAAGAGTCTTAAACATCGTTTACGAAGGACATGAAAAACTTCCAAGTGTTTGCCAACGGTCTTGGACAAAACAACTGCATTTGCTGAAATAGTTAGGGTTTACTTTCTAACAAGCGATTAAGCGGAGAATTTCAATTACTTGCTTAATTAAAATTTTCACTGTCGGTTTAGAGATGGTTTCCCATAGAAAAGTAACATTTGCAAATTAGGGTCATCCGATTCGTTGCGCAAACCTCGAAGCACACAATGAAGCTGTGAACGATGATCCGTTTCATCAAACCACCTCGGCAACGAAATACACAATTGCATCAGTGACGCTTTTCGACCTTGCGGAAGTGCGGCGTCTTCCCCGGCGCCAGATTGGGAGCGTTCGCTGGCGACAGTGCGCCCGTTGGAGTCCAGGCAGGCGCGATGAACAAAACTAATAAAAAACGGATTTTATCCAGCGCACAGAATTTTAGTTGAACAAGCGCTTTGGCGCTATGCGAATTTTCGCCTCGGATCGTTGTCTCGGACCCGATAACAACGCACTGGCTATGTGGAAACCGCAGAGCAAGCATTTATTTGACAATTACCTGCTGCGATGTGTTTGTTATTTTTTACCACAAGTGTCTTGCGAATCTTCATCGGACGAAGCGAAACTTCTGGAGCAAATGCGCACGTATGTGTTGTGTTTGGGAACTCAAGGCGGGCCACAGCGATCGCCTGGGACATCGGTGTGGATGTGGAATTAGACGCTGCCAATATTCCATGTTGCAGCAATGGTCCGCGAACAAAGGTTTACGCTTCTGTGCTTGTCCTACTCATCAACATGGTGATTGGGTGCTATTTTAAACAACCGTTCGATTTGTGAATTTGACGGGGCGTGAAATGACTTCTTCAATTTCTTCAATTTTCAAAACCGTTTCACGAGGCATGGTAATTAAGTGGCTTTCTTTTCCAATTTGTTGTTTGACTGGTTAACAAACCTCAGCAAAAATTCTGCTAGCAAAGTTTAGAACCTATGACCGATTTTTTGTGGTAAAATGCCACATTTCTTAGAAAGAGTGACAGCCTCGCAGCTTGAATAATGTTATCAGTTGCTGGCATAGAGAGAAGAAAGTGCAGGAAAATCTCGTTGGCCAAAAGTAAGAAAACATAAACAAGTATCAACAAAGTAATGAAAGACAAAAGCTGTTATTGCAGATGTATCACAACATAGACTTAATTAATGGATAGTCTATTTCAGTTTAGGACGAACGAATGGAAATCGATTTTTTTAAAAATCTGAAAAAACACATTGTTTGTATTTGCAACTCACGTCGTAGAATCGATGTTACGTTGTAATAATAGTTTCTCTCACGTCATTTAAAAAATATCCTTTAATTGGGAATTCGTTAAAACGTTGTATGAATGCTTGCAACTTAATATTTTATACTGTCAATACGAAAACGAAAAACTCTTTTTTTAAACGTTGTAAAGAAACTTTGGCAAAATCAGAGAAAACTCGAATAACTTCAGCATCGTCTAACTTGTCAATGCAATCCCGCTAGACACAATGCACAAATTGTGCGCACGGACGTTTTGCTGATGCACGCTTCTGAAACACTCGAGGATTAGCAAGGTTCAAGTCAAACAATAAAAAAGTACAAAAAAAAACGAAAAGTTACTTGCAATATTTTGCAAGCCTCTTTCACAAATGCATGTGCTTGCAGTGACGTGGCTTTACATGTGGCTGTTTCGTAACTTGGTTACGCAAACATACGTATATACTTCAAAGTAACCTTATGGCCAAGATTTCTATACCTTCATTCGATACTACATTTGAGTGATCCATCATACAAGGAAGGTAAACATCTTTTGTTTCAGTGTTTACATCGAAGGCAGTGGGAAAGTGCTCGCCGCTGTCTCTGCTTTTGTCCGCAGCAAACAATTCGTTTTGTGCCCACTTTTCTTCTTGCATGCAAACTGCACTGCGCTCGAATTACTGCTTTAAAATTTTCAACTGATCAGTTACTGCACAGAAGTCGAAGCACCTGCACGACAGCGTGACGTCTCCCCTTCTCTGAGAATGGCCAAAACAAAAGTAAACAGATCAATTTATACTTACTGTTAAGTGGTCGGTTGCAGCAGCAGCAGTTCTGGCTCAGCGAGCAACTTCGCCCGAAACTGGACAACAGCGTCCCGCCGACAGTGTGGGATATTTCTCAATGGCTCCAATCCTGCAGTGGTGAGAGCACGGCGGGAGTGTCTTGACAACTTTTTTGCAGCGCGAAATGCCGAGAAAGACAAATTGTTTTCATTCGCTTTGAAAAACGACGATTTGCTTTCACCCAGCGTGATCACGTGCTTTGTTTGAAAATCGCATCTTTGACACAGTTGCTTTCAAGCCGCAAGTTTTCTCTCCAGCCCAGGAAAGCAACAGGCGCCCTTTGTAAATTCATGTTTGAGAAACGTTACGTTGACGACTACCGCCCAGTAAATGAAAAATAAAAATCTCTTTCAAGTATAGCTTGGTGGTTGCGATGATTGAAAGCTTTTGCAAGCAATTCAACAACAAATATTATCATTTCTGCATCACTCAGCGTCAGTTGCTTCGTGTTGGCGATGCAGTGATAAGCCGCATAGGTTTTGAACATAGTTTTAGTCAAACCTAAACCTGTAGTGAGTTCCGCGTCCTTTGAGTAATTTGCCTTCTTAAAAAACTGAAGCAGGAGTGTTAAAACTTACGGTGTTTTGGTGTTTCGGTAATATTTCGCAGTTAGGAAAAAAGAAAAATCTGATTTTCCTGCCAAAACAGCTGCTTGTTACCGTTTCGCTCCAGACGTGGTTGTTTACTTGTAAAAAAGGCACGTGGCATAATACGAGAGACAATCGCGGCCACGCGTCTCACGAAAAAGTACTTTTTTATGGGTCCACTGATGCGGTTCTTCGAGACAAGAGAGCATTGCTGACCATGGGAGGTTGCCTGTCATGACTCACAAGTCAAGTTCCACAGGACAGCAATGAGTTTGGGGGCATGCTGCTCGAGATCATACGCAGGTCTTGACTCAAGATGTAGGATGCATTGTCTTCTGTTGCCAGGCTGCAAGATGAGAAGGAGAAAGCGAACAGATGCGGAAATATCGGTAGATCACGAATTCGGTCATTTTAAGCAGTTGTCGTTCTAACTGGCCAACTATCAGATTGCCTTTATGGTTAAAGTACAGAGAACAAAGTTTTGTCAAGCGGAATTTCTCCCTGGCCAACGAAAGGAGCTGAATATGTTGAATAAGCTTGGCAAGATAAAGATAAAAAAGAAAATGTTGCTAGATAACGTTTCCAAGAACTTTAGGACTTTCAGCAAAGAAATCAAAAGTATCAGAACTGACAACGCAAAAATCAATGCTCTACTTGAAATATGATTTCATTTGAAAATAAGTCACTGATTTTGAGTTGTTATTTTTTGTACAACTTTGCAAGACTTCAAAGTTTGACTCTGATGCAATCATAAGCTTGTTGTCCTAAAGAAGCCTTTTTCATAATTTTATGGTCATAGGAACCTCGCTGCCTCGTGCTGTAAACTAAAAGAAAAACATCTCGAAAAGGCACAATTATGTTTGTTTCAAACCAATAGACCTTAATCTTAAAACTCAGTCAAAGTGTGATTAGTTTTCAAAAATACTGTTAAGATGTACTGTGCTTGCTTACAAAATATTATTTGCACCAACTTGGTAGTGGTTTAATGATAGTGTTAAGAAACTGGTGTAGAGTAAAACCAAGAAGTTGTTGTTTATGTTCAGCGGAATGTATTTCTCTATTTTTCTCACAAAAATTACTGTACCATGCCAAGATCAACAAAACTTGCTCCAGTGCTAAAGCTTTCTTAACAACAAAAATTAGATTTGACTTTGACCGTTCTTCAAAGATAAGTTTTAAATTAATTGTCAGTTCATTCCTTTAATTTCGTTTACGCAATTGTTTTTGCTATTATATGATCGTTCGGAGGAGCGATTTTCAAAACTTTTGACTCAATCTGTCAATGTAGACAAGCCATTTTCTGTAGTTTTTCTGAAATGTTTACCCCCATTTAATGTCTGTGATGTTTCTCTATTGAGCAAATGCGCAGTAACCATACAGCAACATCAAATAAAACCAAAGCTAGATGATTTCTTTTACCTTAAGTTTTTAAATAATTCTGCTTGTTTGCTTCTGCGATGTTTTCAAACGATGCTTTTTATTCTAAACTAAACAATTCTGTGCTTGCATCGTGTTGTCCAATCTGTAGCAATGCTCATAATGATTGCAGAATGACAAACAACAGCAACTCTCCAAATAACATTTATGTATTTAAGTAAACATTTCTTCAACGGTGTCTGGAAACAAGTTGAAGGTTGTAATGTTTGAACGGTCTGAAGTTGATCATGCGATTGCAACCTTGTTAAGTAATAAGTTTTTCTAATATCGGAAATTCTGAACAGCCAGCTTATGGACTTTTTATGTCTAATAAACACCAATCTTGGTCACAAAATGGTTTTCATTTTATAAAAACGAAAAACAGTATGCGAATTTTGCAGGGATAATTAAATATTTTTCTGTGGGTTACTGTCTAGCATGCTTATTATAATTACAAAATTGTTTAAACAAAATACATTGTTATACAGCTCTTTGGAGGATTTAACATAAATTTGGACTTATTTAAGTCAACCGTAACAAAACGTTTTACCTGAAGTGCGTTGCCGCTTTGATCACAATGAATAATAGTTTAAAATGTTTTTGCTATCTATCAGCAGATTGGTTAAATCTATTCTTGCTTTTCATTTTCAGATAACATGAACAAATACTGTAAAATAAGCTGTGGTTTACGGTAAAACACAAACAGTTTATGACAAAGGTACTTTTAAAAAAGCTATGATGAAATCTACTTGAGATTTTAATTTTGTACGTCAAGTATAAGATTGGACAGAATATCTGATAAAACAACAGAATTATAGGCAAAACCAGTGAAGCTTTTAGCCACCCTTCTTAAAATTAAATCAGTTATGCATAAATTACCTGCACAAAATTGTAACTGAAGTAGCAACGGTTTTGCAACAAGTTCGAATTTTATCAACTCGAATCAAATTACCGTTGGAATTCAATCCTTCTAAAAAATGTGTGAAATTGCTCAAATGGTGCTGATTATTATGTTGTAAAATAATGTCTTAAACGTTAGAATAAAATTGTAAATCAACCACAACGTGATGTCAAGCTGTGCACAAGTGTTGTCAAAATAATTTAGAAAACAATTTGCAATTAAATTTTTTACACACTTTTCGTTTCAGTTAAAGCTGAAGGTGTGTTGCAACCACGCGGTTTGATCATAATTTAGCTTTTATAAAAATAAACAACTTTTATATAAAAAATGTCTAGCAATTTGTTGACGTAAATGATAAATGAACGTAGTTGTAACCAGAAAATACATTCAGCCTGTGTTAATTTAGTTTAGAACTTCGACTGACATGAAACCTGATGCTAAAATATTCTACGGCGTGGTTAGTTTAAACACATTGTGCTTCATTAAGAAAACTAGAAAAAATCAAAATGAACTAAAGGAATGTTTCTGGCCACTTAAAACATTCTTTGAGGCTTCACAAACCCGAAAGGCAGTTACGTGCAGATAAAAGTAAAAAAATCACCAAAAGCCCTAAGTAAAAGGCAGTTACAGGTTTTATAAACTCCAAACAATTTTTTAATTTACAACAAAAAATGCACAAAATGTACAGCTTGTCCTACGCAATGGTTTTAAAACAGTGGATCTGGGTGTTTTCTTGTTTCATTTAAATAACATAATGTTTTATTGATGATTAATTGTTTTTGTAGGAGTCAAACCAAGTTCACGTTTTTTTGCAGTTGATAAAGAACCAGTAGTTTTTGTTTTAAAACCACAGCCTTGGAACACTTCTTCGCAGAGCCTTGGCTTAGAAAAGATGCCCAGGCCTCAACGTGACGATCAAAAACCGCCGTTTTCGTACATAGCTCTCACCACAATGGCCATACAGTCATCGCCAACAGGAATGATGAGCTTGTCTGAGATTTACAGGTACATCATGGACAATTTTCCGTTCTATCGCAAAAACACTCAGAGATGGCAAAACTCACTTCGTCACAACCTTTCTTTTAACGACTGCTTCGTGAAAGTGCCCAGGAGAGGTGACCAGCCTGGCAAAGGCAGTTTGTGGACTTTGCACCCGACATGCGGCAAGATGTTTCACAACGGAAGCTTCCTACGGCGACGGAAACGCTTTAAAATCAACGATCAGTCGGATTTAAACAGAACACAACTTTTAAGGAGCAAGCATTCCGACTCTGGGGAAGGATTGCCTCATCCGAGCAGGCAAGCATGGGCAGCGAACCGACATGCATTCAGAGGAAGCCACTTAACATCTCTTGTTTCCGAAGCTGGACGGCTGCCTTCCAGCGGAATGATTGCGCATCCTTTTAGCCTCAATAGAACAAAAAAAAGGCACCTTTCAGCTTCTGGACCTTATCCTTCGCTGTCTGCGCTGCCTGTGACCCATGTCCCCCCTTACGTTCCATTTCAAACTGCCTTACCTTCGGCCGCAGCTCTAGCTTACGTTCAAAATGCTATTGCCGGGTACAACCATTCCATGCCGTTTCACATGAGTAGGTTGCAAAAATACGGAAATCCAAACAGTTGTGCTCCTGCTTTGCCTGACATTTACTGCCAAGTCGCAGACAGAAAACGGGAAAATATTTTCGCGTCTTCTCAACCGTCCACTCATCACCAACATCGAGGAGAAGAAAATGACGCCAGTGTGAACGAACAAGAGGAATCTCGTTGTGGAAGGATTTCTCCAGCGACTACCTCTTCTCAGAGCTCAAGCGACAAACAGCAACCCCAGTCAAAGAGTGCCGCATCGCAACAAATATCTTTCTCGATTGATAATATTATGAAAGGTCAGTTTTGCTCAAAAAGTGGTATTAAAAGCATTGCAAGTCAAGCTTCAATGAGTTATCGAGGCAACAAGAGAAGGGCGGGACTGGACGATATTGACAACAGTCGAGCGAAAATGTTCCGGCAAGTTTTTCCATTGCCAAGTCAGCGGGTTTCTGAAAACGTTGCGCTTTCTCAGCAAAATGGCGGCGAAGCACGTTCCGGCCCAAACGGCTCACTGCATGATGAGAAGCGAAATCACACCCTGTTGGTAAGTCCAGTCAGTGCGGCAACGGATAGGTCACGGACCATAGATAGCTCGTTGATGAAATCGAATGTTTCGGAAAGCGGGCACTGCTGTAACGCCGCACCTTTGTTTTCAACCTCGTGTCCAGTCAACTCCAACCTAATACCTTCTCTTGCGGCGGAAGAAGATATTTTCGACAAAGACACATCTTTTCGCGAAACTACCGTTCGCTCAAAAAATGACCTTAGTACGTTTGAAAATAAGGTTAGATTCTTATCATCTGCAGCTACAAATGCAAGCAGGCATAAGGTATCTAACACCGATTCTGCGTTTCGAGCCTACTCAGCCTTTTCGCAGTTGAAACACTTTGCTGAGCTGCAAGTGTGATCATGCGTCGTATTTGCTGTATCGCCTAGCCCTAGAGCAACGTCTAGGTTGCTTAGGAAAAATTATTTTGCCGTTTTTCAAACACTTGAATTTAACGATAATTTACATAAAATTGTTTGGATCATATTAAAAAAATAACAGGTAGCAATTTTTACCTGGAAGTGAAAACAGACTGAAGTAGAGAATGAGATCTTTGCGTTTCAGATAATTTTGTTCAAATTTTGAAGAACGACAAATGCGACTAATGCGATATACAAAACTTTTGTAGTGCGATTCTTGTACCCGGCTTGGCCGCACAGTTTGGGACAATGTGTTGTTTATTTGCATTCGTTCTCTGTTTGTGACGTAAACTCAAACGAAGCAAAGAGCAAGTGCACCATGTCGTAGGATGTTGTGCAACTATTTACTAAGCCTACTTGTTGCAATTACTTAAGTTTTGTGATGTGTTTTCTTTTTATAGATTTTGCTGTTTCTCCTGAGGTTTGTAATCAATTGCTGTAAAATGCCGTTTCTATTGATAAAATAAAGCATATACTGAGAAAAACCGGTGTGTAATAGGAAACCATTTATCAGCAATGGGGTTACAATTGATAATTATAATGATGAAGAATTTTATTTCATGTTAATCACGCGCTGAATTGATTTCTGTGATGTAGTGTCTTAAGTGTATTCTAGTCCATTCCATTAATGGCAGTAAAGAGCAACACTGGCCTGCTAGATGGTAATGTGGTCTTTAGCCAGTGTGCGATTTTACTGCTGCTGTGCAACATTCGTGTACAGCACCTTTTGGGCGTTAAGAAGACTCGCTAAATTCATTTGAAATTAACAGGCTGTTTTAGAAGCTGCACAGAACGTTAAGTTAGAGTTGTAGAAAAGATATGAATTTCAAAGTTAATGGCAACTACTGCGTGATTTGAGGAGAGTGCAGCTTTTCCACGTAATACCAGCTGTATTAAACACTTATAACTGGTGTTTTGACGCACTGTTCTTATCTGGCCGTAAATTTCGAATTATATATTGCAATAAGAAAGACAGTTACAAAACAAAAAATATCGATTATGTTAAAATTGCAACTGTTCATCAAATGTACGGCACATTACGTATGTCTGCATAAGAAATTCATAGCCATACAGCCGGTTTTCCACTGTTGTTAAAAAACGAGCGAAACATTGTTGTTGCAATGTTTTGCAGAAGCATCAGAAGAAAACTAAAATGGCACACTAATCCAATTTTCTTACAGCTTCATTAAAAAACGTCAAAGCCTTATTTCTATTCTCACTGAATAACAGCTTCTGACTGAGGTTAGTGACGTCAAAAATAGTTTGCAAATAACATTCTTCCCAACAAGAAATGATTTTCAATCTTGAGTTAATTAAAATCTGGTACCTAACTTTAATGTTCTTATAAAAAATGAGGCCGAATGCGGCGCATGCACCTGTTGTATGTTTAATTAAGGCAAAACCCAATTAATTGCTAAAAATGAAAAGAGCTGCCCCTTTGAACTCGAAATCGATGCTGATGACGGGAGTTTGACTTCTGTCAATTCTACGCTTTGCTGTACCTGTGCGCAAGAACCCTATATCTAACTATATAACTAACCCCCTCTAGTCAGATAATCAGGTCTCTTAGTGGCGTGTTCCTAAATGCGTAGGAAAGCATGAACTTTCAGGCCTCGAGAGTTGTTGCGTTGAAAATGACGTGATCGGACAACTCTCAAAAAGTATACTCATAACAACCAGTTAATCGCTGCCGTAGCCTAAAACTTCAAAAGGCATTCGGGTCTCGTTTTACCAACAAAAAGTATGCAGAATAAATAACGGAAAGATAAACGCATAGCTGAAAATTCATGTATCTTCTGGTATAAACGAACCTTGCATCTAAAAAAAAAACTGGGAAAAACGTTAATAATAGGGTATTCCCATGTTTTCACATTCGGTCTGCTTGGTAGACATTTCAAACGCGAGCCTATATTAATAGCAAGGCCTAATCCACCCCGCGTGCACCAATGTTAGTGTCACTGGAGAAAGTGGTTGCAAGGGATGGATTGTTTTTCCTTCGATGTCCCAGGGACATCGAAATATTCAACAATATCACCGATATTTCAAACAACGATTTGCACCAATAAAACTCCAATNCTAACAGCAATTATTTTCAGTTACATAAGGTCTAACTCNTCACGCTAAAAAGGTATGCCCTGAATATAACATACGGTTTTCAGCCCANATTTATAACGGCATAAGGCGCATACTAGAGTATTCCAATGAAGTGTACCTCTGAGTAATCAGCAGAGAGAGAGAGAGAAATGATTTCCTTGCCCAATATTGAATGTTAAAATACCCTAGTTCTAATACCCTAGTTTAGTGGAAAGAGTTGCAATTGTGCTAAATTTTTGTAATCTTCAATTTTAGTAATCTTAAATTTTTGTAAAAAATTTTTGTAATCTTCAAAAATTTTTGTAATCTTCAATTTTAGTAATTTTGAGTTTTGATCTTAGCAACAGTGCGTAATTTTTTCTTTTTGTTTCATATGTCGACTTTTGCGCAGG
>JGI24159J19872_10006011_pt1 | contig 15754 bp, 9 predicted proteins | sample Ectturendosymbi4_FD_19872 | JGI IMG/M metagenome (IMG submission 19872) | reverse complement strand
GTAGTTAACTGCATTGTAACATCGTTGTAGCGTAATTTTAATCCCTTCGCTTAAGTGCAGTAATAACATGAGCTGCACTCATTCATAAAAGTTTGTAGGAAAAAATAGTACGATCTGCAGCTTATTCAAATTTTGTCCACAGTCTGCTCCGTCCCGTCGCCACGAGGGGCCGTTGGTGGGCTTAACCTCTCCCAAACAAAGCTTGATAGTTCAGTGTGGTGACTAGTAAAAGCAAAGAGTGAACTCGTCGAGGGAGCTGTATTGCTGCTGGTTGCTTTCCTGTTAGTTAATGCCCCGAATTGCCATCTTTCGCTTGTGCTTGCCTCAGTAGTTCAAGGCGATGCAGTCAACTGCAACAACAGTCACCATGGCACCGTAGGACACCAGGCTACTTATATATTGAATGCTGCCATTAATTTGGGCAAAGAGTGTGCGATGTTTTACAATGACGCGCTTCTTCAGCAATTATGTACCTACAGTGAGCAAGCAATGGGTTTGCAGATTTTTCAGCAGATAGTAAATCATTCTTTAAGTCCTGATTAAATCGGTATTTAACAGGACGTGCTCTTGCTAAGTCAACTATGTCCAACCCTCGACCCAGTCGAAAGACATGTGCGGCCCAGTTTAGGTTTTCGCTGTAGAAAAAGTATCCTACATACTGACAACCTGTCCTTATTTTGATAATCTTGAATTTGACATTTTTGATGCAGGTGTTCCTCAGTGCCACTTTATCACGTCAGTTACCGTTGCAGTTAGGATTCGAACACTTTCAGGACATTAGCTTAAGCTAAATTTAGTTTGCTAAGATCAAAGTAAGGTAGTCAATGTGCTGCCCTCATTGGTATGTCATTCAATGTGTGGCCCTGGTTAAGGAAGCGACATAATTTTTGGCTCAGTAAGCCATTTAGGTTGAACATAGCTGTGGTAAGCGTTCGATTTTCATCTCAGGCACATATATATTCATGCACATTGCACACTGCACACTGCAATTTGGTTTTCAGTTTTGGTTGCTATTGAAGGAATACTTCTTTCCGCAAATGGAATAAAAGTTTCTTTTGCGGGCAGGGCCGGCGCAAACCATTCCAACGCCCTAGGCAAGATTCATTTTCAGCGCCCCCTCATAGCTTATGACGTCATCCTGCTCAATCAACCGTGGCACGATCTGTTTAAACGTAAGCAAACACATTCTCTTCGCTCTTTGCACATCTTAAATTTGCCGGTGCATCCAAGGCAAGGTCCATTCCAGCACCCCTCTACCCAAATGACCCTTTCAAGGACGAATTTTTTTACATCAAACTGATTTATTCGATGCATCTCGAGTTTATTTGAACACCTAATTCAACAAAATATTATGTGCACAAGTAACAGGCGTTACAGCATTCACATAAATTCTAGCATAGACCTCAAAACCTTTTTTACAGCCTGGTGTCGTAACAATCGACGACGTTCTGCACGCACAACAAAGCTCTGACATTCGCGAAGGTCACCAATGTTGGTTATGTTGCGTACCAGCTGGTATCTCTTTGTTACAAAAATTAAGGTGATACGTCCTATAATCTAAATCTTACTGGTTAACTAGGCTAGGGCTTCCAAATTTTGTAATTTTGGGGTCGCGAAACAAATTGGCTTCACAAATCAGATACAAACGTTTTTGTAAGCTTTTCAAGAAAATTAAAAGTAGACCTTCAGTGACTTTATTTCTACGGCATTTCTAGGGGCAATACCGTGCTTCATGATGTCACTTGTTTACTAGGAGGTCTGCCTGAGCTATGAAATGATAAGAATCAACTAAGCAGAAGTTATGCGTTGTCACGTCATGATTGTTTTAACGTACTGACCAATGTTGACCTTGTTGCATCCATTCCGACATGAACGCATGCTTGTGTTTAGACTCCGGGACTAGTTTAGGGGCTGGGCTAACTGCTTTGATAGCACACTGAGTAGTTTTAGAGGAAAGTTTATACACAGTTTCAGAAAGTACTTTGGACTTTGATCTGGGAAAAGTTGGATCCACAAACTGTACACAATTGAAATTTCAGGAGGCAACACACCTCCTGCCATGACCAGGATGAGTTTGTGGAGTTATTAATGACAAAAGTTAGCAATTGGAATTTTCAAAACAGAGTTTATGTCATTTTTGGATAAGAACAAAAACTGGATGCCCAGTCGTTTCTGATTTAGCCATTCACAAACTCTTCGCATTTTGCACAACATATTTGTGTGAAGCTGCATTTTCAAAATTGATGATCATCAAGACCAAAAACCGATCCTTTTTGAAAAATGTTGAGAATGTCTTTCATCCTGCTCTGTCATGTATCAATCTACGAATGGATGATCTGTGTAAAAATCAAGTGCTTCCATCTCTTTAGTTACGCTTGATAACTTCTATAAACTGAATTGTATTTTGTTAATTTTTTTCGCCTTGAAATTTCCATTTCATGGTAGTCTTATTACTGTACAGTTACTTTTGAGGATTGTGTGCATTTGCATGATTTCACCATAGACATAAATGCCTCTTGAGGTTTGTAATGGGACATTTACATGTATCAGTAACAACTAGTTATCCATCAAAGGGGTCCAGGCCAGTAACCAGCTTAGGACACTAGGCGGGGTGAAAAGTTTTCTGAGAGTGACCCAATTTTTTAAACTATATCCAATAGTTATAAACTATGTCCAGCACATTTTTCCAGGGGGGAAATTTTTTTTTTCAGTACGGGTTTCGCCCCCCTAGTTACGGGCGTAGGTGTAGGAGCACGCAAATTTTTGGGGGTGCGAAGCATTTTTGCCCAAATTTCCCCAAACTTGCGCGAAAAAATTTTGAGCCACTTGTGCGAATATTTTCTCATTGGATGACCTCCACAAAAAAGGTCTCCATGTGATTTCAGAGGCGATTTTTCTTCAAATCAAAGCACGTTGGGTGCCATTTTTGCCGGATTTCAACGGATTTTCAGGGATTTTGCCCGGATTTTCACCAAATCAAAACTTTTGGGGGTGCTCTTGCACACCCTACACCCCCGCCTCCTACACCACTGGTTTCGGGTCTGGGGGATCGCATAAAAAAACTTTAAAAAAATTGGTCGTAGAACGAAAAAGTTTGAGAAGCCGTGAACTGGGCTACCAACACCAATAATGCTGGCGTTTCGGTAGTGTTTCTTAATCTGACTGCACTTGATGACTGAAACATGATTTAAAGTAGGCTTCGACATAAACCTACTCGGGTAAAAGCGGCGCAGCCAGGAAAAACCAAGAATCAAGAAATGAAAAGAACAGAGTTGGTACCCTTAAAATTTTGCAGTGAGCTTGATAAAGTATGACCTGGAGGGTATGCTTTGCTAATTCTGACTGGAGACCATGGATAGACTTGCGATAACCCTACACAAGATCCTTTTTAGCGTCCACCCCTCCTATGCAAAGATCCTTATTCTACTCATCACATACATAACGGAAATACGAAAGATGTTTTGTACATTAGAAAAGTTTATTACATGAATAAAATTTATACCAAATTGCGACATAGCTTGCCTAGCATGTGAAATTGAAATTAATAAGAAAAAAATTAACCTTTCTGCAGCAAACCTGAAATAGTGTAGTACCTTTATCGTCTCATGAACTGCATGATCGTGTGTTTCATTCACTTTCATCATGTTCATTTCTCTTTTCTGGTGTACGTTCGTCACTTCCTGAACAACACAATTGTATTTTTGGCGCCCCCTTTGGCCCAGCGCCCTAGGCAGCCGCCTAGTTCGCCTAATCAGGGCCCCGACAATGCCCCGGGGCGGCACTTTTCGGGGGGGCGGCACGTTTGGTTAAAAGAAGGAATAGCAAATGGTCTTTGCCACCACCTGGTGGTGGTAGTGGTGGTGGGGGGGCGGCACTTTTCGACTCGCCCCGGGGCGGCACTTCCCCATGTCCGGGCCCTGCCCCTAAAGGTAAGGCCGGCCCTGGTTATACTCGTTTTTGTATTCCTTTCTGAATGTCACGAGAGGTCTGCGGTGCCCGTTTCCGCACCGCTGGCCTGCACCGTGGCCCACGCAGCTGTTTTGCTTGTGACCAGCTATCTTTTCCAAAACGCCAATTTGTACTGTATTTATTCCAGTCCCTTCGCCACGGGGGGGTCTTTGGTGGGCTTAGCCCCCCAAACAAAGCTCCAAGCCCCCCAAATTGAAACACGAAACACTATAAATCAGTGGCGTTTTGGTCAATTTTCTGAATGTCAAGACCCCCGCACAAACGCAAAGACCCCCTATTGAAAACTTTCTGGCGAGGGTTCTGATTTATTTCTGGATCAAGCGCAACTGGTAAATGTGAGCAATTTTGTTGAGGTGCAGTTCTGTTTAGGAAAAGCAAGAAAAAGCCTGTAAAACTTATTTTCGATTTGAGTCCTGCGTTTTAACTGGGTTCTATAACTTTTCTTAGCGTCGCTGTGGCAGCCCTCAGTTCTTGCACGGTGCCATGGAGAAAATTCACTCTCGTCTTGTGGTTTACTGCAACAGCACTCCTTGTACGGTATTTTCAAAACCTGCGCTGCTTTTCACCGAAGCCCACCTTGCCCTCTCGGCGAAGCTGGGACTACTTTTCGTGGAACGCTATCCCTACCAGCTAATATTGCTTCCGTAGTCTACCATTAGGCTCAGACACTTACTTTTGTGTCGACAGCGAGTTCTAGGCGACTCACTCCCTGCGACGTTTACTGCAGTTGCCAAGTATAGCCAGGTCTTCACCAATTATGGGGTTTTCAGCAACTTCGTGGTTTCGCGTGCACGTTACCTTTACGTGTGTATCCTGGATGGTCAGTNATAAATTCGTGTTGTTTCAAGCACGTTTACTCAGGACGCAATACAACTGCTTCGTTCACGAAACTCGTTGGTTTTCAGCTGCTAGGAGCTTTATCCTTTATGGTCGAAGCTACTTTGCCAAGTCAAAAGTTGAAACGAAGCTCAGACTTTAAAGGACTACGTCTAGGACAAATTTCTTTATTGCAAACAGTTAAAAACAACGTCAGCGTCATACTTGCCTTGCGAATACAAGCCCTGAACGTTTGTGACTAATCATGTATTGTTTCTTCGTGGTAGAGCTCATCACCGCTTAAAAATCCTTTCATAGTTTGTAGATGTTAATCATTAACCACAAAATGGAGCTACCCAAAATATGACCACAGCATCTAGCGAGTTTGCAAATATTCCAAAGATAACTTGTTTGTTGACAAGCAAAAAAGTAGTCGAAAATATAAAGTCATTTGTGTCGAGAAGTAATCAATTTTTCGTCAGACAATTTCAGGACGAGCTGCGTTCACATGTAAGTTGATTGCAAAAACTGTCAACACAAGTGCTTCAATTTAGCATTGTGTGGTAATAATTAACCAGCATTTCTTGCGATTCATTTGATCGTTTCAAACCGTTTAAGTTCAATTGCAAGGGAATTGCTGATACTGTTTCAATCTAATAAATTTTGTATTAAACGAGGATATGTGGTTATTGTCAACTAAAGGTTTTCACAAATTAAAATATAAAGTGGAACTGGCAATGACACCAAAAATAATTTCTATGAACTAGACCTTCAAATCTTCTTGTTAGTATTATCTGCTGTATTTCATTGCGTTTTTTATAAATGATTTGCAAAAATAACGAAGAGACGCTTGTATGAAAATGATGATAGCACCGTTCTTATGAACGAAGATGTTATGCAGGGTGACGGGTGCATCATGAGACAGATTTGTACCAAGATTACATGTCATTTTAACTGCGCGAAGAAACCACGTAACCCTTTTTCTTCGCATTCTTTTCTCCACAGCTTTCTGGCAGAACATCACCTGACTCAGTTTGAGATTCCATGAACGCATGCTGTGGGCGTTGCCTAGGGGAAAACCGCGCGACGAGAGCTTAGTTTCGATGAACCCCAAATCACCCGAGACAAATGAAGTTATTTTAACACAACCAGCTTGAAGATGCACGGCTACAGGCGTCATCAGGAGGAAATACATCTTTTACCTTCAGAAATTCGATTCTCGCAAGACAGCATTCACAACTTGTTTCAAGATGGCGGCCGAGTGAACGACTTAGTGGAAGATTTGCAATCAGGAAGGACCGAATTAAACCGTATTCCGTTGATATCCGTAGTGAAGCTAGACAACAAGTATTACTCGATGGACAACAGACGACTCTACGTCTTCAGAGTTTTGCAAAAACGAGGCGTTATTGGAGTTATTAAGGTTCGACTCGCTACGCGCTATAATCCACAGAAGTTCACAACAGAAAACGATGGATACCGAATACGTGTCAGACGGGATAAAACCCATCCTCACACGTTCGATGACATCTTTGGCTGGGTGGACAAGCAAAGGTATGATTAAGAACGCTTTGAGAGTCTTTTACTGCTAACTATCAGGAATCAACTGCAGTAATGCTGTTTACATACACCGGATTGCTTATGATAATCATGGGTGATCGAAGGCCCTATTTTTTTCCATCATTCTGCTTTGCCTTTGGAAAAACGAATTGCTTTTGTACATCAACTCTTTGCAACTCATTTTTGAGGTAAAACGTAGTTCCCATGTCAAAGCAACTTTTGGAGCATGGGTGTCGGAATGGGGTAGCAAGGTGGATTTTGAAATTTGAAATTTTCCTCTTAAATTTTAAGTAGAAAAAGGTTGTTCTATCGGTTTCGAGTTGGCAAATTTGAAATTTCATCATTGTTGGCCTCTCCCTGGGAAAAATTCTTCCGACGCCCGTGTTTTCGAGTTACTTTCATAATTTCAAAACCACTGGCGTTGACGCTGTAATGATGTTTGATGACGCTGTGACGATGTTTGATCAGCAAATATGTTTTCCGAGACCTATGGTTTCATTTTTGTGATGTGGGACTGAAATTCCCATCATGGAGAACTTTTGACGACCAACTTTTCAGTGAATTTTGTTGACACCGCAAAAAATTAATTGAAGTACTATTTTGGGTTGCAGACTGTCTTTTGGTAATGCCCGAACATAAAGAAAAGAGAATTTCAAGAAAATCCTTTATGACTACACAAAGTGCGCTTGAGTTGTCATACTAGGTGAGCAGCTAAACAACAAAAATACTTGACCCTCAGTTTGACCATATGAGCTGCCATAACCTCGACACTATTATGTCAGCTTTGTATTGCTCATAAACAGTGCCGGATTAAAGTGACGCGGGGCCCTAATATTTAAAATGCACTTGAAAAACTGAACAGCTGTTAAATCATGAATTCTGCGGGCACACATGTGGCTACTATGAGGCATACTGAATTTCGTGTATACGGAAACCTGGCCCTAAACAGCAACTAGCGGACTTCATGAGCTACATATCTTTTTTACCAAAAACGTATATACGTATGTTTTTGCTAAGAAGAAATTCATTACTGCTCAGAAGTACAGTACGGAAACAGTAATTAATGCTTCCAGACTCATCAACAAATTCAATCATTGCTATATTTAGACCGCGTAGTCACACTATAAGTGTCGAAGTCAATTGTCAAAAGAAGCAAACCTACTGCATAAGATTGCATTTTCTAAATTTTGACATAGCGAATTTGTTTATGATACTGGTAGTATCTGTTTCACGTAGAAGTTCATGCTCTATACTCTTTCGAATCAGGCTGTTTAGCTTATTTTGTCAAAGTGCTCCTTTGTTCATTCTGCCATATTAAGTTTAGAAAATGACCATTGTCAACTGCAGATGGTCACCATGAGAGTTACTGTAAATGCGTAAATCATTTCCCACGTTTGTAAAAGAAAAATCCAAGTACACCAACCAATGGCTAAGTGAATAGATGCCAAATTCAGGGCTACCAATGAGATTTTTTGAAAAACCCCAGAAAAACTCACCAAAAAACAGATTTGAACATACAATTCGAGGTAGTCACAAAATTAGGCGAATTTTTTACTTTTTTTGCTATCAACCATACCTAGGCATCTGTAAGTCACAAAACGTGTTAGTGAACAGCAGTGTAGCCAGCCCAAAAAAGCGAGCAACAGTATTTTGTTTGGGAAACCATTCTCAAAGCACAGAACGACAAGATATGCTTACCGCCACTCCGGCTATAGCCCTTGTGCTAGCAGGGGTATACCCCTGTGTAGGGTTGCCAGATGGTCGGTATTTCACCGGCCTGGTCGGTATTTTACTGCTAAGTTAGCAGAGGCCGGTGAAAGGCCGGTATTTCGAAAATCAGTGCCCGAAGCCGGTATTTTGAAAATAAACAATTCGGCGTAATTTCAAAAAGAACTAACGCCGAATTTTTCAAATTATAATGACTCTAGTAGTGAATCTTGTCAGGACAGTTCTTTCAGCGAAGTTTATTTGCTGCTGTTGACGCAATCCATGGTGCGATTTTTGCGTCACGCACACACCGAAATGTGATGAGCCAGCCAAAAAAACGGGCAAATCATTAATTATGGCTTAACAACAGGGTTGCCAGATTGGCCATTTCATTTTTTAACTGCGCTGGCCATGAAAAAACGCATTTGGTCATGTTGTAAAATTTGGCTACTTTTTTGGCTATTTTTTCAGTTTGTCACTGTAAAATTAAGTTTTCATTACATGTTTTGTCTTCATGTCACTGATTGTTACAGTAACACCATGGCACTTCAACCTTCTATTGCTTTGAAGTAGAAATGTGTAGAAATGATTTATCCTTTGCAGTCAGTAGATTTTGTACAGATGTTTCAGTGATAATCTTTTGGTTACCATTGGCATTGGCATTGGTATCTGTTGCACTGGTACGAACTGTATCTGAAGACTGCTGCACTCTGTTGTGTGACTCACAAGTTATAGTATTTTGCATTTTTTGGGAAGGTTTTACTTTTGGAAGTTTCTCATCACTTTTACAGTAACACTCTGAAGTAACTTCAACCTGGTAATGTTCAAAGTGTGTAGTAATTGTTTATCCCTTGCAATCTTGTAGATTTTTGTGCAAGTGTTTTAGTCGGACCTGTCATGAGTCAATATTGTTCTCAAGTGTTCCTTCCCTTTTGTTCATATGTGAACTTAATGACTGTTTTAAGCATGTGGTTAACTCATTATGATCAACTTAATGCAGTTCATGACTTTAATCCTTTGTTCATATATTTGGAGCACAAGATCAAGAGTATTCTAGCCTTGTCATTGAATTGGAAAGTTAATTTCAAATCGTTTGACCCAGAAATGGGTCAGAATTGAAGCATGTATCTACAACGGTGTTTTTCTGTATGGTTCTAACTTTTATTAAGATAAATAAAGACAAGTTGTAATAGGTAATTTTAAGTTTACAGCAGAAATTGCTGTTGTAGGGTAAAAACTTGCTTCTTTAATAAAACTGCATGTTTTCGGCAAAAAATATACTGCCTTCTGAAACAATTTGAGACACCTATGAACATGGAAATTATCATTGTTAAAACATTTTGTGATTTTGGCCACAACGTTTTCAAAAAACAGCCATTTTGGCCATTTTTTGTCAGGATTTCGGCCATAAGCTAGGAAAAAAATCTGGCAACCCTGCTTAACAATACTGATTGTCTCTCTGTTTTCCCTGTGCCACATACGAATTACGACACAGCTTAGATCTGGCGCTGTTGACAAAATGGCCGGTATTTTTACAAAACGCATCTGGCACCTCTACTCCTGTGCCATGGGCATCCGCAGGGGGGGGGGCAAAACGGGCATTTGCCCTCCCCTGGAAATTGGGCCTAAAATCAAAATTTTCTAGAAAACATGAAGTCAGCAGTGCAATTTCGATTAATTGATTTAATTCTTGCAATGACAGTTTGCTTGCCGGTAAGACACACACTGCACAACAGCCAGGTTCACGATCCTGGTGTCATGCGTGCCGAGCTTGGGAGCGGATTCATCTGCTGTTGGTCTTTATTGCGTAACAATAACATGGTTCATTTCAAGTTACGATAGTAGACGTTTTGCCGCATGTTACTGATTCGTATTGAACGCGGACATCTTGGCAGATAATAATGCAGCGAGACAGTTTCTGCTGATAGCGGTAAGCCACCTAGTTTTATACTGCGTGAAAAGAAGCCCGAGTGAATCTACAGTAATGTAACCAAAAGTTTGAAAAATACATTGCTTGTGTGAGACTGAGTGTGACCAATGTGCCTGAGTGAAAAGCTAAATCCAGCGTGGGTCATCTACTTTTCACCTACGACTACGGGCCATTTTACAAAAGCGTGACAACTTGCGAGCCACTTCCATTAAAATGATGTATAAAACAACAGATTCACAACATTTTTTTAAAACTAAAAAAGGGAAGATACGTGAGTGCGTCATACACAATAGTGTTTCGTCTGCCATTCAATTTATGTTTTCACTGTAGATTTGACTTGCTTCATCGTAGAAAATGTATGTACTCTCACACATGTATGTGTTTCCACACGTCAAGCGCATTTTTATTGCGAAATTTTTCAGTTTGGGAAATCTTTCTTTGCTGACTAATTTCCAGAAGCTTTTCACAGTCTCTAATACCGTTAGTATTGTAGCCTACATTTTTATTAAAAGATGTGATGTTTGTTCTACAGCAGGCCTGTCCAACCTTTTCAGTGTTGCGAGCCACAAACATTTTATGTACGTAACAATAAGCTATTGTGACGTAACAAATCCCTTAATTTTGATAAGTTTTATGCGATAACACNAGGTGATAACGNGTCTTATAGTTGCACGCAGTGTTGCCAGTTTTTATGGATGTAAACTAAATCTAAAAAATTGACACATTTTCGAAGCGTTTGTTATACAAGTTTTTGGGTGGTAAGTCCAATACCAGAATCAACAGGTATAATTTTGGTGTGCTTTGATGGAAAATATACTTGAGCCTATAAAAAAAATACTAAAAATTTGAAAAATCTGTTTACGAACTTAATACATCGCGGGCCACTTAAAACAACCAACCTCGGGGGCCGCGGGTTGGGCCGCCTTGTTCTGCAGTAATTAAAATTATTGTACCTATTGCAGGGACGGACAATTAATTTGGCTCAAGGGCGACTTTGTGAAGGTCGCGTTTAGCTGATAGACAGACAGATTTATTTGGCGGTATTGAGTTCATTGCGCCTGATGTACTCGTCAAGACAACGAACGCCGGGGCACCGAGAAAACACCGAGGTTATCTAGTCAGGTACGCGCCCTAGCGGAAGGTTACGNGAGGGCNGTAACTTCTAATTTGATCGTAAAATAAATAAACAAAACAAAAACCATAATGGTNCACATAAAAGGTATTATTCATTGCTTTTTTTTGCAAACCCACTTTATCCAGCGCAAGCAATTCAATGAGACAAATATAACCTCTCACGCTTTTCAACAAAATTCAAATTTGAAGATTTTTTCTGAATGCTTCCGCGGGTCACTGAAAACGATGTGGCGGGCCATATGCGGCCAGCAGGCCTTAGTCAAACTACGCTGATGCAGTCTTTATACACTGCGTGACTTATTATGTATGCCGTCTTGTGGAAATACAGTCATAGGCGTAGCCAAGTGGGGCCTAGTGGGCCATGGCCTCCCAAAATTTTTAGCATACAAAGTCATTTTGTGGTTTTGAGAGGCGGTATCCCAAACAAAATAGTTTTATTCGCCTAAAATCAAACGTTTTAGCCCCCCCACATTTTTTGCCAACCCCCAAAATTTGGGCTGGCTACTCCACTGAATGCAGTATACCTAAGGATTAGTTATGACTTCTGAGTGAGCAAGTACAAAGCTGTATTTGCTCTGGCGAGTTTTCATAATTCATCTGCGCAATTTTGAGGCCTTCCTTTTTTTTGAACTTTCCATAGTCGTTGTCAACTTACAGGTCTACTTCTCATTGCTTGAAAGAGTTTTGCGAGAATGTCCACCTTTTGTGGTTTTTCACCGCTACTGATGTTCTGGCTGCTGATTATACTGATATTGTGACATTTTTCAGAAAGTGCTCGAAAAACTGCACATCAAATAGTTTATGAAAAAAAAGCATTTCTGATAGCCGAAGTATAGAAAACATTTCTGACTAATTTTGAGAAGGGAGGTTCAACCCGCACAGACTGATGTGAGCACCGCAAACGCAGTTGTGGATAGTTCAAGTCCAATTCAGAGTCAGTTGTCTGCAGTTCACAATAATAATGATATTGGATGATACCCCAATTCAGAAAAAGCTGTAAAGGATGACAGAATGTACAACCTTTTCGCAAACTCGAATACAACTCCACCTGAATACGATTTCAAAAAATGCGAATGGAGCGCAGGTTTTCACGGGGAATTTTCTTTGTGGTGCAGAAAGGGTAAAGCGTTTTGTGAAAGTCCATTTGCATTCTATCGTCCGCCACCTGAAAAAGGACAAGCGAAATGTCGACGTTGCCCCCACCTGGAAAAATTTCTGCGGACGCCCATGCCACGTCCATACCACGCCCATGCCCTGTGCTAGTGAATATTTACTGCAACTTTTCTAATGAACTTTTGTGTCTGCCAGAACTATTATATCGCTGTAACAGGGATTTGTTTGCATTTCTGGCGGTGACCTGGCAGCATTTGCAATAATTAAATCTTCATTCCCAGTGTCCGTCTGTAGCTAACCTTTGAGATCTGTATCTTTGAACCACTCTACCTTGAGGTGCTGCGTGCACGGCTTAATCTTTTTCTTTAGGCTTGCTTCATTAGTATCTCTGTCACTTGAAATCATTGCACCTAGCTAATATTTACAGCTTATACGATGTCAGTTGCTTGTTCATCAGCTTTGCTGAAGATTAAGGTGCGTTGATGAAACAAGGTAAAGAATGATGATACTAGAAATAAGAAGTACAAATAAAGCATACCCTATCTTAAATCACTGCTAGGCATTTAAATTCTAAAAACTCAGGACCTTCAGCAGAAAAACCCAGAAACACAGAAAGACATTCGGAAATCCAGGTCTGGGCAAAACCCCAGGTTTGGCAACACTGCCCAAAACATTTTAAAAGTAGGAAAAGGGAAATACAACTTATAGAACAGGTCAATATGCAGCAACAATGTATTTTTAAATTGCCATTCATAACAGTACAATCAACCAATATATGGAAATTGCTGCAATAACCAGGGATGAATTGATATTAGGAGAGGCGAACGAAATGGTCGTCTCAGGCCCCCTTTTGAGCGTGTCGCACTTAGTTTTTGCATTGTGTTGTTAAAAAGCTTATTAATCACTCTGGAGCCACATTTCTTAAGGTCTGAAGCAAGTCATATGTCAGTCAAAATAAAGCAAAAATTATGCGCAAAGTGCCAAATAGGTATCCTCAACAACTTTAATGTATACGCAAAGAACAAATTATAATCAAATGACTTCCAACAATTTACCATGTGAAATGGACTTTGATGCAGAAGCAAATTCCCATGCAAAATGAAAAATTTAACTTGCTTTAAGTGAAAAAAGTTTCTGTGTAGCATCTGCAAATATACGGAACCCTTTCTGGGAGCTTGCCTCGGGCACCTAATTCTAATATCCACATTCGTATTTAATAAAGAAGAAGTTTAACACAAAGGTCCGCAGGGCCCCCAAAAGCGCGGGGTCCGTAGCAATTGCTACATTTGTTACTATTGTTTAATCCGGCACTGCCCATATACATCTATGAAAAACCAAAGAAAGCAATTAATTGCAACACTGACTTGGTGTGCAGTGGACTTTATTTTGCGCTTGTATGGAGTTTTCATCCCTGGCGGCTTTTTATTTTATGTTTTGTTATTTAACATCCGGCAGCGCAAGTGAAACAAATGGCCTCAAGACAGTGGCATGCAAAAACTTGTAACAATTTTGCTCAAATATGCGTTTTATTCTTTGCACTCTGTATCACGTATTTGCACTATGAGGTACTTTTGATGCAAACGTATGGTTATGGCTTCTCATTCCAAATGACAATAAAGGTGTCATAAGTGATTTAAGGCATTTTAAGCACAATTTCGATGAAATACCAACAAATATTAAACAAAACGCTGTTATAACTGAAACAAAGTTCTATCAAACTATGTCACTACGGCAGGAACTAGCGATGCTGCGATATTTTCGGGAACTTCACCTGATAACGAGTTTGGGAACTTCACCGAAATTTCGCCTCTTTGTGGGGCGAAACGTGTGACGTGTGCAGATGCTGATTTGCTTGCTTGTCTAAGAGTAGTTAGAAATTCTTCAAAGCTTTGATGTCAGTTACAATATATTAAAAACTGATAACGAGGAATCGTTCGTAATTTTTTTATTTTGCAAGAATTGTCTATTTGAGCAAGCTCATTCTATGTTTTGGTAAAATTATGTTGAAAACTCGGACATACTGAATTTTCAGATATTTTCAGGCGGTAATCAACTCTTCCAGAAAAATAGCTACGCGTAGCGAGTACAACATAGACCAGTTAGGAAAGGTTTTAGATTTTAAATGGTATTATTACTCTAAATAATTCCGCAAAGAAGCAAGCGTCAATACCGTTTGTTGCGTTGGTATTTTGTCAGATACTTTTATATTTTTGGAAGATTGGCATAAAACAACAAATACCAATTGATATGTACCGTGTGTAGGTTTGAAATGAAAGGTAGGATTTGAGTCTGAGTCTGCCCGTGGAAAAAATACACAGTTTCAATTGATGAAGCAAAGTGATTGAGAAACATAAGCCACGGATGAAAATTTTGCACACAACTTTGCAGAGTCAATTTTAAGACGACTGTGATGTTTAGGGGCCGAGTTTGCTAGAACTTTGTGTGATATGAATGTTATTGTGCATATCACACACATATAATTTGTTTACGTTTCTAGTACAACCTTTTTGTAAAATTGGCAAAATGGGAGGCAAATCATGGAAATTATATATTTTGTGGACCATGACCCAAGTGCCCCCTGGTTACGCCCATGGTGTTATTTTGGTTGCAGTACTGTGCTAGTACTTGACATGATTGAACGATGGTTATGTACACACAGTCACGTGATTGAGCCACGTTTATGGACACACAGATTCGGTTAATTCAAATTATCCAACACAATTATCAACAATCACGATAATTCAGTTTACATAGTAAATCTGTACACTGTGTCTAAAGGTAATCCAATGATAATGTCCATTCTTCTTATTTATTCCCCGGCTTTATGCTGGAGTTTTCAACAGTAAGAGATATTGTGTGTCCCCTTGTTCAAACGTTGGGGGTACATGTATCCCCGTCATCCCTGAAACTCGGTCTCTGAATTTGGTGCTTTTAACCAAATTTCAAGGTACAGTTACTGATGTCCTCGGTTATACTCAGTGGCGTAGCTAAGGGGCGGTGGGGGGCTGGACGGTCCGCCCCTGGCGGCACTTTTATGGGGGCGGCACTATGGGCTATTCTGTAGGATATAAACCTGCAAAGGCTGTATTGAAATAAAAGTGTTTTTTAAAGTCGGGACACTACTCGCAGTTGAAGGACGTTTTTGATTTTGAGTAATTTAANCTATGGCATNTGTATTTAAGCGATTGTTATCTTAACCAAACAATAAATAATCGTGTATCAAGGATCAGGGTTGCCAGGTTGGCCTTTTTTAGGCCAAATTTCGAAAATTTGACCTCGTTTCAAGTTGGTTGGCCTTAAAAATTTTAGTTGGCCTTCTGGCCTTTTTTGGCCTAATATTAAGTCGGTTGGCCTTAAAAAAGTTCGTTTGGCCTTTTTTCACTGAAATAGGTTCCTATGAAGGAAAATATTGCTATTCTATTTTTTTAGGCAACACAATTGGAAAATTTTTGTGATAAATGGTATATTAGACCGACGTCCGCGTTCTGATGTTAGTAATATTTAAGGTATGCGAGTTTCGAAGCA